>Ga0206831_1083_pt1 | contig 29631 bp, 26 predicted proteins | sample Alteio_BWOrgCont_73_FD_152876 | JGI IMG/M metagenome (GOLD analysis project Ga0206831, IMG submission 152876) | Enriched cells from forest soil in Barre Woods Harvard Forest LTER site, Petersham, Massachusetts, United States -... | ecosystem: Environmental > Terrestrial > Soil > Temperate forest >...
ACATATGACCGGAAAGTAGTAGGATTTAAGGCGATGAGAAAAACATTCCATGCGGTTTTGACTCTTGGCGTGGCCTTCGCGGCAATGCGCGTGAGTGCTAACGCGGCGAAGTGCGATAAGGCGTGCCTGGACAAGACGGTGGACTCATACATCGCGGCCATGGTGGCTCACGATCCGTCAAACGTGCAGTTCGCCACGGACGTGAAGTTTGTCGAAAACACCGTCCCGATGAAGCCGGGCGAAGGCCTGTGGAAGACCGCGGCGGCGGCTCCATCAACATTCAAAATTTATGTTCCCGATCCGGTGGCCGAGCAAGTGGGCTTCATATGCGTGATGCAGGAGCATGACAAGGATGGCGACAAGCCCATCCAGTTGGCCCTGCGTTTGAAACTAAAGGACGGCAAGATCACCGAAGCCGAACATTTGATCGCGCGAGGTCTGAGGGAAAACAGCCTCAAGAATTTGGAGACGCCGAGGCCTGGTCTGCTCGCCACGGTGCCGCCCGCCGAGCGTACGCCTCGCGACCAGATGCTGAAAATCGGCGAGGGCTATTACACGGCCCTCGTGACCGCCGACAGCAATAACGAGCCGTTCGCCGAGGATTGCCTGCGCCACGAAAACGGAATGCAGACCAACGGCAATCCGCCTTCGAATACGCCTGGTATGGGAATCACGGGCTCCATGGGCTGCGCGGCGCAAATCAAGACCCACACCTTCGACTACATCACCAGAATCGAGCCCCGGCGCGTATGGATTGCCGACCCAGAGACCGGGCTGGTGTTCGGGCTCTCGCATTTCCGGCAGCCCATGGAGCAGAATTTCGTGAAAATCATCGGAGTGCCGGGCCTTGAAAAGATCGACATGCCGTTTAAGCCTTTCGATCTGCCGGCCGCGCACATTTTCAAGATCCAGGGAGACAAGATTCACGAGATCGAAGCGATGGGATTCACGATGCCCTACAACTCGAAGACCGGGTGGGAGATCGCGGGAAAGTAGTGCTTGTTATTGGTGATTATTTTCGTAACACCATCTGATGAGCGGCTCTGGATATGCCTGCCCGCTGATGGCGCGAATCTCGTCCAGGCTCAGGCGCTCGAATGCGAATGACACGTCGCCATCGGGCGTGACAGTGGCGATTGTATATCCGTAAACATTGGTCTGGGCGTGTTGCGCGGGCGTGGCTTCCTTCGGCAACTTGTGGCGCTGAGCGCCGGCCGTGCCGATGATCCAGCCGGGCAGAACTTTCCCCTTCCAATCGCCCGTTTCGAAAATATTGTCCATGTAATAATGCGAGTGGCTGGCCAGTACGTACACGCGCTTGTGTGCTGCGTCGTGCGCGTGCCACAGCGCTGCATAGGCTTCGCGTCCGCTTTTGTCGCCGAGCAACGACTCACCCATGCTGTGCTCACGGCTAATACTTCCGGGCAGCGCTTCGTGCATTCCCACCACGATAGTTCGAATTTCCGAAGACGCTTCATCGCGCCCGATCACGGCGTGGAGCCATTTCATCTGATCGGGATCGAATTGATCGATGGTGGAGTTGTCGAGTGAAATGAAATCGATGTTGCGTTCCATCCAGTGATAATAGGCGTGCAGCTGGTGATCCTGAGGATCGTCTTTCAAGCGCTGTGCGCGGAGGATGGGGGTCTCCAGCCAATCGGCGAACTGCACCAGCCACGCTTCGCGCGTCATCGGCAGGACGGCTTCATGATTTCCCATCATCAGATATATGGGCAGGTCGCCGAAAGGAACAATCTGATGCGCAATAAAATCCGGCCAGGCTTCTCTTAAGTACGTACGTGTATCGAGAGGCTTGTTGTGCAGGCCCAGATCAAGAGGCGGCGACATGTCTTCATCCAGCCGGTAGATGGCCCGGAAGTCGCCCAGGTGCCAGTAGAAAGCGGCGCCGCTTTTGTGGACACCCGCGGCGATAGGGGGCATCACGATGTCGCCACAGTTGCGCGAATCGCCCGAAACGGCGAACTTCCAGGAGCGAGCGGGACGATCTTGCGCCAGCAGCGCGCAACCAACCAGCAGGATCAAGCCGAACCAGCATCGCATTTGAAACCGACTGTAACGCGTGGCTAGTTCCCGTAGCAAGCGGGCCGGGAGTAACCTGAATAAGGATGAAGAGACGTGAATTCGGCCGGGCTGTGGCGGGGATCACCGTTGGAGCCGCCGGGGGCGCTGCTTTGCCGTCCATTCAGGCTGCCGAAACCGATTCCGCCGGCAGCATTACCGACGTGCAGGGCGTTAAGGTCGGGCATTTTACCGAATCGCGCAGGCCCACCGGTTGCACCGTGCTGTTGTTTGAGAAGGGCGCGACGGCGGGCGTGGATGTGCGCGGATCGGCGCCGGGCACGCGCGAGACGGATCTGCTGAATCCCATCGACACGGTGCAGCAGGTGCAAGCGATCCTGCTCGCCGGCGGCAGCGCATTCGGCTTGGACGCGGCTTCGGGCGTGGTGCGGTTCTTAGACGAGCATCGATTGGGCTATGCCGTAGGAGACGTCGTGGTGCCGATTGTGCCGGCCGCGATTCTTTACGATCTGGAGATTGGCGACGCAAAGATCAGGCCGACGGCGGAGTCGGGATACAGAGCCTGTCAAGCCGCGACGAGCGAGCGAGTGCCGGAGGGCAACGTAGGCGCGGGCGCGGGCGCGACCATCGGCAAAATGTTCGGACCCAAGCAGGCCATGAAGTCGGGGCTGGGAAGCGCGAGCATTCGCGTAGGCGAAACCGGCATCGTGGTTGGCGCGATCGTCGCGGTGAACGCCGTCGGCGATGTTCTGGATCCAAAGACCGGCAAGATTATCGCAGGCGCGCGTAAGGCCGACGGGGGCGGATTCATGGACTCGATGGCGCGCATCCGGGAAGGCTACGGCGTGCAGGCCGGCGGCGCCAATACAACCATCGGCGTGGTGGCGACGAACGTCGCGCTCGATAAAGCGCAAGCCACCAAAGTCGCGCAGATGGCGCACGATGGGCTGGCGCGGACCATTTATCCGGTTCACACACCCAGCGATGGCGACACGATCTTCGCCGTGGCGACCGGTTCGAATGCAGCGCGAACGAATGTCGGGGCCATCGGAGCGCTGGCGGCCGATGTAATTGCTCGAGCGGTGTTACGGGCCGTGATGAACGCGCGCGGGATCCCAGGACTGCCAAGTTACTCAGACTTACTGTCGAAGGGTTAGTGGCTACTGGCTGAGGTGTGCGCCGGAAAGTTGGGACTTCCACGTACTCACCAAAGCTGCTTGTGCAATGGATAACTGCGGCTGTTCCCGATCCAGCATGGTACGAGCCTCGGAGACCTTTCGATCGGCCGCAATTTGAAGCCAGGCGAGTGCTTGCACATAGTCATCTTCCGAGCGGCCCGGCTTGTCCAGCAAGAGGCGCCCCAGGCGATATTGACAGTGTGAATCGCCCTTGGTGGCGCACAAACGGAAATAGCCGCGTGCGCGATCGGGCTCCTTGGGCACGCCGACGCCCGCCTCGTAGGCTTGCCCAAGATAGAATTGCGCCTGGGCGCTGCCAAGAACTGCGGCATCGCGCATTTTCTGACGATCGTTTTCCATTTCGGCAGGGTCGCCGCCGGCTCTGAGTGATCGAATGGCGACTTCGTATAACGCCGGGCCGTAATTGTGGTCAGCAGCTTGTTGAATCAGCGTCCAGCCTCTGGCGGTATCTTTGACGACGTTCTTGTCACCATTCATTTCCCAAAGCCCGGCAAGGTACATCGCGGGCGGGTACTTCTCCCCGGCTATCTGTTGAATAGTTTCGACGGCCCGATCTTTGGCGGCCGCGTTAGTCTCGGCTAGGCTCTTGAGAGCTACGTTGAAGGACGTACGCCGCTGTTCGGCTTTAGCATCGAACCAAATTTGAGGAAAGCGGAAGTTGACTTCAACCCGCGCAATCACTGGCACCGGCTGTCCGTCTTTCATCCCTGGGGCAAAGCGCCACTTCGTGATTGCCTGCTCGGCCTTCTCGTCGAGGCCGAAGCCGAGCGGGCTGATCACTTGGAAATCCCTGGGAAGCCCGTGCTCATCGACGACGATCTGGAAGACAACCGTTCCTTGTACACGGTCGGCACGCGCGAGAGGAGAATATTCTGGTTCCACTTTGTGGGTAATTCGCGGCGCACTGACGCCGACGCCGACACTCAGGGCTTTCGGCTGATCGGGAGGCGCTTGCGCAAGGACGGCGGCCGAGAGCGCAAAGGCTATGATCGCCGGCGGGGAGATCCGCATGTTTGCAAAGAATTTATCACATTTTCCCGTCTGCTATACACTCGGAGGAAGCGGGTAATGTGCACTTTGAAAAAACGGACCCACTCCCATACAGTCAGCGCGGAAAAAAAGGCCCGGCGCGCACGAAACCAAGGCACGCCGGACCGCAACGGTTGGGGAGAGTTGAAGCGAGTTAACTCGATTGGCCGCGTTGGGCCTTCACTTTGGGAGTAGCCAGGTAACCAACGACCTCGTTCTTCTTAACCTCGTTGACTACGATTTCATAAGGCTGCTGGTTCCCGGAAACATAGAGCTGCACCGGTTCGTTGATAGTCTTGTCTCTTTTTTCGACGGTCTTATCATCGGCCAGTACTTGCAGCGTGTAGCGATTATGCTTGGGATCCGATTTCTTCAGGACCAGGCGAATGTCGCCGACCTTTTGTGGCTGATTGGGTTTGCTCAGATCGAACTCGATGAAGTTACGCTCGCCGAGCTCGCGCAATGTCGCCAGCTCTTTGGCGTTGGTCGCCACTCGGCCGCTCACCACGCCCAGGTCGCCCACCACTTGCCGCACATCAGAACCGGTTTTGTCGAGATCGCCCGAAACTTCGTTCAGCTTCGCGCTTGTGTCGTTCAGCTTGGAGCTGGTGTCGTCGATTTTCGCGGCGGTTTCCTGCTTCAGATCGGACAACTGACTCACCACGTCCTGATGCGCCTGCGACAGGCTTTGCGCCAGCTGCGAACTGCTGCGTTTGACATCGGACCGGGCCTGCCGCAGAGTGGCGGCGGCAGATGTGCTCAATTGATCTTTCAGCTCATCGAAGCGTTGCTGATCGAGTTGCAGCGCCGTGCCGGCCGTATCAGCCAGCTTGCGAATTTCAAGCTGCGTGCTGCGCTCGTTCGCGGCCATTTCCTTGGACAGACGAGCACTTTTGCTGAATTGATAGATGTTTCCCGCCAGCGCGAGCGCCAGGCCGATGAACAACACCCATAAAACGTCGGTGTGCGAGCGCTGCGATTTGTCAGAATCATTTGCGGACATGAGATCTCCTTTTGCGATGCCGGTGAAAAGTCCGCCGGGTCACAACGGAGTGAGTAGCAAAGCTCATTCCACAAAACTCTGACGTTGGTTACGCAACGAGTTACGGTGACTTACACGTTAGGACAGAATAAGTGACGTGTAAGATTTACCAAAATTGTGTATCGGCATACACAGGCGCTATTACTTACTTGCCGCTCCTACTGTAAAAGTGTGAATCCGTATAACGTATCCCCGGCGCCTACCACGACATATTGGCGGCCATCGAGTTCGTAAGTCATCGGTCCATTGCTAATCGCGCTGATGAGATGCGCGTGCCACAGAATCTTTCCGGAAGCCGGGTCATAGGCAATGAAGTTACCAGAAGGATCGCCGGTAAATAACAGCTTGCCAGCGGTGGTCAAGATGCCGATGGACCCGCCGCCACGCTTATAGTCGTGGGTCCAGCGAACTTGGCCGGTGCGGTAGTCGATGGCCTTGAGCGCGAGCGTGGAGTAAACACCGGAATCCCGGCCGCCGTAGCCTTCGGGTTTGTCGCCCGTGTCGGTGAGGTAGAAAAGGCTGTAGGACGATACCGCGTTGACGTAGAACAGTCCTGTTTGCGGATCGAAGCTGGGCGATGGCCAATTCGCCGCGCCGCCTTGGGCAGGGATCACAAGCGTGCCGTCTGGCTGAGGTTCCTTAGCGGGATTGCCGATGGGCTGGCCCTTTGCGTCGAGACCCTTGGACCAGTTGAGATCGATAAAAGGCTTCGACAGGATGTTCTTGCCGTTGGTGCGGTCGAGCAGAAAGAAGTAGCCATTGCGGCTGGATTGCGCGAGAAGTTTGCGGGACCGCCCTTCGATCTCGCCGTCGATGAGTACAGGAGTTTCCGCGTCGTCCCAATCGTGAGTATCGTGTGGCGAAGCTTGAAAATACCACGCTAGTTTTCCGGTATCGGGATTCAAGGCGACGATGGAGCAAGTCCACAAGTTACTTCCCTTGCGGCCCTGGCCCGCCATCACTGGGTTCGGATTACCCGTGCCGAGATAGTAGAGATTGAGCTCGGGATCGTAAGTGCCAGGAACCCACGTCATGCCGCCGCCATGTTCCATTGCCTCAGGGTTGGGCCAGGTATCGGCTCCGGCCTCGCCTTTTCGCGGCGTCGTGTTCCAGCGCCATTGTAACTGGCCGGTTTCCGGATCGCGCGATTCTAGATAGCCCGGGACGTCAAGCGAATCGCCGCCCACACCCACGATGATGTGGTTGCGGATCACGATCGGCGCGGGAGTGGAAAAATACTCCTGGTTCACGTCGGCGATTTCAACGTGCCAGCGCTCGGAGCCGTCTTTTGCATTGAGCGAGACCAGATAATTGTCGGGCGTTTCGAAATAGAGCCAGTTACCGTACATTCCGAAACCACGACTGCCGATGTGAATGCCACCGTGAGACTCCCATTGGTAGTGCCAAAGCTGGCGGCCCGTGCGCGCATCCACGGCCCAGGCGTGATCGGGAAGCGTGAAATAGAGGACGCCGCGAACTTCGAGCGGAGTGGATTTTATGGAGGACGTCAGAGTGCCGGTGCCAGCGTCCAGCCGGTATTCCCAGGCCAAAGTCATCGCGGTAACGTTGGACGAGTTAATGCGTGCGAGCGGACTGAAACGGCGTCCGGAGTAATCGCCGTTGTAAGTGGGCCAGGTGTCGGTTGGAGGCTTGAGTAACTGAGCGGGATCGAGACCTTGTGCAAAGAGCGAAGATCCAACCAGCCAGAATGCGACCAGAGCGAGCTTCATTTCAGGGTCACCAAGTAAGCAAGGATGTTGTGCATGTCGGCATCGGTATATTTCTTAAGCAGCTCGGCGTGCGCGTCCAGCGGGTCGTGGACTTCAATCTTCATCCGGGAGTCGCGGGCGAACGAGTGATAGTCTCCCGCGCCGTCGCGTAAGGCGACGTCGAAGTCGTCGAGATAGTCGAGAGTACCGGAGACTGTCTGACCGGAAGCGAGAGTGACGGTGACTTGAGAGCGGACCGGTGGCTCTCCCGGGCGTGGCCGCGGGTAAAGAAGGCGCGATTGCAGCGTAACGGCGTCGTATTTCTTGGCGAGGCCGGCGAGGTCGCCGGTAGGGGAATGACAAGTGTTGCAACGTCCCGCGCCGTCAAAGTATTCGCGGCCCTTTTGACGATCGCCAGTAACAACGTTGAGGATGGTGTAAGCGTTGCGATCGATCGCGGCCTGCTGGCGGGAGCGGAGGAAGGCGGCGATATCCTGGATCTGGTCGGCGGGCAGGTGAAAAGCGGGCATGCCTTTACCGGCGCGGCCCTGCAGGATCACTGGCCCGACTTTATCGCCACGTTCGTCATCCAGGGCGAGCGGCGAGCGCACCAGATCGGGACCAGTGTCGCCGCCTTGTGCATTCGTCCCATGGCAAAAGCCGCAGTTGGCGGAGAAGGTTTTCTGCCCGCGTTCGACGGCGGCGGGATCGGGGACGGCGCGGCTGATGAGCATATTCCCGCGAGGGCGTGTGGGCGCCGAGGATTGCGCGGAAAGCAGAGCTTGGGTTACCAGGCATAGGGCCGCTAGTGTTTTCATGCCACGAGCTATTCTTTCACTTTCGGCGGCTGGCGTCCATGATGAGGTGTCGGGATGCCGGTTCAGCGGCTGGGCCGTGCAATAAACCGAAGTTTAGGCCTTGACCATTCTTGAATCGGAAAGACTGCTGTTTCGAGAACACGAAGCCGGAGATCTCGATGCATTTTGCGAGATACAGGCTGATCCGGAGGTGCGTCGTTACGTCGGCGGATCTCCGCTGCCACGCGAAGTGGCGAAGCGCCGATTTCGAGAGCGCTTTCTTGTGCCTAAACCGGATCGTTTGGCGTTGTGGGCAACCATCTACAAGCCAGACGGACTCTATATAGGGCAGTGTGGTGTGTATCCCAACTTTGATGCAAACGACTCTGGGCCCGCGGGTCCGATTGCACGCCAAGGGACTTTGGGGTTTTATCTCGCGCGGGCGTATTGGGGGAAGGGGCTGGCCACTGAAACGGGCCGGGCATTTGTGCACTTCGGGTTCAATGAGTTAGGTCTCTCCCGGATCGTCACTGCCGTCGAGATCGGGAACGACGCTTCCATCCGCGTGGTGGAAAAGCTGGGATTCAGCCTGGTGCGGACAGAGCTGGGCGCTGTCCGATCGTTCTATCATTTCGAGCTGCTGCCGAATCAGTGACGCATCGGCATTCTGACCGGCCTTGCGCCGGGCCTTGAGTTGCGCATATACTAAGGCTTCATGCGTCGTCGCGCCTACAACTCGTTTCGATTTTGGTACTGGTTTAGCGCCTGAAATCGGGGCGAGTGGCGTTGGCTTAAGCAATTCTAGTTAGAAAAAGCAACCCACTCGAAAGAGTGGGTTTTTCATTTTTGAGGAGATAGAACGATGATCATCTCGATGAAACTCCACTCCACCAAAGAGGAGATCGAGCAAGTGTGTGAGCGCATTCGGGACTTCGGCTACAAGATTCACGCCATCGAGGGCGAGGAACGCGTCGTGATCGGCGCGGTTGGCACTGGCGACACGACCGTGTGCCTGGAATCAGTGGAAGCGATGCCGCAAGTGGAGAAGGCGGTGCGGATCTCGGCGCCTTACAAATTTGTCAGCAAGGAGTACCGCAGCGAGCGCACGCGGATTCGCGTGGACGGCTGCGAGATCGGCGGCGACGAGTTCATCGTGATGGCCGGGCCGTGCTCGGTGGAATCCGAGAAGCAGATCATGCAGGCGGCTGAGGGCGTGGCGCGAGCAGGCGCGAAACTGCTGCGGGGCGGTGCATTCAAGCCGCGCACATCGCCCTATGATTTCCAGGGCATGGAAGAGGAAGGGTTGAAGCTGCTGGCCAAAGCGAAGCGGGCCACCGGCCTCAGTATCATCACCGAGGTGATGAGCGATCGCGACGTGGACCTGGTGGCGGAATACGCCGACGTGCTGCAGATCGGCGCGCGCAACATGCAAAATTTCGCTCTGCTCAAGACGCTTGGCAAGTGCAGCCGGCCGGTGTTGCTGAAGCGCGGCATGAGTTCCACTATCAAGGAACTGCTGATGTCGGCGGAATACGTGGTGGCGCATGGCAATCCGAACGTGATTCTATGCGAGCGCGGGATCCGCACGTTTGAAACCGTGACGCGCAACACGTGCGACATCGTGGCTGTGGCCGCGCTCAACGAATTGACACATCTGCCGGTTATCCTGGACCCGAGTCACGCCACGGGAAGGCGCAGCCTGGTTCCGGCACTGGCGCGCGCGGGCGTTGCGATTGGCGCCGACGGGCTGATTGTGGAAGTGCACCCGGCGCCCGAAAAGGCCGTGAGCGATGGCGCGCAATCGCTGGATTTGCCGCAATTCCGGGCCATGATGCAATCATTGCGCCCCTACATCGATCTGTGGAAAGAATCGCGGATGACGGAGACCGCCGCAGCGGTATAACGTGCCTGTAGACGGCCCCCGCATTCAACGCCGCCAGATTATCGCGCTGTTGGCGGCGGTGTGCGCGCTGGCGGCCGGGGGCGTTTTTTGGTTTCATCGAACGCACAGCGTGGCGCGGCCGAGCGACTTGGTGGTCCTGCTGCCCACCTCCAACGCGAGCGTCGTGTACATCGACGTGAACGCGCTGCGGCGGTCCGGAATTCTCGACTTGTTGGCAGGCTCCAAGGCCGTTGAAGACGCCGACTATCAGCAGTTCGTGAACGAAACGAAGTTCGACTATCGCCAGGATTTGGACGCTATTGCCGCAGCCTTCAAAGACGGCAAGGTTTATTTCGCTCTGCGCGGGCGCTTTCATTGGAAGAATCTGAAGGACTATGCGGCGCGGCAAGGCGGATCGTGTCACAGTGATTTTTGCGTGGTCGCCGGTAGCCAGCCGAATCGCCGGATTTCGTTTTATCCCGTGAAGCACGACGTGCTGGGGATGGCCATCGGTCCGGATGATTTCGCTGCGTACCAAGTGACCAGCCAATCGGCGAAACTGGCGCTGGCGCCGCCGGCCCAGCCGATGTGGGCGTTGATTCCAGCGGCAGCGCTGCAGACGATGGATTCGCTGCCGGCAGCAGCGAAGGCGTACGTACCGGCGTTACAAGGTGCGGAGCAGATCTTGCTTAGTGTTGGCGCGGATCCCACAAATCAGCTCCAGTTCGGCGTGCAGGTTACGTGTAAGGATGCGACTGCGGCTTCGGCGTTATTGACCCAGTTTGAGGGCACTACGAGTGCATTAAACCGGGCGTTCTCCAAGGCGAATCGGAAGCCCGATCCAGCCGACTTGAGCGGTGTTCTAGTGGCGGGAACGTTCCACCGTAGCGAGCGCCAAGTGTACGGAGCGTGGCCGATCCCGCGGGCTTTTGTCGATGCAATCGCCGGCGGCGCGTACTAGGACCTAAGTAACTAGGCCTATCCGCACGAAAATGCGAAAATAGAATTGGTGAACCGCAGGAAGCTCCTTTCGCTTATCCCCGTAGTAGCTAGCTGTGCGCCCGTGTATGCGTTTGGCTTGGAGCCGAACTGGCTGGAGCGCACCTATCATCGAGTGAAATTGCCGTGCGATAACCTCCCAAGCGGCGTTCGGATTTTGCAGTTGTCCGATTTCCACGCCTCTTCGGTGGTTCCTTTCTCGTTGATTGAGAATTCGGTTGAGCTGGGCGTCGAGGCCAAACCCGACGTGATTTGCTTGACTGGCGATTTTGTCACTGATGCCACTCCCTTCGACGAAGTTGAATACGCGCGCATTCTTCGGCGCTTGTCGAGTGCGGCGCCGGTGTTTGCGAGCTTGGGAAATCATGATGGAGGCCGTTGGAGTGCGTCCATCGGCGGGCTCAAGGACAGTTCGGTGATTCGGAGCCTGCTACGCGACGGCAATGTTTCGCTATTGCACAACCGCTCTGAAGTTGTACGCGTGCGCGATCAAGCCATACGCTTTGCCGGAGCGGCAGATCTCTGGAGCGAGCGCATGGATGTCGATCTTGCGTTCGCGGATGTGCTGCCTGAGGATCCAACGATTCTTCTGGCGCACAATCCCGATACGAAAGACTTGCTGGCGGATCGGCCCTGGAATCTGATGCTGAGCGGGCACACGCACGGCGGGCAGGTAGTGCTGCCGTTCTTAGGAGAGCGCTTCGTGCCGGTGCGCGATAAGCGATTCATCGCCGGGCTGAAACAATGGAACGGGCGACAGGTGTATGTTACACGCGGCGTGGGCAGCATTCGGGGCGTGCGCGTGAATTGCCGGCCCGAAGTCACGATTTTAGACGTGAGCAGCTAGCGCCGTTTACCTTCTCGACTGCTCGCCCTCCTCAACCATTCGCTTCACGCGATCGAGCTCCTGACGCAGCTTCTTTTCGCGCAGGGCGATCGAGATCACATAGCCGATAATGATCAGCCAGGCGACCGTAAAGCCAAAAAACATGAAGGTGAAGTTTTGCGGGCTCATGATCGCTCCTTAGAACGCATTCGCGTGACGGCGCAGCGCATCAATCTCAAGTCGCATGGTTTCCTGCCTGGTGCGGATCAGGACCAAAGCCGTCGCCAGCATCAGCAGCGCCAGGAAGTTCCACCACAGCGGCGATTCCATTCCAGGCGCCATCCCGCCGCCGCCGCGAATTTCCAAGACCGGGCCCGGATGCTGGGTGCGGAACCATTCGATGGATTTCCAGACGAGCACGATATCGACGCACGCAAATATAGAAAACGCCGCGGAAAGCCGCGCGCGCGTGGTGGGGTCGTCGATGGCGCGGCGCAACATAAAATAGCCAAAGTAAATCAGCAGGCACACAAAGTACGATGTAAGGCGCGCGTCCCATGTCCACCAGATGCCCCAGATGACGCGGCCCCAAATGCTCCCGGTACAGATGGTGATGGTGGCGAAGGCGAGCGACACTTCGTTGATGGAGGCGGCGATGGAATCCAGCCGGAGATCTTTGCGAACCAGATAGCCGATACTCAAGAACATCGCGATGTAGAAGCCGGTGAACGATGTGATAGCGGCGGGCACGTGAAAATAGATGATGCGGAAGATCGCGCCTTGGTTGGCTTCATCGGGGACCTGGAGAAAAATATGGTACAGGTTCCAAGCGAGGATCGCCCCGGCTAGCACCGACAAAGTCAAAATGATTTTTAGACGCATGGTTTTCAGCCCACCAGAACAATATCTACCAAAGCCAAAGCCAAAATGGTGAAGATGACGTTGAACGCCACCAAAGCGCGGAACCAAAACATGTTCTCGGCCAGCGGACCACCGGTGATCAGGACCCGGCTAAGCTCAATCGCCCCGATCAATGCAGGAATGAGCATTGGATAAATCAAGGTCGGCAGCATCAGCTCCCGCAGGCGCAGATTCACGGTCATGGCGCTGAACATGGTTCCGATTACGGTGATGCCCCAGGTGCCGAGCAGCATCACTAAGAACAGCAACGCGAGTCGCTGTGGCACGACATTATAGAAAATGACAAAGACCGGCAGGCTGATGCATTCCACAATTACGATCAGCACATAGTTGGCGATGCACTTTCCGAAAAAGAGCTCCGCGCCACTGAGAGGTGAAGCGAGCAGCGCATCCAGGCAATCGTTCATCAGCTCGCGCGCAAAACTGCGATTGAGAATCAGAGTGCCGGCGAAGGCAAAGATCAACCACAGCAGGCCGCCGGCGATCTCGCGGATCACCGCAGGTTCCAAATCAAAGGCGAAGCTGAAGAGCAGCAGAATCACGAGCGCGAACGAAACGGAAGCATTCACGGCCTCCTTGCCGCGAATTTCCGAGCGCAGATCCTTGGCGGCGATCGCCAGCGTCCGGCGCAGAAACTTCATGCTTCTCCGTAATGACGGTACAGCCAGCCAGGATCTTCCAACATTTCCCAGGTGCGTGCGCCGCGAAAGGCGAGTTTGCCGCGATTGATGAGCGCGACATCGGTGGCGAGTTCCAGCGCTTCACGCAGCTGATGCGTCGACAGGATGATAGTCCGGCCCTCGGCGAGCGCGGATTTCAACAGGTCTTGCAGCACCTGAATCGCACGGTCATCGAGCGAAGTAAAAGGCTCGTCCAACAACAGAACCGATGGCTGATGGAGGAAACAGCGCGCGATCGCCAGGCGCTGGCGCATCCCTCGGGAAAACTCGCGCACCAAGCCGTCACGGACCCGTTCGAGGCCGGTGCGATCGAGCCACTCCGTAGCGGTGCGGCGCGGATCGTCCAGACCGTACAGCTGGCCGAACAGATTCAAATTCTCGAACGCCGATAGTTCCTCGTAAACGCCTATTCCATGGCCCAAAATACCGATGCGCTGGCGAGTGCCACCGGCCCGTGTATCCTTACCGAGGATGGAGACCCGGCCGCGCGCGGCCTTCGAGAGACCGCCGAGAATACGCAGCAAAGTTGTTTTGCCCGCGCCGTTGCGGCCGAGCAGAGCAAGACACGAGCCGCCATCGACGTTGAACGAGATATCGCGCAGCGCGGGATAATCGCCGTAATACTTCCACACACCTTCGATGCTTACCGCGTTTGCCGCCGGCATGCTTCCACTCTACGGCTTCGCCGGCGCACCGGCGATGCGGATGCCCAGATCGCGCAATGTGCGCTCAGGAACAGACGCTGGCGCTTCGCACATCAGATCGCTGCCGCGCGCGGTCTTAGGGAACGGAATCACCTCGCGAATGGAGGTCTCGCCGGCCAGGATCATCACCAAACGGTCGAGCCCCAGGGCGATACCACCGTGCGGCGGCGCGCCATATTCCAGCGCTTCTAGCAAAAATCCGAAGCGTCGTTTGGCCTCTTCATCCGAGAATCCGAGCGCCGAGAAAACTTTGGCCTGCACGTCGCGGCGATGGATACGAATGGAGCCTGAGCCGAGTTCGGTGCCGTTCAGCACGACGTCGTACGATTTAGCGCGGCAGCGCGCGGGATCGCTCGTCAGCTTGTCGAGATCCTCATCGTGAACGGAAGTGAACGGATGATGCGCCGCATTCCAGCGGTTCTCTTCGGCGTCCCATTCGAACATCGGAAAATCGACCACCCAGAGGGGCTTGAAATCCATGGGGTCGAGGAGCTTATGCCGGTCATTATATTTCTGACCCGCGAACAAGCGGAGCTGTCCGCAAGCTTGATAGAACGTCTCTTCGGGGCGCTGCCCTTGTGGAGGACCGGGCCATCCGGCGATCAGCAGCAGGTCTTCCTCAGTTGCGCCCGAGGCCGCGCGGGCCTGTTCCACAATCTTTGGATCTAGCTTCTTCAGATCGTCATAGACGCGCAGTCCGCGCTCGGTCCCGTACGTCTTTAACTCATCGCGCTCTTTGCGGCTCAGTGTGCCCGTTTTTGGGATGTGGATCGCGACCGGTGGAAACGTCAAACCGAGTTGCCACGACTCGCCGTCCAGCACGTGAAATGGCGGCAGGCGAAGGTCGGGTTTATCGCTGCCGTAGGATCGCATGGCTTCAGCGTAGGTCAGGCGCGGGAATTGTTTCGCAACCTCGAACCCGGCCACTTCAAACACGCGCTGGAGCATCGGTTCCACCACTTCATAGATGCGCTCCTGCTGCGGGAACGACATTTCGAGATCGATCTGGGTGAACTCGGGCTGCCGGTCGGCGCGCAAATCCTCGTCACGGAAACAGCGCACGATCTGGAAATATTTCTCGTAGCCGCTGACCATCAGGAGCTGTTTGAAGATCTGGGGCGATTGAGGCAGCGCATAGAACGAGCCGGGCTGAACGCGGCTGGGGACCAGATAATCGCGAGCGCCTTCGGGCGTCGAGCGCGTCATAAACGGCGTCTCGATTTCGAGGAAGCCCTGGCTGTACAGAAATTCGCGGACCGCGAAGCTGATCTTCGAGCGCAGCATGATGTTGCGCTGCATGTGCGGACGGCGCAAATCTACATATCGGTATTTCAGCCGCGCGTCTTCCTTGACGTCGACGGTTTCTTCCATTGGGAAGGGCGGCGTGCGAGATTCATTCAAGATCCAAAGTTTCGAAGCGACCAGCTCAACCTCGCCGGTGTCGAGCGCGGGATTGACGGTCTCCGGCGTGCGCTTGGCAACGGTGCCCTCGACGGCGATCACGTACTCGGAGCCAAGCATTTCGGCCTTGGCGTGCAACTCCGCTCCGGCGTCGGCATGAAACACCAGTTGCGTCACGCCATCGCGATCGCGCAGATGGATAAAGAAGACGCCGCCGAGATCGCGACGGCGATGCACCCAACCCATCAGCAGGGCGGTCTTCCCTACGTCGGAAGCGCGCAACTGGCCGCAGGTATGGGTGCGGCGCAGCTCGCCCAAGAAATCTAGAGGTACTTGCTCAGGCATTCTTTCACCTTCTCGAGGAGCAATTGACGACCAATTTGCACTTGAATCTGGCTCTCCATATCTTTCATTGAAATTTCGCCCGCGGCAGTTTCGCTCTCGCCGCAAATCAAGGCCACGCGGGCGTTCAGTTTGTTGGCGATCTCAAAAACTCTTTTCAATTTTCCTTCAGCCACTTCGACGCGGATCCCTTGCGATCGCAATTCGGCCGCAGCACTTGCGGCAGCTCGCCGGGTTGCCTCTCCCGCGGTGAAAGTCACTATCACCAACGGATCTTCCTTGACAGTGGTGGTTTGTTCCAGGCTCATCACCAGGCGATCCTCGCCGATGGAAAAGCCAATGCCCGGCGAATGCACGCGTGAGCCGAGCGATTCGGCCAAGCCGTCATAACGCCCGCCACCCAGCACCGAATTCTGCGCGCCGAGCGAGCCATGCACGATCTCGAACGTGGTGCGCATGTAGTAGTCGAGGCCGCGCACCATGCGGGGCCGGACTTCGTACGCAATTCCTCGATCATCCAGATTCGCGCGCACTGCGGCGAAGTTCTCGCGGCACGGCTCGCATAGATGATCCTGGATGGATGGCAGCGCGTTGATAATCGGCTGATCTTCTGGAACCTTGCAATCCAACACTCGCAATGGATTCGTTTCCGCGCGCCGTTGGCAATCGTCGCAAAGCCGCGTCACGACCTCTCGAAGCTTTTCCTTGAGCAGCGCAACATACTGAGGGCGGCAGTTCTGATCGCCGACCGAATTGAGCAGAAGCTGAAAGCCCTCCAGTCCCGCGCGCCGGAGCAGATCGATCACCATCTCGATCACCTCGGCATCCACCATGGGCGATTCCGATCCAATGGCTTCGGCGCCAATCTGATAGAACTGGCGGTAGCGGCCCTTCTGCGGACGCTCGCGGCGGAACATGGGGCCGATGTAGTAGAGCTTCTGCAATCCCGGTTTTTGGTCGAGGTGGTGTTCGATGTAGGCGCGCATCACGGAAGCGGTGGCCTCCGGGCGCAGAGTGACCGAACTTCCATCGCGATCATCGAAGGTGTACATCTCCTTGCTGACGATGTCGGTTTCCTCACCGACGCCGCGCGCGAATAATGCGGTCTCCTCAAGGATCGGCGTCCGGATTTCCTGGTAGTTGTAGACCCGAAACACCTCGCGCGTAATTGCTTCCACCTGGTTCCAGAGCGTGCTGGAAGGGGGAAGGATATCGCGAGTGCCTTTGACTGCTTTGATCATCTAGCGTGTTTCTTTGGACGCCGTCATTAAGCCGGTTCGTCCCGGTAAATCCGCGCGGCTTCCACGTAACGGTCGGTGTTGAGGCGAAAGCGCTCGCGCTCTTCCTCGGTTACGGATCGCTTCACCTTGGCGGGCACACCCATCACCATGCTGAGCGGGGGAATCTCAGCGCCCTCGGGCACCACCGCGCCCGCGGCAATCACGGAACCCTTTCCGATTTTGGCGCCGTTCAAGATCACGGCGGCGATTCCGATCAGGCATTCGTCCTCAACGGTGCAGCCGTGCAGCATCACCATGTGGCCCACGGTGACGCGATTCCCTATGTGCAGCGGAAACCGGCCGGCGTCGCAATGCAACACCGAATTGTCCTGAATGTTGCTCTCGTTACCGATGCGAATTTCATTCACGTCGCCGCGCGCAGTGACATTGGGCCAGATGCTGGAGCGTTCGCCGACGACCACGTCTCCGATCACCTGCGCACTCTGATCGATGTAAGCGGAAGCGGCAATCCGGGGTACGATGCCGCGATAGGCACGAATCATGACTGCGGTATCAGACTAAATCGTAGCACAGGGTCGCGCTCCCTCACGGTCGCTGGTTGTTGGTTATTGGTGGCTGGTGGCTGGTGACATGTGGAAGCGCACGTGTTCGATGTGGCGCGACTCGTTGAGGCGTCTCAATCGTTGAGCAAACGCTTCGACCTGGTCCTTTGAAAAAACGAACCCATCTTGAACTGGATCGTAGGGGAGCCCTTTGCGTTTATGGAGTTCGAGTAGGGCCGCGGCACTCTTGAGGTGGCGCTCTTGCTCCTGGCCGCGCTCGGATTGGATTGCCCGGATGTGGTCCACGGCCTTTTGGAACTGGCGGGAAAGCCGCTGATAGTGCAGGCCAAGAGTGGCGAGCGAGGAAATAAGGGATTGGAAGTTGGGGTTTTGAGAAAACAGCTCGGCTTCGAGGAATGGAATGCGGTTGATGCGCCAGGCGGTGTCGGCGAGTTCCTGGGTGAGCTGTGTTTCGGTGAGAGTGGCGGGTTGGTATTCGTCGAAGAAGCCGCGACAATGCGCGTCGTACGCGGCTCGGTCTTCGGAGGGGAGGACGGCGCAGGCGGCCGTTAAGCCATGGCGCAGGGCGTTCAGCGAGGAACGCTGCTTGCCGGAATCGGTGCGCGGTCCGGTGGAGTGCCGGGAGTTGGCGCGGTTGATGGCGATGCGGGAAGTAGCTAGTGTAGCTGACATTTGGGGTCCTCGGAACCGAGATAACACGTGGCGCTGCCGGCAACGGGCGAGATTGGCTTAGGTTGCTGATAGTGTGGCGAAGAAGGCGGGACGGAGCCGGTGACTGTGAAATAAAAAGGGGGACAATAGGAAAGAAAGCGAAGTGACTTATGAGAGCGCTCCTAGGCGCAGCCACCGCCGTGCTCCTGTCTTGCTCCGTGCCATTCACGAGCATTTGTGCCATCCGTGGGCCCGGCAAGTATAGCGGCGTTGTAGTTTTCGACAGGTGGGATGGGTGCCACCTCTACAGCGGCGCTTATATTACGGAAATTTCCGAGAAGGTAAAGGAAAAGTTGCGACCCTTCGCGGGCCACGCAATGGTAATTAACGCTGAGGAAGTGTTTCAGCCGATCAATCCTGGCGACGCTCTCATCACAAAACTACAAGTCCTCGGCCCCGCTGAAGAACCGGTCAAGGCTGGGTTTGGGTTACCTCCTGCCCTGGAAGGGCTAAATCTCAAAGCGATACCTATACTTCGGCGCGCAAGGCGGCGATGAGCTGATCATTAGATTGAGCAACACCGGTAATAGCAAACGTTCGATCGATACAAACGCTCTGGCACCTACACTGCTGGCCAACAGGCAGGGCTTAGAATGCTTGAACCCTTCCGATGGTCCTTCCTATGCCGCGGTGACTCGGACGAACGTTAATTTTATGAGCATTCAGGCCGCAGGGGGGGTCTTGCCTGGTGAATGGGAAGGGCAGGACTGTGGACATGTCGTTGTCGCCGGGTGTGGCCATCTCTCCGCAGTTCGACCTCGCCCCCGGCCAGAGCGTCGAGGTTCCGTTGCGGTTTAATCTGTCGACTGGGGAATACCAGTTCTTGGCCGGCTACGGTGGCGGGGTGCATCAGGTGCGAGCCCTAGCGAGCAATATAATCAGCTTCGATGTGGACGAGGCGGGAAAACCCCATCTAATTGGCGGCGAGACGACGGCCGAACCATTACAGACGCGCCGTTTTGGAGTGGTTTGTGGGAATGTAATCTTGCCGGATGGGAGCGCAGCCGCCGATACGAGAGTGTTTCTTTGGGCCGCTCCAGTGGCAAAGTCCGAACCTCGCGCAACCGACATGACCATTACGGATGCCCACGGAAGATTTCGCATGGAGTCCGTTCTAGAAGGGCAGTACGCACTTAGCGCCGTTCGAGTATCGCCGCATATGGTCCTGGCTGGTGCCTCGGGAGACACGGGTCTGGCGAACGCGAAGGTTCTTGATTTGCCAAGTTCTCCGGAGAATTGTTCTCTCCAGTTGACGATTCGGGCGCAGCCAACTTATACAATCCGCGGCCGCACGCAGGCAGCAGACCCTGCGGCAACAACCAGGACCACGCGCCTTATTCTGAAAAGCGGGGATGCCTTTCCGTTCGAGTCTACAGTGGCGGTCCAGGCCGATGGACGTTATGAGTTTAATGATGTGCCGCCGGGCCGCTACCAATTCTTCGCGGGTTCGATGGGGGCCGGATTCGATGTAGATGCCGACATAGAGAATCTCAATGTCAACATCACGTGGCCCGACAAAACATCGATCAAAACGGCGGGGCCTACCATGCCTGCTGAGTTCAATGAGGCGATGGCCCTTACGGAATTGGGGATTCTGAATCAAGCCGTGCGGACCTATGCGAAAAAGTACGGCACGGGTCTCGCCAGGAATCTGGATGTACTTGGCCCACCTCCAAAGTGGTATCACGAGACGGCGGATCGAGCTGGCCTTCTCAGTAAGCTAGCGACCCCCTTTCTCACCGATGAGGACGCCACTCACTTTACCGAATTCGGGTATCAATTTACATACACTCCCGGCGAACCAGACGAAGGCGGGAAAATCACGCGGTACAGGGTCTCAGCGCGCCCAACTCAGTTCGGCAAGACCGGTAAGCGAAACTTCTTCATGGATGAAATCGGCGTGATCCATGCCAAGAATGGCGACAGTCCGGCGACCAATGATGATCCCGTGAGTGAATAGCTGTTGGTGGCTGGCCACTGCTCGCGGGGTGTGGCCGCTAAATTCGAGTCACCGCACCGTCTGCTGGTCTAAGCGGGTTTCTGCGGCGGACCCGCCTTCCCCAACAATCGAGCGGTCTCTGCCCAGAACGTTCCCCATTCCGGATTGTTTACCAATCTGGTCTTGGCTGCCTGAGCGCCTCGCTCCAGCAAACGCTGAGCCTCGTCCTTGTCTCCTCGACGCCAATGTGCCATAGCGAGAAAGAAGAAGTTCGTCGGGTCTCGGTTCCCGTCCATCTGGACAGCGCGGTCTAGACTCTCGATCGACTCGTCCCACTGCCCGGCGCGGTACGCGGCCAACCCGAGTGTGTTAAAAGCCGAATCATTGTCAGGGGATGCCTTCACGGCGCGGCGAGCCAATTCAAGCGCTTCGGAAGGACGCCACTGACGGCTATCTCTTGCCGGACACCAGATACCAAGCGAGAGTGCTCATGCGGACTGGGCTGTTCGGATTGCCCGCGAGATAGTCGCGGCCTTCGCCGATCAAGCGGAGCAAATGATAGTTGCCGATGACCAGGGTGGCGTTCGTCGCCGGCCAAGGTTTCTAGGTTGTCAGCGTTCGCTGGAGGTTCCTCGGTCGCCATTTGAATCAATTATGACTCACCAAAAGCTGCCGAAAATACGACTCTCACCATGCCTTGGGCGAATCATATATGATTTGAGACGAACACGGTTTGCGGTGTGGCTGGAGGCAGGGTGTGAACGATCGGTGGAATGTATCCCTCAAAACGGTGGTCTTGACCGCTGTGGTGGGGTGCCTAAGTTTGGGTTCCACCGCACGCGCGGAAGAAGCGGATGGCGCCCACTTAATGCCAGTTCCACAACAGAACGCCGTGCTCCAGAAATACTGCGGCGGATGTCACAGCGATGCTCTCATGTACGGCGGTCTCTCGCTAGAGCACTTCGATGCCGCGCATCCTGATCCTACAATCGCGGCGATGCTTGTGAGCAAGTTGACCAGCGGGCTCACCGCCAAAGACGTTGAAGCGGCAACGCACGGCCCCGATCCAGATACGAAAACGATGGCTCTCTTGCACGGCGCGATGGGTGCCAGCGGCAGTCAGCCGGACGAAGCTACGCAAATCGCATTTGGGAGGGCTTTGTCGGCTCAAGCAGCCGGGGCGGAAGAATGGCATTCCTGGTGGAGTGATCGACCTGCTGGTCAATCGCCAAAAACTGCAGCGCCGACACTGACAGCGGATATAGTCCGGCAGATCGCATCGACGAAATTTCCAGGCAAGGTGGACATGTACCGCCTGATTCTGACGTGCCGGGTTGATACTCATGAGGGTGAAATCAAGCTCGCGTGGGCAAATGGCGTGCCCGAGGAAGGTCAGCCGATGAACGTTGCCGTTGACGGGAACCTTAATTTCACACATAAGGCGGAGGGCGGCAAGAAGCAAGGGAACGGCGAGTATGGGCCGGGGGCGACGATCCTATACCCGGACCCGGACGTTAAACTTCCGCTCCCCGCGCAGACCTTGACGGTCAGCAATCTTTTCCCCAACGAGACGGTGGTCTTTCCCTTCGCAGAGTTGAGCGCGACGGTTCGCCGGGATTTATCCGGGTGCTTCAGCCCGGCGGTTGCTTTGAAATGAGACTTCACACGAGTGTGGCGCTAAAGCGGGGAGTCGGCACGCACGTGCCACAACGCACTCACCTCTTCGGGTACGTCGTGAAAATGTAATCTTTAGCCGCCGCTAGATTATGGCATGCAGCCCCGCACCTGGCGTCGTTGTTCTGCGGCGGCTTATCAGCCGAGGTCGCAGGCCTGAACGTATCGGATGCGGCATCGCGGTAGAACATGGCATATCCCCATCCGTGCGTGTCCGAGAATCTCTTACTATCCTTCTCGATGAGCTCCACCCCAAACAGTTCACCGGGCACCGTGTCTGGAGCGCTTGCGGAAAAAGGGGCATCGGTTAATTTCTTCGGTCTCCACTCAATCTTCGCAATCTTGGAGCCGTCGGGGAAGGGCTTCCCATTGCCGGGAACGCCTTTCTTGTAAGCGTCAATCATTACGGGATTCGCAACGATGAGTCTCATCACGTTTGTGGAGTCGGTCAAGCTCGGGCTAACCGCCTGCCAGTCTTCGTATCCCTTGAACTCGGAGAATGCGAGCCCGTTCGGAACTTTCACCGTGAATCTGTCCTGGGCAGCCATCGCCAGCGCTACTAGAACAGAAAGAAACACCCCAACGAACAGGGTCGCGTGGATAGTTTTGCCTCTCATGTGTAATCTCCTTTTGGTTACTTTTCAGGGTCCACCGCCGATACCCGAGCGGAGTGTCTGGATTGTCGATAGGATGCCACGGATCGGCTGGTGGATACTACCTGTCTTGTTCCACGACCGGGGTCAAAATGGCCCAGCACTAGAGAACGTGTCTCGAAAATTGAATCGAAACATACCTCACCGCGCGGCCATCTCTTAGGCGGGCGGATATAAATGTCGGGAAACGACTTTTGCTCTTTCGCGACTGGCTCGCCATCTGCCAGAATAGGCTTGGGCTGTTGGCAATCATCCGATCGGAGACCTACATAGATGCAATTGCGCGTGCTCGCATTTGTATTAGCTGGCGGCAAGGGCACCCGCCTCTATCCCCTCACCAAGGAACGCGCGAAGCCAGCGGTTCCCTTTGGTGCGCGGTACAGGATTGTCGATTTCGTACTGAGCAACCTGATCAACTCGGGGATCTATTCGATCTACGTCTTGGTTCAGTTTAAGAGCCAGTCGCTGCTGGAGCACTTGCGCGAGGGTTGGGAAGCCTCCAGCCTGCTTCGTAATCACTTCATCATTCCGGTTCCGGCGCAGATGCGCTCTCAGGGCGAGGATTGGTATCGCGGCACCGCCGACGCCATTTATCAAAATATAAACCTGATCGAACAGGCCGAGCCGCACGTGGTTGCGATTTTTGGCGCCGACCATATCTATCGCATGAACATCCGGGAGATGATCGAGTTCCACATCGACCGCGGGGCGCAGGTGACGGTGTCGGCAATCCCGGTGGAGAAGGAGCAGGCGGTCGAATTCGGAGTGTTGGAAACGCGCGAAGACGGGCTGATCGCCGGTTTTCACGAGAAGAAGCCGGACGCCCCCACCATGCCTGGCGATCCCAATCGCGTCTACGCATCCATGGGCAATTACCTTTTTTCCACCAAGCTGCTGCTGGACGAGCTGCGCGTGGACGGAGAGAAGGAGCACAGCTCGCATGATTTCGGCCGCGACATTCTGCCGGGACTGATTGGGCGGGCCGACATGTATGCCTATGATTTTCAAACCAATCGGATCCCCGGCGACCCGCCCGGCGCGCCCGTTTATTGGCGTGATGTGGGTACTTTGGATGCCTTCTACGACGCCAACATGGACCTCCGGTCGGTTTCGCCGGAGCTGAATTTATACAACCGGCAGTGGCCGCTCCGAACCGCCGGTTATTTCGACGCTCCGGCCAAGTTCATCTTCGACAGTGACGGCCGGCGCGGCGAGGCGCTGGATTCCATTGTCGCGGGCGGGAGCATTCTTTCCGGCGGCATGGTGAAGACCTCCGTCATCGGCCGCGGCGTTCGCGTCCATTCGCATGCCTCGGTGGAAGACTCCATCATCTTCGATAATTGCGATATCGGACGTCGAGCCAAGGTGCGTCGGGCCATCCTGGACAAGAATGTGCGGGTTCCGCCCGACACCACCATCGGCTACGATCTGGAGAGCGACCGCCAGCTCTATCACGTTACAGAAAGCGGCATCGTTGTGGTGCAAGGCTACCGTTCACCCGTGGACATTGCTAGCATGAACCTCTAGCGAGGAGGACCAATGGGTCAGCTGTACCTGTTGTACCTGATCCCGGTGATAATCGCGGGATTCATCTGCCTGTACCTCATCTTTGGAAGCTTTTTCACCGTCGACACTGCCCAGGTCGCCGTGATCACGCGATTCGGCAAGTTTCTGCGAATCGCCGAGCCAGGATTAAATTGGAAGCGCCCGTTCTTCGATTCCGTGGCGGGTTACGTCAGCTTGCGTGTGGGTCAGATCGCTTTGACCATGGAGACGAAGACCAAAGACAACGTGTTCGTCACTATTCCCATCTCCGTCCAGAATCGCGTCCGCCCGGAAAAAGTCTACGATGCCTACTACAAGCTTTCCGATCCGGAGTTGCAGATCAAGGCCTATGTGGAGCAAGTGATCCTGGGACACGTCCCTGGAATGACGCTGGATGAGGTATTCGCCAGCCAATCCAGCATCGCAGCGGCAGTGAAGCAGGAGCTGGACGCGGATATGGCTCTGTTCGGGTATGAGATCGTGAATGTGCTGGTAACCGACATCATTCCCGACGCCAAAGTGAAGTCGGCCATGAACGATATCAATGCGGCGCAGCGCGAGCAGGTGGCCGCAAACGCCCGTGGCGAAGCCGAAAAGATCCTGGTGGTGAAAAAGGCCGAGGCTGAAGCGGAAAGCAAGGCCCTGCAGGGACAAGGAATCGCGAATCAGCGGAAGGCCATCATCGAGGGGCTGCAGGTGTCCATCGAACAATTCCAGAAAGTTGTCGAAGGGGCGTCCGCGCGAGAAGTGATGCAACTGGTGATGGTCACGCAATACTTCGACACGTTGAAGTCCATTGGCGAGAACGATAAGACCAATACGCTGTTTCTGGCGCACTCACCTGGGGCTGTCAAGGAAGTCTCCGACCAGATTTTACAATCCATGGTGGCAGCCGACAAAGCGAACGGCTAAGCCGCTAGGCCCGCACTTTGTTGGTTTTCCGGCCAATTCCCGGCCGGAAGTTCAAATCTCCGAAAAGAAAAAAGAACTATGTAACGGGTTACTTCGGAACGGTGTCGAACAATTGAGATGATGTCCACCGTCATGAACCGCCCTGAAGAGACCGCCACAGCATTGAACGGAGTCCCTGCTGCCGAGATCCGGGCCGCCCTGGATCTCATCCTGCGTAGCCGCGCCTTCATACAATCGCATCGCATCCGCCGTTTCCTGCAGTTTGTGGTTGAAGAAAGCCTCCTCGGTCAGCCGCACCGGCTAAAGGAGTACCTGATCGGACTTGAGGTCTTCGACCGCCGGGAAGCCTTCGACCCACGCGTCGACTCAATCGTTCGCGTGGAAGCGCGCCGCTTGCGCTACAAACTGGAAGAATATTACCGGCTGGAGGGCCGCGAGGATTCGGTCCGGATCGTGCTGCGTAAGGGCAGCTACGTACCGATATTCGAATACCGCACCAGCGGCAATGGCGTGAGCGCGATGGCTCCCCGCCGCAGCGTGGAAATCGCGGCGTTCTCGCTAATCAACCCGACGCCGGACACCGGATCCGCGGCCGAGGAGATCCAACGGCGCCTGGCGCACGTGCTCATCAAGGAAGGCTGCTTTCAAATCGTGGCTCAGTTCCAGCCGAATCCAGTGCCAAGCGAGACGGCTGCCCCGTCGCACCCGGTTTCAGCATCCAGTTCGGCGAACCCGGCCGACTACGTACTGGAAGGCAGCATCGAATTTCACGACGACGGTTTTCGTTTGTTATTGCAGCTGTTGCAGAACGCGGATCGATCGTACATCTGGTCGGAAACCACCGCCGGCCGCTTGCAGGATCTTGCGTGTGTCGATCACCTGGCGCAACAACTGGTGCGGGACCTGACAGCGCCCGCCGGGGAAGCGGTGATAGCGCGCCGCCAGACCGATCGCACCGAGAGCGGCGACGCGTACCTGCAGGGCCGCTATCACTGGAAACTGGCCACGCCCGACAGCATCCGCAATAGCGTCGCCTTTTTCACCAAGGCAGTGGAAGCCGATGTCAACTACGGGGCCGCGTGGGCGGCGCTTTCGGAGGCACTGCTGGTCAGTTCCGTTTTTGGATTGCAGCCGCCCATGGAGACGCACGCCCGAATGCGGGAGGCGGCGGTTCGCGCAACAACCTTGAATCCTTCGCTGCCGGAAGCGCGCGTGGCGCTGGGAGCGGTCTTGTCGCTTCTCGACTGGGACTGGACCGCCGGCGAAGAAGAACTGCAAAAGTCTATTCAGTTGGACAAGAGCGATCCGGTGGGCCACATTGCCTACGGCATCCAGTTGGCCTGCCGCGGCGAAAAAGATACGGCCATCGCCCAGGTGGAGCTCGCGCTGGAACTCGACCCGGCGGCTCTGTTCCCCAACTTTGTGCTGGGCTGGCTGTATAGTGTGTGCCGCCGCTTTGACGAATCCATCTCGCACCATCTGCTGGTGTCGCGCCTGGCCACCGACTACGGCTTGCCGCATCTCGGGTTGGGCATGGCCTGCGCGGGCAAGGGGCAGTTCGCCGACGCCATCGCGCACCTCACTAACGCGACGCAGATGAAGTGCGGCTCGCTGGTGCACGGCCACATGGGCTATTGTTACGCCAGATCGGGGCGGCGCGACGAGGCTCTGCGCGAAATCGGCATCTTAAACAGCCGGTCCGAGTCGAGCTATGTGTCGCCCATGAGCTTCGCTGCCATTTACTCGGGATTGGGTGAGGAAGAGGAAGCGTTTCGCTATCTGGATCGCGCGGTGGAGATTCGCGACACGTCGCTGCACCTGCGGCTTTTGGGCACTGAATTCGACAAATTGCGGGACCGTCCGCGCTTCGAGGAACTGCGCAGCCAGATCGGCTTGTCCCAAGCCGTCTATGCTAACAGCGTCGCCTGAAGTCCTACAATTCGGTTGAAATCGGTCAAGCTGATAAAATAGCTGCATCAGGGTGGATCAAATTGGCCGATACCGGATAATGGACGAGCTGGGCCGCGGTGCCACGGGCGTGGTCTACCGCGCTCAGGATCCGGCCATTGGGCGTACCATCGCCATCAAAACCATCCGGCTGTCGGATTTTACCGACGAAACGGAACGAGAGCGGCTGCGTGAACGGCTGTTTCGCGAGGCGCAATCGGCCGGGATGCTTTCGCATCCGAACATCGTCACCATCTACGATATCGCCGAAGAAAACGGCCTCGCCTATATTTTCATGGAGTGCGTGGATGGACCGCCGCTCGAAAAGGTTCTCAATACCCACGACCCGCCGTTGCGCGGCGAAGTCGCGCTGACCATTCTCCGCCAGACCGCGATGGCGCTCGACTACGCCCACAAAAAAGGCATTGTCCACCGCGACATCAAGCCTGCCAATATTTTGATACACGATCGCACGCACGCCAAGATCACCGACTTCGGCGTGGCCAAGATCATGTCCCAGCAGATGACGCAGAGCGGCGTGATGATGGGCACGCCCAATTACATGTCGCCGGAGCAGGTGCAAGGACACTCCGTGGATGGGCGCGCCGATCAGTTTTCGCTCGCCGTGATTGCCTATGAGATTCTCACCGGCGAGAAGCCTTTCCTGGCCGATCAGTTGCCCGCGCTTTTGTTCCGCATCGTGCGCGAAGATCCAGTGGCGCCGCAGCGTCTGAACCCCACGCTGGGGCCGCAAGTGGAAATGGTGTTGAAGAAGGCGCTCGCGAAAAGCGCGAGCGATCGCTATGGCACTTGCGTAGAATTTGTGGATGCACTGGCTGGCGCGTTGCAGTTGAGTCCCGGATGGCATCCGCTTCCGAGGAGCAGCGCGCAAAGCATGCCGACGTTCGGGGGCGCCGCAGAGCTTCCGGGCGGTGCAAGGCCGGCCGCTGGGAAACCTGTTGCTGGGGCCATGCCTCCGCGCATCGAGCAACCGGCGATCATCCCGCCGGAAACGTTCCGTATGCGCGCGGAGGAAGCCGAACCTCGCAACCCATTGCTCAAGACCCTGGTTTGGCTGCTGGTGGGTGTTGGTTTGGTGGGACTGGTGCTGTTCGGAGCCCAGAAATATCTGTTCAATCGCAACGCGGAGACCGCGCCGGCCGCCGTCGCCGAAACGCAACCGTCAACTGCACCGCCAGTGGACAATTCATCCAAGCCGAGCCCGGTGGGTGAATCACAGGGGCCGCAATCGCCGGGTTCGGATGACGCAAGCAAGCAAGCTGCGGCGTCCCAGAGACCGCCCGCAGCGACTGCTCCCGAGAACCGGGGGCCTGGCAATTCCGCTGGGACCACGGATGACGAACCCACACCAGCGAGAACGCGACCGGAACGCGCTTCACAAGCGAAGGCAGTTGTTACCCCGCCGGGTTCCGCCGCTAAGCCGGGCTTCCAGCAGACCGTTCAGTTCTTGACCGATCCTCCGGGCGCGCAGGTGGTCATCGACGGCAACCAATCGGCGACCTGCAAGACCCCCTGCGTGCTGCCGCTCAGCGCCGGCCGGCACGCGCTAACCGTGCAGCTTGGCGGGTACCGGCCATATCCGCGTGTATTCAATGTTCCGCAAGATAGCGATGTTTTCTTGCAGCTCGCCAAGGTCACCGGCACACTGAACATTACATCCGAGCCTGTGGGCGCGACCGTTGAGTTGGACGGGGCGCAGCAATCGAACCGCACTCCGGCGATCTTCAATCTGGTTCCGGGCACCTATCACATCAAGGTCGCGAGGGGCGGCGAATCTCTCGATTTCGAGGTCCAGCTTCGGGACGGGGATGTTGTGACTAAGAAAGTGACTTTCCCCGGCCAGCACTGAATCTGCAAACGCTCTCAAGCTTGGGGATTCAGCATCCGTACAGCCGCAAAAACGCTGTTCGCGTTAGGAAGGGGCTGTATACTTCTGCTGGATCATATCCCTGATTCGTTGCCTACTCTCTTGGTCGGTGAGCCTGTCGTCCTTCTCGATACTCTCGATCTGGCCGGCCAGTTCAGCATCTTTCAGAGATTCGCGGAGCCAATTTGAGTAGTCGCCTCGCTTCAGATGAAACAACCAGGTCTCTTGATCCACGCCCTCGGCGAGTTGCAGAAAAGTGTTGAGATTCTGGACTCTCAAATTCGTGTCGCCTCGCGGTCCCCTAAAGTAAAACCGTCGATCCTCTTCCAAGACCCCTTCGGCGTATTTGCGCCGGTGGCGGTGATGTTCGTTGCGGCTGGGCTCTACTCTCAGAACTGGAACTACGCGATTCTCATCGCGAAACCAGACCAGCGCTTCCCCAGGTTCCAGATCACGCGCTGGAGGCTCCGGACTCGCGACGTGAATTACATCCGCGAACTCGCGCAAAATGGCCCCAGGCTCGTGACCTACAAGGATTACGGTATTGACGTTGCTCAGGGCAATCGGGGACACATGTCCCGGGTGGACGGTGATAAACAGGACATTGCTGAGTTGGGCGGTCAGCTCCGGGGACGAAGGCGCCCAGTCGGTCGGGAGCACGTGATGAGCTTCGTCAATTACCAGCCAATGTGGCCGGCCCGTTCGAATCCGCAGGTCCTGGATCTCGGCAATGAGAGAAGCGTAGCAATCCGGCCGATCCGAAGGCGATACCCCGACCAGATTCACAATTACTTGGGTTGCGGGCTCCTCTAGCGCCTGTTTCACTTGTTTGATGGAGGGCGCCTGCTTCTCGTCCCCCACTGTTCGACAGCCCGGCAGGTTTTCGTAGTCTCCTTCCGGATCAACCAGACAGATCTGATACTTCATATCCATGATTCGTTCGCGTAAACCGGTTACCAGCGTTGACTTACCGCTGCCGGATTGACC
>Ga0206831_1084_pt1 | contig 29594 bp, 18 predicted proteins | sample Alteio_BWOrgCont_73_FD_152876 | JGI IMG/M metagenome (GOLD analysis project Ga0206831, IMG submission 152876) | Enriched cells from forest soil in Barre Woods Harvard Forest LTER site, Petersham, Massachusetts, United States -... | ecosystem: Environmental > Terrestrial > Soil > Temperate forest >...
TCTTAAGTTCAAAATTTTTCGCTTTCAGCTCGATGTTCGGCATCTTATAAAGCTGCTTTTTATCTACTTTCCCATTCACAGTCAAAGGTATTTCTTTTACCTGAAAATAAAAGGAAGGAATCATATAGTGAGCTAATTTACTGCTTAAATAATCCCGTATAGTTGTAAGATCACAGCTACTTCCAGGCTTTATTACTAGATAAGCAACCAATGCTTTTTTAGCAGGATCTATTTGCTGAACGTCGACGACTGAATCCCTGATACCTTCCATTTTATTGATGATTGATTCAATTTCTCCTAGCTCAATTCTATAGCCTTTAAACTTTACCTGATGATCAATGCGACCTATATAAAGCAAATTTCCATCAGATAATTTTTTAGCTAAATCTCCGGTTTTATATATTTTTGCGGTAGGTTCAGACGAAAACGGATGGGGCAAAAAACGTTCATTCGTTAAATCTGTCCGCTTATGATAGGCTTGTGCCAAACCTACACCACCAATGTAAAGCTCTCCTGTTACGCCATCTGGTACCGGCCGCAAATCCTGATCTAAAATATAAATAGAATAATTAGGTATGGGTCTTCCGATGGGGACCGCATTGTCAGTCAAATCGGCCTTTATCGTATAATTCATTGCCCCTACCGTTGCTTCAGTGGGACCATATTCATTTATTAATGTTGCCTGAGGGGACGCTGTTAGAAATTTAACTAAATCTTCTCTGAATAAGGCTTCACCGCCAATCACGACTGTACTGATTAAATTTTTGAGTTTTTCAGCAGACAGATACGACTGTAATAATTTCAAATGAGCCGGAGTAATTTTAATTAAGCTGAAATCCTGTCTTTCTTGTAAGATTTCAATTAATCCTTCAAAACTTTTATCATCATGTATCATGAAAACTGTTTTACTGCTACAAATAGGCGAAAACAAACTGGTAATAGTCAGATCAAAAGCCAAAGAGGAATGTACCGGCGCGCCGCAACCTTGGTTTTTTATATAGGCAAAAACAGACCATTGAATATAGTGACTTAAAGCGCCATGCGCAATTTGTACGCCTTTAGGATTTCCCGTTGAGCCGGACGTATAAATAATATAAGCTAAAGAAGAGCTGGTGATCAAAGGCAATGCTAAATCACCTGGTATATTAGTTTTCAGCTTATCAATATTTATAAAGTTTAAATCTTCTTTTAAATATTCAAACTTCTCTAAAGTAAAATCATCAATAAGCACAATCCTGGAACCACTATCTTTTACAATATATTTGACTCTTTCCAGAGGGTATTCCGGATCAATAGGCAACCATATGCAGCCTAATTTGAAAACCGCCAAAATGCTTGCTAATGTTTTCACAGAGCGGCTTGCGTAAATTGCTACAATATCCGTTTCCCTAACACCACTATGATATAAATGAGCTGCAATATGAGTTGATAAACTATTTAACTGGGTATAAGTTAACTGTTCCCTGCTATCGGTTACTGCAATATGCTCAGGAGTTTGATTGACAGAAGAGTAAAAAAAATCCAATACGGTTTTGTCTGCTGCGTAGGGAAATTGTGCATTATTCCACTCATTCACGATAGCGTGGAACTCGGATGGACTTACAACTGTCAGACTTTTAACCGGCTGATGAGGATTTTGTAAAAGTGATTGGATAAGATTAATATAGCCGTTGGCGAACTTTGCTACTGTCTCTCTATTAAATAAATCACTGCAATATTCAAACTCAAGAGAATAATTTTCCCCCTCCGCGATAACAGCGAGAGTTAAATCAAACTTGGCAATCTCTGACGAAAAATCCTGCAGCGTTGCTTTGCCACACAAAATATTAAGCTCTTCTGTTTCTTCATATAAAAACATGGTCTGAAACACTGGATTATAGGCAAGATCCCGCTCTATTTTTAACTGGGAAGCTATCTTTTCAAAGGGTATATTGTTAACTAATGCATTCTTTACTTTTGTTTGTACTGCTTGGGTTAAATCCTTAAAATAAGGCAGAGACTCTTGATTTAAATTTAATCTGATTGGCAGCGTATTAACAAACATCCCCAGCATAGATTCCAGCTCTATACGCGACCTTAGTGTGGAGGCAATGCCAACCACTAAGTCGCGTTGGTTACTAAAATCCCTTAGAAATAAAAAATAAGCGGATAGAAAAAAATTAAATGGGGTGGTTTCTAAATCTCTTATGCCTTCTTTAAGCAGAAGACTGGTATTTTTCTCCAAAGATACTTTATATTTACTTCCCTTATAAGTAAATTTTTCCGGTCTTGGATAATCACGAGGCAAGCTTAGAGTAGGAACCTCTCCGCTTAACTCTTCAGACCAGTAATTTAAGTTGTGTTTATCCGCATACCACTCAGAAAAATCCATATACTCCAGATCTGGCTTCAGTAAAGATCCTTCAAGATATGCTTTAGATAGCAAATCAAAAAATGAACGGATAGACTCGCCATCAAATATTATGTGGTGAAAATTAAAAGCAATAATATACTGATTTTCGGCCTTTTTAATAAGTAAGCATCGAAAAAGTGGGCCGGTTTCTAAATCAAATGATTGGCCAACAAAATTAGTTAAAGAAATTTCTTCTTCATAACACTCTACAGCAACGTCCACCTGCTCATGGATTATTTGGTAAAGCTGATTATCACTCTGGATAAAAGTAGTACGTAAAATAGCATTGCTTCTTACAACTTCGTTAATGGCAATATTAAATTTATTAACATCCAATTCTCCTGCATAATTAAGTACCACAGGAACGTTGTAGTGACTACTGTTTTCACCCATCTGGGAGGCGAACCAAATACTTCTTTGTAAAAAAGAAGCTTTAGCTTTATTACGCTCTTTCTTTCGACTGATGATTTCTTGTTTTAAAGAAGTTGATTTTAAAAATTCAATCAAAGAGTCCTTTTCCTGAATCAACTTATTTTTAAAACCACTATCTATTGCTTGCCTAGCTTTATATTTAAGGTGGCCATTTTCCACCCATAAAATAATGCCATTTCTATGAGCTGTATTAATTAAATCTTTTACCTCAGAAAATGAAGTTTCCATTTTACAACTCCCCTTGCTCAGCAAACTCTTCTGATAAAATTGCTTGTCTATGGTTTTCGGACAAAAGTTCTATAGCAACGGATAAATCTGCTAGAACCGGCATTTCAAAAATGAGGCTAACCGAGACACTCACTGCAAATTCTGCAGTTATTCTTGAAAGCATCTTCATTGCCAGCAAGGAATGTCCTCCAAGTTGAAAAAAGTTTGCATTCCGGCTTATTTGTTCCAAGCTCAAAATCTCAGCCCAGATAAGTGCTATTTTTTTCTCAACCACTGTTAAAGGAGGAAGATAATTTAAAGCATCTTTTTCAATGATGATGGATGGCAGCAATTTTCTGTCTATTTTGCCATTTTCAGTCAGAGGCAACTTTTCCACCTGCACATAATGATTGGGAATCATATAATCAGGCAAAGCGTTTTTAATAAAATTTCTTATTTCTGATGCATTAAATCTGAAATTATTTTTTAATACGACATAAGCCACCAGCTCTTTATCATTCCGGGTGGTTTCCTGATCTATCACCAGGCATTTATCAATTAATGGGAAATCTGCTAAACAATTTTGAATTTCGCCTAGTTCTATCCGATGACCCCTTATTTTAATTTGATGATCACTTCTGCCCAAGAATTCAATATTCCCATCAGGTAAATATCGGCCCAGATCACTCGTTTTATAGAGACGCTCCTGCAGTACTGGATGGAAAATAAATGCATTGCTAGTACGCACCTCATCATCCCAATACCCTTCTGCAACGCCTACGCCGCCAATATAAAGTTCACCAGCAACTCCTAAAGGCACAGACTGTAGCGCCTGATTCAAAATATAAAATTTTTGATTAGCCATTGGTTTACCATACGGTATACTTCTCCAGGCTGATTCTACTTTTTGAATGGGATATAAAATGGACCAGATTGAAGCTTCTGTTGCTCCACCTAAGCTAATAATTTCTGAACTTTCATGAACTTTTCCCCTAATCTGCAGAGGTAAATTCAGCGGTATCCAATCGCCACTTAAAAGTACTAATCTCAACTGTTCTGGCTTAGATTGGTTATTAAAGAACGCTAAATAATCGCTTAACATTTGCATCAAGGCAGGAACTGAATTCCAAATTGAAACTTTATAGCGCAACATATCCTGAACCCATACCATAGGTTCTTTTCTCTGCTCTTCCAGAGGTAAAACCAAGGTTGCTCCCACAGCCAGTGCGCCAAAAATATCATATACCGATAAATCAAAATTTAAGGCTGAAATGCCGTATATCACATCCTGATGCGAAACATTAAAACGTTCATTCATATCCAAAATAGTATTTACAGCGGCAGAATGCTTAATCATCACTCCTTTTGGCTTGCCGGTAGAACCGGATGTAAAAATAACATAAGCCAAATCATTGGGAGTTTGTATGGGATTAGGCTTTGATTTTGAAAATGAAGAGTATTCCTTATCATCATCTACATAAATAGTTTTAGCAATTTCAAGCGCGGCAATCCTTCCTTTGTATTTGCTTTGGGCCAAAATAATCTCTACTTTTCCGGACTTAAGAATTTCTTGTATTCTTTGTTCGGGATCCAAGGCTGAAACAGGCAAATAAGCAGATCCTGCTTTCATAATTGCCAAAGCAGCTACTACTTGCTCCCACCCTTTTTCCATCACAATAGCAATTAAAGAATTAGGTTTACTACCCTGCTCTCTTAAACGATTAGCCAATTGATTGGATTGTGTTTCCAACTCCGAATAACTCAAGGTCTTTAAAGGAGTAATAACAGCTGGCTTATCAGCTAATTGCTGATAATTTTTTTCTCCTAACTCATGAAGTAAAGAATCTTTTGCGTGATAAATTCTGTTGGTTTTATTAGCCAACGCTATCTGTTTATTTTCTAATGCCGTTAAAAATTCAATTTGTCCTACTGCTGTCTCCGGTGCATCCAGCCAAGCGTGTACCAAATTTACAAAATGTTCTGCTAACCGAGCAATTGTTCCCCGGTTAAACAAATCTGTATTAAATTCAAAAGTACAGTGCATACCTGACGGTTCAGTCTGAATTAATAAAGATAATTCAAACTTAGAAGTGTAATGCGGTGCATTTACTTTAGCTGAATGAATGCCTTGCAAATCCAAATCTTCAAGCAAAGTATCCTGCATCACAAACAAAGTTTGAAATAAAGGGCTTCTGGACAAATCTCTGTCTTTGGCAAAACTATCAACCAGCTTTTCAAAAGGAATGTCCTGATGGGCAAAAACATCAGCAAGTAAAGCAGTGTTTTTATTAATCACATTTTTAAGCGAATCTACCGAAGAAATTTGTAGTCGCACCGGAAGCGTGTTGGCAAAAAAACCAATCATGCTTTCGACTTCTGAAAAATTCCTATTAGCGACGACTGTACCTATTACAATATCCGTTTGATTGCTGTAAACATGCAATAAGGCCGAATAAATAGAAAGTAAAACCGTATAAAGACTGGTACCTGCTTTTCTGGCATATTGATTTAATTGATCTGTGAATTCACGGTTGATTTTAATGCTGACGCTATCACCATTAAAAGTTTGTTTTGGTAATCTGGCTTTATCAACGGGCAGTTGCAAAACAGGTAAATCGCCTTGTAAATAAGTATTCCAAAAATCTAATTTTTTCTCCAGCTCGCCACCCAATAACCATTCTTTATGTGCAACAGCATAATCAGCATATTGCAATCGTTCTGCTGCTATCCAGGCTGCTAATCCTTTATCCTTCTGCGTTAAGAGTTTATAAGCGCAGCTAAGTTCTCTTAGAAAAATAGCCACTGACCAACCATCAGCGATAATGTGGTGAATAGCGACTATAAGTTTATAGTTATCCTGATTTTCTTTAATTACTAAAAATCGGATTAAAGCATCTTTTTCAAGATTGAAAGGTTTTAATAAAGTTTCCTTGATGGAAGCATCGCTACTATCAGGCGAGCCATGCACAAAAGCAAAATCTGGCTGGCTGTCGCTTCGAATAAGCTGTACAGCACTCCCGTTTATTTCTTTAAAATTCGTTCTTAAGATCTCATGACGCGCAATAACAGCCTTAATTGCCTCTCTTAACAAAGATACATTAAGTTGCCCGGTAAGCTGGTAAATGACGGGGACAGTATTATAGTTATCATTCTCTGTTAGCTTGCTTAGAAACCACATTCTCTCCTGAGCATGGGAAAGTGCTATGGCATTTCTATGGGGCAAAATTTTGAAATGTGGCTCATTGTTTTTATCAATAACTTTTAGTTCTGCAATTTTTTCAGATAAATCTTTAACGGTGGGTGCTGCAAAGAAATCCTTAAGCGTTAATCCCAACTTAAATTTTTCTCTGAGTTTATTAATCAACACAGTAGCTTGTATTGAGTTACCACCCACCGAATAAAATTCATCGTCAGTACTAATCTGACTGTGCGATAATACTTCTGACCAAACAGATAAAACGTCTTCTTCAGTTTTGGTTTGCGGTAGAATAAGTTCCCGCTCAGTCATCGCAACATCCGGTAAAGCTTTGCTATTAATTTTTCCATTGGGAAGTTGTGGAAATTTATCCAATGCAACAAAATGGTCAGGAATCATGTAATTTGGCAAAACTGATCTCAAATAAGCTTTCAAGTGCTGAGCAGATATAGTTTGCTGTTGCTGTGCCAAAGTATAATAAGCAACGATAATATGGTCGTCCTTTTTTCTTTCTTTAATAACCACTACACAATGACTGATACCCGGGAAGGTTTTTATGCGGGTCTCTATTTCTCCTAACTCTATCCGATAGCCTCTTACTTTCACCTGGTTATCGATTCGCCCAAGAAAATCAATATAACCCTCTGGCAGGTAACGCACGCGATCCCCGGTACGATAGAGTCGTTCGCCCTTAATATAAGGGTTTTCAATAAATTGTACTTTGGTCAAATCAAGGCGATTTAAATATTCACGCGCTAAACCTATTCCTCCGACAAATAGTTCGCCAGGCACCCCCATTGGCACTAATTTCATGTTACCGCTAAATATATAGCTTTTAGAATTTCCCAAGGTTTTTCCAATCGGTATAATTTCATCCTGAGATTTTAGAGGCTTTGTTTTTAATAATGCGGAGTTAATCGTGTTTTCTGTTGGTCCATAAGAATTAAACAAAGTTGCATTCAATACTTCATGGAATTTTTTAACAATATCAGACGTTAAGCGTTCAGCCCCGGCTATTACATAACGTAATGTTTCACAACCCTGGGTTCCGTTTCTTTCAAGATAATCTACAAACACCCTTAATAATGAAGGAATAAAATTGACTGTAGTCAGTTGGTGATGCTTAATAAGTTCAACAAACTCTTGCGGATCATAGCTTAGATCACGAGGAGCAAAGATTAATGTTCCACCATTAAAAATGGCTAATAATAATTCTTCTAAAGCCGTATCAAAGCTATAGGCTCCATACTGTAGATGACGGCACGAATCTTTTACCTCATAGAATTCAGAGAGGCAATACATCCTATCAACGATGCTTTTATGTTCAATCACAACACCTTTAGGCTTGCCGGTAGATCCGGAGGTATACATAACATACGCAATGTCGCGGGATTGAATACCGGACTGTTTATTAAATGTGGTTGGAAAAGAATGATATTCACTACCATCAATTCTTATTTTTTTACAATCAATATATTTTAATGTTTCACCATCTTCTACCAATATATAGCGGGTTCCGGTATCGCCCAGCATGTGCTCTACCCGCGCTTGCGGCAAATCAGGATCGATCGGCAAATAGACAGCCCCTATCTTCCAAATAGCAAGCATACTTATAATGAGATTCTCTGATCGATAAATGCTTAATCCGACATAATCCCTTGCCTGAATATTTTGTTGCAGTAAATAATGACTTAACTGATTAACTTTTATTTGTAACTGTTCATAGCTTAATTTCTTACCGTCATATTCAGCCGCCAATTTTGCGGGGTAAGCTTTGGCTGTTTTTTCGAATAAATCAATTAAGGTTTCATTCTGCGGATAATTTTTTTGAGTTGTGTTCAAATCAAACAATAGTGTATTTTTTTCTGTATCAGTTAAATACTCAACTTCATCGATTGGTTTTGCAATCTGGCTGGTAATTTCAGCAAGAGCTAACTTGTAATGCTTTAAAAATCTTTCAATAGTTTGGATATCAAATAAATCGGTAGCGTATTCAACGACTAACTGCAAATTACCTTTACTATTTTTTTGTACAATCAAAGTCAAATCAACTTCTGAATAACCGTTGCTGATTTCACGCCACTCTGTCTTAACTTCATTGATATTAAGTTCAAAATTAAAACCCTGATAAACAAACATAGCTTGATATAAAGGATGATAACTATTATCTCGTTTAATGTTCGAGGCATTGTATATTTGATCAAAAGGAAGTCTTTGATACCTGTTTATATCAAGTACATTTTTTGAAATTGACTGGATCAATTGATCGGCATTTAAGTTGTTAACATTGATTCTGATCGGCAAAGTGTTAACAAAAAAGCCCATGGCATTTTCTAGTTCCGGATGATTCCGAATAGCAACCGGCGTGCCAATTACCATATCTCGTTGACTGGAATAGTTGCGCAAAATAATATAATAAGCAGATAATAAAATTGAAAAAGGCGTAACCTGCAATTTAAAAGACAAATCCTGGATCTGACTCACCATTTTTTCATCCAGGAGAGTCTTAATTTTTTTGCCGGGACGCAAAACAGCAGGCTTACGCTTATAATCGGTGGGAATATCTACTATTCCCGAATAAGCATCCAGGTATTCTTTCCAAAATTTTCGATCATTTTCCGCCTTGGCGCTACTTAAATAATGTTGATATTTTTCAGCGTAGTCATTATAAAAATTAAACTTTTTAGCAGGCTGAGCAGCTTCCGAGCCTAACTGCACGTTTATATCATTTGCTAAAGCTTTGCAAAGATTGGATAAAGACCAACCATCAAAAATCAAATGGTGTACATTGAAAACAAGATAAAACTTTCTACTTTTTGACAAGGTAATCAAACTAACGTGTAATAGCGACTCAAATATATCGCGTTTCACATAGGCTAATTTGTTAATTTTTTCTTCCAGAGTATGTTCATCATCGACCGTGCAGTAAGTAAGAGCATGGTTTTCAATCTCTTTTATATTGAAAAAAGGTTCATTATTTACCAACTCAACTCGGGAAAGAAATAAAGGATTGAGCTGCAAAATGGCGTTTAAAGACTTTTCAACGACAGAGGGAACAATATTTCCGTCGAATTCAAACACCGAACATAAATTGTAAATTTGTTGGCTATCTGGCGAATTGACACAATTTAGCCATATACGCTCTTGCAGAGGAGATAATTTAACATAATGACTGGTATCAGGCTGATATTGAACAATAGAATTATTCTGTTCAAGAACGTTGGTGTCGACAATTTTTTTGATTTTTTCAACAGTGGCATTGCCTGCAAACGTAGTGTAATCAATCACTACCTCATGCTGAGCAGCAATTTTGTTTAATAATTGTACGGCAAGTAATGAATCCCCGCCTAATTCAAAAAAATCGTCCTGTATGCCTACTTCCGTAAGTTGCAATAATTCACAGTATAAATCAACAAGCCCCAATTCTATTGGATCGTGCGCAGGAACATATTCTACTGATGAATGACGCTTGGTTAATTGCGGTGCTGGTAATGCCAGACGGTCAATTTTCCCATTAGGAGTTAAAGGTAAATCAATCAACCTGATAAACTTTGCTGGCACCATATAGTCAGGCAATAATAATTCCAAATGCTCTCTTAAACTAAGGGATAACTCTTTCTCTGAAGTAGGTGACTCAGAAGTGTAATAAGCAACCAGCAGTTTACTATCACTAAAATATTTTACGACTGATTTAGTGATTTGCCCATATTGCGCCAATGCATCTTCCACCTCTGCATAGCTTACCTTTTGACCCCTTATTTTTACTACATTATCTTTTCTACCAATGTATTCTACTTCGCCGCGATCATTAATTTTTGCTAAATCACCGATACGGAAATATTTTTCAGACACGCCACTATCAGAGATTTGAATAAATTTATCTTCTGAATTTACTGAGCCTAAATAGCCTTGCATAAGCCCAGGACCGCTAAAACACAACTCCCCTGTTTCTCCAACTTCTAGTATTTCTGATTGCTCAGAGATAATAGCTACTTTTGAATTAGCAATAGGTTTTCCAATTGGGGCGTAAGCTTGAATAAGCGCCGGATTATCAATTCGATAAAAACAGCCATCTTCAATTTCTGTAGAGCCATAAATATTAACTAACTTTGCAGTCGGAAAAATGCTATAGAATTTATCAATTACTTTTTTAGACAACATCTCTCCGCTGGTCATCCACAGATACAACCCTGACAAATCGTCTACCGAAGTATTATATGTTTCAAGCAACTGTTCTAATAATGAAGGAACTAAAATAAGCCGCGTAATTTTATTCTCCGCTAAAATGGCAATAAATTTTCTGATATTTTTTACATTTTCCTGCTTTATCAAAATTACCGGATAACCGTATGCAAGTGGCCCAAAAGTCTCCCACACGGATGGGATAAAATTTAATGAGGTTTTTTGACAGCACACTTCTCCTTCTTTAAAAGGGAATTCAGTTACTGTCCAGTTAAATCTATTAATTACTGCCTGATGACTATTCATCACGCCTTTAGGTGCGCCGGTTGAGCCAGAAGTATAAAGAATATGAACAGGCGCTTTAGCAGGATCAATATCGATATGGAGGTTATCTTCTTCTTCGCTTTCTGACTTTTTTATTCCGTCATCGAGGTCTAGCACAATTTTATTGTTAGGAAATAAATCAATATAATGATTTTCAGCAAGAATCAAATCTGGCTTCGCATCTTCAACTATATAATTTAATCTTGCAGCAGGATAAGTAGGATCCAGCGGCAAATAAGCTGAGCCGGTTTTCAAAATAGCCAACAGGCAAATTAACCTTTCTATTTTATTTTCAGCGCAAATTCCCACTATCGAAGCAGGAGATAATCCCTTGTTTAAAAGATGACGTGCAAGTTTATTTGCTGCAACATTTAAATCCCGATAAGAAATGTTGCCATTATCATCTATGGCAGCTATTTTTGTAGGAATGATATCAACTTGTTTTTCTATTAATTTAGTGAGAGTTAAATTCTTATCATAGGCTAAAGATTGGCCACGGATAATGTTCTTGCTTTCATTTTTCATAACGATGTACCTTTTTAATTAAACGCCATAAAGTTCATATACAGTTTTATGATCAATTTCTTTCGCCAAATCCTTTTCATTGCACCAGGACATAGCGATAGCAACTCTCAGAGAATCTTCAGTAATAGGTGCAACGCGGTGTAAAGTGGTATCGCTTTTCATAAAATAAAATGATCCGTCTTTAAAGTAATGCTTATAGGGTTCGTTAGCCGCGAGGATTTCTCTGATATTTGGATTTTTCCTATTCCAGACAGTATTTGGGATACATTCCACAGCTCCACCCTGATGTTTTTCGGGCGCTTTTGCTATAAACACCAAGGCATAGGAATAATCATCCCAGTGCCACCCATGAGTGTCTTTTGAAGTTGATAAACCATTTATCACATACCTCTCACCTGTCCATGGCAACACCATGACTTTTTCTTGCGCCATCTTGGTTAAAAAATTTATAAGATCTTGGTTATTGTAAAAATCAGGAATGAGCTTGGAAGATTCATATATTGCTTTTTCTGAAACAGAAAACATTTTTCTGGGAGTATTTTCCGTATGGGCCATTAAAAAATCTTTTCGTTGCAATTTTTGTTCGAAAACATTTAAGGTTTCGGTGGTTAACTGCTCAATAAACTCAGGGTTAAAAAAATCAGTCATATCAACAATACTGGTATCTTTAAATATTTTTTTTGCTTTTTCGAAAGCAAATTTATTATGCACAAGCGGGCTGAATATATTCATAGTGTTTGTTCCTCTTAGGATTTACAGGATTATTTGGTTTGTACGACGGTAAAAAATTTTTGACAAAAAACGGAGAGATTTTTTCTTTGACAATATGTTGTTTAATAACTTCCATATCATCAGCAAAGTAACGGTCTTGTTCGTAATGAGGAACAAGCGATCTGATTTTTTTATGAATAGCTTGCAGAGTATCCGAGCTTACCAGGGGATGCCTGAAATCAATTGCCTGACAAGCAGCCAGAAGTTCTATTGCAATAACATGGGCTGTGTTATCAGCCATCTCAGTCAGGCGAAAAGCGGCATGCGTTGCCATACTGACATGATCTTCCTGATTACCTGAGGTCGGGATACTATCTACAGAGCAAGGAAAAGCCCGCGACTTATTTTCACTTACCAATGCGGCAGCAGTCACGTGCGCAATCATAAAGCCAGAATTTAAACCGCTATTTTTAACTAAAAATGGCGGCAATCCGCTAAAAGCGGGATCCATCATCAGCGAAATTCGCCGTTCAGATAAGGAAGCTATTTCCGTAATAACGATAGCCAGAAGATCAGCTGCAAAAGCAACAGGTTCCGCGTGAAAATTGCCTCCGGACAAAACTTCTTCTGTATCAAATAAAACGACGGGATTATTAGTAACGGCATTCGCTTCTATTTCTAGCTTATCTGCCACAAACAGCATTTGATCTAAGCAAGCACCCATTACCTGAGGTTGGCAGCGGAGTGAGTAAGGATCCTGGACTTTTAAACAGTTACGGTGCGAAGCTCTGATTTCGCTATTTTTTAGTAATTCTTTTAAAGCACGGGCAACAACAATTTGACCTTCTTGCCCTCTTAACTCGTGAATGCGCCGATCAAACGGTGTATCGCTGCCTTCAAGCGCATCGACTGAAAGTGCTCCTGCTACTAAAGCAGCACTAAAAATATCTTCTATTTTAAAATAAGCTTTTAAAGCCAGAGCAGTTGAAACTTGTGTGCCATTTAAAAGCGACAAGCCTTCTAAAGGCAAAAGGGTAAATTTTTTAATCCCACATTGAGCAAGCGCTTCACTGCCACTAATAATCTTATCCTTATGGCGAACGTACCCGGCACCAATTAAAGGGGCAACTAAATGAGCTAAGGGTGCTAAATCTCCCGATGCACCTACTGAACCTTTGGCAGGAATACAGGGATAGTATCCCTGGTTCAGTAATTCTAAGAGAGCAGTTAAAATTTCGACTCTAACGCCAGAGTGGCCTCTACCTAAACTCGCAATTTTAATGGCACTTATTAGCCGTACTGTATTATTATCGAGCCATTCCCCAACACCGGCACAATGGGACAAAATCAAATTGTGTTGCAGCGTAGATAAATCTTCCCGGCCAATTTTCTGATTAGCTAATCGTCCAAAGCCAGTATTGATGCCGTAAACCGATTTATCCTGAGCAGCTATTTTTTGCACCACCGATTGAGAGCGGAAAATATTGCGTTTTGATTCCTCTGCCAATGCCAGTGTTTTATAACTACCTTCATAGATTTTTCTTAATTCCACCAGCCTTAGCTGGCCTGGCTTAATAAGAAAAGGAGATTCAGAAATCATTTTGCACTCCAAATATAAGTTTTATGGTGACTTACAGGCATATATATTTATATATGAACATTAAACACCATAAATAACCATATGTCAAATATATATGGATTTATTACTACATATATAGTTATTTGTTTACATATATAGGTGAATTTGCTTGCAAAAAGACGATATGATGGTAAACTACCCCGGAATTTTGAGAAAAATGGTGCATAAATGGATAAAAAACAACCTTTACATACCTTGCCAGATGTTTTAGCGAAACTCATGGCTGAGAAAAGAATTGATGATGCAACTCTTTCGGCAAGTACCGGTGTAACGCCTTCTACTCTTGCGCGGTTAAAATCTGATCAAAGTTGCAATCCCACAGTTGTTAACCTAAAACCGATCGCTCAATTTTTTAATATTTCTATCACTCAACTGCTAGGTGATGAACCACTACCTTCTGAAAATAATCCAAAAAATTTCAAAACATTTCAAATGCCTTTGATTGAATGGCGGGAAATAATTGAATTCAGCAATAAAAAAGAAGCAATAGCTGCAGACAATATTTTACGGTGGGTTTGTACGGAAAGAAATGTTAGTGAAAAATCATTTGCTACGGTAGTGCCGAGCGATTCTTTTGAATCGCCCTTTCTGAAAGGCGCCGTCATTATCATTGATCCCGAATACCCTTTAAAAGATGGAGATTACGCATTTTTTAAAATGAATGCGCAAGCATTAGCGTTTAAAAAAGTTCTTATTGATGGACAGGATATTTATTTGAAATCTGTCAATACAGGACTAGACAAAACAGTCATCGCAGGAAATCAATGGGAATGTGTGGGGGTCGCGGTAGAAGTAAGAAATGATCTTTAAATATAAGACGATCAGTTCTTGCCAAAATTTTACTAAATTAACAGCCATTTATTCCGAATCCGAAGCAGTATCATATTCATTTGGATTAGGTCCTTGCGCCTGCGTTATATAAGAAGGGGTTGATAGCAGAGTATGAACCGTTTTTCTGGCTGCATGAGGCGGTTGTTGAGCGATGGTCATACTCCAAAATCGTCCTGGCCGTGGACCAAATCGATCTATGCCGTCCATTGTCATACGGCTGAAACAACCTATACAAGGACGCTTTTTCCCTCCAATACAACTTGCTACTGCTTTTCCTTCTAAAATAGCAAGCTGTTTAGCCATCACAGCAATATCTGTAAGAAATTCCTCAGCATGTCTGAATTTTTCAGCAGAAAGCCAATAGGTTATTTTGCAAACAAAAATGACGTTTTGATCAAACCTCAATTTTGATTCTAACATTTGTCTTGCTAAATCAGGGCGTTTTTGATCAAACAATAGCTCTATCAGTTTATTTGCTCGCAGCACAGCAACAATAGCCTGCATACTATTCTTATCCTGTTCACTATCGGCATTAGGTACTGTGCGCTCACCATCCACACTAAAAACCCGATCTGTAAATTTGACTGCATACCGGGAAGTACGAATATTAGCCTCCGGATCTGCCAATGGTGAATGATCTTTTTCTAATATCTCTTGCAAAGAAACTTTTCGAATTTCGTCCAGTATCTGGCCACTTACTGCAGAGTGATTGGCCGCTATAAATAAAAAACTTTTCCCTCCATAAGTTAAATGCATTACTTGGACTTCAACTAGCTTATTCTCATCTCCATCAATTCTACTTTTTAGTCCAAAAAACAATTGCGAACCAATGTGGCGTAGAATTTGGCGCTCTCGCTCAGCTTTAAAGCTTCGTTTAGGCCGCTCGATTTCGGCTGGAAAAATTTTTGAAAGTTGACCGGCTTGTTTGGCAGTAACAACATTTGCAATACAACTAATAAAATTACTGCGGCTTGTTGAATTGGAAATTAATTCAGGATCGTAGGTAAATAAAAAATCCGCATAATGGCGAATTTTATCGGGTGTTTGCTGTTTTTTTAATTCGCTTAATAAGTTATCGCGTAAGGTACGAAGTTGGGAATCCCATCTGTTTCTATAAAGGTAATAAAAAAGGGAGTTGTTTTCATTATCCGTTAGCAGCAGATCAAAAGTTAATTTCGTAAATAATATGTGATATATTTTATCTAGTCCATTAGCTGCAGCTGCCATAAGTGCATGCCCACCATGATCGTCTTTATAAACAGTGAATTCTTTTTGCTTTTCTTTGTCCAATCCATCAACAAAACGAAGAATATAAGTTGCTGCAGGAGTGCTCTTTGCACAAATTACATCAGAAAATCCCTGCGGGGAATAAAAATATTTCTTGAATGTTGGTTCTCCCTCATTAACTAGCTTTAACTCATGCTCTGTAAATTCTGCATTTTGGTGCAAAAGGCAAATAAAGGCTTCAACACATTTCCTTTTAATGCTGTGAGATAAAGCCGAATTATTACCTTGACTTCTATCGTTGATAGAATAGTTCAATCTGGGTTCAGTAAGATAATTAATTAGAGGTACATTATTTGCGATAGCGGCAAGACTTAATGAATTTCTTCCATATTTATCTTGAGAAAAAAACAATTGCTGGTAAGCAATTTTATTATTTTCGTAGATAATAATAAGAAGCTCAACAAAAAAATCCCGACTGGAATATCTTGCCGAGTATAAAACAATATTTTTATATTCATCATCCGAAAACTGTAACAGCTCTACAATTGAACACTTTTTAAGCGCATCAACATTGCTTTGAGAGGCAATTTTAGCAATATTAGACATATGTGTGCGAGATTGTCTTTTAAAAGAACAAGCCTATTTTGGCATTAACTTTTTCCTTCTCATTTTTTCAATACTGACCACTTTATTTTTCTCTTTTTCAGCTTGTTCTTTTGCATCCTGGGTTTGGATAGCTTTCTGAGCACGTTTAAAAGTTTTTTCAACGCCAGCAAACACCTCATCATCAAACAGGCAAGGATGTTGCGCCAAGAGCTGAGTTAATTTTCGGGTATCTTTCAAGCGCAAAGCTTTTTTCTTCTCGGCAAACAACTGCATTACTTCATCAAAAGATAGCTCATCCAATGAGCTACTTTTAAAGTCTTTGCAATTGACTCCTGATTCCTCAGGGAAAAAATCTTCCGTAATAGATTTATCTGACATTTAGTGTCTCTCCGGATAATTCAGCATCGAGTTCCATCATAATTTCTTTAATAAAATCTCTAATACGTGGAGCATAAGGAGCACGTTTCTCCTTAGAAAATACATGAGATTCTACCGTAAATTGATTCACTTTTTTTGCTTCATTGGCTAATTTATTCTGTGCCTCCACATCGGGTCGCATGACACCCGTGTAATGCCACTTTAAAGGTTCAGATAAAATACGCCGAATTCTTTTACGCAAATCCAAAAGGGTTTTTTGAATATCAAATTTCTCAGGCATTAGAGCTGCCATTTTAGCTGAAATAATGGCCCGACAAAAGCGATCAAAATCAATTAGTAAATAAGCTATCAGATACCCATACGGTGTTTTAAATGAGATATTGTAAGTCACAGGCTTAATAGCTTCACGCACTGTCAACTCTAATCCTTCGACTTCTTTTAGCTTTCTTAAATATTCTTCCTCAACTTTCGAGATATATCGTCGTAATTTAATGCATTCATTATAAATGTTTAGCAGTAGTTGATCCGCATAAGGGTCATCATAGGCACTTGCGGAATAAACTGCCGCCATACGGTTACAAAATTCTTTTAATCCTATCGGCCCATAATTATTTCTATCCTTACGCCCCTCAACTACTTTTTGCCCTGGTGTTGTATGAATCACCAACTTATCTTGAGCAGGTATTAGACGTTCACATTTGATTGTATGCAGCTCGAATTCTTCTTCTGCTGCAGAATGGTATGTGTAAGTTTTAGTATTGTTTTTATATGACATATTATTCCTCCGGATTGTTATAGTTGTTGTAATAAAACTTCGTGCGGGTAAGATTGCTCAATAGTTAATACATCTTTCTTGAGCAACACGCCTGACACGGATTCTTTAGAGTCAACATATTGATACTCTTTTAAAGAACAGTTATCTGACAAAGATAATAAATCTGCTTTCTGTAATAGATTTACTAAATCATCAGGTGTTAAGTCGCCACTGGAATGCTTCTTATGCCACAAATCGGCTATAGCAGGCATTATTAAAAACCAGCTTGTTTCTACATCATGAATCAAGCCATTTTCTTCATTAATTAATAAGCGACTGTGGTTGATTTCTTCTTGCAACCACGTTAAAAAATCTTGTGCGTTATAGGGTATGGAAAAATTATCCGGCCGTGATGGTAATTGAATTTCAACATATTCACTCGCCGAAATAGTAGGCGCTACCGTCAATTGAATTTCAGAGTCTGCTTTTACAATGGCATGCTCTATCCAACGGTAGAATGGATCGCCATCTGTCCGTTTCAACTTGGTAAGTGAAGTAACAAAATCATGTGCGACTATTTCATTGGAAAAAATAAGTTGCTTTAAGTCCTTTGATAGCAACTGCATAACAGTTGGTAAATTCAATGAGTAACACACGCTTCGCTGTGATACGGCAATGTCTAATGCCGGTGCTTGTTTAAAATCCCACTCTAAAAAATCGAGCGTTATAAAATGCAGTTCTTTATTTTGATTAACTGTCGCTGTAACCGATAAAAGCTCACAAAGCTGCATGGCTGTGCTTGCCACAATTAAAGCAGAGATATAAGCGGGTTTAATGGCTTTCGCGGCTTCAATTTCCGGCAACAAGGGCCTGTCCTTAATCAGACTTAAAGCGCTACGGGCGCGTTTAAACGCCAATTGTATAAGCCCATCTTTTTTATCAAAGCCAGGTATCGCTTTTGAGGGAAAACATTGATATGCACAAACAAGCTTCGACAGATATGAACGCAGTTCATCCATATATAGTTTATTTATCCTGGCTTCTCTGACAAGATCATTAATATTGTCTTGTATTGCACGATCAGCCTGAATAGCCGCTAAAGATTGAAAGCGGTTTACTTCCTTTTCTTGAACCCACTCCCGTAACCAGTTTTTAATGCGCTGCATGATCACCCTCCCCAGCACGCAGTTGATTAACGGCGGTTTGCAATGTACCCATATCCTGGTAGCCTGATAAAGCAATGGCTTGATCCGGTTTGTCACTCAAATAAATTACGGTGACTGGCACCGCTTTTTGTCCGGTGGCATCATAGGCTTTCGAGTTTTCCTGCAATTGCTTTTGAACATCAGCGCTTTGCATATCATTCAGCAATTGGTTACGATTTAAGCCAATATGATCGGCAATAGCCAGCACTTCATCAGAGGGAATTGTTTCAGGATCCTCTACCGTTAAAATTTCGCTCTGCATCAAGGGAAATTTATTTTGCTTGATGCTGGCAAGCACCACGCTATCCACAAACACGGACTCAACAGACAAAACCGGCACTACACGCTGAATAATCTTTATGCCTTTATTTTGGCTCGCAAAATAGGCTAATAATGGCGTGTATTCGCGGCAAATCGGGCAATCGTAATCCAGATACTCGATGATTGTTATATCGCCTTTTGGATCGCCGAAGATAGTCGCCGCCTGCGCGGATAGATTTAAAAGGATTGCGCTACTTACAAAAACCAGTACTACAATTTTTTTTATTATTTTCATACGTTACTCCCATTAGTTGATAATCGAATTAATTAGCCAGGCAAGCCTGTGTTGCGCTATCAAAATTTCCAAGATGATAAAGAAAATAATCGGATAGCGGCGACGGGAATATTTCGCTAACGCTTGCTGGTTGATGTCAGGCTTGTTGTTATACACACGACGCAAAATCTGTGGGTAATACGCAATGAAAAGAAGGATGAAGCCATAGCGCAATAAACTTAAATAGATTGCGTGTTTTGCCAATACAGCGGCTAATTGATTCAATCCGCTGGCGTGGGAAAGCAGTACGATTCCGAGCACTGCTATCACTGTTACAGATAGCAACAGAATACCGGTGAAGCGGGTGGAACGTGTAAGAATATTTTTGAATGTCATAGTATGACTCCTATTTTTTTAAAAATTATTATTTGCCGATTAAACCTGATGTACTTTTGCCCACTTGATTAGCCGCACTACTAATACCGCCCGCCTCTAAACTTGAAAGTGCTGCACCCCCCTTCACCCCAGCCCAGGCTGTCATTGCCAGCCACACGAAGGGTAAAAAAATGTAAGCGCTGCTGATGGTTAAATCAGCCAGAATACGGCCAGGACTGATGGTATTGGTTAATAGATTTGCGGCCCACGTCGCTTGAGGAGTGCCACCGGCTGGCGCACCATACAGCGATTGCAGTAGCCAGGCATCAAACCAGGACACAACATGCCAGATGTAAGAGCAAAAAGTAACAGAGAACAGCATCACGCTGGCGGTAAAACAAAAACCAATCGAATACCCTGACAGCGGCAACGCAAATGCCAGCAACACAAAGATGCCAAACAGTAAAACCGCTTGTAGAACCGGCAGTGCATTTAACAAAATATGCAACTTAGGGTATTCCATCAACGCCGCTTTCACGGTAAATACTTTCGCCGCCACCATTGCCGCTTTATCGGCTAGTCCCGCGCGATTGTCTTCTTCTGAGTCATAACCCCGGTCAATAAAACCCATGGTGAGAAAAGATTTTTGCAGCAGAGATTTAATCACCGCATCCTGCAATGCTGCCCCACCTTGTGGGAAGGTTTGCGCTAATTTTGTGATTTGTGCCTGCGCCGTAGGAGCCAATTGATTGTACAAACGTACACGTAAGCCATCACTGCTATCTGCCCACCATTCATTGCAATACGGTTCACCCCATTTAGGATGGGGCACCATTTGACCCTCAATCACATCCCGCAGCGGGCTAAAGGGAAATCCGGCAATCATATTGGACGATTGAATGCGGTTATAAAACCCATCGACGGTGTTGAAGGTATTTGACCCTATCCAACTCACATCATCCTGACCAAATTTATCTTTGGCTTTATCAATTTGGTTTTGTAAGGCTGGATTATTAGTGGCCGCCATATACTGGCTGTAAGCAGGCAAATAACACTGCTGATAAAACTCTTTGGTTTCCGCTTTAAGCTGTGCATCCTGAATCGTACTTAAATCAATTTGATTTTGTAAGTTTCGTAAATCCACAGGCACACACGATAAACCTGAAATAGCTGCATCCGTCACGCCATTAGATACGGCTAACACCACATACCATAACAAAGGAATTGTCACAGTACTTGGCACCGGCAAATTGTCATACGTTGTACCACTATTACCCGGTGTGGCTATTTTCGCTGTCCCGTCACAGGAAGGCTGAAAGTGAATCGCATTGGGTTGCAACTGTACAGTCGGCAATCCTGCCACGCATAACAGGGCTAAACCCCCAATCAGGCCAATGATAATTCGCCTAACGCTGATAACCGCCGCCGCTTTGGTTTCTTGTGATAAAAGCGGTTGTAACCAACCTTTCACCACAATATAAAGAAAGGGTATGTAAAATATTCCCGTTGCGACCATAATCGACCACAATGAATCATATTGCTGCCAGCCTAATAGCATCGTGTATAAAGAAAGATAACCTTGTACGCCCATGATTACGCTCCGCTCTGAATGGCACCGTTGTTCATGACAGCCGGTGTATTTTGGTCGGGACGAATGGCAGCGTTAGCGGCTTGTTCATTCGCAGTTTCCTGCAATATTTGTGTGACTGTTTTACTCACAAATTGCTGATTGACATCGTTGTTAAACATAAACTGGCTGATGTAATCTTTTAAGCGCGTCATCGCACTATTAATCGCCGCTTGTGCTGGTTGATTGGCATAGATAGGAGGAGCTTGTTCGCCGACCATCAACAACTGTAAAGTCAGTTCAGCTTTATCAATCACTCTCGCGCTCGCGACTTCCGTCGCCAGCTTTTGAATAATGATCGACTGCATAATGCTGGATGTTTGTTGCTGAATCGTTTTGATTACCGCCTGATTGATCATCACGCGGGGTGCAGAGACCGCTTTTAAATTACTTAGCGTCATGTCGCTGGTGCCTGTCACTAAATTCGTTAAATCCTGTTGTACCTGTGTGGCTTGTGCCTGCACGTCCCATAACAAACCGACGCCAGGACTTGAGGTTTTGCGTCCGCCCGGATAAGTCGTAATAATTTCATCACCCAAAACGTGAGTGGCCCAATCGGCGGCATCTTGCGGCAAGGAGAAAATAGACGTGATACCTGCGGTATTCGCATTTTGCGGTGGGGGATTTTTAGCGTCATAGGCACGGTTTTGTGGATCGATTAAAATGTTGTATCCGGCGAGCACGGTATCATTGATTAATAATATTTCCGGCTGACCGCGACCCCCGGCATATTTACTGCCATCGCCTTTTGATGTGCCTTGTACCCAGACGACGCCGCTTGCACCATTGTCCTGATCAACCGCTGTTTTTGCCTGATTGATATCGCCATTGCTCGCACCTAAATAACCGCTGTTTAAACTGCTGCTGCTCGCCATATTCATGCGGTACTTCCAGGTATCGCCTAATGAGGCTTTGAGCCAACCATCATAAGGATCTTTACCGGCATCAATTTCATTCGACACTTGTTCGCAGCTTTTGGTGGAAACTTCTAAATCCTGACGGGCGTTAAACAAACTGGATTGCAATTGTTGGTATAAATTTGGATCGGCCCTGGCGATCGCGTAAGCGGGCATTTCAGTCAATGCACCAGTCGCATTTTGTAAGATAGATCCCACCATTTGCTGATAGGAAGATTTCACGGAGTTCAGAGAGTCAATCAGGGACATTTGCGGATTAAAGACACCGCAGTTGTAACCCAATCCTGCTGCGCCTTTGGCATACAAAGGAATACGATTATTATTTGCAACCGGTGGTAATGGCGTCGGATTACCGCCGCCAAAGTTATAATACAAATCGCTGCCGTTGCCGCCGGGAATTAAATCGGCGTGTGCACCCATAGTAAATGCTAATAAACTCAATGCTAAAATTATTTTCTTGTTGTTCATTGTTACCTCTTATTATTTTTATAAAATTTGTTTTTTTATACAAATCAGTTAGGTTTCACCAATCCAATTACCGTGCCCCTGTATGCATCCTTCGTAGTGTCTCCACATCACCCAAACATAACTGCCTTTGCCTTTATCGTATTGATCTTGCCCGTATGGTTTTGTGTCCATTAAATCACTTTTGCCAAATTCATTGATAGCGGTTGTTTGCGCCACCGGATAAATTTCCTGATACTTCACATTCGCAAAATCATTTTCATGACTCGGCCATGTGCGGCAATGTTGCCCGCAGCTCGTACTACCTAATACGCTGTACACATGCAATTGCCCTGGATTAGTTGCGATGTCCGCTGCGCGTAAGGCCAGTACAGCGGCAGCTTTATAATCATCCGGCTGCGAGACAAATCCGACGCGCGGAAAAATAGCTCCCCAGGTTTCAATGTAATTTTGTGTGACATCGCGCACACGCGGCGGCAAATAATAGGGATAACGCAGCATTTCCAATTGCGATGAACGCCACATGTAGGCATCCAGTAAGGAAGAATAATAAATTCGGAAAGCGGCAGATTGAGTCGGGATCATCGCGGCACCGGCAAATTGATTGACGAGATGCACCGCCGGATCGCCGATGATATCGACATCTTTAAATTTATTACCCGCATCGAAACCAGAACCTGCTCCCATCGGACTCATAGATTGATCGGCTTGCGTCATATCCTGATGCAGCGTCGTTTTAATCACAGTTTGCCCGGCTTTTTTAAATACCGGATCTAACACCGTCATGCCATAATCCCATGGATCTTCATCATCGTGCTCATAAACAGAGACGACGACATCGGGTAAAAACTCATTCACTTTTAAAGTGGTTGAATAGACCGGCCCAAACATTGTCCAGCGCACCCAGAAACAAACACCCTCTACCCGATAATTTAAAAAATTGCCAAAAGGATTATTAGCTGCTGCGAGCACGACATCTTTCATGAGGATAGGTGTAAGCAATGGTGGGGTCTTAACAGCAAAGCTGCTTGCAGCGTATCCCAGCAGAGCTAAACTGATTATTTTTCTGATCATGCTGGTATTCCTCGTGCTTGCTCATTCAGTCGCGTTAAATAAGGATCTAGGGCAAGATTGATATTGTTTGTACCCAGCACAATACTTTCATCATTAATAATGATCGCCGGGACTTCATGGATGCCAAATCGATAGGCCAGATACATGCCTTGCGCGGCTTGCTGAATTTGACTGGCATCATTTGCAATCACGGATTTTGCTTTTTCATTCACATCACTTTCAGATAAACCTTGTAACTGTTGGTTAATGGAAGCCATGCTGGATTGATAATCATCCAGGTAATACACGGTGACAGGAATATTGCTCTCCGGCATGACAACGGGTGGTAAACTGTGTAGCGTTAATACCGATACCGTGGGTATTGCCTGAGCCTGTACAGAACAAGCCAGCGCAGTAGTAAGTAAGATAAAAATAATTCTCTTCATGCTACCATCCTCCCTAATAATTTTTTAACGGCAGTTAAATCATAGGATTCACCTTTCATTTTTTGCGCCATTAAAAAAGCCGCTTCCAGTTCATCGCAGCCAAATTCTTGCATTAAAGCTTTACGCTGTGTTTTTTCATCTTTCTCTGTCATTGCGAGTGCTAACGCTTCCACTGGTGGCACATTGCGATACAAAAAATTATATTTTTTGCTGAGCAATACGCCTTCGACATATTTGCCTGGTTCTTTGCGAACGGTACGAAATAATGCACGCTCTTCATCGGTGAATTGCCGGAATTCCTCAATGTGGCGCAGCTCTTCATCACTCATACCAAGACATAGCCAGAATTCCATCATCGACAGCATTTTTCGGCTGCTGGCCGGAAAGTCGCTGACGTTTTGTGTTGCCAGTGTCAACCACAAACCCACTTTGCGCGACATCTTGGAACACTGCGTAATACTGGCGGCGGTAATCGCTTGTTTAGTCACGACGTGTAATTCATCACCGACGAACTCCGTAAACCGCTGACCATACTGATTTTCTTCGGCAAAACTCATGGTACGATTCATAAGTGTAATAAACGCCAGTGCACGCGGCGCTTCGTTTTCTTCACGATCATCTTTCAATACCCCCATTTCAAACCAGGTGATATCGACTTTCGGCAACGGTTTGCCGCGCGTATTAAAATACATGCTGTTTAAAGGCGATTGAGTAAAGGTGCCTAATCCGTGTGCCATGGTTTGTAAGCGTACTGACAACGCTTTATCCCCGGCGTGCTGACTTGAGCCGTATTCTTTGGACATCAATTCCAACTCGGCGACTAAGTCACTGGCAATCATTTGATCAAAGCCATTAGCTATGGCACTTTTTCCGGCACGCACAATGGCCTGTAAAATTTGATAACGATCTTGCCGCGTTAAGTTTTCAATTTCTTTGCTTTCACCGCCGGTAATCATGAGCGTGGCAGCGGTTGCAAATTCCGACAAGTAATTGCGCTTGGATTCTGTTTCATCATCCACCTCATTTTTTGGATTTTCGCTGAGCGATTTTTCGATTTCTTCCTCTTCCTGTAATAAAGCGGTTTTTAGATTATCGGTTTGTAATTCGGCTTCCCGCACTTGATTCAACATCTGTTGGGTTTCAATAAAAGGATTTAGTGAAAAGCTTGGCTTATCTAAGGTGATTTCAATCGCATTCACACTGAGGCCCATGGCTCTAAAAAATTCCATGAGTAAAGCAAAAGATTTTCCGGCATCAATCACCACCAGATATGGCATATATACCGCCATGGTTTGCATCATGAGGTAAGTCATCGTGGCGGATTTTCCGGCACCGGTTGTTCCTAACATTAGAAGATGTGAATTATTGCTTTTGTCGGCTTTGTTATAGCGGTCAACCGATAAAGGTGTACCCATACGATTAAAGAACGATAGTACCGGATTGCCGGAGCCGGTTTCACGACCATAGAACGGCATGATTTTGGCAATTTGCTGTGCGCTCAAATAATGCGAGCGCATCATATATTTTCTATCGAGTTGATAATCGTAATTAAAGGGGGTATTAATCCAATAGGATTTTAAGAGTGCTAAATCATCATCCTGGCGAATGGGAATAAACCCTTCGCTGGATAACAAGGCATTCACTAAAGTACGTTTATCATCTAAATCGGCTAAATCTTTACCATGCAAGTAGACACCCATTGCACACGGCAACAAGGGATTACCATTCGCCAGCATCATTTTCGCGGCTTTGGCTTCCTCACCGGCCATAACGCCATCGGTGAGTTTGGATTTTTTGGCGGTTTTTTCAATATGATCGAGATGCGCCTCAATTTCAATTTTCGATTGCATGACCATCGTCATGACAAAGGTACAACCCGGCGGAAATTTATCAAACAAGGCATAGGCCCGTTTGTCAAATTGTTGCTCAGCCGTTAAGTGCCCCATACGTGGCAAACGTGATAACCCTAACACGGCAAGATACTGATGGGGTTCATCGTCGAACCACCAGGTGCCGCTGCTTTGTTCCGAGCGCACATTGCCGCGAATAATCTGCTGCGATAAATCAAAGGTTTCGAGCTTTTCTTCACGTGTGCCAGGGTAAGCGACATTCTTTAAAAAATCATTGGTGTTCGCGAAACCGGCGGGATGAGGATTAAACCAACGTGCCAACCATTGAAAGAAATGGGTATCGGTATAACGTTGGTATTGTAATCCGCAGGCAGCACATTGCGATTCAAAGGATTTGCATACCGCGTTGAGTTCATCAACCGGCGTGCGGCCCCGCAAATTGACATTGATACCTTGCAGACGGTACAGGACGACACGGGTACGACGATGCCGCCCCTGGAAAGCAATGCCGGATAATTCATCAAAAAATACCCCACCGGGCCGCGCTACTCTTGTATAGTGTTGATCGATGATTGTTTGATAAGCCAGTGAGTAAGAATGTGACTTGGCATGGGGTTTCACATACTCTTCAAATCGTTCGCTGTCTTTACTCAAATCAAATTCGTCAGACAAATAAATCTGCACAACCCAAGGTGATTCCTTGGTATACAGTGATGGAAAAGTCGAGGTAATAAACTCTCGAAAATTAATCAGCATGGCTTCCATGCGTTCCTGAGTTCGTGCCTCCGTCGGTAGTGGTTTAATTTCATATATGGCACCCACAGTTTTACCGTCGCTTAATAAAAAGCTTTTTGATGCTTCGTCATATTCTTCCCACCGGAGTTGCCCAGAAATACTCGGTGGTAGGCGATAAGCTCGTTCTAAGCTTTTGTAGGTGGTGGTATCCGAAAAATCAAATACGTCTTTAATAATTGCTTTTAAGCTCATGGTTGACCCCCGACATTATTTAAAACACCTTCACTTGGCAGCGCGTAATAATTTTTCTCATACAGAGGAAAAACGGTGTAATAACCGGGCACAGGCATTTGTTCATCACCGGCATAATGCGGTGTGATGTACAGGATGAGTTGCGGATTAGGTAGCATCGGAAACTCTGATAAGACGGTATTATTAGAGCTTGCCTGAGCTAAATTAGCTTGATTAACTAAATGCCGTACACTATTTAAGTCCTGGTTATCAGCGTTATTTGGATCGTCGGTATTGCTACTGGCTGATAAAGCGCGTTCATACGCTTGCCCCATGGTGGGTGAATTATCGGCTTGCTTTATTTGGGTACTGCAACCACTGATTGTCATAGCTAATCCCAATGCAGTAATGGTTATAAGATATTTTCTGTTCATGATGATGGACTCCTATTTTTATTAATCTAATTGTTGAACTACTTGTGACAGTGGCGCATTGCCGTAGCTCACTTTACGGGCGCTTTGGTCATAATCAATATCGATTTCTTTAGTGATGTCGATATTGAGATGTAACTGTTTGTTAGTGCGTGGATCGAAACTCGGCACGTATACAAAGTCATATGAACTTTGTACGCGTTCCTGCCACCATTGTTGCGTCGCTTGCGCGGCTCCCCCTAAAGCTTGTCCGGCAGCATAGGTATTGGAATTACCAACAATTTGTGTAATTGAATTCGGTACACCTGCTCCCATGCCGGTTTGTGTTAAGGTCTGGGCGCTGGATAGCGCATTGCCATAGGCTTGTACACCGCTGGTCGCTGCAATGCCTAGTAAGTAAAGCATTGCGTTAGAGACTAAGATCCCTTTGATTTGTGGATTACCGTACTGATCGGAAATCGTACCTAGTGAATCATTGTCACCCGTGACATTGGTGGTTGAAATACGACCGTCCGGGAACACAAAGGTTAAGCTCACCACATTGCAAGTCACAGCGCTGGCCAATAAGTCACCTTTACAAACGGCGCGGCCTACTGCGCCTTTTAAATTAGCGGGGATCATGACGCCATTGGCGGCAATATTTTTGGCTTCCACGACAAACTTAAATGAGCGTGGATCGGTGACGACGCCGTTACGTGGAATACGACCAATCAAGGGCTGCATCGCAATCGCATCAGTCAATGTGGCATTTTCAGGAATGGTCATGTACGGCGTTGGCACGGGCTTATCACCGGTATTACTAAAACCAGAGTGACTTGAAGATGTCGCGCTATTATTTCCAGGCGATAACAGTTGCGAAGCTGCGGACTTAACAGCTGATAAGCCCGCGTTGTCATTTGCTGGTGTATCATTAGTATTGTCACTCTGTGCATTGCTTACAGGAGCAGCGGCAGAATTATTAATTCCACTCTGATCCTGAATCCACACAAAGCTATTTTTAGGTTGAGCATTTTCTGAAGACTGAGCAGATTCCTTATTACCCTTGCTGACTAATTGATTCAGCTTATCCGTCATCGTGGACAAGGTGTTTTGCAACAATGAAATTTCCTGCTGAGAATTATTTTCAGCAGTCTGCAATTGGTTTTGCAAATCAGTTTGTAACTTGTCCTGATTGTTTTGTTGCTTTTCCTGCGCCGCTTTCAACTGACTGTTTTGGGCAATTAAGGTTTGCAGAGTTTCATTGGCACTGTCGCCGGTGCTGTTGTCGTTGAGTCGCTTGACGATGGGTTGTTCATTGCTATTAGCATTTACAGACGAAGTGTTGCTGTGATGAAACACTTTGGCTACTACAACTAATAACACGACCACGCCAACGGCAATAATGCCGCAAACTTTTAAAGAAAGATGATTAGATTTTATACTCATTGTTATTCTCCTAACCTTGGCACTGTTGTTGCATTATTTGTCCAAACGCATCATTTGAAATGAGGAAGACAACAGCGCTGTCGCCAGGCTCGCCGCGCAAAGCTAAATGATTAGTCGGTAAAAAAGTAACAGCTCGCCAGGTTCCGCATAACAAAGCAGGCGTAATCGTTAGTGGGGTCGCCAATTGATTGCGTACATTAACTGCTGTGACAATGACATTGTCTTTTTGCCAGGCTTGCAGCGGCTCAGCAATTGCTGAGTTGTCTAATAACAAAGGCTCCGTATGATGCGCCTGCATTGGGCTTTGGGTAATCGTTGGATCAGTTGGAAGTAAACGCACGGGTGCGAATAGCATTTGCGCCGCATAACGGGTTAAGGTGACATAATTTTCTGCACCAGAATTGGAAATACTTTGCTGTGCAATCGCCTGATTAGGATATGTCACCGTAACAGCTTGTGTATTACCCTGAGCGCCTGCCGAAATATTTAATAGCACCAGACTATTTGTTACTGTATCTTTTACCTGTACACGACGAACAGCAAAAGCCGTTTTGGCGGTCAGATACAAAGTGCCATTTGTATTGGTAACGTTCACATTATTTAGAAAATCCTGATCGGCACCTACCATCACGGCATTAGGAAACGTCACCATCTTCTCTTTTGCGATTGGCAAAGTAATATTAATCGGATCACGCGACCAGACCACGGTTTGATCGGCCAGGATGGTAGTGGTTATTAAAAGACTGACTATTAGTATTATTATTTTGTTCATTATTAATTCCTATACGTTGGTTGAAATTCGGACTGGCTCATCAACAAATCCTTCGATGGCTAATCCCCAGGGATTACCCGCATCACTGTCATGCACCACATGGATCTTGTATTGCATGACCAC
>Ga0206831_1086_pt1 | contig 29040 bp, 25 predicted proteins | sample Alteio_BWOrgCont_73_FD_152876 | JGI IMG/M metagenome (GOLD analysis project Ga0206831, IMG submission 152876) | Enriched cells from forest soil in Barre Woods Harvard Forest LTER site, Petersham, Massachusetts, United States -... | ecosystem: Environmental > Terrestrial > Soil > Temperate forest >...
AAGTTCTCCGAGGTTTGCTGGAATATGATCTTCTTGGATTTCAAACATTACGCGATCAGAAAAACTTCATCCAATGTGTGAAAAAGTTACTTACTGATATCAATATAATAAAAAGACACTTAGGCTATTATTGTCAGTCTACCCTTAGAGAAGTGCGTGTGGGAGCTTTTCCAATCAGTATAGATTATCAAGAATTCTCCAAAATGGCGGGAGAAAAAGAAGTCATTGATCAAGCCTGGTTACATCACGAACGCCTTAAGGATCAAAAAATTGTATTTTCATGTGATAGATTAGACATTTCAAAAGGAATTCTTAATCGGCTTGAAGCCATTCATCATTTATTAAAAACTAGGCCAGAAATTCACGAGAAGGTCATATTTTTTCAAATAGTCATACCTAGTCGCACAGAAATTCCGAAATATCAAAGTCTGAAAAAGGAAATTGATCGACTTGTTGGCGAGATCAATAGTCAATTCACAAAACCAGGATGGGTTCCTATTCAATATCTTTTTCGCTCTATAAGCCGTAAGGAGTTACTGGCATTTTATCAAATTTCTGAAATAGCCCTCATCACCCCTGTGAAAGATGGCATGAATCTCGTTGCAAAAGAATACATTGCGTCCAATATCAATGAAGATGGAGTGCTCATTTTAAGTGAATTTGCTGGTGCAGCGACACAACTCCAACGTGAGGCACTTCTGATTAATCCCTATGATGTTGAGGGATTAGCAGAAACAATCTATAATGCCCTTACTCTCCCCCTCAAAGAATGTAAAAAACGCATGCGAAGAATGCGTCGCAACGTACAACGTCATGACGTCTTTTGGTGGGTGCAGGCATTCCTTAATGCAGCTTTCTCAAAAGGGCTGAATGAATTTCCTGTTATTGAGGAGTATATACCTAAAGAAAATAGCAAATCATAACTTCTCAATTGTATGCAAATTTTAAAATCGATATATATGGAAAAATAGCTATGTCAAGGAATTCTACGTGTCGAAGAAATTGTATATCGGTACATCAGGATGGTCTTATAATCACTGGAAAGAAAATTTTTATCCGAAAGACTTAAAATCAAAAGAGTGGCTTCATTATTATTCCTCGATATTCTCAACAGTAGAAGTTAATACCACATTTTATCACTTACCTTCTCATGCCACAATCCAAAATTGGCATGATCAGGTCCACAAAAATTTTTTATTTTCTCTTAAAGCGAGTCGTTATATTACTCATCAAAAAAGACTTCATGACTGTAAAGAAAGTTTAGATATCTTTTATAAAATCATCAAAGATCTTAAATCCAAAATGGGTCCCATACTTTTTCAATTGCCCCCCTCTTTTAAAGTGAATGTTGATCGACTTGTTGAATTTATTGGATGGCTAAGCGATGATTATATCTATGTCTTTGAATTCAGACACTCCTCTTGGTTTATTGATGAGATCTATGAACTATTGGCTAAGAAAAAAATTGCACTCTGCATCACCGACTTAAATGGTCACTTGTCTCCGGAAGAGATTACTTCTAATTTTACCTACATTCGCTTGCATGGGCCGAATAAGGCTTACAAAGGTTCTTATGGATCTCAACTAGAACTATGGAAAAAGAAAATTGAAAAATGGACTTCGAAAGTTTCTGTGTATTGCTATTTTGACAATGATGAAAAAGGATATGCCATTCAGGATGCTAAGACTTTACAGGATTTCTTAATTTTTTAATTATTACCTAAACGTTTATTCAAATCATAGACCGCTGAAATTAAGGATAAGTGAGTAAAGCCTGTGGAAAATTTCCAAGAAGTTCCCCGTTCAATCCTAATTGTTCTGAAAAAAGACTAGGGGAATTACGATCATTCAACCGCGGGAGTTTTCGCGCAGCCACAACTGATTAATAAAAACGTCACAGTGTACTAGTACTTCCTTCACAGACTTATCCTTCCAAAGTTTTTTTGCCTATAACACTTCCTTATAGCATCTTGAATCTCATCAAAATCACCCAAATTCTAATTTTTTTACAATCTCTCAGGGGTGAAGCCCTTGAAAGTACAGGCTTTTCTGCCTGAGAGATGAAAAAGTTCTTTATTGCAAATAAAATGATTATTGTTCTCGAGCCAATTTATTGACTCCAGTTACAAAAAATCCGCCTGTGGCAATACGCGTCAGCTTCTTATCAGCTTTTGATTCCTCACTTAATGTTTCTTCTAGTAAATCCGCAACTTCCTTAAGCTCTAATTGATCAGCGTAAGTTGCTAAAGTTCCATAAAGTGCTATTTCATAATGCTCAATACATTGAGCAGCTGCGATAATGGCTGCGTCTTTAACCATAGAGGGAAGTTTTCTCTTAAGAATGGTATCCCCTTTTGCGATTAAACGTTCCATAATATAATTAGTTTCTTGACCTGATGTTGGTTCACACTCGATTATTGAGAAAATTTGCTCCAATCGAGAAATTTGATTTTTTGTTTCTTCTAAATGAGATTGCAATGCATCTTTTAATTCTGGCATTGTCACAGCTCTTATTATTTTTGGAAGAGCTTCAACAATTTGTTGCTCAGCACTCAATGCATCGGCTAAATCTTCAATAAATAAATCAAAAAAAGCATCTTTTGGCATAAGATCTCCTATTTGCTAATAAATAATTAAATTATTCCTAGTAGCTTAAGAATAATTAATAAAAACAAAGGAACTCCCAATAACCATAAAATAAGCATTTTCCCCATAACAAGACCCTCCTTTTTTGAATTAACGAGATGATCCCGCTTTTTCTGTTGAAGTTGCTATATCATGAGCTCCTTCTTGTTTTAATAAATTTTTTACAGCATCAATGCGTTTCGAACTTTCCACATGAACACAAATTAATACATTGCCTTGTTTCAAACTTTTTTCATATTTTTTGGCTTCATATTCTGGAATTCCAAGTCCTACAAGGGCTCCAATAAATAAACCTAAGGATCCTCCTACAGCTGTTCCACTTAAAGCTGCTAATAGAGGTCCTGCTGCAATAAATGCCCCTAAACCAGGAATAGCTAAAGCACCAATTCCTGCTAACAGTCCTATCGAACCCCCAATAATGCCTCCGGAAATAGCGCCTGTTGTTGCTCCTTCTGGAGCTTTTGTATGTTTTTCATGTCCAAGAGTTCCCCCTTTATTAGTTCTTCCTTGAGAGGTCGAAGTCTTACTTGGTCTATTTGAAAAGTCATCAGTCGATGATTGACCATTATAGGTTTCAGTTCTTATTGTTTCCCCTTTAATGATTTTATTTTTTTTATCAGCTAAAAGAATTGAGATTTCTTCATTATCTATTCCAGAATTTAATAAGGCATTGACAATTCTTTGTGCATGATCTTCATTATTAGCTAATCCAAAAACTGATTTCATATAAATCTCCTTGTTTTAAGTTCTTAATTTTTTTGTTTACTCTATTTGTTCTTCTTAACTTCAAGTTGGTTATCAACATTTTTTACACCATTGACCTGATTTGCCTTACTTGCAAGGACTTGCTTTTCTTGATTGCTATCTACGACCCCTCTTAAAGTTACCTTGGAGTCGATAGTAATCACTTTGACATTTTTGGCATTTGAAGAAAGAGAATCATCCGCCATAATTGATTTGCGAATTTCTTGAGTAATTCTTCGATCTTCTTTACTTTCAGATTGATCCATCGGAGTGATTGCATCTGGATCTCGATCGCGCATGTTTCTTTCTGTATTATCTACATCCTCTCTGGTCGTTGTTGATCTTTTTTGATCTTTCTGTTCGCAACCAATCAAAAGAGGCACAAGCAGCGTTAAAAGAAAAATTTTTTTCATCTTTTTCTCCATTTTTTTGAAATCTTTATTTATTTTCCTATTGGAGCATATGCTCAATAAGAAGCCCTTCCAAATTCAATGTGTGGATAAGGGTTTAAAATGTAAATATTTTTTTTAAATTTTATGCTTTTTAGGGCTCTTTTAGGAGCTGAAGTTTAATGACTTAAAGAGTATAGTTTTTTCAAAACTCTAAGAATTTCAGCGACACTCCACGCTTGTGCGAAGCATCCTCTTGCATGAAAGGGTTCGGAAGCATCGAAAATTTCTCCCAATGTGCCAACATCGTTTGGATTTAGAAGTTTTTCAACCCCTTGTAAGAATCCACGAGCCTTTTGAATTTCTTCAGGATGAACTTTTAACCACACATCTATAAAAGGACCGAGAAGCCAAGGCCAAACAGTCCCTTGATGATATGCAGCATCGCGTGCGCGGAGATCACCGTCATACGTACTTTTAAAATCTGGATGAGAGGGAGAAAGAGTTCTTAAACCAACGGGCGTCAATAGATCTCTATGAACGGCCTCAAGAACAGAATTCCAACGTTGTCTTTCCAATACAGGGTATCTTAAGGAAATGGCAAAAAGCTGATTAGGTCGAAGGGCTGAATCGTTTCCATTTGCCCCATCTACAACATCATATAAATATTGTCCTTCTTCATACCAAAATCGACGATTAAAAGATTCATAGCATCGCTCAGAAATCTCAAGAGATTTCCCTTTCCATAACTCAAACAATTTTAAGGCATTATACCAAAGAGCATTTATTTCCACCGCTTTGCCTCTTCGAGGGGTGACAACCCAATCGCCAACTTTAGCATCCATCCATGTGAGTTGGTATCCTTCTGCTCCCTGAAACAATAACCCATCTGTATCAGCTTTTATTCCAAAATGTGTTCCTTTAATGTGATAATTGATAATCTCTTCAAATCGTGGAAGCATTAACTCTAGGATATCGTCATCCCCTGAGTATTGAATGTAGCGATCCACGGCATGAAAAAACCATAAAGTCGCATCTGCTGTATGATAAAGACCAGTTTTTTCTCCATCAGGAAACATGTTAGGAATAAGACCATCTTTTACATAATAGGCAAATGTACGCAAGATGGAGTGTGCTTCTTTAAAACGTCCTGTAATCATTGTAAGTCCCTCAAGAGAGATCATCGTATCGCGTCCCCAATCAGTAAACCAAGGATATCCTGCGATGATTGTACGCACCTCTTCTCCAGCAGCCTGTAAGCGTATCATATCTTCAAAACGCGAAGTGGGTGTGATGATAAATTGATCCGCAGCTAAAACCAGTTTTTTAGCGATATTTGATGTCTGACCTAAATCTGCAGTCTTAATGATACGACGGCGACGCATTCTTTCTGTAAAAATCGCTTCATGAGGGTTTAATGCATGAATTGCTTCCCAGGATTCTGTAGATGCGATGAAGGTTATTGTTTCTCCAGATGAAAGAGATGATAAATAATAACCCGGTGATGTTAAACTACCCACAGATTCATAACCGCGCAGAAATTCAATTTCATAAAATACATTCTCTATTTTCTGAGGATCCATTGTAAAGGGAGGATGGTCAAAATTATAGAGACGTAAAAGGGGAAAACCCTCACATTTTACTTCATATTGCTGTTCCTTAACGTTCACCAAATAAGATTCGTTAGGGATTTGAACATTCACTGGCTGTTCGTGGGTTCTGAAGTTAAAATAAGGGCGCCATTTGAGGAATAGAGGGTAAGGCGAAGAGATTAATCTATAGCGTATATGAAGAGTGTTCTGTCTATGAATGAGAAATATCATTTTTTCTAAAATGATGCCATTGACTTCATACCGCCATATAGGAAGTCCATGATCAAGCCTGAACTCAACTAAAGGGATGTTTCCTTCAATCCCTACTTGGCTTTGTTGCAAAGAAGAAAGAGGAATTTCATTTTGATCTGGAAGGACCAAACAATCACTCACATAGTTCAACATTACTGTACGTCCATAGGGAGCAGGAAGTCCTGAAACAAGAAGCCCATGATATTTACGGAGAGGGGCGCCACATACTGAGCTGGAGGCATACCCTCCAAGCCCATTTGTTGCTAGCCATTCCAGCTTTAAATCGGCTTCACAAACTCTGCTCGTTGCTTCACTCATGTTTTTTCTTCCTTGTTTTTAATACGGTAGCAGAGTGACCCAACACTTTCCAATAAGGGATATTAATAGGAGGTATCCCATCTCCCCCATATATCACAGATTCGCTAGACCATAGGGTTTCCCATTCATATCCTCTGGGGGCAACAAGCAAAGGTTCGGGGGCGGGGTTAAAATGATGATCTGCCCCAAAGTTTATTATGATTAACCGATCTTCATTATCACCGAAATAACGAAGGAGAAAAGAATTTCTTCCAATGACAGCTCCATCAAATTTAATGTTATGCAGATTTTTAAAGACAGAATCTTCTCTTCTTAATTTGATCAAATCACGATGTAATATATAAATTTCTACATTCTTTTCTCTTTCTGTAAAGTCTAATTTACATTTTGTAAATGTTAGGGGATTTGAAGGATCCGTTAGGGCCCGTCGGGCTTCTCTTGTAGCCAGTCGTGGAAATTGGGCTAAAGATTCTTTTCTTCCCTCTTTAACCAGTAAATTAATACTATCCGAGTGGTCAGCAAAATAATAAAAGGGGTGGCTAGATCCAAATTCTTGTCCTTGAAATAACATAGGTGTATTGGGACTAAGCAATAAAAGGCATGTGAGTGCTTTATAGTTCCCATGATCAGACAATTGATATAAACGCTTTCCATGTCCTGAATTTGCAACTTGATCATGATTTTCAAGAAATATAACCAAAGATTCTGGAGCTATATTTAAGTTAGGAACTCCTCTTTCTTTTTTTTGCCAATCATAAAATTGCCCTTGGTAAAGAAAACCATATTTTAAAGAGGAAATAAACTCCTGAGGTGTTCCCAAATAATCGGTATAGTAAGCTTCTCTTTGACCAGTTAACCGCACGTGGGCAGTATGGTGGAAATCATCATTCCATAAAGCATCAAATCCATATCCTCCTTGATCAATAGGTTTCAAAAAATCACTATTCTGTGGTTCATTTTCTCCTATTATCAGAGTTTGACGCTCTCCTCCTGCATTTTTCACCACGTGAGTAAGATCGGCTAAAATATGGATAGGCGTCGAAGAAAAAAAACAGGAGGTTGCATCGACACGCAAGCCATCAAAATGAAATTCCTCTATCCAGTACTTAGCATTAGTTAAGAAAAATTCCCTGCATGAGGGGTTATCAAAATTAATCGCCATTCCCCAATCTGTATCATATTTATTATTAAAGTATTTCTGAGTAAATGCGCCAAGTTGATTATCTTCAGGCCCCAGGTGATTATAGACAACATCTAAGATGACGCTTAAGTTTAGCCGATGAGCTTTATCAATAAAACCTTTTAAATGATTTGGATGGCCATACAAACGACAAGGCGCATAGAGATTAACGCCATCATACCCCCACCCGTAATGCCCTGGAAAATCATTTAGGGGCATTATTTCAATAATAGTTATTCCTAAATCTGCCAGCTCTTCTAATTGATCCATAGCCCCCTTAAACGTCCCCTCCTCTGTGAAAGTACCAATATGCATTTCATAAATTATTTGGACACTTTTGGTTATCCCTTTCCAGCTGTCGTCTGTCCATGGATAATTAGAATCAATAACACAAGAGGGTCCATTTGGACCTGCAGGCTGAAACCGAGATGCAGGATCACTGAAAAGCCTCTCGGAATTATCTAATTTGAAACGATAAAGAGTATCTTTATTGGCTTCAGGAACCAAAACGGAAAAATATCCTCCTTTTTCTTTTGTCATTGGGTAAAAGAGTGGATCCTCTTTTTTTTCTAAAACCACAGTCGCTTTTTTATGATCGGGTGCCCATATTCGAAAATGAACTCCCCCCTTAGAAATAATTTCTGCACCGATAGGATAGCGTCTTTTAAAAGACATATAGTCTCCTAGATCATATCTAATTAAATTTTTTTACCCCAAACCAACTCAAAAATAGGTTTGGGTATATATTCCTAACGGCCAGATTTTTGAAGTTGTCTTGATTTTTCCGTAAGATATTTAATGATTGCTGGACAAAATTGCGGCAAATCATCTGGACTACGACTCGAAATGAAATGTCTATCAATAACCACAGCTTCATCCACCCAATTTGCTCCTGCATTTACCATGTCATCTTTTATAGACATATAGGAAGTGCATTTAATTCCCTTAATAATTTTTGCAGATATAGGAATCCACCCTGCATGGCAGATGAATGCAATGAGCTTTTCTTCCTCATGGAATTGTCTTGTGATTTCTAAAGCTTTAGGAATTCTTCTTAATTTATCTGGGGCATAACCTCCTGGAATAATTAAAGCATCGAATTCATCTACATTAACCTCTTCAAAAGAGATATCCGACTTGCAAGGATACCCATTTTTTCCAGAATAAACTTCCTTACCTTTGATTCCTGCGATGACAACTTTTCCTCCTTCTTCAAGCATGCGATATTTTGGATATTGAAGTTCTAAATCTTCATATTCAGCGGCAACAAACATGAGAATTTTTTTATCTTTTAATTTCATAAAATCTCCTTGATTCAAATTAAAGTGTAAATGACCCTAGCAAACCAGATCTGTCCATTTTTTGTACGTCCTTAAAAAGTTATGGCAAAGAAAGTAACCAGGTCGTCTCGACCTGGCTGTTGATACATTCAAGGCCGGGACGGCCTTGTTACCTTATGTCCGCTGCCATGACTTTTTAAGGACGTACCATTTTTTGGAGCTTATGCTTGGATATCTGTTTTGTCAACTTACACTTTAAAGTGCAAAACAATCAAAAAAATTAAACTTGTTCCGTTAATAAAATTAGACTCTTCCGATATAAAAACTTGATTGTCTGAGCTACTTCTTGTTCCACTTGATCATCGTAACTTCTCAAAAAGTTATGGCAAAGAAAGTAACCAGGTCGTCTCGACCTGGCTGTTGATACATTCAAGGCCAGGACGGCCTTGTTACCTTATGTTCGCTGTCATGACCTTTTGAGAAGTTACTGATCATCCCCATAGAACAGGCACAAATGAGTGTGAATTTAATCCAATATTTTGTCATAATTTCTTACCATACCTTTCTATTGAGGAGAAATATGCTATTTATAAAATATTTATTCATTTTATCAACATTAACTTCCTATACCTGTATTGCCCAAGAGGCTGCTAGTGTAGCCCTTACTATCAAAAGTGAAGATAGGCCATTTTTCCAAGCTAGTAAAAAACAACCTTATCATTTGTCGATTGGAGCCGTTCTTTTTAACAAAGAAGGACGTATTGCCTGTCATCATTTTAAGGAGATTTTGGGTCATAAGGATATATACATTTTGATGCGCGAAAGCATGGAAAACAATGAAACGCCACTAATGACTTTACATCGAGGCTTAAAAGAAGAATTTGGAGCCACTGCGCAACCTATATCCTTTTTAGGATGTTTATCTGGATACCTTCCCGATCCCCGTTTTCCTTTTGAAAAGACAACTCTTTATATCACTTGCCAACTTGTCAATTGGAATCCAGAAGATAGGGATTTTAAAGATCCAGAAGCCAGTAGCACAATTGAATGGCTTGAACCAGATGTCTTAATTTCATTAATGCGGCAGCAAGGGATTCGATTCCAAAATAGGGTCGATGCAGATGAATCAGAAATGATCAAACGAGCTTTACCCTATATTCAGCAGGGATTAGAGTAAATTTAAGAGATTAAGCATCAGAGAAGTCTCCTGTTTTATTCTAATCCATGTTCCATAAGCAACGTAGCAGCTTCGTTGCTCATGATTTTATCCAAAAACTTATACTGAAATTCAGCCACTTCACGGGAGTATACGGGCTTGGCATGCTCAATAGCGGTATAATAAACACCTATGTATTCTATTCCGTATTTTGACAGGGCCTGTTCCAGCTCTTCAACATTTTTTCTCTTATCATCAATGAAAACGACTTTTTTAGGGCTTTGCTTAATCATTGATAAGAAGGGGAGAAAAATATCCCCTTTCTTATTGTAATCGCTGACAAATAAGATTCCTTGTAGATACAACGTTGGGCTTGTTGCAGGAACAACAAAAGAGTCTTTTGATGGAGCAGTTTTTAGAAAATCGAATCCAAGAGAAGCAACCTGATGGACAGTTGATTGAGCTACAGATGGCTGACGATGTGTTAATCCCATGATGACGATACCACGGTTTTGCAATGCAATTAGAGAGGGCACAAAATCTTCTTCAAGGGGCTTTACTGGGCACACTTGTTGAGTTTTAATCCAACCAGGATAAGAATCCCGTATAGCCTCTTCTCGGCTCATACCTTTTTGCAATCTCTTCTGCATCTCATCATAAAACCAATTTGCATGCCCCAGCGCTTGCTTAGCTTCGAACATGGTGTTGTCAAGGTCGACTAAGAACCAGGTCTCTTCATCAATGAATTGAATAGCATCAGCAATATGAGCTGTCTCAATAATTCTGGCTTCGCCAATCAGAGGCAATAAAAGCGTTGTTAGAGTAAAAAGAAGCTTGCGTAACATAATAGTGGTGTCTCCTTTGTCTACAACTTTTAAAAGGCGCAATGTCGCATGATTAGGCATACGAGCTCCGGATTCCCAAGATTGAAATCTCCTGTTGCATTCTCAACCATGTTTCATTATATTTTCAACTTTTGATATTATCTGTGGCCAAATTTCGGAGATGGAATGGGATATATTTTTCTTCAAGATACGGAACCGACTCCAAAAGGCTATTTTTTTGGCAATGCTGATTGCCTGAGATCTCATTAGAGGTACATTTTATTTTATGCAGGATGTTTTAGCTTTCAAACAGATGATCGACAATGTTAATAACAAATTTTATAATGAATCTGGTGACTCTTTTGATAAAATTCCCTTCGATGCTATATTACCAGAGCTTCTTTTGAGATATGGAGTTGGACATGAAGTTCTTGAAATAGGTTCTGGAGCTGGAGCATTAGCCGCGTGGTTAGTTCAACAGGGCTGCCAAGTGACCTGTCTAGAACCTGCTCAAGAACTTGCTACGAAAGCAGCAGAAAAGGGTGTAAAAGTATACTCCACGACAATTCAAGATTTTCATACGGATTATCAATACGATAGCGTTATTGCTATTTCATCTTTAATTCACGTACCAAAGGCTGATTTGCCCTTACAAATTCAAAAAATTTCCCATCTTCTTAAACCTCAAGGTAAATTTTTTGTGAGTTTTATAGAAGGAGAGGGTGAAGGATTTGAAGATCCAACACAAATGGGTAAATTGAGATATTTTGCAAAGTGGACTAATAGCGAATTAGACAGCATTCTTTCTCAGTATTTTGTGCTGCTCGAAAATCATAAAATCTACAATAAAAAAATGGATCGTACGTTCATTCTATCAGTTGCTAGTCGCGCGTGATTTGAAAAAGGGTCCTTTCCAAATTTTGTTTTGTAAATGATCCGGACCGAGTCCAATCACTTTAAGAGCTTGTGGAGGTATTAAGGAGTGTTAGGGGTCAGTCGTGACTTTTGACTATTTTGAATAAGTCAGCTACTGCACTGACAACAAGTCATGACTGCCCCCTAACAAAGAATGAAACGAAGAGCGACTGCTTCCTAGTTTAATGTTGATCTTATATCAAGATATTATTCAGTAAAATAGAATAACTTACACTAACCTTACGTTGGTCAGGCAACAGAAAATAGTCACACACGCAACAATTGCTACAATGATTGCAGCACTGGTCAAAATGTTAAAAACACCAGCCAAAAGCAACGTTGAAGCGCTTATAGCAGATATTGATCCTCCAACTAAATTCGTAATTGCCGCAGAAACTATTGTAGAAAGCACGAAAGTGCCTAGAATAGCTTTTACTGCATTAGCCTCGCTGCTCACTCTATCTTTCAATGCTAGTAGCGCCACTGAATGAATAAGACCGGTCAATCCTCCAAAAAAAGTTCCTACATTCAGTAATACTGCCGATGAAGAAGCTCCATAATACCCAAGTAACCCATATACAGCTGAAGTACCCGCAACGAAGCCCATTTGTTCTACTGTCACACTTATCTCCTTTTAGTTTTGTTTTTAAGTAATGAAACAAGATTGTATTAAATAGTTAATATTAATGCAATTATTTTCTCGCTGATCTCATTGGTTCGGTCATTTATTAAATCCACAAGGAAACTCGGACTAATACACTCGCGGGAGTTTTCGCGCAGCTACAACTGATCAATTGGTGTGCAACAAACTGACAATCTGGATGTTTACTTCAATATCAGTTGCATCGTTTTTATGTTCGGGCACATGGTAATCACAGTCGTGATGTGGGATTTTATTTCGGTGTTGGGAGGCAAATATAGTCGATACCGTTGAATAAACATCGCGGTAATCAGCGTGGCCTCTAATGTTGAAAACGCAGCCCCAATGCAACCACGCTTTCCTGAACCAAAAGGGATATACGCAAAAGGATTGTCTTGGCCCAGAGCATTATGAAGAAATCTCTCAGGGGAGAACCCTTCCGGATTAGTCCAAAAATCAGGATGCCTATGAACATGGGGGACGCTCACTATAATCCCACCCCCTTTTTTAATTTCATATTCACCAAGAAGATCGTCTGCAGCGGCCTGTCGCATGACCCCAAAAAGAGTTGGATGCAAACGCAACACTTCTTTAATGAACGCGGATAAATAGGGCAGCGATTTTATGTCATCGATAGTTGGAACCCGCGTTCCGATTACTTGACTCAATTCAGTAGATATTTTTTCTTCTATTTCGGGATGTAAGGAGAGCTCGACGAAGATCCAATGGATAAGCGCTGATGTGGTAAAATAGCCAACAGAAAATAAAGTAATTATTTGGTCGCAAATATGAGATACCGTTTCGCTTTCCGGTAGGTCTTTATATTCATTTATAAAAGATCCTATTAAATCGTCATAGTGCACTGAATTATTTAACCGCTGCGTTAAAACGCTCTTCGAGAGCGATTTCAAATTTTTCCTGACTTCGTCATATTTCTTTTTTTTCTTAGAAAAAGGCCAGAATAATGGAAAAGTGTATAATTTATCCTTAGCAACCTCTATCACATCCAAGATGAGTGCTAACAATTCTTCAGAATTAATCTCTATGTTGGTGAATAAAGTAGAGGCTACGATATCGATAATTAATTCGCCGATTTCTTTTTCGACGTTGATATATTGCTTGTTTTTATATTGCTTCTCCCAACGATCTAACATTCTGCCGCTTTGCTGCGTAATAGTCGCAGCATAGTCTTTAAAATACAGCACAGGTTCAAAAGACGTCATTGCAGTGGAGCGATCGCGATGCCACTGGGGCAAGTCATTATTAAAATTGATTCCTTTTCCAGTAAAAGGGCAGAACACTTGGGGCAATAAATTATGGCGAAGTAAATAATTATCCTGATTGTCTTTAAGTATATGTCGAACATGATCAGGATGCATCAGGTAATAATTTTTTACACCTTTGACTTTGTACCAGGCTATATCGCCATATTCTTTAAATATTTGTGTGCGGAGGCCTATTAAATCGTGCTTTGCCAATCTCAAATAGGTCAGCAATGACATTTTGACTTCCGGCGCTTGTTTCATATCGAATCCTCACTAATCGTCTGCGAAAAATTATCGGGCGAACCGGCGTGGATGAATTGTTCTACATGAAGGTTTTCAGATGGCAGATTCATCTTGTTGAATGCATCGGTCACTAGCTTCTCTAAGCCTTTGGGTCCACAGATATAAATATGACAACCGGCGATGGAGGAAATGATTTTTTGGACTTCTGGCTCAGTGAGTCGGCCTTGGATGCTGGTAACGCGATAATTCACGACAATATGATCGTGTTCTGTGATAATATCATTAAATTCATCTCTCAAAATGAATTGCTCCACATCATAAGCGGAATAATAAATATAAATAGGATATCGAATTTTTGATTTAGCTGCATGTCGGAGAAAAGCCACGGCAGGAGTAATGCCGATACCACCCATAAAACATACGATGGGCGCCTTGATATCCTCGTCATAAGTAAATTGGCCATAAGGACCAGAAACATAAATGACCGGATTATTATCAGCTTGGGCAAACAACCAGGGGGAAAAAACTCCCCGTTTTTCTTTTTTTACGGTGATTTCAAAGCAAGGCATGTTAGGAGTTGAAGTCAGAGTATAGTTTCTTTGGACCCAGCAATTATTGATTTCTGCTTTTACCACGAGATATTGGCCTGGTTTGAATGGGGGGATATTTTGAGTGGCGGGTTTAAGCTGGAATGACTTAACTTCAGGATGATGGGTGATAATTTTCGAAATGCTACATGGCGTCCAAGTATTAGTTCCTAACATTTCTAGAATTGTTGGTTTACACCCTCCGCAGATGGTGCCTGCGCCAGTTTGCAGGCCAATTTCACTGAGATTCGCTTTTTTACTGATAATCAATTCATTGATGACATCGCGAGAAACGCGCATACATTTGCAAATGAACTCTTCTCGAACCGTTTCCTTTGGTTTGAAGATCAGATGTCCGGTCTCAGAAAACTCATCGAGTTGTTTTTCAGTTATCTCCGTTCTTTCAAGGATGCAATCCAATAAGCTATGGCTATCCTCCCAGAGGCCACAGTCGAGGAGACCCACAATTTTATTATCTTTGAGGCGGAGTTCCCTGCTAAAATATTCGTCTCGCTTATAAAGGATTTCACGCGTCGGGGAGCAATTAGCAAGGGTTGCTAAAAAGATATCAGAGCCGATGACCTGTTGGCAGACAACCTCATGACCATTACTTAATGAAATGAGCGAAGTTGTTGCTGGCATGTCTAAATATTCGCTGCGGAATTGAAGGATTTTGCCTTGAGATTTAAAAGTAAATTGTCGGTTGAAGTTTGCGTATAGTTGACTCAGCAAAGGATGTGTGCAAGCAGCTTGACTATATTGAGATACCTCGATGACTATGACGGCGGCATCGTGTTTGGCTACAGCAGTAAAACCATAAGTTGCAATATCCTTGTGTTGTTGTTGGGTGAGGCCTTCGGTTCCGAATATTTGCCCTGGACTGACCATGACAATTTGCTTTAGTTGTTTTTCCTGATTAAAACTATGCAGTTCAACTTCTCCACCGACGAGGATATAAGCATTTTTAGCGGGTTCACCCTGATAGAAAATAACAGATCTCTTGGGATAAGAGAGTTCTTTGGATATCATCTCGCCAATATTGTATGATGATTGATGAACACCATCGGCTAATTTGAGTAATTTTTCTTTAATATAAGCAAGATTTTGTTTTTGCACAGTGGCTTGAAGGTTTTGACTGACATGATGTAAATACAGCAAGGTGTCGCGGGGAAATTTGTACAGTACACTATTCATTTGAGCTGTTGCAGCTGCTTGACGCCTAGGGGAAGAGGATGTTGAAAAAGCCTGCTCGCCAAAAAAAAAGCCTTTGGCAATTCTAGCAAGGACGATGCTTTTACCTGCAGCATTTACCGTCGTGATGCGGATAGCGCCTTCTTTAACGATATAGAAAGCATCAGCAAAATCCCCCTCATGGCACACAATTTCATTTTGGGATATATTGACAACATCCATGTGCTGGATGAGCTTCGAGTAGGCTTCATCATCAAGTGACTTAAAATAAGGATTGGATCGTATGATGTCGTTATCGATATTCATGAAGCTTTACATTTCTTTGTTCAGGATTCCTGACTGAATATTATCTTTAAAATTATATTGATGTCTATTGATTCTACAATGAGGTTAAAAAAGGTCAATACCAGATTTACATATTAGAAAGAGGATCTATGGCAATCTCACCCCCAAATGAATGGGAAGTCTATATTATTGAAACCGTGTCTGGCAAATTGTACACTGGGATTACAAATAACTTTGAACGACGCTTTGACAATCATCTGAAAGGGCATAGGGGAGCGCGCTTCTTTAATCTTTCAAAGCCTCTAAAAGTAGTATTTCGCGAGCCGCATTTTAACAGGTCTGAAGCTTCAAAACGCGAGGCTTTTATCAAGAAAATGACTAGAAATGAGAAACTTGCGCTTATTACTTCACGTCGGTTCTAGATTATGTCCTATAAAGTTTAGTTTATGTTATAATGATATTGTAATGGTTTATAGAATTAAGTTCGTTTTTTTTGTTTGTAATTAAAACATAAAAAAGCTGTTTTTATGACTGAACCGAGTAGCATGCGCGTTGATGGCTCTGTTGCTCCTAGCCCCGGGGGAGTGCAGGCGGGAGCACCCATTACTCAGGAGAGTAATGTTGCTGGTCATCACTACGACGCTCCACCAGACCAAAGTATAAATACCCCTTTGATAGCTCAAGCAGCTGCCGAAGCTTTGCCAGTGGCAGTTAAAGCGCACGAAGAGCAGGTGGGAAAAATGGAATCTCGTGGATTGGTTCTACTTTCCACTAAGACGCCTTCTGCACGGGCGATGCTTCAGATAGTGACAAGAGCCTTTACTTGGATACAAGGCGGAGTTCGGAGAACTATGACGCTCTTAGCAACATCTGCTATCCACCTTTCTGCAAGTTTTAAAGTGGGCGGCGGAGTTCTCAGTGGCGCGGCTGTTCTGGCTAATTTGGCTTTAACTTATGTTGCGGTACGTGACGGATTTGATTTTCTTCGTAAAAAACAGTGGTCTGAAGCAGCACAGAAATTTGCGTTATTTTTAGCAGCTGGCTCCGCAGTAGTCGCTTCTTTAGATGCTGCATTCGTAGCAGCTAAATCACTCATTGCAAACTTTCCTGTCGCCGCCTTTTTAGGTGTCATCGGAGGAGCTATCTCTACCGGCATAGGGCCATTGATTCTTACCGCACTAGAGGGATTAAAATGGAGAAAACTGTCTGCTGAAGGGAAAAAAATTGAAAGCGAGATAAAACACCTTGAATCAGAGAGACAAGAAATTGAAAAAGAGATAAAAGAAATTCAGGCAGGAATAAAAGCGGGGACTCATACTCAGAAACAACTTGATGTCGCTATGGATAAGTACGTTGTCGTCGTGGATAACCTTGGCATTGCTAAGAAACAGCTTGCAAGCAATAATCAACAACGGAATTTGGCAATTCTTAAGGCCGTAGGTAATTTGCTATTTGGGGCATTGCAGATAGGACTAGCTCTAGGTACCGGAGGTATTTCAATAGGGATATCACTGGCGGTCAATTTAGGCATTCTTGGAGTCGCCTACATTGCTGAAGTCGTAGTTGCAAGAAAGCAAGAACAAGTCGCTGCATTAACAGTGGCACATAAGCAAGAGCAAGCCGCAACGTTAATTCTTCCTCCCAATTTACAACCTGTGATGATTAAGGTATAGAATGGCAAATCAAGAGTCTGAGTGGTTGGATAAATCCCTGGAAGCAATTTTTGAGTTTTTAAATAGTAATGGATTTGCTTGCTTGCTCACTCCTGAAAATGATCCCATTCTGCGCTCGAGACATTTGATGATTGGATTAGGTCAAGATGCAAAGAATCGCGAATACATCTTAAAAATAAATTTTTTGCTAGTTCCCAAGCCTGCTGACATTGGTTTAGAGGAGCTTCCATTTAGTGAGAAGGCTTTTATGCAATTTGTCGTTGCACTCCCCTTCAAAGGTAAAGAAAAACATGGACAAGAACTTCTTCGCATGATGGCCCAACTCAATGCAACAATCGAAATTCCTGGATTTGGTTGCAATGAGGTGCTATCAGAATTGCACTTTCGCTATGTCTATTTCTCTTACGAATCCAGGCTTCACAAGGCGTGGCTGTTGACGCTGATTGTATATATTCGTGCTCTTTTAGATTTCTTCGGAAGTTGGATCGAGGAAGTTGCTTTAGGACACATCACTGTCGATGAAATAGCTGCTAAATGGAAAAATGCTGACATCAAAGATTTCCCCACTCTTCTAAAATCATTAAATCCCTAATTTTCCCACGTTGAATATATTTAGATCAATCGGCTATGCTGCTTGATGTTATACTCAATATTATACTCTTTGGAATCGAATGATATGAATTTACTTGTAATTGGAACAGGTTATGTAGGATTAGTCTCGGGAACTTGCTTGGCAGAAATGGGACATCATGTGACCTGTCTTGACATTGATACAGATAAAATCAATAAACTAAATTCGGGGATTGTTCCCATATATGAGCCTGGTTTAGAAGAGATGATTAAGCGCAATGTCAAAGCCCAGCGCCTCCACTTTACTACTGATTATGCTGAAGCAGTAGGAAGCGCAAACGTGTGCTTTATTGCTGTAGATACTCCGGTGACCGAAGAGGGTCATGCTGACATGCGCTTTATTCATAATGTGGCTGTTTCCATAGCACAGCATATGACCGGATATAGAATTATTGTGAATAAATCAACAGTACCCGTTGGGACTGCATCAGCAATTTCTCAAATGATTCAATTGCATCTGGATCAGCGAGGCGTTTCATATTCGTTTGATATCGTTTCAAATCCTGAATTCCTTAAAGAGGGTAGTGCTGTCCAAGATTTCATGAAGCCCGATCGTATTATCATTGGAACAGAAAGTCATGATGTGGCAGCCATAATGAAAGAAATCTATTCGCCGTTTATGGTCAGCCACGAAAGGCTAATGATCTTAGATATCGCCTCAGCAGAAATGACCAAATATGCCGCAAATGCAATGCTAGCAACACGCATTTCTTTTATGAACGAATTGGCTGGCCTCTGCGAACTCAATGGAGCAGATATTAATAAAGTGCGCAAGGGAATCGGAGCTGACAAACGCATAGGGTATAGCTTTCTTTATGCCGGGCCAGGCTTCGGCGGCTCTTGTTTTCCCAAAGACATTCGTGCGCTGCGCTCACAAGCAGCTGCTTTGGGTTATGATACTCCATTAATTCATGCTGTTGAAATTGTTAATGCGCGTCAAAAGCAAGTATTAGGACATAAGATCATTGATTACTTCAGTCAACGACGAGATTTAGGGCAAGGCTTGGCAGGATTAACAATCGCAATTTTAGGTCTTGCTTTCAAGCCTGATACCGATGATATGCGCGAAGCCCCCTCTCTTGTTTTAATCCGCCAACTCATTTCAGAAGGGGTCTCTCTACGTCTTTATGATCCTGTTGCGATGGAAAATGCTAAAAAATGTGTGCCTGTTAATGCCGACGTTACGTGGTGTGAAAATGAGCTTGATGCAGCATCTGAAGCCGATGCGATCGTTTTAGTGACGGAATGGAAACAGTTTCGTTTCTTAGACTTTACCGCTATTCTATCTAAAATGAAGGGCAATGCATTTTTCGATGGACGCAATCAATATGCTGCTCAAGAGATGGCAAAACGTGGATTTGACTACTTCGGCATTGGTCAAGCTCCAGCAATGGCACAAGATAATGTACTGATTAAGGAGTAAAATCATGGATCTTGCTCAATACATCATCTCAAAGAATGTCCTGATTGAAAAAAGACTTAATGAATTAGTTCCTGAACGCGATGTCCCTTATCGTTCCCTTTTTACCGCAGCACGGTATTCTCTACTTGGAGGAGGAAAGCGATTGCGGCCTATCTTGACATTGGCCACGGCTGAGATGTTAGGTGGAAATCACGATTCTGCAATCACTCCGGCATGTGCCTTAGAGATGATTCATACCTATTCTCTAATCCATGATGATCTTCCTTGCATGGACGATGATGATTTTCGTCGCGGCAAACCCTCTCTGCACAGAGCGTTTCCTGAAGGCCATGCTGTATTGACGGGCGATTTTTTATTGACTCACGCCTTTGATGTCCTGGTGAACGATTGTTCTCTTAGCTCAGAGAAAAAAGTGCGATTGATCTCCATTTTAAGCCGAAGTTCCGGAGGTGATGGCATGATTGCAGGTCAGGTTATGGATCTTGAGTCGGAAGGTCAGCTTATCGATCTAAGCACCTTGCGCTTCATTCATAACAGTAAGACCGGGGCTATGATCACTGCAGCGATTGAGTTTGGATGCATTGTAGGGGATGCAACTGAAAAGCATTCATCGATTTTAAGAGACTTCGGCCGCAACATAGGTCTTGCCTTTCAGATTATGGATGATGTTTTAGATGTCACTGCGAGCAAACAGAAACATGGTAAGGATATTGCTTCAGATGTGACAAATGCAAAAGCGACATATGTGACATTAATGGGTGTTGAAAAATCCCAGGAAATGGCATACAACTTATTGCAAGAAGGAGTTCAGCAGCTTAAGCAATTACCCTTGGATGTCTCGCTGCTTACTCGTTTAGCTGAAAGTCTTGTGATACCGCGTATATAACATTTTTTTTACGGTGAAGCTCGAATGGAACATCCCTCAATAAAAATCAAACACACTCCTGGAAAACGCCTATTTGATATCGTCTTTAGTGTGTTTGTGTTGATAGCTTGGGCCCCCCTTTTTGTGTTGATCTCCCTAGCAATCCGCTTATCATCTTCCGGAAAAGTCATTTATTCACATGAGCGTATTGGGCGTGGTGCCAAACCTTTCCGATGTTATAAATTTCGAACAATGTACAAAGATGCCGAAAGTCGCTTGCAGGAGCTTCTCGATAAAAATACTGAGCTCAGCGAAGAATGGAGGCTCAATAGAAAATTAAAAAATGATCCTCGAGTGACTCCAATTGGTAAATTTCTACGCAAAACGTCACTGGATGAGTTGCCACAATTTTGGAATGTGCTTAAGGGAGAACTGAGTACTGTAGGGCCGCGTCCGGTGGTACGAGAAGAGGTGACCCATTACTTAGGGGAAAAAGCCGAGAAAATTTTATCGATACGCCCCGGGCTGACTGGCATTTGGCAAGTGTCAGGAAGAAATGACACAAGTTATCAGATGCGTATGTGTCTTGATGAGAAGTATGTTGACGAGCACTCTCTATTTTTAGATCTTTGGCTTATTCTTAAGACAATACCCAAGATGATTTTTTCTAAAGGAGCCTACTAAGGTGTCGCTCACCTTTCCGCCCCCTTTATTACCTGTATCTTTTTAGGACATTTTCACCACAGAGATCACAGAGGACACAGAGAGGGCATAGGACGTAGGTAAAGGATTCAGCAGATTAGGGAGTGTCCTCCCCTAAAATATTTAGGGGAGGACACTCCCTAATCTGCTGAATCCTTTACCTACATCCTATGCCCTCTCTGTGTCCTCTGTGATCTCTGTGGTGAAATGTCCTAAAAAAATGCGGGGAATGGACAGGTCGAATCCCCACCCACAATATGCCCTGGATGACTATATGAACATCGAAAATAAAAATCTCTTTTTAGTGGTTCTTGTAACGCTATTTTTTGTTCTTTGTGGGCCGATACTCTTGCCTAGTTGGCGCTTGATATTCTTTGCGCCATTGCTTGTGATTATGTATTACAAAAAACCTTTGGTGAGCTGTCTCTGGATCTCATGTCTCTGCGGCTTGATGTTAGACCTACTATCTTCCCAAGTGCATTTTGGCCTTTATGCAAGTTGTTATACGTTGACAACAGCACTATTGTATAGTCAGCGTTACAATTTTTTTGCCGATAGCATCAGCACCCTGCCATTAATGACATTCTTTTTCTCAGTGCTATCGACATTGATTCAATGGGGAATGGTTTATGCATTTGAGCAGAAGAGCGCTTTTTCTCTACAATGGATAGCTACAGATTTAATCTATATGCCATTTATGGATGCCTCCTATGCTTTTATTCTTTTTGTCATCCCAAACCTTTTCTTTGGCAAGCGCATCCGTCGAGGCAGTGACTATTTTGTTGAGAGATAATTTTCGCTAGTAAGTGTAAAGTAAATAATTTGTACATTGACGGAAAGCGAGAAAGAGAGGTATCCTATAGCAGAAAACACCCGAATAGGTGTAAACTACAACTCATACAAACAATCTAAATCAGGAGATAACGATTATGGCTTGTGATGCTATTAGAACTTGTTTTGCGCGCTGTGTGCCAACTGGAGACTGTTTAAAGAACGCTGCAGCAGTTGCTCTTGTTGTCGTTGCTTTAGCTGCTATCGGTGCTGTTGGAGCATCCTTCCTCTATACCGGTAAAATTTTTGCTGTAACGGCTGCTAAGACAGCTTTGACGGCAAAACTAGGGACATTATGGGCTAATGTTGTTACACTTTTAGCTACATCAGCTCTAGCTACAGGCTTATTTAGCCTGGCGTGGAGAATTAAGCCTGAAACGGCTCCTTCTAGCCCTAAAGCTCCAGGTGCTGGTCCTGGTGCTCCTGTTACTACTTAATTAACAAGAATTAATCTTGTCAAATTATTGCGTAGCACAGAGTTGTTTCTGTGCTACGTTTTTTTTATGTTCAGACAATTTTAACCTGAACATTCCAGCTTTTTACGGATCATCTCATTAAAATACCAAATCTCCCCCCCCATTTTAGGACATTTTCACCACAGAGACACAGAGAGGGCCTTAGTCAAGGGTTACAGCAGTTATAGAGAGGTTCTACAATATATTGCAGAACCTCTCTTAACTGCTGTAACCCTTGACTAAGGCCCTCTCTGTGTCTCTGTGGTGAAAATGTCCTAAAATGGGGTTGGTAATAGAGGGCCCTACGAGCTTCAGCCTGAAAAACATATTACAAATTGTCAACCTACACTTTAATTGCACCCAAAAAAATCTATACATCTAGAAAAAACTTGATTTGTGTCTCAAATTGGAGCATGTTGTGGAAACGCTAAATAAATTTTATTCGCATCTCTATGGACGCATCATATGGAAGAAAGTCATCTATACACCAATCGATTAATTCACCAAAAGTCTCCCTATTTGTTGCAGCATGCGCATAATCCTGTCGATTGGTATCCTTGGAGTTCCGAGGCATTTGAAGCTGCAAAGGCAAATGACAAGCCGATATTCTTATCTATTGGTTATGCGACTTGTCATTGGTGCCACGTCATGGAGCATGAATCCTTTGAAAATCCAGAAGTTGCTCGACTTCTCAACGAGACGTTCATCAACATTAAAGTCGATCGCGAAGAATTGCCTGAAGTAGATGGATTATATATGGAATTTGCTCAGGGAATGATGGCAGGAGCTGCCGGATGGCCATTGAACCTGATTTTAACTCCCGATCTAGAACCCTTTTTCGCAGCAACCTATTTACCCCCGCATAATAAGCATGGATTAATGGGTTTAAACGAAATCATATTAAGGATTCGTGATGTTTGGACAGGTGAAGAGCGTGAAAATGTCATGATGCAGGCGACCCAAGTGGTCCAAGTATTTGCTAATACGGTTCATGTGCAAGGAGATGAAATTCCTGATAGCGATCAGTTGGCAGATATCCTAGACCTCCTTTTCAAGCTCGCAGATCCTGTATATGGAGGGATGAAGGGGGCTCCGAAATTCCCAATTGGATATCAATATAATTTCATTATGCGCTATGGAACACAGCACAATGATAGCCGTGCATTATTTTTCGTTGAGCGCACATTGGATATGATGCAGCGCGGGGGGATTTTTGATCACTTAGGAGGTGGATTTTCCCGTTACAGTGTGGATGAAGCGTGGCTTGTACCTCACTTTGAAAAGATGCTTTACGATAATGCGTTGCTTTCTTACGCATACCTAGAGGCATGGCAAATTACTAAGAATCCTCTTTATCGTCAAATCTGTGAATCTACCTTAGACTATGTCCTGCGAGAAATGTATCATGCTAAAGGTGGATTTTATTCTGCTGAGGATGCCGATTCTGATGGTCATGAGGGATTGTTTTATACGTGGACAGTTGAGGAAATAAAAAAAATATTAGGTAAAGAAGCTTCTGAGCTATTCTGTGAGTTTTATAAAGTTACTGAAGAGGGCAATTTTGAGGGACGCAATATCTTACATGCACCTCTTCGTGTGGAAGAATTTGCTGTAAAAAGAGGATTGGACCCTAAAACATGTTCAGCGCAGCTTGAGGAACAACGCAAAATTCTCTTAAAGGCGCGCAATAAACGCATTCATCCGCTCAAAGATGATAAAATCCTAAGCTCTTGGAATGGGTTAATGATTTTCTCAATGATTGAAGCTGCAAGTTCATTTAATAACAAGCATTATAGAGATACAGCTATAGAATCTGCACAGTTTATTAAAGATCACATGTGGGTTGATGGCCATTTGCTGCGTCGTTGGAGAGATGGTGAGGCGCTGTTTAATGCAGGTTTAGATGAATATGCTTTTTTGATCCGAGGCTCGATCAGCTTGTTTGAAGCAGATTGTGGGATTGAATGGCTAGAATGGGCTATGGAAATGGCGCAAATATTAAAAGAAAAATTTAAAGCAGAATCAGGGGCGTTTTATCAGACGGATGGTTCCGATCCAAGCATCATCATTCGAAAATGCCAATTTTCTGATGGTGCAGAGCCTTCAGGCAATGCGATTCATTGTGAGAATTTGCTCCGGCTTTACCAACTAACACTTTCAGAAGATTACTTGACTCAAGCAACGGATATATTGAAAGGTGTAAAAAAATATGTGGATACCTATGCGCCTGGTTACTGTTATCATATGATTAATCTTAATCGGTTTTATGATCGTCAGGTGCCCACCTTTGTGATTGCTTTGAATAAGGCAGGGACGTATCACGATGAACTATTTCATTTATTGTATAGTGAATACATTCCTCATAAAATGATTATTTGGCGTAGAGAAGAGGATGAACAGTTGTTTCAATTGCTGCCGTTTGTTCAAGATCAGGAGCCAATTGGTGGAAAGACAACGTTATATTTATGTCAACAGGGTAAATGTCTTGCACCGCTAACCGATTTCAATGCGATGGTTAATGCCATAAAAAATTTGAAGCATAAGTAACCCTTTACTCTTTAGTATTTATCCTTTATTCTGTACCTTTAAAGAGAAGGCTTATGGATCTGATTCCTATAGAACAACAGCTACTTAAGATTCTTGCTGAACGAGATTTTCAGAAACTTGAAAATTATAAAACTCCATCCAGCTGGACCCCCCTTACCCTTAAGGAGCGCACCTTATTAGCCACGCTCTTTATTGCTGAAGGGGAGATGTATCTGCAGCAAGGAGATTCTAAAGTCCTCGAAAGCTTTTTTCTTGCATCGCAAGTTTCTCCTGAGAATCCAGAAATTTTTTACCATCAAGCAATGATTTATTCCTCAAAAGAGGGTAATCTGCGCTGCTTGTCTGCTGCAGCTCTCGCATTAAGTACAGCAGTATCTCTTAGCCCGAGCTTTTTTGATGCCTGGTATGCCTGGGGAAGCATTTTGGTTCGAATGGGAGATCTTCAAGGCGAGGCCACTTATTACCAAGAAGCCCATCAAAAGTTCACTCAAGCACAAATACATTCGCAGAATGTTGATTCTTCCAAATTATTTATCCTGTACTGGCAATGGGGCGTGAGCTGGCATCTACTAGGTCAGTTATCCGGTGAAGCACATGATTTCTATTGTGCTTTAGAAAAGTACCGTTTAGCGTCATCTGCAAGTTGTCAAGATGTAATCTTCTGGAATGACTATGGAAATGCTGTTGCTGAACTTGCCTCCCTTTTAGGAAAAAAGGAACTATTCTTAGAAGCGATTGAATTATTTAGAAAAGTAGTCCATATGGCAGAAGACCATTTCAATGGATGGCTGAGTCTGGGCTGTGCATACCAACGTGTTTTTGAATTTGATAAAGAAGATATCTACTTTCAACTTTCTAATGAAAGCTTTAACCGAGCGTCTGAGTTAAATCCTAATTTTGTTGATCTATGGCTTAACTGGGGACGTCTCTACGCCTTCTTCGGAAAAGTTAATGATGAACTTGAACTCTTGCAAAAGAGTTGCGATAAGTTTTTTAAAGCAAATGTCTGTGAGTCGAATCATCCGGGAGTGCTTAGCTGTTGGGCTGAATCACAGATGCTATGGGGAACCTACGACGAACGTCTCGATCTCTTGCGTGAAGCTGAAGAGAAAATTGTGCGTAGCCTAGAGCTCCATCCTGAAGCACCTGATTCTTGGCGCATTTATGGCGCATGTCTCGTTGAATTAGGACGCTATTTTGCTGATGAATCATTCTACTTGAAAGCTATTGAAAAGTTTCGCTATGGCCTTTCCCTTAATCAAAGGCATGCTCTTTTATGGTATGGCCTGTCTCTCGCGCATTTTGCCATCGGCGACATTAGAAATGATGTCCCTTTTCTTGAGGAATCTGTGCGTTACTGTGCAAAAGCAATGGAGTGCGGTGGACAGATTGTTCCGCAATTTTGGAATGATTGGGGTGTCGCACTCATGCGATTAGCAGAAACAACCCAGGATCGAGGGACATTAGAGTCTGCGATTGAAAAGTTCGAACATGCGATTGGTGGAAGAGACCTCTCAGTCATCCTCCCCGACTGCGACCTCGAGTGGTTATATAATTATGCCTGTGCCTGTGATTTCTTAGGAGACTTTACCGAAAATGTACAAGATCATGAACGTGCAGTACAAATACTCTCTCATGTAATCCAGCAGGATCCCTCCTACACCAATGCACGATACAGTTTTGCAGTATCTCTTTCTCATTTAGGTGTCTTAACAGACGATGCAGAATGCCTGCATAGGGCATCGGGGCAGTTTGAGATTCTTCTGTATGATGAAATGGAAGATGAAACAGCGTGGAATGATTGGGGAATGTGTTTATTGAATTTAGCATATCTTACTGAAGATCCATCCCATAGTGATAATGATCATAGAGATAGCGATCAGCATTATCATCAAGCAGAAGAGAAACTGTCTCATGCCATAGCTTTAGGATGCACTCAAGCATTTTATAATCTAGGCTGTCTCTATTCACTTATCGGTAATTATTCTGCGTCAATGCATTATATCGAAAGAGCTGAATTGGCAGGAGTCTTACCCTCCATAGATGATATTTTAAATGATGATTGGCTTGATGGCGTGCGGGAAACTGCACATTTCCGTAACTTTATTGCTTTGCTCTCCCATAAGCAAGAGCAAGAAAAGTAGATAACTACTCTACAACAACACGTGTGATATAGATGTTGCTTTTTTCTTCCGATTCACCCGAGTAGTAGATCACAGTGATACTCCCATCCTCTTCAAGAACCATTCCTGGGTAACTATTATCAAAATGACTCTTCAAGCGGATAGAGGGGGTAAGTGACCTCTCATCCATAAATCCGAGGATTGTCGCCTCATCCAACGTATTGTCATCATTTAAAAAGAAGTGACGCGTTCCCGCTAACATGTAGTTTTCTTGCTTTGAGATGAGAAAATTTGGGCCGCCCACTCGAAAAGGCACGAGATTCAATGACCATTTGGTGTAGCCATCGTTTGGGTTAGAAGTTCCAATGAGGCCATCTCTTTTTCCTCTGATCAATGCAATGACAGTGCCATCGGATTTAAATCTCAATGTGCCCTCGGAAAGATTGGTGAATGATTCGCCAATGTCAGCAATCTTTTCAAATGTGAATCCATCAGCAGTCCTCATCAGACTAACTGTATAACTTTTTCCATAGGATAGAGCATAGCCATGATGATCGTAAGCATTCCATGTGACCCGCCATATCCATTGTCCCCTAGAACCATTAGTCGATGGGTCAACAGTGGCTTCAGAAAGAGACCAGTGACCCTCTTTAAGAATAGCAACATGTGGGATCATCATTGTAGTCTCATCTTTTTCATTAATGATTGAACCGCCGATGATCATTTGTAAAGCGTTGTCCTGATTTACGAAAAACCTAGGATCTCTCAAATCGAACCCCTCTTTGGAGAGCAAGCCGACATTTTCCCATGTCCAAGAGTTGGTTTTTTTGATTGAAATGACCTTTTAATATGCGTATTTTTCCAAAATCATTATAACCTCCATGTGAGTTTCCTTCGCGAAAGGTTGCATAATAAGCCCCCTCATGTTTTATCAAATCAGGAAAGGCGTTGTAAGGCGCGAACATTTCGGAAATGATGACTTTTTGTTCTTCGTAAACTTTTTGGGGAGGTTTCATGGTAAGAGTTTGCTCTATACCAGGGATCAGTTTGTTTAGTAAAATCCTTGCCTCCTCTAAAGAAGAGCCTATTCGATGATTTTCTAAAAATGCCTTAATAATTTTTGCAAAATTTTGTGATAAAGGATTGCCATTTTTATCGTTAATGAGATTATCACAGCTTTTCAATAGTTGATTCCTATCTAGATTTTCAAAATATTTGTGATAAGATTGATAGAGCGTACGTATCTCTATTGCTTGCGAGTCACCATCTGCCGCCAACTTTTGAATAAAGGCTACGGCAAATAGTGAATTTTTTTCAGCTTCTTGAGTTAAAATCTCTTCTCGGAATTTTTCAATTTTCTCGGGAGGAGGGGTGTCTGTGCCAATTTTGACATCGACCTCAATTTTATATAGACCCGAGGGAAGTGTTGAACTGTGATAGGTGGGTTCTACATAATTTAACATAAGTTTTTGCGTTTCTTGATTTGACGATAAAGTTGTTCCAAGAAACAGGAAATGAACGATCCATTTATTTAAAGTCAATTTAATGAATTCTATCATAAAACCTCTGAAATTTAACTCATTATAATAAATTTAACAATAAAAATCAATTATACGCTACACGGATTTGTTTGCAGTTTCTGTAGTTATATCAATTAGTGTGTATTTGCATTGTAAAACATATTAATGTTATTATTATATTATATTAGTTTATAAAGTTAATACTAATTAGTTGATCGGAGGAATTTTTATGGTTCCAGGATCTTCTCCTTCTCCAGACATCTCATCTCTATCCCCTACGCCAGTTCCCCTCCCTGTGGATGCACCACCCTCCCCAAGCGCAACACCCTCAAGTACATCGCCTTCTACGGAATCTGAGGTTTACGACAAATACCGCGAGAGATTTGCTAAATTAAATGCAGAGGTAGTCGGGCCTGGGTGCGCTGGGCGCGTAGCAAGATCAGTTCGCCAAACAGTAGGAGATAGGGTGCTTAGGTTTAACCCTCATATTAAATATGAAACTCATACGACTGCAGAGCATATGGCTCAAGGGCGTCTTGCTGGAAATCTTGAGCATATTGCCTTAAAAAAGACAATTCATCTCCTAAACCAGATGGTTCCACGCCCCACTGAAATGATTGAAGCTCTTGCTTATGCCGCGGACATTGCTTGGAAGAATCTGCCTAATCGTTCCCCTATTACTTCTCCACTTGTGAATACAAAAAATATGGCTGATAAAATAAAACGAGATGTCAGAGATTTACCGGTAGGTAAGAGTTTAGCGG
>Ga0206831_1087_pt1 | contig 28988 bp, 28 predicted proteins | sample Alteio_BWOrgCont_73_FD_152876 | JGI IMG/M metagenome (GOLD analysis project Ga0206831, IMG submission 152876) | Enriched cells from forest soil in Barre Woods Harvard Forest LTER site, Petersham, Massachusetts, United States -... | ecosystem: Environmental > Terrestrial > Soil > Temperate forest >...
CATCCCTTGAGCTGGGCGCGGTAGGAAAGATCCATGTCCTCGGTCAAAGTGTCGCCTTCCCAGCCTCCGGAAGTTTCAATGGCGGTTTTACGCCAGACGCCCGCCGTGCCGTTGAAGTTCATGAACAGGCGTCCCCAGGAGCGGGCGGACTGCTCGATGACGAAGTGGCCGTCAATGCCGATGCTTTGAGCCAGCGTCAGCGAGGATTCCTGCGAATTCAAATGGCCCCAGCGCGCCTGCACGAGGCCCACGCCGTCGTCCTGGCAGAGAAAAGGGACTGTGCGGAGAAGGTAATCCGAGGGCGGCACGAAGTCGGCGTCGAAGATGGCGAGGAAATCGCCTTTGGCCTTTTCCATGCCTTCGTTCAAGGCGCCGGCCTTGTAATCCTTGCGATGGGTGCGATGGATGAGCACGATATCGTGCCCCTTGGCGCGCATTTCCTGTATCAGGCCGGCGGCGGTCCGCTCGGAACCGTCCGTGGAGTCGTCGAGCACCTGAATTTCATGGCGGCCCTGGGGATATTCCATGGCGCATACGGACCGGATAAGCCGTTCGATAACATTGGCCTCGTTAAACACGGGAAGCTGGGTGGTGACCATCGGAAGACGGGCCATGCCGTTTTGCGAGTAGAATTGGCGCAAACGCCGGCGATCGTAGATGACTTCCCGGCGCCGATTCCTCAAAAAGATGTAGAGGAGCCAATAACAGTTGATGCCGTAGGTAAACAGGCCAATGGAGGCAACAGCATACAAACCGAAAAGAAAATAGAGCACCATCAAGGTCAACATTCTAAAATCCCAACGGGTTCAGTGACTCGGACATCTCCACTTATATACTCCCAAGCGAGGGGTTGTCGACGTTCGTGGACATTTCCGATTAAACGTAAAATTTACGGCGTAATTTTAGAATATTATCCAAATTCCGTGCATATCTCCCTGTTTGAAAAATCAAGAAAGAGCTGATTTGGCCTCGGAAGAAGTCCGATTGAGGGAATTCCTAGTATTTCAACTATGCCCTTTGGAGAGAGTTTTGACCGCGATTTCGACTCGGAGCCCCACAGGCGGCGATTGAAACAGGGCTGTCTTTTGGCCGCGCGCGACAGCTTGAACGATCCGAACTTTGATTCCGCCATCGTGTTACTGTGCCAATACGGACCCGAAGGCGCCTTCGGTCTGGTCCTGAACCACCCGTCGCACATGCCTCTTGGCGAATTATTCGATCACCCTCCCAAAAGCGCCTTGTCCTTTGGCAAAAACCGGCGCGTGTATCTGGGCGGCCCTGTGCAGCCGGTCGAATTACAGATTCTTCAAATAGGGCTAGCCTCCGCTCCAGGCGCGCTCGAAGTCGCAGCCGGCGTGCATTTTGGAGGGGAGTGGGACGAGCTTGAGGAGGTTCTTTCCTGGAATCCGAAAAACCTTCGGCTGTTCCTTGGATATTCCGGCTGGGGCGAGGGTCAGCTCGAGCATGAAGTGGAACTCGGCGCTTGGGAGGTTTATCAGACCGATCTCAACAGGCTTTTACTGGGACCCGAAGAGCCCTGGTTTGGCGGTTCTGAGGATTTCAAGCGGTTTCTGGCTTCTTTTTGAAGCTCCCCTTTTGAGGGAGCTCTTCCCACTGAGCTGTCTATATAGCTCCTCGGATTAGGAAAAGGCTTAAGAATGGATCAGGAATCAGGATTATAGGGAGCGTTCGAGCCCGCAACCTGAACCTCTCTGGAACTTTTCTAACACGCCATCCGGGCATCTAACCTGAGAGCCACTCTCTTAGGTAGGCGTGTCAGGTCCGCCTTTGGGAATTCCTTTTTATTTTTTCTCCTCCTGCGCATAAAAATGTGCCTTCGAAGAGGTCGTGTCATGAATTTGAATGGATTTCCACGGTCCGAGGGGCTTTACGACCCGCGCTTCGAGCATGATGCCTGCGGCGTTGGCTTCGTAGTCCATATTAAGGGCAAGAAATCCCACGATATCGTGGCCAAGGGAATCGAGCTCCTGGTCAACCTGGAACACCGCGGAGCCTGCGGCGCGGAAAAAAACGCGGGCGACGGCGCCGGCATCCTGACTCAGATACCCCATGGATTTTTCCTGAAACAATGCTCGGCTTTGGGCATCACTTTGCCGGCTCCCGGAGAATATGGCGTGGGACAACTGTTCCTGCCCCTGAATGAAGACGTCATTCAAGAGATCCAGAAGCTCTTCGCACGCTCTGCCGAGGAATGCGGCCAGAAAGTGCTCGGCTGGCGGCGCGTCCCCACCGATAATCGGGACCTAGGCGAGTCCGTCAAGCGCACCGAACCGGCGCAGTTCCAGGTGTTTGTCCGCCGGGGAGTAAACATCCAGGACAACCTGTCCTTCGAGCGCAAGCTCTACGTCCTTCGCAAGTATGCCGAACGGGTCATTCGCGAGAGCGAACTGCCGGGCCGGGAGCTGTTTTACGTGGGTTCCCTCTCGTGCCGCACCATCGTGTACAAGGGGCTCTTTCTTTCCCCCCAGGTGATGGAATATTTCCCGGATCTTCGAGACCCGTCGTATGAATCGGCGCTGGCGCTGGTGCACAGCCGGTTTTCGACCAACACCTTTCCCACCTGGCCCCTCGCCCATCCGTTCCGCTACATCGCCCACAACGGCGAAATCAACACATTGCGCGGCAACGAAAATTGGATGCACTCCCGCCAGGCCCTTCTCAAGTCGGAGCATTTCACCGACGAAGAAATCCAGAAACTGCTGCCCATCATCGACGCGGCGGGTTCCGACTCGGCCAAGCTGGACAACGTCGTGGAGCTCCTGGTGATGGGCGGGCGCAGCCTGCCCCACGTGATGATGATGCTCATCCCGGAAGCCTGGGAAAAAGACAAGGGGATGTCCCCCGAAAAGCGGGCCTTCTACGAATACCACGGCGCCATCATGGAGCCCTGGGACGGCCCCGCTTCCGTGGCCTTCACTGACGGCGAGATCATCGGCGCCACGCTCGATCGCAACGGGCTTCGTCCGTCGCGCTACCAGCTCACCGAGGACGACATTCTGGTCATGGCGTCCGAAGCCGGCGTGCTGCAGTTTCCTCCCGAGAAAATCAAGCTGAAAGGCCGCCTGCAGCCGGGCCGCATGTTCGTGGTGAGCCTGGCCGAAGGGCGCATCATCCCGGACGAGGAGATCAAGCACACCATCGCGACGCAGGCGCCTTACGGGCAATGGCTGGAGGAAGGCAAAATCGATCTGGCCAACCTGACCCCGCCGCGCGAAATCAAGCAGCCTCCTCCGGAAACCGTGCTCAAGCGGCAAAAGTTTTTCGGCTACACGCTGGAAGACCTGAAAATCCTGATGTCGCCCATGGTGAACGCCGGCGAGGAGGCCCTGGGGTCCATGGGCAACGACGCCGCCCTGGCCGTTTTGTCGGACAAAAGCCGGAACCTCTTCGATTACTTCCACCAGCTCTTTGCGCAGGTGACCAATCCGCCCATCGACAAGGACCGCGAAGAGATGGTCATGTCCCTCACGACCTTCGTGGGCAAGGAGGACAACCTTCTCGAGGAAACCGAGAGGCATTGCCGGGTCATCGAGCTGCCGCACCCCATTCTCACCAACGACGACTTGGAGAGGCTGCGCTGGGTGGACAAGAATCATTTCCAGGCGCGCACCATTCCCATCGTGTTCAAGGCGACCGGCGGCGAGGGCCGCATGGAAGCCGCGCTCGAGCGCGTCCGCCGCTACGCCGAGGAAGCTGTGCTGGAAGGCTACAACGTCATCGTGCTCTCCGACAAGCCGGTGGATTCCGGGCACGCGGCCATTCCCTCCTTGCTGGCGGTTTCCGCCGTCCATCACCACCTCATTCGCGAGGGGCTCCGGTCGCGCTGCGGCATCGTCATCGAAACCGGCGAAGCGCGCGAAGTGCACCACTTCGCGGTTCTGCTGGGATACGGCGCCTGCGCCATCAACCCCTACGTGGCCTTCGAATCCATCGAGGACATGCGCCGCCGCCGGATGCTCAAGGAAGGCCTGACGCCTGAGAAGGCGCAGCAGCACTTCATCAAGGCCGTCAACAAGGGCCTGCTCAAGGTCATTTCCAAGATGGGAATCTCCACGGTTCAGTCCTACATCGGAGCCCAGATCTTCGAGGCCGTGGGGCTGGGGCAGGAACTCGTGGACGAGTACTTCACGGGAACGTCTTCGCGCGTGGGCGGCATCGACCTCGCCACGCTCGAGGAGGAAACGCTCCTGCGCCACCGCTTCGCCTACCCTCAGGTCGAAGAAGAGCCCCTCGACATCGAGGTGGGCGGCCAGTATCAATGGCGGCAGCGCGGCGAGCGCCACATGCTCACGCCGGACGTGGTGCACAAGCTGCAGCAGGCCGCGCGCACGGGCAATTACAAGGTGTTCAAGGAATACACAAAAATCTTGGACGAGCAGGGCGACGCCCCGCTCACCATCCGCGGCCTGTTGGAATTCGCGAAGTCCACTCCGGTTCCCATCGAGGAAGTGGAACCTTTGGAGGCCATCCTCAAGCGCTTTGCCAGCGGGGCCATGTCCTTCGGCTCCATCAGCTGGGAGGCGCACACCACGCTGGCCATCGCCATGAACCGCATCGGCGGCAAGAGCAATACCGGCGAGGGCGGCGAGGACTCCCTGCGCTTCAAGCCGCTGCCCAACGGTGACAGCATGCGCTCGGCCATCAAGCAGGTGGCCTCGGGACGCTTCGGGGTGACCAGCAACTACCTGGTCAACGCCGACGAGCTGCAGATCAAAATGGCGCAGGGCGCGAAGCCCGGCGAGGGCGGACAGCTTCCCGGCTGGAAGGTGGACAAGTTTATCGCCAAGGTGCGTCACAGCACGCCGGGCGTGGGCCTGATTTCGCCGCCCCCGCACCACGATATCTATTCCATCGAGGATTTGGCGCAGCTGATCTACGATCTCAAGAACAGCAACGACAGGGCGCGCATCAGCGTGAAGCTGGTGGCCGAGGTCGGCGTGGGCACCGTCGCCGCGGGCGTGGCCAAGGCCCACAGCGACGTCATCCTCATTTCGGGGCACGACGGCGGAACGGGCGCCTCGCCGCAAACCTCCATCAAGCATGCGGGTTTGCCCTGGGAACTCGGGCTGTCCGAAGCCCATCAGGTGCTGATGAAAAACAAGCTGCGCTCGCGCGTGGTGCTGCAGACCGACGGGCAGCTGCGCACGGGCCGCGACATCGCCATCGCCACGCTGCTGGGCGCGGAGGAATGGGGCGTGGCCACCGGCGGCCTCGTCGCCATGGGCTGCATCATGATGCGCAAGTGCCATCTCAACACCTGCCCGGTCGGCGTGGCCACCCAGGATCCGGAACTGCGCAAGATCTTCGCGGGCGAGGTGGAGCACGTGGTGAACTTTTACCGCTTCCTGGCGCAGGACCTGCGGGAACACATGGCCGCCCTGGGCTTCCGCACCATCAACGAGATGGTGGGCCGCGTGGACAAGCTGCTGCCGCGCGCGGGCGTGAAGCACTGGAAGGCCAAGCACCTGCGCCTCGACAAGCTGCTGCACGGCCTGGAAAACGGCCAGGAAGGCGGATCCTTCTGCTGCGAGCGGCAGGATCATGGCCTGGAAAAGGCCATGGATTGGGAGCTCATGAAAGTGGCGAAACCGGCCCTGGAAGAAGGCAAGCCCGTGAAGGCGGAATTCTCCATCCGCAACGTGAACCGCACGGTGGGCACCATCCTTTCCTCCAACCTCACGCGCAAGTACGGCGAGGCGGGTTTGCCGGAGGACACCATTCGCTTCAAATTCAACGGCTCGGCAGGGCAGAGCTTCTGCGCTTTTGGCGTCAAGGGCGTGACCTTTGAACTGGAAGGCGAAGCCAACGACTATTTCTGCAAGGGTTTGTCGGGCGCCAAGGTGATTCTGTATCCGCCGAAGCAGTCGCGTTTCATCGCCCGCGACAACGTCATTGTGGGCAACGTGTCCTTTTACGGGGCCACCAGCGGCGAGGCTTACATCCGCGGCAAGGCGGGCGAGCGCTTCGGCGTGCGCAACTCCGGCGCGGAAGTCGTGGTGGAATCCTGCGGCGACCACGGCTGCGAGTACATGACCGGCGGAAAAATCATGGTGCTGGGTGAAATCGGGCGCAACTTCGCGGCCGGCATGAGCGGCGGCATCGCCTATGTCTTCGACCCGGACGGCAAGAACGCGGAGCGCGTGAATCCCGAGATGGTGGATCTTGAGGACGTGACCGAGGCCGAAGAGGCCATCGCGCTCAAGGAAAGCATCGAGCGGCACCATGAATACACCGGCAGCCACACCGCGCAGGGCATCCTGGCGTCGTGGAAAGCCAATCTGCCGAAATTCATCAAGGTTATGCCGAAGGACTACAAGCGCGCCTTGGCCGAAAAGCGGGCCGAGGTCGGGGCGAAGGGATAAAGCCATGGGCAAGAATACCGGATTCAAGGAGTTTGAACGCAAGACTCCCCATTACCTTCCCGTGGCGGAGCGCACGAAGAACTATAACGAGTTCGTGGTGCCGCTTGCCAAGGAGGAGGTGGAAACGCAGGGGGCGCGTTGCATGGATTGCGGCATCCCCTTCTGCCACACGGGCTGTCCGCTGGGTAACATCATTCCGGACTTCAACGATCACGTCTACAACGGCAAATGGCAGGCCGCGCTGAAGTCGCTCTTGTCCACCAACAACTTTCCCGAGTTCACCGGCCGCATCTGTCCCGCTCCCTGCGAGTCGGCCTGCGTGCTGGGCATCATTCAACCGCCCGTGAGCATCAAGAACATCGAAGTCTCCATTATCGACTACGCCTGGTCGCAGGGCTGGATCAAGCCAGAACCCCCTCCCCTCCGCACCGGAAAAAAAGTGGCGGTGGTGGGCTCCGGTCCGGCGGGTCTGGCCGCGGCGGATCAGCTCAACAAAGCCGGGCATACCGTCACCGTGTTCGAGCGCGCCGATCGCATCGGGGGGCTGTTGCAGTATGGCATTCCCGACTTCAAGCTTTCCAAACAGGTGGTGCAGCGCCGCGTGAAGCTGATGGAGGACGAAGGCGTCATCTTTGTGACGGGCGCCCACGTGGGCGTGAACGTTCCCGTCGCCGACTTGCGCCGCGACTTCGACGCCATTGTCCTTACGGGCGGATCGACGCTTGCCCGCGACCTCCCTATCCAAGGCCGCGAAGGGTCGGGCGTGTATCCGGCCATGCACTTCCTGACCCAAAACAACAAGCGCGTCGCGGGAGACAAGATTCCGGAGGCCGAATCCATCATGGCCACGGGCAAGCACGTGGTGGTCATCGGCGGCGGCGACACCGGCTCCGACTGCGTGGGAACTTCCATTCGCCACGGCGCGAAATCAGTGACCCAAATCGAACTGCTGCCCAAGCCCCCCGGCCACCGGACGGCGGACACCCCGTGGCCCCAGCACCCGGGTCCCCGAATGCTGTCCACCTCCAGTTCCCAGGCCGAAGGCTGCATACGCGACTGGTCGCTTTTGTCCAAGGAATTCCTCCGGGACGAAAAAGGCAACGTGCGCGCTATTAAAGCCGTTCGTTTGGAATGGAAGGGGCCGAAGTTCACGGAAGTCGAGGGCAGCGAATTTGAAATGCCCGCCGAACTCGTGCTGCTGGCGATGGGTTTTATGCATCCCGAGCACAAGGGTATGTTAGAGCAGCTGGGCCTGGAAAAGGACGAGCGCGGCAACGTGAAGTGCGATGCTCAATACCGCACCTCGGTGGACGGCATTTTCGCGGCCGGAGACATGCGCCGCGGCCAGTCGCTGGTGGTCTGGGCCATTTCCGAAGGACGCGAGTGCGCTCGCTTCGTGGATGAATTCCTCACCGGCATGCCGACGCGGCTTGAGTCAAAGGATCATTCGCTGTGCGAGGAAACGGCGGCGCAAACCGCTTAGAGAAGAACATAGAGAAGAAGTGAAGCAAAAAGGAAAGCCCCGCCGGATAATCGGACGGGGCTTTTTTATTGCGTGTCTTTGTTTCTTAACAGGCGCGGCAGTTCTTCAATGTGTACACTTTCGGCTTGAGCCGCATATTTGAAAGGGCCTTGGATTTGTAGATCCAGTCTACCCCATGCCCCCATCCCCGCTCGTCCTTCATAATTTTCACATTTGTTTGCCGCGCTATTACGGCACGCATGAACAAACCGTGCAATGGCTCGCGGCTGCGCACGCCCAATCCGAGGCCACCTCCCGGAAAGACCCAGGCTTCGACCAAGGCGCTTTCCGGCGTCAAATGGAGCGCCATATACGCCGCTTCGGACCCACTCCGCAGGCCTTGGGCGGCCGCCGGAGCGACATCGGCGAGTTCCTGGATGAACGCTTTGAAGACAAACGCCTTTTCCCCCTGCACCGCCGGCCGGAAGGCGAAACCCTCAGCGCGCGCATGGACGCTTTCGCCGAAATGGCCGATCGGGTTTTCGAGGAGCTGTATTCCCATGAAGACGCTTCGAAGCCGGTAAAGGAACCGCCTCCCGATGAACTTTTACATGTCACGTGCACGGGCTATGCCTCCCCTTCGGCAGGACAAAAACTGATAGAGCAGCTCAAGTGGCACGAGCGCACCCACCTGACCCACATCTATCACATGGGCTGCTATGCCTCGCTTCCCGCCATGCGGGTCGCGGCCGGTTTCCTGGCCAGCTCCTCATCGCCGCAAACGCGCTGCGATCTGGTCCACACCGAAATCTGCACGCTGCACCTGAACCCTCTGCGCCACGACGCCGAACAGCTGGTGGTGCAATCGCTGTTTGCCGACGGCTATATCCGCTACAGCCTTAGCCAATCCCCCGGCACCAGCGGCGGATTTGCCGTCTTGGGCTTCCTGGAAAGGCTCATACCGAATTCCCTGGAGGACATCGGATGGATACCTGGTGATTTCGGCATGCGCATGACGTTATCCCGCCACGTGCCTGATAAGATTGCTTTGGTTCTCGAGCCGTTCCTGACCGCCTTGGCGGCGGAATGCGGATGTTCCCGGGACGATCTGCGCGAAGCCGTCTACGCCGTCCATCCCGGAGGCCCGCGCATCCTGGACAAAGTGGGCGAATGGCTGAAGCTCGCCCCGCCGCAGCTGGCGGCTTCCCGGGAAATACTGTTCGAGCGCGGCAATATGTCCTCGGCGACCTTGCCGCATATTTGGGAGCGCCTGCTCAAGAATCCGGAAACACGCCCGGGAAGCTTGGTGGTAAGCTTGGCTTTCGGGCCGGGACTTACGATTTACGGTTCTTTGATGCGGTGCCTTTAAAGCTGTTCCTTCGATGAACCCCATTCTCGTCGTCCTTATCTTCGCGGCCCAGGGACTCGTGCTGGGGACCGACGAAATCCTTTTTCATCACCCGCGCGGACTGCCGCGCTGGGAACGCTGGGGCCATCCTCTGGATACGCTTTCGGTGCTGCTTTGCGTGGGCGCGGCTCTGCTTTTCCCTCCTCAACCTCCATGGACGGGGATTTATTTCGGTCTGGCCCTTTTCTCCTGCCTGTGCGTGACCAAGGATGAATGGGTGCATACGGCCGCCTGCCCGCCCGCCGAACATTGGCTGCACGCCCTGCTGTTTCTGCTGCATCCCGCATTGCTGTGGGCGGTTTACAGCCTGTGGCGAAGCCCGGGAGAAATTCCCCGGCTTGTCCTGCAGATTGAAGCTTTTCTCTGCGCGATTTTTATGGGATACCAACTCATTTACTGGAACCTTCTGTGGCGACCGGGCCCGCGGTAAACAACGACTTTTACGATGACTTGGGCGAACGATGGTTTACCGCCCAGGACGATCCCGTGGCCTTGCTGCGCGCCGAAGGCGAAGCCAAGCAAGCGTGGGTATCCGCGCAGCTGCGCGAGCGCTTAGGATTATCGCCGCGACGCGTCCTCGACATCGGATGCGGAGCCGGATTCCTGACGCGGCACCTGGCGAAAGGGGGCCATCAAGTGCAGGGACTGGATTATTCGCTGAACAGCCTGCGCATGGCGCAAAAAGGCGGCATGTCTGAAGGGTATTCCCGCGGCGACGCTTTGCGTCTTCCCTTTCACGACGGTGTGTTCGACGTGGTGTGCGCGATGGATTTTCTGGAGCACGTGGAAGATCCCAAAGCCGTCATCGCCGAAGCGGGACGGGTGCTGCGGCCCGGCGGCCTCTTCTTTTTCCACACCTTTAACCGGAATTTCCTGGCCTGGCTCATCATCATCAAGGGCCTGGAATGGTTTGTGCGGAACACGCCTCCGCAGATGCATGTGCTTCGCCTGTTCATTAAGCCAAGCGAACTGGAGGCGTATTGCATTTCCGCTGGGATGAGCCCGCAGGCCTGGACGGGAGTAAGGCCCGATGTGTGGCGCTCGGCCTTTTGGCGCATGCTGGCAACCGGCGTGGTGCCCGGCGATTTTCGCTTTGTGCTGACGCCTTCGCTGAAACTCTCTTACCTGGGAGTGGCGGTAATGGTTTGAGGAACCGCCCCTTCCTTCTTCATTTCCTGCTCATATTGCTGCGATAAATTCCTGTCCATCGCCACCTCTTTTGCCGCATACATGGAATCAGTGGAGCTGATGACGAGGTAGAGAATGTATTTGGGAAATTCCCAGTTGGCGTAATAGGTGTCGGTATTCGGAGCGAAGACGAGCTTGTCCTTCTTCGCCACCCACGTCGGAGTGTGATATTTCGAGGTCAGGAAGGTCATGAGCGAATCGGCGTCGGCGAGAGCCTCGTTCATGCGGCTGGGAGGGAAAAAACCCCCGGATACTTCAAACTTCCAGAAGCGCCCCGATTTGTCGAAAAAAAGCGAGGCGTCGTAGTTGCTCTCCCGGATAATGATGGTCTCAACGATTTTTCCGTTCTCTTTGTCGCTGTTGAAATCCTGGTACCGGTCTCGCATTTGCTCCAGGCTATCCGCCAAAGTCAACACCATGGCTCCCCGGGTGCGAATAAAACAGCACGCCTGTTGGGACATGTTCCGGTTATCGATACCGGTATAGCAGTCCTCGACCTTGGTCGTAGATCTTTCCAGGCAAGGGCTTCCGGCAAGCAGAGAATCCCAGGTTCTCGAAGCCGGAAGGGTGTCCGGTAGCTTCATATAGAGATCTTCGTAGCACTTCTTGATGTCGTCCCCGAAATATTCCTCCTTGTAGTGCACCCAGACGGCGTGAGCCGACACCGCCATGCCAAGCGCGAGCAAGGCGGGTTTCGCAAGCCTATTCGCATTAAACGTCTTCATGTCTTACCGCGATGTCCAAACCTGAAAAACGATGAATCAATGAATCATATAAAATAAGGAATTCCAAAGGACAGGAATACCGCCAAAATCGGCCAAAATGAGTGGTCGGGACTACACGATTCGAATGTGTCCCAAGGCAAAAGATATGCTTTCGAATGTCGCCCAATGTCCGGGTTTGCCAAAATCACCTAAAATCAAGGCACTTGGACAAATGCGGGACATTCCCGTACATTCAAAGGTCTAAGTCGAGCCACAATGAAGCCACATAAACCCCGTCCAAAATCATCCATTTTCCACTCCCATTTCTCCTAAAAAACACGGGAAATTCCGCTCTGAAAAGACCCCCTTTTTAGGTCCTTTTACTCAAATTCCGCCTCTTAAGTGAATTGCCAAGAGACTCATCCACGTCCACCCAATCCCTATCGACACCCTCTGGAACAACCCACCAAGCCTCTCAAATCCCTCTCTCCCACCAAACCCCTTCCCGGCAAGTACAAAGAACACCAGCATCCCTATTCCCGACAACCCTGAGTAAATCGCCCATCCCCACTCTCCCATTGCGACAAACCGATTCAGGAAAACGAAACACGCAGCCGGGATTCCAAAAAAGACTGGCAGTGAAGAGAGATTATGGAGAACGCCTTGGAAACTCCATTTTGTTGGAATTGGCGGTGTTCCAAGAGGATACCCCAAAATCGGGTCCGTGTCGAAAATCCCCGCCCCTACCAATCCGAGACCAACGATTCCAAGGAGCAGTGGTCCCCAAAGGCCGCCTTCAGAATGTCTAAGTGCAAATCTCAATCCAATTGAAAAAGCGATGATGAGAAAACCTGTTATGACAAAATTGATTTTTTGAACCCATCCATAAGGACCAAGAGAAAGCGAACTGACTGGGTGTTTGGAAGGGCTGTATCCAGATCGTCGAGTTACGCCTTCGATCAGGAATACGAGGATGAATAAAGGACACCCGACTAAGGCACATGAGAGGAGGAAAGTCATTTAACAAAATCGTACTTCAAAATTTTCCCGCTATCCCAATCCAGATAGCAGTTAAATTCGCCATCGTAAGCAATTAGATCCCGATCTTTAACGAAGATGTTTGAGTATAAGTCGCAATATTTGGATTTTTCTGCCCACCACAACTCCTTCCCTTTCAGATCTACCAGCAACGCGCCCCCCATAACGCGACTTATTTGAGACCTAGATGAAAAACACAAAAGATATCCTTGGGAAACAGAAAAGAATTTTGAAATCAGATTTCCACTGAAATGGACTGAAAATATTTCTTCGCCGTCTTTTTTAGTGCAAATAAATTTACTGTCAAAATCAGCAACCATTTCAATTCGACAAAAACAATCTTTATCGTTATTGGGAATCATTTTCAAATATCTCCATTTACCAATCTGGACTTTTTTGCGATGAACAAATCAGTTCTATTTCTCTATCCACTTAAAATTGTTCATGGAATGGAATTTTCCGCCACAATCACAATCACCGATTCCATCCCAGTTTTTTGGTTTGAAGCATTTATCGCACATGACCACTTTATCCATTTCGGGTCGGATAAAAAGTAAGCACCAAATCCATGTAATAACTCCAGAAAAAACCAGAATAAATGGGATGCGATTTAATAACTGGCCCCAAGTGATTGGATTTATAACAGGCGAAGCATATTTATTGTAACCAATTTTAAAAACAAGAGTTAGACTTAGCGCGAATAAAATAAAACTCCAAACAACCTTCGAATATGGAAACTTATGCCTATGTCGTAATTCACTGGTCGATTTTCTATCCCATGGCATATTTGGATTTTCCTTTCAAAAAACTTTACCAAATCTCCATTTCCTCAATCTGGACTTTTTGCGCGTAACCGAGAAGTAAGTCACCCTAAATATTTTGGACTATTGGCAGTCTGATAAGGAAACGTCTACATCTGTTAGATGAACATTATTTTTGTCGTAATACCGAGATTCCACCTTGATCCCCTTTTTTAAAAAGTCATTATAAACATCCGCCGTGGAACAATCATTTCCAATCATAGTTTGCCTCATTTGAGGAATTTTTTCCAACAAAACGCTATCCGAATCAGAATTCACAAATCTAAAATTGTAGACCAATTCTTTTTCTAACCCGGCTAATGATGTAAGTTGGATTTCACCATTTATCATTTTAGGAAGGGATTTATTGTATGTGTTTGCAATTTTACTTAAAGCTGCCTCGGAGGTCGGGTCACTGAATTTCGCATTAATCTCAGTTGCCAGAACGGAAAAAACAACGAAAGCTAAAACTGTAATTGCCCCAGAAATACCGTACCTATAAGGGGTCGGCTTATCTTTTCGAAGGACATTAACATTTGAAAATGAGGCGATTAGACCAATCAAAGCACCCAACCCGCCGCCAAAGACCATTATCAAAGGGAGGCATGACCAAACATATTCATACCATTTCAACTTTTTCGCGACAATAATTTCTATCCCATCCATTGTGATTTTTGGGATTGGGTCGTAAATACGAAATTTTAAAACCAGTTCGCGTGGATTTCCTTTGTCGTCCATTACGGCATATTTGTTTAAACCTTTGAGGATGACAAGCTTGCGGGGAATAATTGTGCCATCTTGAGATACTTTTGCGCGACGGAATACACTGCCCGCAATCAGGATGATTTTGTGCGTTTTAAAATCAGGATGGTCGATGACATATTCCATCAGCTTCTCCTTGTGTTTGACCTTACATAGTGATCTTCGACAACCTCCCCATCAAATCCTTCAACTCAGCCCTCTTTTCCTGAATCACCTTTACCAAAGAATCAAATTCATCCTTCCCTTTACCCAAAGCCTTTGAAACAGATCCTTTTGGCCGACCTCTTTTTCCAGCAACCTTTCCCAAAACAGATTTCGCAGTCTTTTTTAAAACAATCCCTTCCTTCTTAATCCAATTGCGAAGAGAGATGTAAGAGACCCCGAATTCCTTCATAGCCTTATTCATGACCCCATGGCCAGCGTTATTCTTCACGAAATCAATGACTTTCTGTTTCTCTTCTTCGGTATATCGGGTTCCAGTCTTGGCGGCCTTCTTAACCGCTTTCTTAATGGCTTTTTTGATAGACGGTTTTTTCATAGGGGTCTTCTTTCGTTTGGCTGGTTTGGTGGAAATAGGCTTTGGAGAAGTCGAAGTGATTGATGCTTCTTCCTCTTGGTAGACTGCAGCGTTTTCATTGTCCATTGTAAAGTCCTCTTTTCTGACTTTGAATATAAATTTTATTTTGATGCCTATTTCTGGAAAACTTCCTCTTTAATCGGGTTGAATCCTTTTAAACGCAATCCATAAGCCCCTTTTACTAAGGCAATATTTGGGTATATGTCATCCTTAGTGTTTGGGATCTTATCAACCCCTGATGAAAAAATGGTGTATCCCGAATCAATTTTGGAATAATTAATTCTTCCAAAATCATCACTCAAATTAACAATACGATCAGTTATGCGATCCAGTTGTGCCAAAGAATCGGGATAAACCCCAAATATGGTCTTATATCGCTCAACTTCGTTAACTAATTCAACCAAAACCTTTTGCGTATTGCCAATTCTTTTGGTTTTGAAATTATGAATCCTCAATATTCCAGCATAAAGGCATAAAGACATGGTTATAATTATCCCAATAAGCCCAATAAAAACAAGTCTTTGGCCGCCTCGTTGCTTTGTTGTTCTTCCCCAGATTATCGATATGAGTGCAAATATCAATCCTAAAAATGGTATTAAGGATAAAAAAGCTACAAGGTATGGGAAAAACCCCAATTTATCGTTAGGACCGCTTTTTTCAATGAATGTATTGGCAACTCTTTCGGATCGTGAAAAATAGGATACCCATATTATTGAACCTATCGATACGGATATAAATGATATTACTGCTTTTGAAATTATCGAATCTCTGGAAAGAAGGTTTCCAGTTGATTCAGGAAAATCAGGACAGTAAAATAACCAAAAAATAAAATTAATTAGCGCAAGTATTGAGCAGCATATGTAAAATATGCTTACAAATCTTGGAAAATATTTTCTTTTACGAAGCAGAGCGATTAAACCCCAAATGGACACAAAGAAAAATATTACCAGCAAAATAAATAGGAAGATAAAATACGGTATAAATTTCGGGAAATAATAAGCTGACGAAGGATTTTCAAAAACACTTTGCAGTTTGTTAAAGTCTATTTGATTCAATTGAAATAGGTAGTAGACGCATAAAACTGGACTTACTGCAAATCCTATTAAAGGGAGAATCAACCAACCACCAATTCCTTTTAATTCCTTTCTTGGCTTTCCATATTCTGAATTCGGGTCATTCCTTATGTTAATCTCGATTTCTGGATTCTCCTTTCTTCTTGCAATTTCATTTTTAACGATTTCATATCTCTCAGGATATTTTTCCTTGTTTATGTTGCCTAAAATTTCGTATAGGCTATCGATGCCATAGGTTTCGACCTTGGATTTGAAATCGTCATTGGATTCAGTCATAAATGATTCCGAAATATCCTTAGGGATAAAGCCGAACAATATTCATCTATTTCGGCATGACATATTGCGTTGTGTTTTGAAACTCCGGCCCATTAAAGGGAGAGTAAGACATTAAATTAGATATTGTATTCTCTGACAATTTTTCCCATTCTAATTTGCGAAAATATGGAACCCATGCTCCCATGCCAGCCATTCCGCTCAATTTACCGTACATAACAGGTACATTAGACTTGTAATCCCACATTATGTAATTCACGGATAATTGCATGGCCATACCACCCCCACTGGGATACCTGTAATAAAAATAGTGTTCAATGTCAGGTTTATAAAAATAGAGAACCAAATCGGGACTAATACCGTTGTTAATTAAATATTTATCTGTTGGATGATAATATATTTCGGTATCATTAAATGACGATTTAACTAAATCAAGGCTATCAGTATCTACGGTGGAGAATTTGGATATGGTAAGTTGAGGGATGTATTGTTTCTTTAATTGATCATATATTAAACTTGATAAAAGCGAATCCGGATTTTGAAGAATAGCGCTGCTGTCCTTGAAATCATCTTGAAATGCGTTATTAACAACAGTGTCCATTTTTATATGACCCAGAGGCATGTATAAAAGTGTTCGGCCAGAAAACTTTCCGTAAGTATAATCCGGGTTAACATAATTTGAAGATGCACATCCCACCAGAATCTCCAATGAAAATATCACCAAGTAAAAATGGAGTAAGCGCATTGGATCAACCTTTCTGATTTGAGGCTAAGAGAAATAAAACTTCAAGAATCGCGTTTATATGGTAGCGCGATCACAACCCGATTTCAACCCAAATCAGAATTATTTCTTCGGAAACAAATCTCCGGGCAAAACTTCTAAAGCAAGGGCGAGTTTCAAGATGGTTGAAAGGTGTGTATCGCGGCCCCCCGTAAGGATGTCGTGGAGGGATTTCTTGTAGAATCCGGTTTCAGCTAGGAATTGTTCTTTGGATTTGAATTTCTTGTAAATAAGTGCTTCTACACCATGCCCAAAATCCTTTAAAAACGCCTCTTTTTGCTTTTGGGATAGCTCCATTCATCAAAATTCACAAGCATCCCCTTTACGTATGATATTGCTAGCAATACCTTTTCTTGGTACGCATTTCCGAGAAGGAATTTCAACATGGCTTTTCAAAAATGGTTTCCATCGACTCTCGTTTTCGCATTCATCCTGATATTAACCGGATGTAATTCTTCCGACCCTGTTTCTAGTAACACCTCTGCGGATACAGGTATTACCCAACTGGATTCCCTAACCGGATTTCAGGAGATCACCATCCCTTCGCTGAACATTTTCATAGCCGAAATGAAAGCAATAAACATAAAGTATCCAAATTCAGGAAAGGTTCTTATTTCCGATACACGTTATTATGACCCCGCATTAAATTCAAATTTGTCATACGACTTCGATACCGCCATGGGATATTATTATCCATATTATTCTTATCCAAATACGTTTCTAATATTCAATGCGTACCAAATAAACAATGGTACATTGGTCCCATATTTTACAAGAGATACGGCAAGTGACACAATTAATGTCATCAATTACGGCGACGGTAACGCACAGACATTTCACGATTATATAAAAGGGGGTGGCGGCACTCAGATTGCTTTTAAAGATACGGAGGATTACGTGACTTCCATGGATAGCATCGTTCCCGCAGAAAAACTTTATTTTATGGACATGAATTCACAAGTAAATGCGGGCGGAGGCGTCTATGAGTCGGATTCGACAAAATCGATCGTGACATCCATAAATTACGATCAGAAATTGCAAGCATTTCAAATTTCATCAATGCCCTACTACACTAACTTGGGACTCGACAACTTAGGCCAGATACTGGCACAACCGCCAGACCAGATATTTCTAGGTCAGTACCAAATTGTTGTGGCAAAATGAAGTTGATTTAAACACAATAAAAAAGGGGTCAAGATGAATCTGAATAGCAACAACAAAGACATTCTGCATGACGAATTGAAAATTTTGTTGGCTCAATATGACGATGAGGATGGAGACTACTGTATTTGGATCGATACCCAAGGGGATGTCCACATTACCGAAATCCCTGACGGAGAGTTGGATCGAGACTCATGGTTTAACATGCTCCCTAGATTTAAAGTTCGAATGGAAACAACAGAAAAGGGGAAAGGCTGGGTTGGTAATAAAGCAGTAACCGATGAAACTTATATTGAAAAACTTTTGGAAGACTTACTTGAGACTTGGAGAAACGGGGATGTCGTCGTAACGCATCTAATTTGAAAATCAGTTCAGCGTATTTGCCACTGGACCGGGCGGAATAAGTGCTTGGTCAAATACCGGATCTTTTACAACCCTTTCATCAGCAGCAATTTTCCAGAATCCATTTCGCAAAACGATTCCTAAAAATGGGGTCTTTGGAGGACAGGTGATTTTGGACAATAGGATGGTGAATGGGGTTAAAACGGATTTTTAGAGCAATTTTCAAAAATCTCTTTTGCTACATATTCTCCCAAAGAAAATATTTCACAAAAAGGCATTTTTTGAAAATCCTTTTCAATGCGATTTCGACAAGTGTGATTTTGATCGGGATTGTTGCAGAGATAATTTTTCAATAGGTTTTTGAATCCAATTTTCCTCAAGCCACCATTGAAATCCTGTTTCCCTCAATCGCTCTAGAATTATTTCTCAACCTTCTTGCCTTGAAAGCGTAGTAGAAGTCGAGGAGCCGCAAAAACGACTGGAAGTGCTTTTCGTGAGAGTTTGAAAAGTCTTTGGTTTCGAATTGGCCGGTTGTCTTATCCAGCCGCACGATTATTTCCCCATGAGTCTCGAAGCCCATTTCCTTGGCCGCTTCCCTATACGATGCGATCTGTAAGGGAAAGGTGTCATAGACAGATCCGGACGTTTTCCAATCCGCCACGTACTGCCGCCCTTCGAATTCCAGAATCGCGTCAAGAGTCCCGGCATAAACGTGTTTCTTCGAATGGACCGTCATTTCCGTATGAAGGAATTTGACATTGTATTTCTTCCGCCACCCGAGAAAAGCGAAGAAAGCCTTTCTCACTTCCGGCCTTAAAGTCTTTGAGTCCACCCAGATCCCATTGATATTCTTTTCAATCAGGCCATGAACCTCTGATCCTATATCCCCGGCCTCATCCCTTACCGCCTTGAAATTATTCCTCGCATTTTCAAAAAGAGTTTCAAGATCCATTCCCGAATTCAAATTGGCCGAAATGTATTTGCAAGCCTGTTCCGCACTCCAAGACAGAAGATTTTCTCCCTTGTCCAAAATGCTCAGAATTGTTGTAACAGATGGATATTCAACGTCTTGTATAGTATAAAATCTGCCCATTTATCAATCCTTTTTTTGGTGAAAAGTTCTTTATTTAATGTATTATTTTAAATGTGATTTGGCGAGAGATTTGTTGTATTATCTTTAAAAAATGGCTGCTAAAAGACGTGGAAAACGAGGCCGCCCATTTGTCCCGAAATCCCTTAAAAAATCAGATGTGCTTCAAATAAGAGTATCTGAGGGAGATAGGAAAAAACTGGAGGAAAAGGCGAGGTTGGCCGGAAAGGGTTTACCGGAATGGGTTCGAGAAAGGATTCTGGGGGAATGAATCGATCCCTTTACCAATCCAAACTAAATCGAATGAATTTGTTCTCTGAAGGAAAATAGACTATCGGACCTTTGGGTTCTTCAGGATACGTGAAGACCACAATGTACCTCGACTTATTTTGAAGCATTATCTGAACCGCCTCCTTTTTAAGTCTCCACTCACAATTCTTTGAACATTGTGGCGAGGAATCCGGATAATAGAGATCTTTAGCCAGTTTGGAAATATAGTCCGGAGAGATCATATCTTTTCTTCCCGAAAGATCTTTCCAGTCTTGGGTAAAAAACTTCCACCTGCAATTCATATCATTTGGGCAATCCTTAACCTCGCTTTTCCAAAACTGATCTGAGTCAATCCGGGGGCGATAGAATTTCATTAGACTGTATTCTTTCCCGTTAGCCCTGACCACATAATCCAAATCCAATCCATCATCGATGTAAACGCCTCTGATTTTCAGGCACAGATCTGAGGAATCGACAGAAGGAAACCATTTTCCAGAGATGCAGGTGATAGTGTCAATTCTGGCAGTGGAAAAGGTATGACAGGCTACAAACAAGGCTGGCAGAATAAATGGTTTGAATTTCATCTTTTATTAATAACGCTAAGCAACTTTTCTTCATTTTCGCTGGTAAGAACTCTTGGAATGTATTCCTTTTTTCCGGAATTAAGATTGAATGTGTAAAACTGTTTAATGCCTCCAACGATTGAAACGCCACCTTCACCATTTGGGTTCATAGTGTTTATTATCTCAAAATGATTAATATCTTCCAGTCTAATTATTTTTCTTCCAAATTCATATTTATATATAATTTCATTATTATTATATTCTATTTTTCTATTCGACAATCCAAAAATAATCGATAAATAAAGAATTAAATAAAAACAAAAGTAAATTAAAATTAATATTCTTACTCTACTATCACTATAAAAAGCGATTTCAATCGATACTAGAGTTGCAAAGATAAATACTGTACTCCATATCATCCTGTTAGGTTTGTATTCGTACAGAGTCATTATGCCACCTAACGATCAATCTCAAACGGATTCACAATTTGATTTTTAGAATCCTCGATTTTCAAAAAATATTTTCCATCAAGGAGATTTGAAATAGGAATTGAAAAATTGCTTTTTGAAATGGGACTTTCAATAAGGCGATTTCCAGAGAGGTTGTAGATGGCGGCTGTGGAAGAGTAATTGGAGAAGTTGGTGGGCAGGGTGAAGGAAAGGAAGGATGGGGACTGGTGGAGGGAGAAGGAGGATTGGAGAGGGGAAAGGGGTTGGATGGCGGTAGTTGAATTGAAATTTAGGGTCACCGCAGTTCCTGCTGGCACATCGGTATTTGAGCTATTTATGTCTAACATATAACCCAAGTCCAAAACGTGGATACGATAATTTGCTTGAAGACCGGAGATCAGGTTGGAAAAAACATACAAGCCATTAGCGTTTGTTGTTGTAGAGTCTACGGTCCAAAAAACCGAGTCTGACATGCCAACATTTGTCGCACGCCTTTGCAGATAGATTTTTACACCGGAGGCAGATATATTATCAACATCGACGGTTCCCCCCAGAGAAGCCGTTGCGGTGGTAAGAAAGGCATTAAGAGTGGTGGTAGTTCCAGTAATGACGGTATTAGAGGTGTCTAGGTAAGTCAGATCTGAATCGCTCTTGTATCCTGCGCTTCCAATCTTGACGGTATATGTGGCGGAGGGGAGAGAGTCTGAATAATATCCAAAAGTGTCTGTGCCTACACTGTCAATACGTACAAGGCTGTCGTTTATACTTGGGGCAAAAAACATTATGGCATTGCCTGTTTTGATGACAGGGTTACCAGTGGCAGAGTTACTTATTGTGCCAGTGATTCTCCCTTTATTATTGGTAAGAGAGAGGGACGTAATGTTGGTCGTGGCGTTCCAGACTGCCGCCACATTTCCCGCACTGGAACCGTTATAGCCCAATTTCGATGCTGAAACAGAATATCCCGTACCCGTACCAACACTGTCAAACGTGTACTGGCCAAGCGAATTGGTATGGACAGAAATAGGCTCTCCCAATACACCACCGGACAAAGTAACTGTCGCGCCATCAATAGGAACCGAATTCGATGTCGCAACTACGGTTCCGGTAATTGTCGATGTGTTGTTGTTAATTGCTAAGGTCATGTTTACCGTATAAGGGCCTCCATTATTGAAAGTTACGGCAGCCACATAATTGTTATAACCGGGTTGATTAATAACAAAAATCTTTTGTCCATTCGTACCCCAATTAAGGGTGTAAAATCCAGAAGTATTTGTCGTGGTATCATCTTGAAGGACGGTATCTGAAATTGAAGAACCATTGTACAGTTTTACTAGAACGCCGCTGAGAGTAGATAGACATTCGTTATCCCCACAAACCGTACCAGAAACCGTGATAGCGTGAATGAAAGCGGGAAACATCATCGCCGCAAAAACGAATTTCCATCCCAGTCTCATGTCCTAAAAATACCGCCAAAACGATCTTTCTCAAACCAGTTTTTTTCCTATGTTACGATTAAGAATAAGCCTTTTTGAATGGGATTAGGAAAAAACTTTGAAAAATCAGGTTACCAATTAGATTTTGAGAGCGTCTAAGGGCAAATGAATTACTGAAATGGTTGGATAAGAAATCTATGCGCCGAAGATTCTGCTTTTATCTTTCAATGGTGGCGATTATATCGATTTTAAATTCCTGCTGTGGATGGGTCATTTACGGCGATACAACCCTATTTCGTTGTAGAATTTTAAACATAAGCCCTTCAGATACAGTAAACATCAGTATTTACGGGGATAACCTCATTTATGTTCCGAAATCTGGAAAATTTATTGGATATTCTGCTCAGTTGGATTCAAATGGATATTTCCTTGTAACAGGTACAACTCCATCACAAAATGAATGTTCCTCAACAGATGCTTACTGGCAGAATGGACCCTATTTAATTTCAATATCAGGCACGAATATTCAGAATTACATCGATACAATATCAGTTTCAGAATTACAATCACTCCCTAAACTTTCTGCTGATATTCTGGGAATCAAACTTGGATCTCAGGAGATTGGAATCTGGGAATTGCCTGATATAAATCTACGCCCGAAATAAAAACCCACCATTGACCCCGTATGGATCGATCTGGTACCATCGACCACCTCCAGCCGATACACCCATTAAAAAGCGGCTCTGTAAATCCATCTCTTAAAAATTCCTTTTCTCAAATAGACCCCCACCCATCGAGTTTTAAAAAGGGTTTTTGAGAGCGATTTTAAAAAAATAATTTTTAGAAAAAATCGGGTTTTCATGTAGACGATCATGCCTTAGATTATTTAAAGATGCTACACTTTGGATAAAGTTGAGCGAGGAGTTGGAATGACCAGATCGAATCTTTTTGCAGGAATTGGATTCCTACTCATTATGGTGATTTTGAACTCTTGCAGTGATGATGAATATACCATTCCTCCTCCAGCGAATGTGATGGCCGTCGAAGGTAATGGACAAGCCACGGTCTCATGGCAACAATCCACAGCGGGTTTGGCATCAGAGACTGATGGCTATGTAGTGGTTTACCAAATTGGTGGGGGAGCCGGTAAAGGTTGCTCTAACATTGATAATTCGTCGGAAATAGAAGCGGGTTATACTTTCCCCGGGCAAGGAGATTCTTGTATGATTGCCTGCAACGTTGCTAAAACGCAATATAGTTGCTTGATAATGGGTCTTACCAATGGCGCATCATATACTTTCATAGTTATTTCTACAGGTAATGGGAACTCTTCTTTTGGTACATCTAATTCCATAATCCCTATTGGGCCTCTACAACTCCCTCTTCCCCCTCCAACGAATGTATTGGCCGTTGCCGGTAATCATCAAGCTTTTGTCTCATGGAAGTTACCAGTCGGAAATGGTGTAAAGAGAGGTGTAACGTACCAAGTAGATTACTTTTTAAACGGATTAGGCATGAGTTGTACTACTAACTTTTTGAATCCCGGTTGCAATATTAATGAAGACTACACTGTTGTTGGGGACTCGGAAGGAATTGACACAATAAATGGTTTAACCAATGGGTTATCTTTTATCTTTACCGTGATTGCGATTCCTAATATCGATAATTCCGATACTTCTGTTACAGATACTACTTATACGATGTCACATTTAGCTTCAAACACAGTAACCCCTCTGGCATCCGATACAGCAACAGCAATTCCAAAATCAAACTGACTCGTTTTCAATGTTGAATTTTTGGCTGATTTCAAAAATATTTTTGGAAATATTTCGGCTCTGGTATAGTGGTCGATCAATTGTTGATTCTAAGATGCTAGACTTTTAAAGATTTTGATTAAAAAGCTGTCATAAAAATTATCCGTATTTATTTTCTCAGGAGATTGTCAATGTGGTTCAATTTTTCTTACATCGCTCATTTCATTGGTGGAATCGTATGTATTTGGCTATCGAGCAAAATATTTTCAGCGCATAATTCTGGAGGATTCATATTTCAGGCATCAGGAATGGAGGCACATATTAGAGCTGTTTTATTGGTGGTAGTCGGAGTTTATCTCCTTTCATTCCCCTTTCGTATAAAGAAGGTGGGCGTTACTTGGCTGGATATTTTCTTTATGCTGGGATTAATTATTTCAACCGAACCAATTGCTCACGTTATTTCATTGGTTGTTCGGCAATAATTTTTCCATAGAATTTGAAAAATCGGGATTCGAAAATATTTGGCGGAAAAAATTCCGGGTTTCCATATTATTCGACTAAAAAAGGATAGTTTTTGATCCATTTTCTCCGGTCGAGTTCCAGTCTTAGTGTTGTGGGTCCGATTCTTTGGGCAAGTTCACTATCAGGGGTCACAACTCTTATCGTCATCATCACAGGTTCTCTATGAATTTCCTTAAGCCAAAAATCTGTAATGTCAATGGCCTTGCCATAATCCAAGGAAAAAACTGAACTATAAAAGGTCTCCTTTTCCCCGTCGCTCCAAGTCCAAGAGAGAAGGACCAATCCATTAAACGGAGAAACGTGATTCTTAAGCCGCTGATATTCATATGCCGAATAATTGTCACTATCCTGTTCCATATTTTTCGAATCAAGCACCAACTTGTAGGGTCCGTATAACGTGTTAGAATGATCTTCGACCGCATTACGAAAATCCACTGATAATACCTTGGTGGCCGTATCCGCAATAGAAAACGGAATTTCAAAAATCTTAATAGGAGGTTGACCTACTTGGCTTCTGTAATAGCATCCCCAAAGAAATGGGACAAAGGCAGATATGAAGCAGATTGCTAGGACGGTTCGGTATTTGCCAAATCGTTTCGTCATAGAACCCCTTTTCAGAGTCGCGATATTTTGAAGATAAAATATGAGGTCAGGGAGTCTAAGCCGCCCTCTCCAAATAATTCTCATCGTCCTTACTTGAATCCGACTCCCGCTTGAGTTTCTTTGGCCGACTCATTTCGTTTAGAGCAATCTGGACTTCCGTACTGGTTGAGTAAGCCGTTTTGTAGACGTACAGGGTTTCCTTCTTTCCATTTACGGTCGATCTTTGCTTATCCACATCAACCTTGTAAAATTCCATGAGGACATTCAGATTTCTACTGAAGGTTTGGGAAAGAAGTTTTTCTGTGCCTCTCTGATTGTCCGAGATGTATTCTTGATAGAGCGATTCGATGTTGATTCCGTCTCCCTTGTTTGATCTGGAAATAACGTCGGCGATCCGATCTGTGTTGAAATAATCGAAGAACATTGATCCAACTTGAACCTGAACCCTTTTCTTATCTGCATTGATCTTAACTTCCTCTGCCAAACCGTTCTTCAGATAAAACTGGAGACATGAGAAATAGAATGAGAAGAACTGGTTCCAGTCTTTTTGATCCCATTCGTCAAAAAATCGTTTTTCAAAATCCTTTTTAGGAAAGTGCCTTTCGTTGTAATGCTGGTTTAATTCAACGATGTAGATCCTCCGATTGAACGAGCCACCATTACTCTTAAGGTTGTAGTTGGTCGAAACAATGACCTTGGGCCTGTCAACACCTTGCAAAACAAATGGGTCTCTATTTTTCTTTTCGACAGACATTTTGCTCGAAACCTCATTAAAAATGTCTTCAAGGTTGAAGTTCATTTTTACGTCATTAAAATGGATGACTTTGGTGTGTTCCCCAATTTCCTGAAGTCCAAACCTCTCCTTGCCGTCCCATTTCTTTCCGTTGATGGAAACCAATGGCCGCAAGTGTCCTATTGAGTCTCCCAAAATTGTTTTTCCGGTCCCTCCGTTGGCTTCTGACGTGTCCTCTGAAAATCTTTCGTCAGTCAGTACAAATGCCTTATCGCAATTGTTGTAGGAGTGAAGCAAACAGCCAATGACGGATCTTAGTGAGTCGTACCTTTTATCTCTAATCTCTTCCGAACCGGCTGAAGTCGTATAGCGGATGAATTTTTCCATGTCCCCAAAATCGGCCGCGAGTTCAAAAGCTTTGCGGTTAACCTGATTTTCGAAAATATATCCCGGAAGGTCCGAATATGATTTCGTTTCCCGGCTATCACTTGTTATTTGGACCCAACAATTTTGAAAGAAGAAATATGCGATGTTCTTGGAATCCTTCACAACATTCGGATTGAGAATGTCGAGATTTTTGAAAAGACTTTTCTTTGCAAACTTTTCATGAGAATTGATGAAGGCATCTAAGACAAGTTTCCTTTCAGAAGGTTTGGCATTCGTTTCAATGTAATGCCGTAGGAAGTCTACGATTTCTTCATGGGTTTTATCGTAAATGATGTTTTCCGTTACCTGAATGAAGGAGGATTGATCACTGTCTTTTGGCTGGAATCTGTGAAAGCCATGGGAAGTAAGAAATGGAATGACCATGGAGGGTGGGAATGTGACTTCTGGGCATTCATCTTCATCTTCGGGTGCATCCACGACCCAGAAGGCGGGATTCGAAATCCAGCCATTTACCTTGGCGAGATGAAAGAGAGTTCCGAGGGTGACTTTCCCATCGGTCGGGGATTGGGAGCCAGCTGAGTCGAATTTCTTACGGATCTCCCGCTCGGTGTCTCTATACTTGGTTCCTGCTAGAGACAGGGCAAGGAACGTCTGCCAGCCAAATTCGCCATATGGTCTGAGTGCGAGAGCTACCCTGAACCAATCGGGTTCTGATAGGTCAGATAGGTACTTGGAAGCCTCTGTGATTCGCGCCTTCAGGTCATCAGTCAGGGGGGCTTGGGGAGTATCCTGTTCATTGCCGCAAGTTGGACTTGGGGAACGGATGGAGTTTGATTTGGGGTGGGTCCCGTTGAATAGCAGGATCGCCGTCTTGTCCTTCTCCACTTCAAGGAACTTGGGGTTCGGATTGACGTAAAGGTCGGGGTCATGGGCGAAGAAGCATAAACGGCAAATATCGCAGGTTTTCTCGTCGAGATTCTCCATTTTGAACAGCTTCCGGGTATAGTAGCGGTAAACCCTCCTGTAGAAGTTTGGGAGGAAAATCGCTCCAGAAAGTACTGAATCTAGCGGAATTTCGAAAAGAAGGATTGCTTTGATGCCATTGCCTGAAGGACTCCTGAAAGCGGCATAGACTTCCGGAATGGATATAACCTGCTTGAAGGTCTCCTCGAACCTAGAAGGGTCCAAGTTGTCTAGGTCAATCACTATGCCAAAAGACTGGAGGCAATCTTGGGAAGAGATATATCCCCCATGGTATTTGCCAAGGGAGAATGCGGGAAGGGTTTGTTTCAACTCCTTCTTCGCACCCTCGTCTTGTGTTTTCCGAATCAGGATTTGGGTTTCAGAAACAAGGCGCGATCCTTCCTTGATGATTTGAACGACTTGACCTAGCGCTAGGATTTTTCCGTAATGGTCCTTGATAGAGCGGATCTGGGTGACTGGGATCGAATTGATAGGGGCATGTAATTGCATTGTTCTTCCTTTTATAAATAAGGATGAGAGCCTTCCAGAGAAAAAGAAGAAGCGAGAACTCTGAAAGGATCACCCAAATGATTTTTGTTTTTACTCTTCGTCTTTATTGTATTTATGATGAATATGAGAATGATTTCAAAAAATGATGCAAATAAGCACTGCGGATATCTTGTAACGTATTGAATTTAAAAGGGTTATGATTGATCAAAAAATATTTTACCCCCTCTTTCCATAGAGTTTTCATTAGTAGATGGAGTTTTCCGAAATTTCAAATCGATGGCGACTGAAACTCTTCCGGACGCGTGGACACATAAGACAGATGGATTTCGCTATTTCTCTCTCCATAGGTTAGTACTCCTTTCATATAGGCTATTATTTATATTTTCTAATTATAAGGAAATGTATCAGTCCATATGTCCATACTGATAAAATATGGCTAAATCAGTTAATTTTAGCCCAAAAAACTGGACAGGTCTTTTTGAAAAGGGATCTGTCTGGACGGATGGTTTATCTGTCCGAGTAGTGAAAATGGAAAGGATCTTTCCAGTGAAGAGGTAGTCTAAGGCGGTGGACAGATGAATTTGCTTCTCTGGACAGGTCTTTGGGGGAAGGGGATGTGTCCGGAATAGGGGATTCAGAATTTGATGTCGATCACCTGAATTCTGATTTCGTCGGTATAGGTTGCCACTCGATATCCAGCATAACCACCCAAGATCAGTGCCGTTCCTCCCGCAACTTGCACCCAGTTGTATCTCTTGGTGAATGGAGCCACTGCAACCGCTTCTAACAACATGGAACCCAAAACGGCAGGAACAAGAAAAACTCCAACCCCAAAGGCGATATCTCCACCCTCATCCATTTTTTCCTTCTTGTAAATTTGGATGTGAGAGATATCATGGTCATTCTTTTGCAAAACGTATACCAATTCTGGATCACCAAAAAGGTATTGGCTTCTCAGCATAAAATTATTTGATAAAGTCGTTGCCGTGAACCTTCTTATTGGAGGGCCATTTTCAGTGGGTATTGAAAAATGCGGGTCTGGTTCAAGAATTAGGGTTGAGGAATCTGAGTTATAAATCGTAGTCTTACACAAAGGGCTAGACTCCATATTTGAATAGCACCAGAGATTTTCGAGTATCAATGACCTTGGGTAAGCCAAGTAATTCGTGCTGTCATCGACAAAGGTTGTGTCAGCGAAAACTTGGTTGTATCTGCCCTTAACATTCGGATCTAAAAGCCGTTCTTTTGTGGATTTGTACGAGAGGTGGAATTCCTCTAAGATTGGCGGTTTGGAATATCCGCTTCCCCAGAAAAGAAATAAGGTGGCAAACCCTAGAGATGATATCCACTGGCTCTGTTTCTGATTGATCATGACCACCTTAGACGAACCCGAATTCCAACTGGTAACCTTAAAAATCTGTTCCCTTTTCGATTTTTCAGACCTTTTTCCCAAAAATGCCCAAAAGAGAACAAAAGAGATTTTTTGAGAGATCCGATTTTGCCAGTTCCCTTTTGTAAAAATTGTTTTGAAAATGGCCAATAAGCGATCCTAGGTTGCCTAAAGTCAACTGAAAGAATCGGCGATTATCTACTTGACAAACCAATAGAAACCCTTTAGATTAAGGGTATGAATCTACTTACGCTTTCCAAACTGACAGAAGAAGAGTCCCGCGAAACCCTAGAACGCATCCGTTGGCCCGATGGTGCGCGGTGTCCCCATTGCGGGTCTAAGGTGGTTGTGAAGCTAGCCGGGAAG
>Ga0206831_1088_pt1 | contig 28900 bp, 23 predicted proteins | sample Alteio_BWOrgCont_73_FD_152876 | JGI IMG/M metagenome (GOLD analysis project Ga0206831, IMG submission 152876) | Enriched cells from forest soil in Barre Woods Harvard Forest LTER site, Petersham, Massachusetts, United States -... | ecosystem: Environmental > Terrestrial > Soil > Temperate forest >...
GTGGAGCTGTCGCGGGCGTATCCGGATTTCTATCATGAGTCGCCCCACAACATTTTTGTAGACGCCCTAGTGTCGGAGGGCATCCCAGGATTGGCGATTCTAACTGGATTCCTAGCGCTGGCGTGGTTTGCCACTCGACGCGCCGTCAAACAAGGGCAACAGGCCGGGCCGTATCTCGCTTCAGCGCTGGTAGCGGGGCTGACCGCCGGCCTATTCATATGCTTCACTCTACCCGGCGTCCTTTACTTCTATGCGACTGTGGCGATGCTGGCGGGTCTGGCAGTTTCCGTAGCACCTAAAACGGTGCTGGCCACCAGCTCGCGCGCAGGACTTGGCTTGCGCACACCAGCGCTCGCCGTAACTGTGATGGCAGTCACGATGTTTCTGTATTTTATCGTCCGGTTGGCCGCAAGCGACCTGACTCTGGAACGAGCGAAGCGCGATCTGGACGCCGGGCGCATCGAAGAATCGGTGGCGGCTTACATACGGTCACAACGATTGCATCCAACAGGCTCGAGCGACGATTTATACTACTCGCGCGCCTTGTTGGCCGCATCGCAAAACGCATCGAACCCGGCCCGTGCCCGGATGGAGTTCCAACAGGCATTCATTATCGCGCGACGTGCCGCCCAAACCTCTGAAGAGCAGCAAAACGCCTGGTACAACCTGGCTTGGTTCTACGCGGCACAGAACGACGCCGCCGGTATGGCAGCGTGTCTACGACGTTCCGTCGATGCCTCTCCAAACTGGTTCAAATCCCACTGGACGCTGGCGCAAACGCTCCTGTTTGTAGGCCGGCTGACGGAAGCCCTCGCAGAGGCGCAGCGAGCGGCCGAACTGGATGGAGGCAAAGATCCGGAAATTGCAAGTTTTTTACAAAGTCTTCACCATTACGCGGGGGCGCCCAAGGCAGAATAGGGGCGTAGGTCACGAGTCCACTTATGAAAACTTCACTACTCTTCTTGGCTGTTTTGGTTGGTGCGGTCGCAGGTTCCGCGCAGACTCCTGTCGTGCTGGATGGCGGCGTCGTGAATGGCGCTAGTTTCGGAAAAGGACAGCCGGTATCGCCCGGCTCCCTGGTTTCGATATTCGGCACCGGCCTTGTGAGTAAACTCGCCTCGGCCGATACCATCCCGTTGTCCACCAGTCTGAGCGGGGTAACAGTGACGTTTGCCGATCTGCCGCCGGCGCCGCTGTTGAACGTAATCCCCGGCGCTCCCGGCTCCGAGGATCAGATCAACGCGCAACTTCCCTGGAACATCGGGTCCGGAACCGGAGTTGTGAACGTGATGGTAACCACTCCGAACGGCACATCGATGCCCGTCGCCGTCAAATTCGCACCGTCCATGCCGGGCATCTTCATAGCGGACCTGGGCGGCCAAATGAACGCGGTCGCGGTGAACTTCACCGATAATACGCTCGCCTGGAAACAGGGTCTGACGCCCACTTCGCATCCGGCTAAAGCAGGCGATACGTTGGTGATCTACGCCACCGGAATGGGCGCAGTGGACCACCAGCCTGTCGAAGGCGGCATACCCACCGTGCTTGCGCATACAATCGCAACACCCACCGTTCTCATTGGAGGAGTGCCGGGCAAAGTGGAGTTCTCCGGACTCTCGCCGCAGTTTGTGGGCGTGAATCAATTGAACGTGGAAGTGCCTACGGGCGTGACGCCAGGTAACACCGTGCCGCTGCAGATTCAGGTAAACGGCGTCACCAGCACAAACACAGCGGTAATCGCGATTCAATGACAATAACGCTGACGCCGGGCCGCGGGTTGAATGCAAGACTCCTTTGACATTTTTGACTATCTTGATTTTCTGCGGGCGCGATGGAAATTTTTGGGGCTCGCTTGCGGCATCGCGATTGTGGCCGCGCTGGCAATCGGGCTTCTGCTTCCCAAGCGGTATGTAGCAACCGCGACGATCCTGATCGACCCGCCGGTCGGAAACGACGCGCGTACCGCAACCGCCGTGAGTACGGTGTATCTGGAGTCGTTGAAGACCTATGAACTCCTGGCTACGAACGACCAACTGTTCGTGCGCGCGGCCGGGCTGTTCCACCTTCGCGACCAGGATGGATCGCCCATCGAATCGCTGAAGCGGCGGGTGCTGAAGGTCGACAAACTGCGGGACACGCGCGCGCTCCAAATTAGCGTCACTCTACCGGATCCCAAGACGGCACAGGCCGTGGCGCAGTTCATCGCGGAGGGCACGGTGGATCTCAGCCGGTCTGGGGCGAAGGAAGTGGATGAATCGATGATCGAGGACGCGGCCAAAGCAGCCGAGACGGCGAAGGTTCGGCTCAACCAAGCCGAGGCCGCTTGGCAAAAGGGCGCTGGAGCGCACTCCGCGGAAGCACTGCGGTCGGAAGTTTCTGACGACGGCTACCTGAAGTCGCGCGTCGAGGAGCAACTTCTGGATGAGCAGGCCAATCTCGCCGATAGCAGTACCCAAGGCCAGCGCGACCCCGGCGCATCGCGCGCTCGGGCCGACGTCTTGCAACGGCGGATCGGCGAACTCACGCGAACGATAGACGGCAAAAGCGCGGCGCTAGCCCAGCAAAGCGCCCGCGAACAGGATCTGCAGGCTGCGTTGAATGCCGCTCGCACGGCGTACGAGGCGGCCACGCAACGGCTAGCGGATTCGCAGATCGGCTTGGGATCGCGAACGGAGCGGCTGCGCGTGGTGGATCCCGGCATCATTCCGCAGCGGCCAAGTTCGCCGAACGTACCGCTGATCGTGATGGGAGCCGCGGCGCTAGCGCTTTTCGGATCTTTGCTGTACCTCACGCTGTCGTTCGGCCTGACGCAAGGACGGCGGAGTTACAATCGGCCGCTGAGCTTTGCCCGCTATGGCGACGATTGACGGCCGCGTACGCGAGCTACCGCGTAGTTATTGGATCGCGGGGTTGTTGGGCGCTTATGCCTGCGTCTTCGCCGCGTCGCCGAATCCGACGGCGGCCGCTGCGCTGAGTGTACCGCTGCTGGCGATTCCATTCGTTCTTTGGACCCTCCAGACCACCGGCCGTTGGTTGTGGTGCTTCTTCTTCGCGGCGCTCCTGCTGCCGCCCCTACCCTTTGCATTGGGCAATTCTGGGCCGCATGTCGCGGTGGCCTTGGCCGCACTCGGTCTTCTCTGCGGCGCGTTGCGGCTTCCCGAATGGCGCCTGAAGCGCGATCTGCTGCCGTTTGCGATGGCCGTGTTTTTTCTGGTGCTGCTTGCGAGCTCGGCGCTGGCGGTGTTTTATTCGGGGCTGAATGTTGCGGCCGGAAGTCTGGCGCGAGTGATGCTGTTCGGAATTCCCCTGTACGTGTTTTTCTATTCCGCGTACGGGCCTGGCGTGACGACGCAGGAAGACCCTCTGCGCTGGACGCGGTTACTGTTTTGGTTCGGCGTGTTCTCGGCATTGTTTGCCTGTGTCGATTTCTACTACCAATTCCCCGCCCCGGCGGGCTACGGACCTCAGTTCATCTGGCTCGACTCAGGAATCTATCGCCGCGCGCAAGGTTTTTTTTACGAAGCCAGCACGCTAGGAAATGTATGCGCGTTCTTTCTGATCATGATCGCCGTGACGCTGCTACGCGGCCGGCGCGGCGTGGTTCCGCTATCAAGATTGGCATTGTGGTTCGGAGCACCAGTTCTGTTTGCAGCTCTCGTGTTGTCTTATTCGCGTGCTTCATTGCTGAATCTATTCGTGGCGTTGGCCGCGCTGCTTTACATGGAGCGCGTGCGGATTCGGATTGGCAGACTATTGGCCATCGCGGCCAGTTGCTTGGCCGCCGGTTCGCTGGCCGCGTGGCAATTGTTTCCAGAGGTGGTGTCGGGCTATTGGCTGCGCCTTGTGTACTCGCAATTTTTCTTCACACAACCAGGGAGCGTACTTTCCGGCCGCGTTGCAAGCTGGCAGGCCATCGCTGCGTTCCTGGCGGCGCATCCGTGGCACGCGATTCTCGGCATCGGTTACAAGACCCTGCCCTATTCTAATTTCATCGGACAAACCATCGTCGCCGACAACATGTACCTCAGTTTGCTGGTCGAGACCGGCATCCTCGGGCTTGCGGCGTTCCTTCTGCTCAATTTCGCAATTCTTCGGGCCGCTTGGCGGGCCGCCAGGCGCCACGATTCGCGAGCTTCTTTCTTCGGAAGTTGGGTCTTCTGTTTCTGGATTGGGCAGCTCTTCCAGATGCTTTCGGGCGATCTGTTCACGTATTGGCGAGTGCTTCCGGTGTATTTCTGGGTTCTCGCGATGGCTGCCCGGCGGCTGCGCCAATTTCCTCTCAATGAATAGGCGCCTGCTGATCCTCGACCAATTCAATCAACTCGGCGGCGCTCAGCGTTGCCTGCTGGATCTGTTGCCGGCTTTTGTCGAAGCCGGTTACGTAACGCACCTGGCGGTGCCGGGCGACGGACCATTGGCGGAGGGCGCGCGCAGCCTCGGAGCCATGGTGCACAGCATGCCTTGCGGCGCGTATAGATCCGGACAGAAGAGCTGGATGGATGCCGCTCGATTCGGCGTCGATCTTCCGCGTCAGGCTCGGCGCGTTGCATCTCTGGTGGCGAAGCACAGGATCGATCTGATCTATGTGAACGGTCCGCGATTGCTGCCTGCGGCCGCAATCGGAGCGCGCGGGCGGCCAGTGGTCTTCCACGCCCATAGCATTGTGACGCAAGAAGCCGCTGCGCGATTAACACGTTGGGCCGTTCGATCGTCGAATGCCCACGTGATCGCAGTTTGTCGTTTCGTGCTGGAGCCCTTGGCGGCGGCGGTGGACCCCGAGCGTTCGTGCGTAATCTACAACGGAGTGGCGCCAGTGGAGTGCGCGCGACGCCGGCGTGGCGATGACGATCCCTGGCGGGTTGGCATCATCGGACGCATCGCGCCGGAAAAAGGGCAATTGGAATTCATCCGGGCGGCACGGCTGATCATGTCGCAACAGATCCTGCCGCAACTGCGCTATGAATTTGTGGTGTGCGGAGACGCGCTATTCTCCAGTCCCCAATACAAGCGGCGCGTGTGCGCCGAAGCCGAAGGATTGTCGATCGAGTTTACGGGATGGCGCGGCGACATCCGCGAGGTCTTGTCGTCGCTGGATTTGGTTGTGGTTCCGTCGGCGGCGGTGGAGGCTACAACGCGTGTAATCTTGGAAGCGTTCTCCGCCGGAGTGCCGGTGGTAGCTTTTCGATCCGGCGGGATACCGGAGATCATTGAGGACGGCGTTACTGGAGTGCTATCGACGCCGACAGCCCGGGATCTGGCTACAAAGCTGATGGAGCTTTTCTCCAATGGCGGCGCGTTGCTCGATTGCATTTCCGCACGGGCCCAGGCTGCATTTGCGGATCGCTTTTCGCTCGCCCGCTATCGCTCGGAAGTCTTAGACGCAGTGGGACGTGCATTGTGAGAACGTCACGCCATATTCCCTTCTACGCGCAAGCGGTCTTCGATGCCCTGCATTTTACGATGCCAAGTTTTGCCGCGCTCGGCAGCCTGCGGGAAGACGAGTGGCGCCAGTTGATCGCCTTTTGCCACCGTACGCAATTGGCGATTCCATTCGCGGTGCGTTGTCACGGTCGTTTGCCGGCTTGGGTTGCGGACGTTTTCAATCAAAACCTCACGAACAACGCAGAACGCTGGCAGCGGACGAAGTTGGCGCATCGCCAGGCTGGCGGCGCGTTCGAAGCCGCGGGACTCGAGTTCGTTACGCTCAAGGGATTCACTCACGCGCCCAGCTTCGTGAGCGATCCGCGCCTGCGTGCGCAGTTCGATCTGGATTTGTTGTTTCCGCGCGAACAGCTTCCGATGGCGCTCGACGTCGCTCTCGGGCTTGGTTACGAACCTTTGGGCGGCGGAGATCGGCATCCGGTGGATCACTTGCCGACACTGATTCGCAGGACCGGATGGGAATGGCGGGGTGACCATTTCGATCCCGAACTGCCTTTGTCGCTGGAGCTCCACTTTCGCTTGTGGGACGGCGGCACGGAAGGCTTCGCGGTCCCGGGCGTAGAGGAATTCTGGGAACGCCGGCAACGGCGAAGCATCGAAGACCTGGAGTTCACGTCGCTTGCCGTCATCGATCTGCCCGGGTATGCGTCTGCGCACGTGCTGCGCCATCTGCTGCGCGGTGATCCGCGGCCGTCGCATATTTACGAAATCGCGTCTTTTCTGGAACACAATTCGGATGGCGAGTTCTGGCGGATCTGGCGCGAATCTCACGATCAGCCGCTACGTCGAGTGGAGGCCATTTGCTTCGCGATCGCCCACCAGTGGTTTGGCTGCCGCCTGCCCGCGGTGGCACAAGACGAGACCGAGCAATTGCCGGAACCGGTGCGCGCCTGGCTCACGGCATACGCGCATACGCCGGTCGTAAATCTGTTTCACCCCGCCAAGGACGAGCTGTGGCTTCATCTGAGCCTTTTGGATCCCGACTACTCGCGGTTCGCGATTCTGCGGCGCCGGTTGATGCCGCTGAAACTGCCAGGCCCCGTGGACGCGGTGCTCTTGCCCGATCACGTCATCGATTGGCGAGTGCGTCTGCGTAGTGCGTGGCGCTACTTGGCGTTTCTAAGCTCACGAACGTGGTGTCACGCGCAAGCGTTGGTTCCCACGTTGTGGAGCGGAGCGGCGTGGGGATGGAGCCGTTTGAACCTGAGTAGCGAGTTCTGGTCTTTCTTCGTGGCGTCGGCCTACTACGACTTCGGGTTCTTCATTTTCTTCCTGCTCTATAACCTTTATCTGCTGAAGCTGGGCTATAACGAGGCGTTCCTCGGCCTGGTCAGCGGCTGCATGTTGGCGGGCAGCGTGGCGGGATCCGTGCCGTCCGGAATCGTGATCCAACGATTGGGACTACGCGCTTCCATGATCGCCTGCTTCACCATCATTCCGTTCCTGGCAGTGATTCTGACCCTGGGATTGCCTGCGCCGCTGCTCCTCGGGTGCGCTTTCTTATACGGAGCCGTTTCCGTGATGTGGGCCGTGGTGATGTCTCCGGCGGTGGCTGAGTTGACCAACGCCCAGAATCGGAGCGCGGGCTTCGGCATCATCTGTTCCTCCGGCATCGGGATCGGAATCCTCGGGGGCGCTGTTGGCGGACGTTTGCCGGGTTGGATGGCGCGGCTCGCGCCCGGCACGTCCGTGGTTGCTCAGTATCGCGCGGCGCTGTGGGTCGGTTGCGCCACCGTGCTGCTGGGACTCGTGTCCTCATTGAAGCTTCGATCGCGCGCTCCGCTCTTGCCAGTGCGAGAAAGCCGGTTACTCCGCCGCCCACCGCCGGAGGTGATCTATTTCCTCGCCGCCGCGGCCGTCTGGAATCTGGGCACCGGTGTTTTCAACCCGTTCTTCAGCGCCTTTTTCGAACGCCTTCAGATGCCGGTGGAGCGGATCGGCCTGGTGTTCTCGTTATCGCAACTCGGACAAGCTCTGGCGATCCTGGCCGCCCCGCTGGTGTTCCGCGCCACAGGATTGATCCGGGGAATTTCGAGGATGCAACTGCTGTCCGCGGCCGCGCTGGCCTGTCTGGCCGTGTCTGGAGGGCAAGGAACGGCGGCGCTCGCTTACGGCGCTTACATGGTGATTCAAAACATGAGCGAACCCGGCATGTTCAATTATCTGATGGACTCGGTGCCCGAGAAGCAACGCAGCGGCGTCTCAGCCCTGTATTTTCTGGTGGCCTCAACCATGCAGGCGATTGCGGCGGGTATATCTGGACTGTTGTTGCGGCGCTTCGGTTATCCGCCGGTGTTGCTATTAGCGGCACTGCTATGCGCAATTGCTGGCGTACTGATCCGGTTGCTGCTGGCGAAGCGGACGCCAGTTGCGCTTGCCGCCGATGCCGCCTAATAAATCTGACGCATCAGGTCGAAACCGAAAAATAGGCCGCCCGGCGTGTCCGCCGATGGTTCCCCGAGGAATTCCGCGCGCGTCCCGGCACGCTGAGAAACCGTGACGCCGGGGCTGGTTGTGAGCCCGAGCGTAAACGCGTGACGAAATAGCTTCTTCTGAATGCCGAATGAATATGCCGGTCGATGGATGCCGAGCTCGCCTGAGTTCAGCAAGGTCGGGATCACTTCGGCGACCAATGCCACGGTCGGCAGGATGTCGTAAGCGGCGCCGAAACCGATCGAGAAAGTGTTTACGCCTGGTAAATCCGGAATATCCGCAGAAGTAAAACCAGTGGCCTGCGCAAGAGCCCGAGCATCGAATGACAACGTTGGGACCACGTAGAACTGACCCCGCGAGGTTATGCTGCGCGAGAAGATCCCCTCGATATTCTGGGTGTAGCTCTTGCGGAAGTTGTTCTGGCCTTCGATGGAGACGCGCACCGTCACGTTCAGAGGATCTTCATGGTGTTCATCCAGGATGTTGTACGCGGCCATAAACTGGATAGGCCGTCCGATCTCCGTCGGCGAGCGGAAGATGCTGACAGACAGCCGGTCGGTAACGCCATAGCGAAGGCCGAGAGAAGCAAGCGCGAAGTTGTCCAAGCCGAACAGTTCCCCACCGCGGGCTGGGCCCGTGAACGCAGCATCGTAAGGGAAACGATGCGCGAAGTTGACGTAGAGTCCATGCTCGTCGACGGGGCGGCCAGTGGGGAGGCTGAACAGCACATCATCGCCGGGTTCATAGATCGTGTTGCGGCTTTCCTGCGGCTGCCCGGAAGAAGAACTCGCGCCACCAGGGCGGCCCGCAAAGGTACGGATGTAGGTGGAGAGACTGCCGATCTGCGTGTCCGTTAACCTGCCTGACCAAGCGGGCATCCGGCCACCGCCCTTTCCGTTCCGAATGGCATCGACGATGTTGTGGTCGCTGAGACTGCGCTGGAAAGCGGGGTTCGTAAAATCCGGCGTGTGCACGGCGGCTAGGCCTTTCCCGCCAGCTCCGTGGCATGCCGCGCAGTTCTGCTGGAACAGCGCCGCCGCAGGCTCAGCCGGAGGCGCAGGTGCCGGCGCAGGGTCCGCTCCTGGACCGATCTCTTGAACCGTCTTTGTTGCCACATCAACCTGATAACGTTTTCCGTCCCGCTCTAGTATCAGCGTGGAACTCGTCCCGTTTGAAAATGAGATGCCGAGCGATTTCGCAGCGTCCGCGGAATCGTCCCCGCCGGCGGCGAACAGTTGCGGAGCGCTCAGCGCAAACGACAAGAGGGTTATGGAGATCAGGTTGCGATAGTTCATAATTACCAGGCATCCTTGGCTGACAGCACGTCGGGAATAGTTAGCGCCACAATTCGGAAATACAAGCCGACGGAAAAACGGCGCACCAGAAACAGATCGAAGCGCTTTCGCTGAGCGTACGTCAGCCGGCTTCGTCCGCGAATTTGCCATAGGCCGGTGAGCCCCGGCTTCACCGACAAAACTTCCATTGCGTCCGATTCGTAGTACTGTTGCAGTTCAAATCGCGTGATCGGCCTCGGCCCGACGATCGACATCTGGCCGCTGGCCACCAACGCTAGTTGCGGAAGCTCGTCAATGGAGTGCCGCCGGCAGAAGGACGCAAAACGGCTGGTTACTCGCGGGTCTGGTCCCAGCTTGAGCTTGGGCTCGTCGTCCGCCACCTTCTCGACCAAAGAGCCGGACCTGCGCGCGTATCGTCCGCTGGGCCACATAGTGCGAAACTTGTAAACCCAGAGCGTTTTTCCGTAACGCCCAACTCGCCGATGAGCCACCAGAGGCGACGCTCCCGATGCCAGACGGATGACGAGCGCCACAATCACCAGAACAGGCGACAGGCAAATCAGGGACAGCGCCGCCGCCACCGGTTCCAACGCATACAGCAAGTTGATCGCAACGGGAAGCGCGGGGACGTGACTTCGCTCACAGTTGTCCCGCACGCCGACTACGTTGGTTGCCATCATATTTCCATTTTCTTTTGAGCGCCGGTCACAAGTGCCTGAATATGGTAAAAGCGTTGTAAAAAACCAGGCTGGGGAGGCTCAGAAAAGCAGCTTCAAGGCAAGTTGAATGCTGCGCGGGCCGCCGCTGTTGAATAGAGGCGATAGTAATCCACCGCTCGACACATTGGCCATTTCTTGTGACAGGCCGAACGAACTTCCCGCTGTCAGCAAGTTATTCCCTGTTGCCGCCGGAGCCGCAAAGTTGGGATGGTTCAACACGTTGAAGAATTCTGCGCGGAATTGCGCGGAAACTCGCTCCGTTATCTTGGTTGTCTTGAGCAGGCTCACATCGAGTTGTTCAAGGCCGGGGGCTCGTAGGATATTTCGGCCTGCATCGCCGTAGGTGCCTGCCGCCGGTAGAGCGAAGGCGGCCGAATTTGCGACACGATACGGCGGCGCCGAGGAGCTGATGTACAGCGGCTGACCGGGGACCAGGTTGGGACGCTGATTGTTGGCGGCAAACTGATCGCCGTTACCAGCGATGTCCTCTCCGATCAGCGGCGTGTAGGGCACACCCGTTTGCGCAGTCCATAAGCCCGAGAGCGCCCATCCTTCTAGAAACCTTCGTAAATGCTCGGTTTTGATTGGCAGTTCATAAGTGGCAGCGACCACGCCGTTGTTCCGGACATCGAAGTCACTCGAGGCATACTCCGCATGAAAATCGTAGGGATTGGAGCCCGTGAAAGACGAGTTGAGGGAAGTGCCGGTGGGGTTAGATGCGTCATCGAGCGAATGCGCCCAAGTGTAGGAGGCTGTCAGTTCCAGACCGTGAGCCAGTCGCCGTGTCAAGTTGGCCTGCAAGGCATTGTAATTGGAGACTGCGTCGGTCTGAATCAGCTCGAGCGCGCCTGGCGAGAAGTTCATATTCGGCGCCATGCCGGTTGCCGGGTCGATCAGGTTCAGAGGCTGCATGCGAATCAAATGCCGGCCCAGTGAGCCGATGTAGCTGGCCTGAATCACCGTGTCTTTGCCGAGCTGCCTCTGCAAGTTCAGGTTGTATTCATAAGCGAACGGCGTTCGAAAGTTAGTGGGATTGTAAACTGTGGCGCTGCCGAAAGGCGGCATGCCGGTAATTGTGCTGACCAACAATGAGGGGTCGACCGGCACAGTCACAGGACCTCCCGACGCGGTCCCGAGAACAAAATTAGTGATCTTGAACGGCGGCCCGAATGCTAACTGCGTGGCATTGACGGTAGGCAGATCGTAATAGATGCCGGCGCCGCCGCGCAGCACAGTCTTGGCGTCTTTCGTAAGTTGGTAGGCGAAGCCTAGACGAGGAGCAAAGTTATCATGGTCGCCATTGTGAATGGGCGCGCCCGGCGTCCCCAAAGTTGCGGTGGCGATGTCACCGAGCCCAACGATGGGGCTAAACCGGCCGTGGGCTTCTGTAGGCACGGTGTCGAGTTCGTACCGCAGCCCGAGGTTGAGCTTCAAGCGAGGCGTAATGCGGACGTCATCCTGAAGGTAAAAGGCCAGGTTGGTGAATCGTATGCCGAAATCGGTTTGGGCGGCTTGATTCAAGAACGAGGTGGGATTGTTGTTGACTGCGTCGGCGACCGTATTGAAAAAGTACACACCGCTCGAAAGTGGCTGAAGATTGGGATTATCCTGCACGCGCCGCACCCAAAAGCCGAACTTGAAGTCGTTCCGCCCGTGGATGTACGTGACGTCGTCTTTGAAGCTGAACAAGTTGTTGTTCTGAAACTCTGGAGGGTTAGGCGATTCAGCAAAGGGCAGGCTGAAGATATAAATGCCGGGCAGAGTAGCGTCGCCCGCCGCATTCAACGGGACCGGCTCAGCGCCACCGAAGTTGTCTGACGCGCCAATCGTACCATTCGAGCTGCGCACGAATCCGAAGCGCGCCTCGTTGAAGAGCTGCGGAGTGAAGCGATGCACTTCGGAGAGACTTACGCTTTGCAGCCTGGTGCGGTTGGTGGAAAGTGAATTGAGATAGAACTCGCGAAGCACACCCAGGGAATCGCTGAACGAGTAGCGTGCGAAGAGATCGTCGCTGTCGGAAAAGCGGTGGTCCAGACGGGCGCTAAAATCCGTTTCATTGATCAGATTGGTCGCGGTAGCGAAATAGCTGGCGGTGTCATCCCCGTTAGCGGGACCGTTAGGCAAGGGATACTGGTCAATGAGAGTCTGGATCGCTGGGCTGGCCTCGGCGCGAGCGGCCAGCGATGGCACGCGCGCATTGGCGCTCACTCCCACAGCCTGCCGCAGGCCTTCGAATGACACGAAGAAGAACGTTTTGTCCTTGTGGATAGGACCGCCAACTGTGCCGCCGAAAAAGTTATTGCGAGCGGGCGGTTTGGAAACACCGTTGGCATTGTTGAAGAAGTCGTTGGCATCCAGGTCGCTGTTGCGCAGATACTCGTAGGCGCTGCCGTGAAACTGGTTGGTGCCGCTTTTGGTGTCCACATTGATTACGCCCCCGGAGAAACTGCCGAATTCCGCAGTTTGCGTCTGAGTCTGCACTTTGAACTCGGAAACCGCATCCACCGACACCAGCCCCATGCTGCTGCCGGATTGACCCACGGCTGGGTCGTTGCCCGGCGCCAGACTGACACGTCCATTGGCGCTGCCGCCTGCATTTACATTGATCCCGTCGATCATGATGTTATTGGAAAGGTCGCGTTGGCCACTGACATTAAACGGTCCGGCCGGGGCGGCGGGATTATCCGTCGCGCCGGAAACCCCCGGCGCTAGCCTTGCTAACCGCAGGAAATCTCGTCCATTGAGCGGCAAGTCGGCGATCATCTGTCCGGCGACAACCAGGCCTTGCTCGGACGTTTCCGTCTCAACAAGCGGCGCCTGCGCCTCCACGAGGAGGTCCTCCTTGATGGCCGGCAAGGTTAAGTGAAAATCGATGCGGGATGTTGCATTCACCAGCAACTGGACGTCGGCCGCCCGCGCCGGAGAGAGCCCTGTAGCCGAGGCTTCCACCACATACATGCCAGGCGGAAGGAGGTCGAACGAATAGTCGCCTTGCTCCCGTGTTTTCACCCGCCACACGAGACCCGTACTGGCATTTGTTGCCTGGACGCTAGCGCCGACAATAGCAGCCCCGGAAGGATCGGAAACAATTCCTACGATGCCGGCAAGCTGGCAGAAGGCGGGGACAGGGAAGACAAGGGATACGAGGAAGACGAGGAATGCAAGGGGCTGACGGGTCATGGATCAGGCGCCCCCATCCACGAGGCGTTCCAGCCGACCGACTGCATCGTCGAGATGGGAGTACCGCATCTCCCAGAGGCCAGCGCGCAACAGACGTTCATGGCAACGCCGCTGCGCTGCCCGTATGTCGGCTGTTCCAAGGCTGGCGCAGCGCACCCAGTCCTCTCGAAAGCGATCTGCCGCGCAGCGGTGAATGGAGGCTGGCACTGGTTGATCGGGTGGCCGGCGATCCAGGAGGACCACGTGATCCACAACGCAGCCCGGCGCGGTCGAGATTCCTAAGTCACGCGTGGGAACCTCAACGCCGATTTTGCCGTTCGGCCGCACCGTGGGGAGATGATTGGCCAACTCCCCGAACAAATCCGGGGCATCCGTCCGGAAGCGAATGCTGTAAGGTTCTCCAATCGCGTAGCGGTCCTCGTGGTCGCGCACCAGAAACGCGCTGTCATCACTCACGTAGGTCCATCCGGCCCTGGCGCAAGCATAAGCCAAAGTACTCTTGCCGGCGAAAGAATCGCCGCACAACATTACACCGGTCCCGCTTCGCGTCACCAGCGCGCCATGCAGCGGCGCCAGCGCCCGCTGCTCCCCCAGCGTGGCTGCGCCGGCAGTCAGAAACTGGTAGCGCAGCAGAGGGTGATCCGCCGCCGTGCTGCGCGTCACCCAGCCAAAGGCAAAACCACGGTGGAAATCGCACAGCATGAAGTTCTCCGGGCCGGCCATGATCGACATCAGATGTTCTCGCGCGCGATACACCGGCACCACCGGCAGCGGCGATTCTGAATCGCCCTCGACCACTCCCAGACAAACACGCACTGGTTCCACGGCAAACATCTGCTCGGTCGCGCCCCAAGCTTCCTCAGCCGCTTGGATCACGTCGTGCGAATTGGTCTCCAGGACGAGCGGATATCCAAGCGGATAAAACGTCCGGCGCAGCGGCAGTTCGCGCTCGGATAAGACGGGATCGGGAACGGTCTGGATGGGACTCAAATCTTCAGTCATAGGCACTGGCTTCGTTGTCAGGGTAAGCGATTAAGAACACCAAAGCCAAGAGATCAAACTGCGAATTCCTTTGATTTTACAAGAAATGTACAACCCACAAACAAGCACTGGTAAAGTGCGCGACATACTGCTATTAACGGTGCCGTCGGCGGCCTGATCTGATGCGCTCTGCGATTGTCCATTACTGGCTCCTGAATATGCGCGGCGGCGAAAAAGTCGTCGAGGCGCTATGCCGCCTGCTGCCGGACGCCGATGTGTTCACGTTGTTTTACGATCCGGATCGCGTATCGGAAACTATTCGCTCGCATCGCGTGCAAGCCTCATTCCTGCAGCCGTTTCGCAAAGGCTATCGATCGTTGTTGCCATTGATGCCGATGGCGCTCGAGAGTTTCGATCTGCGCGGATATGACTTGGTAATCAGCAGCGAATCTGGCCCGGCCAAAGGCGTGATCACCTCGTCGAACACCAAGCATATATGTTACTGCCACACGCCCATGCGCTATCTGTGGGACATGTATCCTGCGTATCGCCAGGATTGGACGCGCAACCCTTGGAAGCGCGCACTAATGGCGCCGCTTACGAATTATCTGCGCTTGTGGGATTACGCTTCGGCGGCACGCGTTGACGAGTTTGTCGCCAACAGTGCGAACGTCCAGCAAAGGATTTGGAAGACGTACAGGCGGAAGTCCCAAGTGGTGCGTCCCCCCGTGAACGTGGAGACTTTTTATTGGAGACCGCCCGAGGATTACTATCTCATCGTTTCCGAGTTGGTTCCCTACAAGCGCGTGGATGCCGCCGTGCGGGCTTTCAACCAAAATGGACGCAGACTGCGGGTGGTGGGCGATGGGCCGGAATACCAAGCTCTGAGGCAGAACGCCGCCGCGAATATCGAGTTCTGTGGCCGCGTCCCGGATGAGGATCTTCGAAATCTCTACGCCCGGTGCCGCGCGTTTCTGATGCCTGGGGAAGAAGATTTCGGAATTGCGGCGGTGGAAGCACTCGCCAGTGGAAAGCCAGTGATAGCGCTGGCGAACGGCGGTGCGCTCGAGATCGTGCCCGATTTTGGAGGCCTCCTCTACGACGAAAGCGAGGGTCTGCTGCAGGCCATCGAGCGTTGGGACCAATTCGAAGCCGAGCTCGACCCGCGCGCGCTACAGTCGTACGCCGCACAGTTCTCAGCGAGGGAGTTCACGAGACAAATGAAACCCATCTTGTTTGAAACCGGGTCGCCCTCGGTCAAATTGGTCAGTTAGACTCTGGCGCTCGTGACATTTTACAAGGTGTTTACACTTCGTTCGAATTTCAGACGCTTCCAAGGTGTATCACTGAGGGTATGACACAGAAATTGCACTTTACGCTGATATTAGCGCTCATCTCGGTTGAATCCGCGGGTGTCGCTCAAGGGCAGTTTTTGCGAAACAATTCGATTCTGGATTCGCTCCAGAGCATCACCGCCTCCACCATACCGCCCAACGGCGATTTGAATCCCTACGGAGTGGCGTTTGTCCCGGCCGGATTCCCAGCCGGAGCCAATATCGCGGCGGGAGATGTGCTTGTCGCGAATTTCAACAACAGCAGTAATGCTCAGGGAACGGGAACCACCATCGTCAGCATTACTCCGACAGGCCAGCAGGCGCTCTTTGCCACATCGCCGCTCATCGGATTGAGCACGGCCCTCGGGGCCCTCTCGCGCGGCTTCGTGATCGTTGGTAACCTTCCGGTCACTTATCCCGGAGGTGTCGCGACTCCGCAGCAGGGATCGCTCCAGATCTTCAACCGCAACGGTACGCTGGTCGCCACGCTCAATGACCCAAATCTCCTCGACAGCCCTTGGGACCTCACCATCAACGATCAAGGCTCGCGAGCGCAGGTATTCGTCAGCAACGTTCTGAGCGGCACCGTGACGCGGCTGAATCTTTCGGTCAGCAGCAATCAAGTGACGGTAGTCAGCAAGACGCGGATTGGGTCCGGCTACACCCATGAGCCCAATGCCGCCGCCGTGGTGGTCGGGCCCACCGGTCTGGCATTCGATCCGTTCCATGACACGTTGTACGTGGCCTCGACCGGGGATAACAAGATCTTCGCCATCGGCGATGCCGGACAGCGCAACAACAGTGCCGACCTGGGCTATGTGGTGTTTGCCGATCAAACGCACTTGCACGGCCCATTGGGACTGGCTCTGGCGCCGAACGGTAACTTGATCACCGCCAATGGCGATGCGGTGAACGCCGGGGGCACGCAGAACGAGCTCGTCGAGTTCACGCCGCAAGGGTACCTGGTCGCTCAATACCAGATGGACTCCGGTGCGCCGGGCAGCGCGTTCGGCGTTGCTCTCACGAGTTTCCCGGGCCCAATCCGTCTTGCCACCGTGGATGACAATCTCAGCACCGTTACCGTTTGGAACCTAACTCCGGCCTTCTGAGCAGTCCTTGCGTTCGCGACGGGCCTCCGGATAGAATGGCTCTGCTCGCGAACTCGAGCTGCGATGCGCGGAAAATCTTTCCTCTGGCTTAGTCTATTCGCCCTATACGGAATTGCGGTTGCCATGTGGGCGCAGGAAGGACATCCACTCACCGGTTCCTGGCACGGCGAATGGCACCCCGCCGTTGGCCAGAAAATACCCGTCCTGCTCTACATGAAATGGAATTCCAAGTCCATCGAGGGTACGATCAACCCCGGGCCGAAGGCGGTTCCATTGAAGGTCGCGGATCTGGATGCTTCCAATTGGACAGTTCACTTCGAGGCGGACACTAAAGATCAGAAGCATATCGTCATCGATGGCAAGCTGGACAATATTGGCTCGTATAACCGCACAATCACCGGCACCTGGACAGAAGGGGCCGTGAAAGGCGATTTCAAACTGACCAGGGATTAGACGCATGCTTCTCCTCCCTGTCGTGGCGATTTCGGCGTTGATGACGGTCGCGGCTCAGTCTAAGGATCGCGGGCGCGAGTTAGTCGAGGACGTCTGCACCTACTGCCACAATCTCGATCGGCTGCACGGCAAAGAACTCAGCCGCGAAGAGTGGCGAGGCTTGACGAAAGGGATGATATCCGAAGGTGCACCTGTCACAGACGACGAATTCTCTATGATCCTCGATTATCTGGTGAAGAACTACGGGAGAAGGCATTGAGCATTTTGCGCTTTGCCGTGGCATTCTTTACGTTGGCTGTGGCGCTGCCTGTTTGGGCGCATCATGACCTTCGGGCGGAATTCGACGAGCAGAAGCCAGTGTCCCTGCGCGGGATCGTAACCCGATTCGAGTGGAGTAATCCTCACGCTTTCCTCCATGTCGACGTGAAGGACCCCAGCGGCGAGATTGTGAATTGGGCGGTGGAGTGGGCCAGCCCCCTGGATCTGCACAAGGCCGGCTGGACCCGGGACGCGCTCAAGGTGGGCGATTCGGTGACCGTCGAAGGATGGCTGGCGCGTGATGGCAGCAAGCTCGCGAGTGGCAGAACCATCGTCCTGGCGAGCGGCAAAAAGTTGAACGAGGCTCCGGAAACGGAGGCACCGGTGACGCGCGGCCAATCGAAACCTACGCCGCGCTGGCCCGATGGCCACCCGCGGTTGGGCGTGGTGCCCGGCGAGAGAGGCTACTGGGCGAATCCGAGCGCGGCCAGCTTGGTCGAGACCACGGTCGGCAATATCCGAATGGACAGTAACGGTCTTCTGGCGAACCTCAACGACGCCGGCAAGGTCGCTCCGTTTCAGCCTTGGGCCAAGGGTTTGTACGAGTATCGCCAGCGCACGCTTTTGAAAGACGACCCGATGCTGAGTTGCCTGCCACCGGGCGGTCCGCGCATGTTTCAAGTGGCGCATGGCGTGCAGTTTCTCGATCAGCCGGAGCGGCGGCGCATCTTTGTCATGTCGGGCGGCGCCAACCGCAATTGGCGGCTGATATACTTGGACGGGCGCGCGCTGCCGAACAGTGACGACGTAACGCCCACCTATTTCGGATATTCGTCGGGGCATTGGGATGGCGATACGCTGATCGTGGAATCGGACGCGTTCGTCGAGCGGTTCTGGTTCTCAAACGGCGGGCTGCCCCACACCGAGAGCCTGCGCCTAATCGAAAAGTTTTCTCGCCCGGATTTCAATACGCTCAGATTCGAAGTGCTGGTGGACGATCCGGGGACATACACGCGGCCCTGGTCGAGCGCCTGGACGCTGCGCTGGATCGCGAACCAGGACATCCAGGAATATTTTTGCCAGGACAATTCGAAGGACGAGCCTCACATGGTCGGCCCGGCCGTCGGGCGGTGACGACATATAATGAGTAGCCAAAGGAGAGCTTCCATGAGACCCAGCGCGTTCGGTCTGTTGGCCGCGGTTTTTGGTGCGTTCCTGGTGACCCCACTACCGGCGCATCACTCCTTCTCCGCCGAGTACGACAGCAAGAGGCAAGTGACATTGAAAGGGATTGTCACCAAGGTGGAGTGGATGAATCCGCATGTCTATTTCTACCTGGACGTAAAAGACGACAGCGGGGACAACATCACCAACTGGGCGCTGGAAATGGGACCGCCGAACGGCTTGGAGCGCAGCGGTTGGACGCGCAACACCATAAAGGTGGGCGACGAGGTGATCGTTGAGGCGACGCTCGCGAAGGATAACAGCAAACAAGCCAATGCGCGGTCGGTCACCATGGCATCGACCGGGAAGAAGCTGGGTGCGGCGTCAAGCGAACGCGCCAATCCTCAGCAGTAAAGCCGCACGGCATGGGATCTCCGTTGCGAAATTCTTGGTTGGCTCGCACGACCGCTGCCCTTGTATTTTGCGCTCTGGCGCTCACGCTCGCGGCACAAGACGAGCCGCCCGTGGGGCTCAACGGTGGACGCCTCGAAAGCACTCGCAAAGCGCAACCGGCGCGACCGACGCCGCACTGGCCCGATGGCCGCGTCAATCTGGGCCCTCTTCCTGGTGAAAAGGGCGTGTGGGAGGGCAATGCCGGCTCAACGCTCGCCACGAATATCAAGGGCGGTATCGACAACCCTCGCATGAACCTGCCTACCAACATGAAGATCAGCGAGGTTCCGTTCCAGCCGTGGGCCCGGGCTCTCTATGACTACCGGCAAGGCACCACAACCAAGGACGACCCGCATACCAAGTGCCTGCCGTCGGGTGGACCGCGGCTGTTTCATACTCCGTACGGGTTCGAGTTCATTGATGTACCGGAAGAGAAGCGGATCTACATGATCGAAGTGGGCGGCCCCCACACCTGGCGCATCATCTATATGGACGGCCAGCCACATCCCAAAAATCTGGAGCCGAGTTTCTTCGGTCATTCGACCGGGCACTGGGATGGCGACGCGCTAGTGGTGGACACGGTCGGCTTCAACGAGCGGTTTTGGCTGACGCGCGAGGGGATTCCGAGCACCGAATTTTTACACCTGACCGAGCGTTTCACGCGCACCGACTACAACACGATGAAATACGAGGCCACCATCGACGACCCCGGTGCCTACACCAAGCCGTGGACTGGCGGGTGGATTATCCGCTGGCAGCAGGATCAAGAGATGTATGAATACGTTTGCCAGGACAACAACAAAGATCCCAAGCACATGTTCGGGGGCGAGCGCTAGGTTCCGGAAGGGGCGTCCTTGCCTTGCAGAAACTTTGACAGACTTCCCGCCATGTGAACAAACTCGGCGGGCATCATGATTACAGTGGTGCTGTTGTTCTCCGCGCCTACCTCGGCCACCATCTGCATGCGGCGCAACTCGAGCGCTGCGGGGTTGCCGACCATCAGCTGCGCTGCCTCAGCCAATTTTTTGGACGCCTCCAGTTCGGCTTCCGCTTTGATGATGCGGGCGCGCTTCTCGCGCATCGCCTCAGCTTCCATGGCCATAACGCGCTGCATCTCTTGAGGGATCTCCACGTCCTTCATCTCCAGCAATTCGACGGCGACTCCCCAGGGAGTGATATTCTCGACCACGTTCTTGCTCAACATGCTATTGATCTGATCACGCACCTTGAGAACTTCGTCGAGATCATGCTGGCCGATTACATTTCGCAAGCTCGTGAGCGCGACCTGTTGGACGGCGGCGCGGAAATTCTCCACATTTAGAACAGCCTTCTGCGGGTCGCTGACGCGATACCAGAGTACGGCGTTCACCTTCACCGTCACGCTGTCGCGCGTGATGGTTTCCTGCTGCTCAATAGGGGCAGTGACAACCCGGAGATCGATGCGAGTTTCGTTTTCGATACCGAGCGGAATCAACCAGAACAGGCCGGGTCCGCGCAGCCCGGTAAAGCGTCCCAACCGAAACACGACCGCGCGCTGGTATTCTCTGGCGATCCGCAGACCTGATAGCAGGACCAATACGACGAGCACGGCGACGCCGGTCAGAATCATAGGAGCTAGCGTACCATGCGTGTCTGACCGCCAAGTTTGCACATGTTCGGCGGCGAGCGCTAGCTTCGCCTAATTCTGCGCAGGCCCCGGCGCAGGCGCTCCGCAATTCCGCGTGCACTTGGGAGGAATCACGAACTTATCTTTGATCTTGTCGCGGAAGGCCGGGTACATTGTTTCCGCTCCGCCGAGCGAGGCTTCTCTGGGAATATGGTAGATCTTGTCCATTTCATCAATAAACGGATTCTTCCCTGGCAGATAATGCGGAACTCTGCCGGACTCCACCCCTTCAAATCCGATGATGCAGGGCGGACCCGCCACTGCCACGGGCGTGGGAGTGGACATATAAGACCGAGTCAAAATATATGGCTCGGTCAAATAAGTCGGATCCTCCATAACCAATGCCAGCGTCAGCATATCTCCGTGACGGATAAACGTCGTCGTAATCGTAGCTTGGTCACTGCTCGCCGCCCCATTTCGGCGAATATACCCGGTCTTGATGTGCGTGGTGTAGGCGGTGAGCACGTCGCCATTCCAACTGCCGGTGGTGAATCCGGTCTGATCGTGCGGAGCATTTTTCGAGGGATGCGGGCGCCCGTCCATCCAGATGGTCATGGGCGCGCGGGTCTCCCATCCGCCCAAAACCCATGCGTTGATATTCCCAGTCAGTGGATCGCTTTCGCTCCAGATCTTGAGGCTGAATGGCCCGGCCGCGATATGCCACTGTGTCTGGAACCAGCAGGTGCGCTCCGGCATGGAGATGGTGGATTGCGAAAAGCTCAGGGCCTTGGCGCGGCCTGCTTCGTTGAAAGGAAGTCCGGCCCAGTCATCGGGGTTCGGACCAGCGCCGCGCTCCATGCCATCCTCGTGGTTCTTTGAAGTCCAGGATCCCGACAGATCGATCTCCGCCAGAGCGGGGAAGGCTGCCGACAGCAATATCGCGCCAGTGAGGAAGATTTTATTTCGGGTCATGTTTCACTCCTCTCCTTACCATCTCGCGGAACACGCCGTGGGATTCCATCCGGCATCGCCGTCCTGCTTCTTGAAATGTGAACTGATGATAAACGGTTCGCGGAGATAAATCGGGTCGGTGACCACGATGGTGACAACCAACAACTGATCGCCGTTGCGCTCCTTGACTAAATCGTAGTACTCCACCAGACCGGCGTTATCACTATACGGAACACCGTTTTTGCGCAGATAACCGGCCTTCAGATGGGATGTCGTCACCTTCAGCGACCCGCCGACGGGCCGAAAGCCGGCGCGCTGGATTTCCCACTGGGCGAGCGAATCGCCTTGGATCGAAGGCATGCTCTCCGGATTTTTCCAATTGCCGAAATGAAAAAGACGGGTCTGCTTGCCTGCGTCGGTCTCCATGCTCAGTGTTTGGTCGTCCTGCCAGGTGATATGCAGATGTTCCGGCACGCGTAGAATCGCCGGCGCTCCATAGGACTTGCACTGATCGCCCGCTGCTTCATCCTTGGCGGGATCCCATGAGTCCGCGATTTTCACCGCGGCCTGGGTCATCGGAACACTCTGATAATCGCCAGGCGCGGGCGTCACCATGCGATAGCGCCAGTCCTCGGTCACTATCGAAACCCAATAGCCGGTCAGGTCAATGGGTGCTGCTGCCTTTGGGTTCATTGGCGGCCCGCCGCGCCCACCGCCGGGAGGCTGAGCTGCAAGCGGAAGCGCCAGCGCCATCCATGCTATGGCAATCGTGAGCCCCAATGGTGATTTTGAGATGCGACACGTCATGGCTATCTCTTTCCAATCAGGCTTTTGTAAATCGACTCGACGAACGCGCTGGTGGATCCCTCTCGCACGCCATACTGCGTCTCGTAGGGCTTGGCCGGAGACGCTGCTTTTATTTGATCGAGCGACATCCCCTGCTTAATCATGTCCGCGATCACGTCACGCACGATCACCACCATGTCGCGGTAATCCACAATCTCCATCTGTTCGCACAGCCGCCCGTGCCCCGGAATCACGTACGTCCCAACCCCCTTGTAGATGAAAGGCGTCGGCGGGATGGCCAGTTCAATCAGCTTGTTCAGGGCGTCGATCTCGCCCTCGATGCTGCCCCCATGCGCAAGGTCAATCACCGGAAATCGCGTTTTGTCCAGGACGTCGCCGGCAACCACCACGTCAGAGCCGCGGAAAAATACGAAACTGTCGGCATCGCTGTGGGCCCGCGGCAGATATAGCACTTCGATCCCTTCTTCGTTCATGCGCAGGGTGTATCGTTTCCCATAGAAAGCTTCCGTGGGTAGGGCTTCGTCCGGGAATGGAGACGCTTTGCCGGTGGGAGCGCTCATCCTGTCCAGGATGCTGTTGTGCGCGAGAATGGCCGCGGCACCGCCGTTCGTCATCGCATCGGCCAGCGCTACATTGCCAAGTACATTCGTGAAAATGGTTTTTCCGGCTTTGGAAAGCTTGCCGTTGCCGCCCACGAAATCCGCTTCCGCATTGGTGTCGATCACGTAGCGGATCGGCAGGTTGGTCAGCTTTCGGATCGCGGCCAATACGCGATCCGACGCCGTTGCGGTGCCCGCGTCTACCAACACCACGCCATCGGAGCCGATCTGCACTCCGATGTTTCCACCGGCGCCGGCGATCATGTAGAAGTTCGGCCGAACCCGCACGACGTCAAGTTCGGCGCTATCAGGTTCCGCGGCATGGATCGGAACTGCCAGCGCAATAACGGCGCTCGCCCAGTAGATGAATCGGATGGCAATAATCTGCTTCATTGTTTTTACTGGATGCATATTATCACTCCGCTGAGAACGCGAGCATCACGTTTCCCGGCATCGCGTTCTGAACTCCAACATACCCAGAGGGCACAAACAGCGTTCCACCGGCCACCACGGGTCCTGCCGCGCCCATCGATCCCCCTTTCGCCACGACGCCGTTGACGGTTTGAAATTCGCGCAGCGTATCGAATTGCCAGACAACTTTTCCGTCGGATGCCGACAGGGCCCGCAGGACGCCGTCAAAGCCGCCCGAGAAAATGATCCCAGGTATCGCCGTCAGCGGACCTGTCTCGCCAGGATGCTGTGCGCGGCCATCCGCCGGAGCCAGCGGAGTGAACCACTTTCGCTCTCCGTTGCGAATATCGATGGCTGCTATGCCGCCGGCGCCCAGACCGAAGTAAGCGGACTGATCGTCGGCTGCTGCCCCCCAAACGATCTTGCCGCCGAATTCCTTCGTGTTGTTCACCAGCGCCGTGCGCCACACGACCGCTCCCTGATGGTCGGGATCGTACGCCCACACGTTCCCGCTCTTCTGGCCCGCGATCAGCAAAGTGCGGCCGCCTGGGAGGTCGCGCAAAATCGGCGGCGAGCCGAAGTCCTGATCCGGTCCGAAATCCTTGGGACAGTTTTCGAGCGGCGTGGGACGCATGCAGCCCACCACCCACGCGTCATTTTCGGTACCTTGCACCGACCACAAAATCCGGCCCGAATCCAAATCCAGCGCCATGACGGCGTCCGTGTTTTTCGGCGCGGGCGTGGTGTACGCGTCGCCGGTGCCAACATAGAGGGCGTGACGTTTTGGATCGATCGTAGGGGCGCTCCATATGCCCCCGCCGGCCGGCGCCCAGCGGCTGACGCCATTGGAGTTTTTGGAAACGACCTTCGGGACATCGGAAATGGTCCAGGTTTTCCAGATTTGCTTGCCCGTCGCGGCTTCCAGCGCCACCACGCTGCCTCGAAAACTACAGCACGGGTAGTCTGGGCTCGAGCTGGCCCCCTCTTCGCCGGAAGCGACAGGCACGTACACTCGATCTTCAAAAATCTGCGGAGCTCCGGTGATGCGCGCGGCGGTATGTTCGTCCACGCGAACCTTCCAGAGCAGCGTTCCCTTGGCGGCGTCCAATGCGTAGACGTTGGCCTTTAGATCGCCGAAGTATGCGATCGGGGAAAGCTTGCCCGGTTTGATGGAGAGGGCAGTCCGGACGCCGGCGTCGGCCTGAAAGGTCCAATAGAGGCAGCCGGTGTTCGCGTCAACTGAATAAACCAAGCCGGTATCGGCGCTGAAGAATACTCGTCCGGCGACCACCACCGGCTCCCCAAATACTTGTTTGGCGCCTGGCAGTCCGAAGGACCATTTCAGCTTGAGGCGAGGAACCTGGCTCGCCGTCATTTGTGCCGCTTTCGCCGTTTGGAAACGCGAATTGGAGATGTCCGCACCCCAGCCGTTCCACGCGGAACCGGATGCTGGGTCGGCGAAGGCAGGATTTACATCGCACTTGCCAATCTGGGCAGCGACGGGCAGCAGGCTCGAGGCAAATGCGATCGCCCCAAGGACGACAGGTGAACAATGCATTTCTGGTTTAGTCTATCGCGAAGGCCGTCAACTGTGTAGCCCAGCCGCCGTGAAATGCATCTACACTGGTGGAATGTTCTTTCTAGGAGGTCGAACTTGTCTGCTGTCATCGAAGTGAGTCCGCTGGAGCAATTTTCACGGGAGCCGACGCCAGCCGCCGATTCCTGTTTACTGGTCATCTTCGGGGCGTCCGGAGATCTCACGCGCCGTAAGTTGATTCCTGGCCTTTACAACCTCGCTTGCGTGGGCTGCATGAACCCGGAGTTTGAAGTGCTTGGCATCGGGCGAACCCCGATGACTTCAGAAGAATTCCGCTCCAGGCTGCGCGAATCCACTTCCAAGGCGGGCGATACGCGCGATTTCAGCGACAACCAGTGGCATGAATTCGAGAACCGCTTGAACTACTTCGCCGGCGACGTCAACGATCCTCAGTTTTACCCTCGCCTGCGAGATCGCCTCGATGAAATGCAGCGGGACGCAGCCAACCCCAACCGTCTGTTCTATGTTTCCACTCCCGCGTCCGTGGCTGGCCCCATTATCGAGGGCTTGGCGCAGGCTGGATTGAATCTGTCTGACAAAGGCTGGACTCGGATCATACTCGAGAAGCCCTTCGGCCGCGATCTGGACTCCGCGCTGCAATTGAACGAAGTGGTCCACCACGTCTTCGACGAGAAAAATGTCTACCGCATCGACCATTACCTCGGCAAGGAGACGGTACAGAATATCTTAGTTTTCCGTTTCGGCAACTCCCTGTTTGAGCCCGTCTGGAACCGGAACTACATCGATTACGTTGAAATCACGGCGGCCGAAACAGTCGGCGTGGAAGGCCGCGGCAGCTTCTATGAGGAAACTGGCGCGCTGCGCGATATGGTTGCTAATCACCTGCTTCAGTTGCTGGCGCTAACGGCCATGGAACCGCCTATTGCCTTCGACGCCGATTCGGTGCGCGAGCAAAAGGTCCAGGTCTTTCGCTCCATTCGGCCGATGACCGTCGACGATGTCGCGAAGCGAACTGTGCGCGGCCAATACGGCCCCGGCCAAGCGGACAAGAAACCAGCCCCGGGATACCGCGAGGAGCCGAATGTTTCCGCCAAATCGCTTACCGAGACCTACGTTGCGCTCGAGTTCCACGTTCACAACTGGCGCTGGGCCGGCGTGCCGTTCTACATCCGAACGGGCAAGCGATTGGCGCGCCAGGACTCGGAAATCCGCGTCCATTTCAAACGCACGCCGCAGGCCCTCTTCGCTGGCACGCCGCACGAACAATTAGGGCCCAATGTCATCACTCTGCGTATCCAACCCGACGACGGCATTAGCATCGCTTTCGACGTGAAGCGCCCAGGCAACCAGATGCGCACGCTCACTGTGGACGCGAACTTTTCCTATGAAACCGCGTTCGGCTCCAAAGGACCACCCGCATATGAGACCCTCCTGCTCGATTCCATGCGCGGAGATCCCACCCTCTTCACGCATCGCGACGAAGTGGAAGCGGAGTGGAGGATCATCACGCCCATTGAAGAAGCCTGGACGAAGTTGCCCGCGCCCGTTTTCCCGAATTACGCGGCCGGCAGCGATGGCCCGGCTGAGGCGGACGCTCTGATTCGCGGCAGTCAGGGGAGCGATCGCGCTTGGCGCAAGCTCGGCGAAACTCTGGCTTCGAAGCGTACCGGGTAAGCTCGCGGCTCCCGGACTAATTACGCCAGGTGCTATGCGATCAAATCGTGCAGCACGTTCCCGGCAACGTCGGTTAGGCGGAAATCTCTGCCGCTATAGCGGTAAGTCAGCTTTTTGTGGTCGATTCCCATCAGGTACAGGATCGTGGCGTGAATGTCGTGGACGTGGGTCGGTTTTTCGATGGCTTTGAATCCGAAATCATCCGTGGCACCGTAGATCGTCCCACCCTTCACGGCGCCGCCGGCCAGCCACATCGTAAACCCAAAAGGATTGTGATCCCGCCCGCGTTTCACACCGCCGCCATTCATGCCGCCGACTTCGCGCACCGGCGTACGCCCGAATTCCGATCCGCAAACCACCAGCGTGTCTTTCCAGAGTCCGCGGCTCTTGAGATCCTTGATCACGGCGGCGAAAGCCTGGTCTGAATTCTTGGCGTTGACCTTGTGGCCCAATATATCCGCGTGGGCGTCCCACGGATCGCCCTTCGAGTAATACAGTTGCACCATCCGCACGCCTTTTTCGACTAAACGGACAGCCGTGAGAGCGCCTCGCGCGACGTCGCCCGGTCCGTAAAGATCGAGCGTTGCCTGGGACTCTTTGCGGATGTCAAACACTTCGGGGGCTTCCGTCTGCATCCGGTAGCCGACTTCCATCGACTGGATGACCGCCTCCACTTGCGGGTCCGAACCGGCATCCTCCGCGCGAATTTTCTCTAACTGCTGTAGTAAGTCAAGCTCGCGGCGCTGTTCCACCAGAGAGAACTTCGGATTATTGACGTAGTTGAGAATCTTCTTGGGATCGAAGTTCTTCTCAACCACCACCTTCTTGGGCTGTTCCTTGCCGTCCTTGTCTTTCTCTGTTTTCTCGGCCCTCATCTCTTCTGGCATGTCCGTGGGCATGCCGTCAGGACCGAGTTTCGTGACTTTGTTCGAAATGTAAGTGCCTTGGTTAATCGCCGGCAGGAAGCCATTACTCCACAGCGGCGGTCCGACGGTGGTTGGTATATCCGGGCACAGCACAACGTAACCGGGCAGGTTCTGGTTCTCCGTGCCCAATCCGTAAGTGACCCAGGCGCCCATCGACGGACGGCCGGCCTGATTGGCGCCCGTATTCAGCATCAAGCAAGACGGCTCATGATTCGGAATTTCCGTGTATACCGAACGTACCCAGCAAATATCATCGACAACCTCGGAAAGGTGCGGCCACAGATCGCTCACATCCATTCCGCACTGCCCGTGTTTCTTGAACGAATAGGGCGATTTCATCAACTCGCCGGTCCTACGTTCAGTGGAGATGGAACCGCCGGGCATCGGCTGCCCATCGTATTTGTCGAGCATCGGCTTGGGATCAAAGGCGTCGATCGTGGACAGACCGCCGTTCATAAACAGAAAAATGACTCGTTTTACCTTTTGGGGATAATCGAGCTTTGCCACACCCCCGGTGGCTCCGGTGAGTCCGGCTCTGGCCATGGAATTGCCCAACATCCCGGCGAACGCCATCATCCCGAAACCGTTACCGACACGGCGCAAAGCATCTCGTCTTGTCACCGGTTGTCGCTGTTTGTGATCGAACATTGTTCGCACCTAGTTGATAAAAATGAATTCCGTGGAACTTAGTAATACCTTTGCGTAGCGGCCCCAGACCGACGCCTCATACTTTATGTCCGGCTTCGCAGGCGTTTTTCCTTTGCGACCGCCCATGCCTGCCATCATGCCCATGCCCATCTCCGCATCGGGAGCGGGAGCTTCACCTTCCGTCGGAGTTTCCGCTTCTTCGGGCTTTGCAGCATCCGCGGTAACGGCATCAGAAGCTGTCTTATCAGATTTGTCCTTATCTGACTTGTCCTTGGGCTCATCCTTTTTATCTTTATCTTTGGCTTCGTCCTTCGGTTTGTTCTTGTCTTCTTCGTACTCTTTGGCCGGTTCGGAATGTAGATACCCGAGGCCGATCTGAATCTCTTGTTCAGTGGGAACACGGCCGTAAGTCAAGCTGTAAATCTTGCGAATGCGCGCCCGATTGTCCGGTTCCGCCGCCACTCGCTTGGCCAATGCTTCGGCTTCCAACTGAACGAAGTCGCTGTTCATGAGGAAAAGGCGCTGTAAGGGAACCGTTGTTGTGAAGCGCTTTTCGGCGCTCATGTTAGGCGGCGGAAAGTCGAATAGTTGAAGATAGGCGTCCAGCTTGTAGCGGCTGACTTTGCCGTAGACGGTCCGGCCCTTAAAATCGGGTGTTAATTCCTGCGAAGGCCCATCGATCATGACGTCCAGATTGCCTGCAACATCCAGAATGGAGTCCCGAATCTGTTCTGCATCCATCCTCTTGCGGTTTGCACGCCAGTAAAGCCGGTTGCCCGAATCCTTTTCGAAATCCAGTTGATTGTTCTCAGTACTCAGTTGATACGTCGCGCTGAGCATGATGTCACGCTGCAGTTTCTTGATCGACATACCATCTTTGACAAACGTCCGGGCCAGAT
>Ga0206831_1089_pt1 | contig 28375 bp, 37 predicted proteins | sample Alteio_BWOrgCont_73_FD_152876 | JGI IMG/M metagenome (GOLD analysis project Ga0206831, IMG submission 152876) | Enriched cells from forest soil in Barre Woods Harvard Forest LTER site, Petersham, Massachusetts, United States -... | ecosystem: Environmental > Terrestrial > Soil > Temperate forest >...
GGCGACAGCCCTGTTTGATCTGGCGTGGCCGCATGGCAAGCGTTTTGCTCCCAAGCTAGCCGCGGGCGGATCGTTCTTCATCTCCTCGGGAAGCCAGCCTACGAGCTATTATCAGCCCACCGCCAAGCTTTGGGTGCCGCTGGGCAAGCATGCCACGTGGTTCAGCGAATGGCGCTACTACGGCTATGGCGAAGCATTCCTTTTGTACCAAGGATTCCGGACGCACCTGGTGACCACCGGAGTGAGGTTTACGCGATGACCTGCGCAGCGTTTTCAAACCAAGTTGACGTATAGACATTGGGGAAGACGATTCGTTCGGCATTGGTCGTACCCGGGCCACCACGCATACTCGCCCGAACGCGTCCGTTTGATGACGGGGCCGCCGTTCTCACAGACGCCACTTCGAATGCGGGAGGGGGCACAGACTAGCCGTAGGCGATCCAGAAGAGTGCGGACGATAGCAGACAGAATCGCATTCGGTTGCAGGTATAACGCTGCTCTAGGAGCTGTCGAACAGGGTGGGTAGGGAGGGCATTCAACGGACTCTGTTACCCATGTCTCCGGGCTGGACGTGAAAGATTTGGCTCCGGCCACGTTTCGGAACAAGGTTCACGGCACGATGTTTTTGAGCGTGGGCTATGAACCGCATTCCGAATCGCGGCCGGCGGCCCGACATTCATGCTGTTCACTAATCCATGATGCTCGCCAGTCTTTTGTATGCCCGAATCGCCGTGTTTTGAAACTCCAACGCTTGCTGGCCGGGTGGTGGTGCTTCCTTCCACTCAAGTTGCCAGGCGAATCCCGTCGAAAGCGGTCGTGCAACGACGCGCAAGGCGCGCTCGGCGAACTCGGGATACTCACTTTTAGCCCTTGCGTCTTCGTCGGTGGTAAGGCGAATCTGTTCTGGCTTTCCTCTAAAGCCTATGCTCAACTTGAATCGGCGGTGGATAAATGCTGCTTATGGACCTTCAAAACGGCTGTCGATCCGAATATGGGCCTCTCGAATTGCGAATTCAGGCCACTTCTGTCGAGAACGGCTTCATCGTCTTCATCGAAGATCCTCGTCTACCGCACCCCGCGGTGCATGAACACCAAGCGCTCAGTACGCTCGAGTCTGCCAAAACCTCCGCAGTGTTACAGGCAGACGATTATCTAAGAAGTCTCGGTGAAACCAAGGAACATTCAGCAGAATGGAGATGCTCGTAAGATTTCCCGTACAAAGCGCCTTGAAGTTACGGAACCGCGCACTACGGCGGATGACGGAGTTTGTTGCTAGAAGGATCGTGCCGGAAAAGTCCCTTCAGGAGTGATCCGTGATCGACCTCACTATCGTTAATCTAAACTCTGTCAGAGAATTTCAAGCTGGTTGCCCCACTGGTCCCGCATGGATTGGGTTATCGTCGGCGGACTTCCCGCCTCTGGGCTGCCGGGATTAGTGATTGTGCTTGTAAGTCTTTGTGAAGAATTCAGGTATCGTCAGCCATGGGAGGAAGGGCGCGACCCTCCAGCAGCGCAGGGAGAGGACTGGTACGCCTTGGATGAAGCCGATGATTTTTGAGAAGAATTCGATCGAAAGCCCACCTCAATTAGCGCCACGTCCCCGATGGGCTGCCAGCTCGGTCTCTTACAACCTTCTGACTGGCATCCCAAAACGATGCCGCCTGCATTGCATGCACTAGCGGGCGGCATTCCTTTGACAGCGCATTGCGGCATGGTGCCGTGGGAGATCCACGGACGGCCCTGAGTTTCGTGGTCCATGAAACACCGGATGCGCTTCTTAACTAGATGATGTAAACTGATGATTTACCGGAGAAGTGTTGCGTTATGTCCGCGAGAGCAGAATTGGCGCGGCCTCCGAACACTTGCCAGTGGTGACTCGGTGCCTGAGCATGACGCCCTCCAATTGCGAAACTGGGCCGTGAGGCCAGAGGACGTAATGTTGACGCTCGAAGAGGTCGCGCTTCGCATACTTAGCCGAGAACCAGATGCAGACTGGGACGCACAGACGCGAAGAGGAATGGCAGAAGGCCCATGGCAAGAGGCGCGGAGTCGGTAAGCCCAGGTAAGCGGAGCTTGTAGCCATAACGGTCTTTTGCAAGGACTGCCGCAGGCTAACATCCGAACTGACAAGCATCACTTTAGAAGCGGTCGCAATCCAGCGAGACATCAATGCTGATATCCGCTCTGGCCGATCAGTGTCCCGAGCAAGACTCAACATGGGGGACGATGCTAATCGCTCGCGACAGGCCGCACTTGAAGCTCTCGCATCCCATAAGGAAACTCATCAGTAAGTCACACCAGCCAACCGCTTCTTCACAATCACCGTCACTTGCACCGAAACGTCCTTGAGCTGCCCTGCGCTCAGCTTGCAAAGTTCTTCCTGCAAACGACCGTCGTAATCCCCTTGGTTCATGTGCTCTACGAACTTAACAGCATCAAACTTTTGCTCCATGACAACTTCCTTCCGCCAGCTTGGGAATCTCGCCCGCGTGATACTCTCGGACCCTACTTGTGAACCCATGGCGAACGGGGGACCTCCTTTGATCCTGGCGCGCGCGGCGGATGTAGTGCGAGCAACGAAGGCTGAGCGCGATCCGTACCGCTATGTGGATCCCGACACGATTCTGGTTGGTGATTGGAATGAAACCGATGCCTATTAAGAGAGGTTGCGCGGGAGCGAACTAATGAGAATGTCGCCTACGGCCACCAAACGACTAATCTTTTGCTTCTTAATAGCACTAGGGACAAGTTCTGCGCAGTGTTCGAACCCGCGAGTTTTGCCGTAAAGAGAAGCACGCGCATTCGGCATGGTGTCGTGGGAGATCCACGGACGACTTATTCGGTCCATGAAACACCCGATGCGCATCTAGCGTAACCGGCCGTCCAGTTGAGCAATCTTGAACAGCGCTCCGAGCCGTAAAGATGGTTGCATTGGGAATGGCTACTTATTGGAACGGAAGCGACCAAATGGAAAATTGCCACATATGCGGCGCTGATACGGATTATTACAAGATAGACCTTCCGACATGCCTCGCCTGCTCAACAGGCGCTGCTGCGAAACCAAAACCAACCCCGAATCACGCGCGACTAAGCGCCCACACGAGTGAATTATCACTTTGCGCCGGGATTGATCCTTAAGGCTTCGCCGCTTTTTTCTTCTAAGGCTTCGCATTACGGTGGTTTTGCCGTCCGCGAAGTGAGACGTGAGTAGCCAATCATGGACGACATGACGCTGCCTTTTGAGAACGCCCAGTTGTTGTTTCAGCATAGCCAGCACACAAGAGAAGGTTGTCGTCATAAGGAAAGCCCAAAGCCAGGAGAATGAGCGAGCCGGCCGCATAACCGGCGACTGCTGGGTGGAGTCGACTCTCTCCTACCTACCTCATTCCGCACGTGGCGTAACCGTGCGCTCAAGCAGCGTGTTCAAACCGCCGACCACGGTGATCTTCTCCACCTTGTCGCCGATTTTCTCCAGCGTGTCGAGTTCCTTGAGCCGCACCAACAGAGGATTATCCTCCATCAGTCGTGAAACACGGTCACTGCCCCGGTTTCGATGTTGCGGGCTTGGTGGCCGCGACGCGAGTCTCCCTCCCGCTCACGAATACCTTCATGGAGTTCTCGGTTTCGCCCGACTCGTCGGTGTATTCGTAGGAGTCCGCTGAAACAACCTTCATGATGTACCGGGTGTGATACATCTTCCCGCCAAATATGCTTTCCCCAAGCCAGGTCCATACGTTGCCGCTCACCGTACCAGTCTTGTTTTCTACTCCACCTGAACTGTCGATTGCGTGGTATCGGTATGCCTTGGAGGTCGGATCATAGTAGACGAAGGAAACCTCCGAGTATTTCCTTTCGGGTCTGTATAGTGCTGCCTCGCAAATCACAGCGAAGCCGCCTGCCGTCCATCTGCAATCGTCAGTGCCACTGAATTTCATCGCTCGCGAGTTCGGCCCCATTGCACCGGCTTTCACTTCGTCTTCGACCGTGAACTTGCCAACCATTACTGCCAGCTTCTTCACTTCCGGGCCAGGCGTTGTCTGAGACTGAGCGCGAGACACAATCACGCTAGAAGCGCATGCCAGCACAATTGAGAGCATCGTTGTGAGATAACGCATTGGACTCTCCTTTCAGGGATGCCATGCAACGTCCTGCTCAGGGTAGCGTAACAGGCAGCCCAAACAGGCTGGTGCCTAACGTTCACTGCGAGTTTCGTCGGCTTGATCAGTGTTTCATGGCTTCGGACTTTTGGCCGGCATCGCGCTTCCTCCAATCAGCCGCTTTCTCCGGCTTGCCCCACGCCGCATAAAGCTGAACGATCCATTCGTGCGCTCGGTCCAGGTGATACCGGTCATCAGCGGAGATGTTGTCTTTTCGCGCAGTCATACCCTGATACCCCTCGATGAGCAAAGGCTCCGCTTCCGCGTATTTTTGCTGTCCAGCCAGGCCAGCGCTCAGCAAGGCTTCGGCGCGGAATCGCTGCCAGTGGTCCGGCCGTTTCTTGCGATCAAACTCCAGGGCTTCACGCGCGAGCGGCTCGCTCTCTGCGAATTTCCCTAATGACAGATCCGCCAGCGCCAAGTCGGCCGCGGAATCCATTGTCTCGGGATTGTCAGAGCCGAAGGCGTGGCGACGCGCTGCCAGAGCTTGCGAGTAATAAGCCTCGGCAAGTGCGAACTTGCTCTTGGTCTGGAACGTGAACGCCGCCGCGGGAAGAACTCCTAATCGGGAGCAGGACGGGAAACCCCGGCTGGATTTCGAGGCCCAACCTGCCGATAGATGATCGACATGCGGCGACCGGCATCGTTAGCCCTTCCAGACCTTACGTACGAACGACTCGAAGCGCTTGCCAAGGCTCGAATGACAACGCCGTCCAGATTAGCCGTTCAGATAGTCACGGACTTCGTCGGTTCCTCTGAATCGCGACGGGAGATTCGGAAGCACCGCACGGGCAAGCCTTTAACAGACCTTGGCTGGCTGGATGGTTATGAAGGTGAATCCGTCGATGACATACTTGCGTTTTCTGATTCCGAGAACGCCTTTCGCATACTTTCTGCTCTTGAAGACTCGATCGAACATCATTGGAAGAAACGACCAGGGTTGCGTACCGGCGTTGAAAACATCATCGTTGCCGTAACGGCGCTAATGCGCGAAGTGAACAACGGCGGGTTCGACCAGTTCTATCGAAACTCTTCCAAACGTTGGGCCTTCTTCGCACGGAGTGCCCTGCTACATATCGACCGCAAGGACGCCGCCAAGATAGTCGCCCGTGCCGGACGTTCTCTCGGCAGGTTCGTGAAAAGTGTCATTGGGCCGGGCGTGGGAGGTCGATTCAAAGAACTGGATGAAAAAATGAGTCGGCCCAATGCGCGGCGCGACCAGGTCTTTGAGGAGTGTGACATAGCCTTTCATAGACTAACTGGGCTGCCCGAGAGCCTCCTAGCGTATGCCCGACGGCATCCGAACGGGATTCTGAAAAAAGCGTGACAGACGCTTCCTCGACAAACTTAGTTGCCGTTGTTGCAAAAGACGCCGCAGCGGTTGGTCCATGCGGTCAACTGCACTTCGGCGCCTCAGAGCGGCTGTTTTTCGGAGATGAAGGAGCGAGACCGTTTCCAATCTGATAAGTCCTGTTCGCACCGAAATCGAGCCGAGTTCACGCACGGGCCTGTCACTCGCTCTGGGGGATCGTGAAGTAGATCGCGCGCCACCATTGCAAATCGGCTAGGTAAAGATACCGCAAAACGCGCTATGGAAGAATCCCCGATCAACCGTCAAGTGTTGGAACGCGCTGGCGAGGACTCGGGGTGAAACCGGCGAAACTGGGAGCTTGCGAGGGGACTCTGCATTCCGACGATGCGCTCCCAGTTCCTGGGAACTTGGTAAGACCCCACTCGGAGGTCGCGGCCGACGTGCCTCCAGCAGCACAATACGCAAGCGCTATGCGCTTGTGGGCTTCCTTGTAAAGAGCGGCAAGTTCGGCGTCGGGCCGGCCGAAGGGTTGGCACGACGCCCTCAGAAACGCTTTTGGGTTGATCAGCCGGTGGGTTCCGAACGAAGGCGGAATTTCCCGGGTCAGCTAAAGCTGCCTTCGAATCGTAAGGACTGTCTTTAGTATTCACTAGAACAGTCCAAAGAATAGCTGTTGTTAAAGCCGACAAACGGCAGCGAGGAGCTCTTCAGCCGAATTGCGTTGAATCCATCCCGACACAAAGAACCCGTCACAGTGTGCTTCCCTCGGATAAAGGACAGGAAGCGAACCCTTCGTTCGGTATCGCTAAAATCCGCTGAGGTTACTACAATTTCATTAGGATTGTCCGACTGTTGAGCAGTCAGGTCGTAACCGAGGTTCTTCAATGCACCTTCAAAGTCTTTGATTGTTAACCGGGGCACCGCATTTGACTCGGCTTTGTCACGCAGCGCTTTTTCCCGTTCGTCTAAGCGTTTTCGAAGATCATCTGCGGCACTGAATTCCGCAGAATTCACCGGTAACGATGCAACATGTTCCCATGCCCGACGGACAGATTCGAGATCGTCTAAGGATTCTCTTTTCGCCGCCTCAAGATGCTCAGCGGGGGTCATAGATTTGAACGGGTGATTGCCAGATAGGTTATAGACTACAATCGCCGCAAAAATGCCGATACACAGAAGGACAGCAATTGACCTCCAAGCTCTTATCATGGCATTTGTTCACGCTAGCTTATGACCCTGTGTCACAACTTCAATGATAGACCGTCATACCCGCTGCGAGCCAAGACGGGGCTGGAGGAGGCTCGGCACGCTTTCGCACTTAGTGGATGTAAAGTAAGCGTCAGAGGAACCCATCTTGTTCGCGTGTCTCGACTCCGCTGAAAATGGCGGGATGCGGAGCAAGGAAGAGGGTCGGAGACTCGTTGAGAGATTTGCAAAAAGCGGGATGACGCGGCGCGAGTATTGCGCCAAGCACCGCATCGGGATGTCCACGCTGGATTACTGGCGGCGCGCGCGGCGGAAACAGAAGCCGACGCTGCTGCCGGTCGCTCTGGAAGAAGCACAACCGCAGACTGGTTTTGTGCTGGTGCTGGCCAACAACCGGCGTATCGAGAGCACCTGGACCTTCTCCGAGGCGGATTTGCGGCGGCTGATTCGGGTGGCCGAGGCATAACATGTTCGGTCTGGGGCTGGCGACGAAGATTTATGTCGCAGTCGAAGCAGTGGACATGCGGAAGGGCTTTGAAGGGCTGTACGGGTTGGTGCGGGATCAGTTGGGAGCCGATCCGCTGAGCGGCCACCTGTTTCTATTTTCAAACCGCACGCGGACACGCCTGAAGGCGCTGGTGTGGGACGGGAGCGGGCTGTGGGTCTGCGCGAAGCGTTTGGAGAAGGGCCGGTTTCATTGGCCGAAAGCCGAAGGCAGACACAGCGTGACGATGCGTTCGGAAGAGTTGGCGATGCTGGTGAACGGTCTGGATGTGAAGCAAACCCGGCAGCGAAACTGGTATCGCAAGAGCGCGTAAAAATCTCTCGCGTATTAATCGGAACTCCCGTAAAATAGAGCTTCCCTTATGGCCGCCGCCGATCCGCAGGTGCGCATTGAGACGCTGGAGCGGGCACTGCATTGGGCCAAACTCACGATTCAGAAGAAGGACGCCGAGATTCTGTTACTCCAGGAGCGACTGCGTAAGCAGCGCATCGGATTTCTCGGGCCTTCGAGCGAAACGCTCAGCGATTTGCAGTTAGAGTTGCTGACTGAGGAAGAACCAGGCGCAACGCGTGAGGAAGTGGAAGCGGAATCAAAGCGCGAGCCGATTCCCGCAGCTCCGCCGCGCGAACGCAAACCGCATCCGGGCCGCAAGGCTCTGCCGGAGAGTCTGCCACGCATCGAAGAAGTGGTCGCCTGCGAAGTCAACTGCGCGCATTGCGGCGGTCAAACACGGGTGATCGGCTATGACTTGAGCGAAGTGCTAGACCGCGAACCAGCCAAGTGGTTTGTACGGGTGACCAAACGTGAAAAACGTTCCTGCGGAAAATGTTCCACTATCCACATGCCGCCGCTTTCCCCGCGCATCGTGGAAAAGGGGCTGGCCAGCGACCGCGTGATCATCGAAACGGTGGTGGCCAAGTACTGCAATCACCTTCCGCTGTACCGCCAGGAAGCCATTATCGAACGCGAGGCGGGCGTGGAGATTTCGCGCGCGACGCTGGATGGCTGGGTGATGCGCGTAGGCGAGTTGCTGGAGCCGGTAGTGGGAGCGATGCGCCGCGAGTTGCTCACAGCATCCTATATACAGGCCGACGAGACGCCCGTTCCAGTGCAGATGCACGATCACCGAGGGGAAAATCATCAGGCGTATTTATGGCAGTACGGACGACCGGGCGGTGAGACGGTGTTCGACTTCTGCCTGGGCCGGGGACGCGATGGACCGAAGAAGTTCCTTGGTACATGGGAGGGGATTCTACAGACGGATGGCTACGCGGCTTACGACGATGTTGGCGGGCAGCAACTGGTTCACGTGGGCTGCTGGGCGCACGCGCGGCGGAAGTTTGTCGATGCCGTGAAGGTGAATCCTCAGGACGGCGCGGCCATCGCGATGGTGACGCGCATGGATGCGCTGTTTCTGGTCGATCGCCATGCGCGTCAGCAACAGTTGAGCGCGGAAGAGCGCGCGGCCTTGCGTCGGGAGCACGCGCAGACTTGGGTGGATGAGATTCATTCCGAGTGCCGGGCGCTGCGAGCGCAACTGCTGCCCAAGAGCGCGCTAGGTGAGGCCGTGAACTACACCTTAAATATGTGGGCCAAGTTGCGGTGCTGCTTCGATCATGCCGAAGTCGAGCTGTCTAACAACATCGCGGAAAACTCCATGCGGCCCGTGGCGCTGGGCCGAAAGAACTGGCTGCATGTGGGAAGCGCGAAGTCTGGTCCAAAGGTTGCGGCGATTCTTTCGGTTGTGGAATCCTGTCGCAGGCTCGGCATTCCAGTCAAACAATATCTGCTAGCCGTCCTGCCAGGCCTCGCTCACAGAAAACGATCGGAGCTCGAGCAACTCACCCCGGCCAAATGGAAAGCCAGCCGCGCTCGACCTACGTTCCCCTGACAGACACTTTATACTGATGGCGGATGCGCTGACTTACGGTTCCCGCAGGAAGGCCTGTTTGCTAGTATTAGGTCGACGGTTTCCGATGCCCTACAGACATTTGGCAAATTGCGGAATTCGATTCGCAATGCTTTTTCTGCTCGTTGTCTTGGCGGCCAAACCATGTTCCGTTTCTTATCCTCGGACTCTGTGGGCAAAGACTCCTGGATCACGGTCAAAACTATTTGCCTTTGAACGCGACGGTCGAGTCGGGTACATTGACCCCACCGGAAAAATAATAATCAAACCAACAATCCGCGAAAGCATCGATTCTGCCCACGATTTCTCGGATGGGCTCGCGCAGGTTCCGGATGGATACATCGATGAAAACGGAAACTTGGTGATCAAGACCGACTACCTTCAATCACTTCCTTATTCGGACGGACTTGCGGAAAGATCCGATTTCTCCGACGGGCTCGCACTCGTCATGGCTTATGGTTCCATTCGGAGATACGCCTGGGAGTATCTCTACCTAGATCGAGCAGGCAACCTTGTCGCGCGCGGTGGTGACAGGCGATCGGGTAATTTCGCAGAAGGGCTTGCAGAGTATGAGGCGCCAGGAAAACCGGCTGTTCGTAGCTTTCAGCCCGGCAACTTTCAATACATTGATTACCCCGGTTTAGAGGGATTCATCGACAAGACGGGAAAGATCGTCATCCCGGCCCGGTTTGCCGAGGTGGGACCGTTCGTGACAGGTTTGGCTCGGGCCGTTCTAGACGGCTACTGCCACAAAGTTATGCCCGATGGCCTGTGGGAAGGCACTCCGACTACAGGCTACCCGACTTCCTGTGGCGGTGCGCCGAAGGACGCAACGACGATTTGTGCGGTTGGATTCATCAACAGATCTGGCACGTTCGTGATCCAACCCGAATTTGAATCTGCGCGCGACTTCCAGGAGGATTTGGCCGCTGTACGAATCGGCGGCAAATGGGGTTTCATCAATACGACCGGAAGCATTGCGATTCCGCCGCAGTTCGAGGAGGCCCAGTCGTTTCAGGAGGGACTGGCCGGGGTCAAGATTGGCGACAACTGGGGATTCATAGATCGAATGGGCAAGATTGTCATGCGCCCTCAGTTTGAGAACGTCATCGGGTTTTCCGACTCATTCGCGATTGTCTACAGCGGTGGGACGCCTTCTTATATCGACCGACAAGGCCACAAGAAGATCGGCAAATCTTTCAAAGAAGTAACACCGTTTGTTCACGGTCTCGCTGCAGTGCTGCTGGATGATAGGCACGTTGCGTACATCAACAAATCCGGAAAACACGTCTTCGATTATTATCGAAGCCCTCTCCGATCCCAATTTTAGATATAGCATCGTCTGACCTGGATTGGTCGGACGCATACGATGTAAACGTGTGTTTGGCCCAGATTAAAAATGTGGACCCGTGACCACCAGCCTTGAGAAAGGCCTCATAGAGGTGGTGCAATTCCCTCGACGACATACAGATGTAGATCGCGCCGCCGTTGACGGCCAGGATCGCCTGTCAGGCGGCCAGCAGAAACTCACCGAAGCGGTCGCCAAGGTCGTCGTTGACGATGGTTAGGCGGCTGGAGGTCTTCCCGGTGTAGTTGCAATTATAGGGACGATCCGTAAACACCATGTCACTCGCGGAGCCGTCCAGTACTCGTTCCAGGTCACCGCGTCTAGTGCCATCCCCGCATAAAAGGCGATGGTCTCCGAGTAGCCAGAGGTCTCCAAATTGGCTGACGACATCGACGTCGGTCGCCGGGACTTCCTCCGGTTCGGCGAGGGCTTGCCGGCTCAAGTCGGTGAGTAACCCGTCTAGCTCCTTTTGATCGAAACCGGTGAGCTGAACATCGAACCCCGCTCGGCTCAGGGCTTCCAGTTCCAATTGCAGCATTGCTTCATCCCCTCTGAACTGGCGGATTTCACTTCCCTCGCGTAACAACAATTGCGGCTTAAATAAACCCGGCGCCTGCCCCCCTCAATCGCTGTGCCCCTGATCCCAAGAAAAGCGAGCTGGTATTGCGGCTACGGATTTCACGACCAGCGTCTTTAACACTTCGCCCACGACTCTTCACAGACGTTTAAGCCATCGTTAGCGTCGCGATTCTTCAGAATTGCTTTCCACGCCGCACGCACGGGGCGACAACAGAATCTCGGCCAGCGTGTGTCGTAATTCCAGAGCCCGGGTGTGAGTGGTGTAACGTAGCAACACGTCATGCCTGGCGTTGTTGCCGACTCGCGCACGCAACTCCGAGTTCGTGACTAAAAGATCAAGGGCGTCAATCCATTCCGTCGTTGAACCACAAAGGAACCCGTTTTCACCGTGTCGAATTGCGCCCTGAAACGCCGGCACATTCGAAGCAACAGTAGGAATTCGGAGGAGTCCCGCCTCGAAGTATTTCAGCTCGCTTTTTGAGGCAGTAAAGGGATTGTTCATTTCAAGAGGTGCCAGGTTAATGCTGGTTTGGCTTAGCAGACTGGGAAGTTCCTCCCATGGTACGAGCGGTTTAATCTCGATCCGGGAAGAAAAGCAAAGGAGACATTCGGGTACATCCAGGTGACCGACCAACATCAGGTGTGCTGCCGGATGTCTGCGCAGCAGCAAGGCCAGAGCTAACGCACATTCGTTGAAATCGTCCTCGTGGGTTCTCGTGCCGCTGAAATAGGCGATCCTGACCAGCCCATCTTGGACCGCAGGTGCCGTCTCAAGTGCCTCGCTAGCTTGCTGAGTCATCTGGTCACTGACTGCGTTTCGGTTGATGTAGACCGGCATCTCGGGGAAGAGTTCAAGGACAGACTTCCGTAGATGTTCAGTGCTCACCAGGACTGCCGAGCACAGTGACATTGTCTGGTAGTGTCGTCGCATTCCCTCCAGGTACCGTTCAGTTTCGTGCTCCGTATAATTCTTAATTGCTTTGATGTGTTTGGCAAGAGCGCTATTGAAAATGAGATCGTCGGTATCGAAAATCACCGGCTTCCCCAGTGCCCTCGCGCGCAGAATGAAGGCCTCAAGCTCGGACGTATAGGTGACTCGGTGAAGTATGAAGAGTTCATATCGCGATGCCGCAGATTCATAGTCGACTTTATCGAACCACGCACTGTCCGAACTGAGACCGAGGAGTTCCAATTGTTCAGCTTGGTGCTGGATCCGATAACGTTGAGAATCCCCGGGACAACCGCTGATGAGGAGGGCGAACTTGAACGATGGCCGTTTGTCGTCGAGCAAATCCTCCCAAGCTCTTCTGGCGCCCGTGCCGATGCGCGCCGTTCGAAGAGCCGTCGAACGAGAGCGCAGCCCGGGAAGTAATTTGAATGTTCTTAGAAGATAACCAGCCAATAGTTCGTAAGGCTGATGAAGCCAGCGGCGGTTGGCAATCCTGTTTTTGTGCCATTGGCGATACCAAGAAACGGCGATCCACCCGGGGCTTTCCATGATGCTAGCTAGCTCAGCCTCCAATTGATCAATTTCCGCTCGAATCGAACGAAGGGTAGTCATCAGATGATCCCGCTCTGGTCGACGTGCAGGAAACCTAGGTAAGGTTTCAGCGGTGCGTGAGGGACTGCGGATAGGTACTCGCGCACAATCTGTGTGCGCGGCTTCGACCCGCCCAGGGTGCGCACGGACCTGCTTAGAGCTCAATTCAAATAACGGCAACATATTGTCCGCTAAACCAGCCGAAGCGCGTCGTAGCAGAATTGCCTGCGGGGCGACAAAGCTTGCGTCAAAGCTCAGATCCGGAGCGAATCCGCCTGCCTCGAAGAGTTCCAGAAAGGCCATCAACTCTGGGACACCGGCAAATTCAGGGCTTTTGAAGGCGCCCCGCTCTGAAAGCAGAATTTTGTCAGTCAACGGCAGGATTTCCGCTAGTGCTCGCGAAGCATCTGAAAGTGGGCAACGGGCCAGAACATCGATGCACGTGACCAAGTCGAAGTTGCAGGCGAAGGAGGCGCAGTCCTGCAGCCGTATCATCTCAAACGATTCAACGCCCCGATCGCGTAACGCATCCGCCAGCGGTCCTCCCGCGGCTCCGGCACAAAGAATCCGGCATGGGCTCAACGTGGCCACTATCTGGCCAGCTACTTTATTCCAAGAGGTAACAGACTCGAGTGGGGATTCAATAACTGCTGGCGGCTGTTTCTCTGGAATCACGACACATACCCCTCCGTTTCAGTTTTGTTCCCGGAAGTTTATCGGAGGGCGCGTGAAATCCGCCGACCTCCAAAAAGCGTGGCTCGTGCGTAAAATGGCAAATGTGCCAGCGCCGTGACCCGATCCATATTAACGAATTTCGAGGCACGCTGTGCGACGCTAATACTGTCTGCTGGAAGCCACAAATGGTTGATGACCGATCGAACAAAGAGATGCTCTTGGTTTCCGAAAGTCCCCTGTTCAGCCATAAGGTGTTTTACGTAAAAGACGGAACTCGACATCATGTACTGCACCCGGAATGGATTGCGAACCGGCCCACTCCTCCAGACGAGCCGCGTTGGGTGGATAAGGGCACAATCTGCAGTTACCAGCTTGGTGCACCCGTTCCGCTGAACTGGAGTGATGAGTCTCGAATGAATCCACCTAGCGGTAGCTCAACGATCCTTCGCGAGATCATGACGAGCCGGCTAACTGGGTCGGGAGTCGAGTTTGGAGCCGGTCACAATCCTTTTCCTGTCCCGCTAGAGTGCGAGGTTCGATATGCTGATCGCTTGTCAGGCGATCGGTTTCGTTCCCAATATCACGGCGGACGCGAGGTGGACGTGGTCGCCGTAGATATGGTTACAGATATGGAGGACATGGGCGTTATTCCGGATGAGAGCCTTGATTTCATCATCGCGGCCCATGTGATTGAACACACGAAGAACCCGTTGCGTGCAATCGAGCAGGCACATCACAAGCTACGGCGCGGTGGAAGCCTGGCTCTTGCAGTGCCAGAAATGAGGCACACCTTCGACAAAGATCGGGCAATGACTTCGTTGGAGCATCTAATACTCGACTACCAACATCCTGTCCGCGAGCGGGACCTACTGCATTACATTGAGTACTTCACCATAGCGGATCCGCGTCCCGTCGCCGCTATATACGGGATTGTCAAGGAGGTCTTCGAGGCTGAAACAGACATCCATTATCATGTCTGGACCTACGAATCGTTCCTCGAACACGTGCAGTACGTGCGGCAGTGCGTAGTGCCCTGGCGGGAAGTCTGGTCACATCCTTCCGCGGCTTCACCGGACCCCGGGGTCGAGTTCTTCATACTACTGACTAAATAGGTCTTGCCGGAAAAGAAATAAGTAACCCAAAACACGTCGACGCTGAAGTTGTGGCTCCCCAGAATTTCGTGGGTGGGCTGGGTGGCTATGAATCATGGCCGGGCACCCAGCCGTTTCACCAGGATTGACATACACGGTGCCTTCCTCATAGATCCAATCCAGACAAAATACTGAGGGACCCGCCGCCCATGAAAAAGGAAATCAAGCCAATGGCGAATCCGAGGAGCGCCGCGAAAGGTTTCTTGCCGGCTAAGTTCGCGAAGCAAATCCAGCCGACGCCTAGCAGCAGCCGCCCTCCGCAAGCTGCGAATTACGACCAGACAACCAAATACGATCACCAGCACAACAGAGATATATCGCCGAGCCTAATCACCATAGCTATTGGAAAGGAACGTCGCGATACGTTCCGCGTAGGGCGGTTATACCCGATTCGTAATCTTGTAATGTATCCCGGCGAGGTAGTGCTTATTTCAGAGCCGCATACTCTTTGCGGGCTTCGAGCAGCAGAGGAATATCAGGATCGGCGTCCATCCAAAACACGAAGAACTGCTCGTAGGTCTTCTTGGCGCGGGCGGAATCGCCCATTAGTTTCGCGGCTTGTTCCGCCGAGTATGGCAATCCCAACACCCACTGCCATGTCGAGGGCCAAACCGATGTACTGTTCCGCGCCCGCTATGCCGAAACTGCCGCGGGGCAGGACCAGAAAATAGTCCGCGGAAAAGACTCCGATGACGACCGCGAGCAATGCAGGCCACACGCCCCCATACCAAGCCGTTACCAGAACCGCGAAGAGCAATGTTGGATAAGGGGGCTGGTTGCCGAGCACCCGGTCGAGCAAGAGTCGCACCCAGGCCGCGAGCGCGATGCTGACCACGGCAACTCCATAGCGGAGCGCAAAGATCGCCACTGCATTGGGCTTTCACGACGAGGGTTTCAAGGGCTTCCATTTTGTCAGAGATTTACGATCATGCTCCGTGATGGAGTACGTGGGGCGTAAGACTACGAAATAGATGTTCAACCGCGCGACCCTTCTGCGCATTCTCACCGCGGACGGACGCGGACCCTTTCATTATTTAGATATCGACTAATTCGATCCGATCTTTATTCGTTTTAGGGAGCGCACGAACCAAACCGTGAGGAGGATGAAGTATATCCCGTAGTTTGGTGCGGCAGAATACGATTTCCACCCTCGCTAGCGCCCCCACGACCGGTAGACCCGAGCACCCAGCAGCCCTGGTCAGAAACTAACCCGCGTGGTGGGAGTCTACTAACGTGTGCGCTTGCCATGCTTCGGTCGCTCCGACAGCAAGGATGTTTTATGGTTCGCACGTTCGATGGTGGTCATCGGCTGAAACTTGCTCGACTAAATCGCGCCCTCACTTATCGCGATATAGAGCGTATTAGCCGGATTCTTTCTGAACGATACTCGGATGACCGGTTCACCGTTCGAATTAGCGCGTTGGCTGACATTGAAAAGCGTTGCGTGGTCCCAACCATCTTTGGTCTGTATACCTTGTGCTTGATATACGAACTGGATATACCGACTGTGATTGAGTGGTACGGCTTCTGGCCGAAGGATAGAGACCGAAAAGTCGTCGAACAATATATCCGATGGGTCGGCTGATGCTCATTCAGGTCTATTCAAAAAACAAAGGCTCTGATGCGCGTCAAAGATATGCCGCCTGCTGGAACACGCAACGCACGCGGCATCGTCCGCATGTATGTCATCTCGGCGACATCTGCGACCTCTATCTAACCAAGCTTGATGTCGCGGCGGTCATTTTCTTCCAGCATTTTCCGGATGCGAAGGAACTCGTCATCATGGCTCCGGAAGCCGTCCGGTCTGTAGATCGAGCAAAATGGAACGGCCGATCCCGAACGGGCGCTCATTATCAGGCCGCGAGCCGGAGCCGGGGTCTGAAGTTCGACGCAATGCTTGTGATCGCCTTTTATCAAGTGCCGGAATCTTTCCCGCTCTAAGCCAGGAGCGGACGAGTTAAGTGCGAGGCACGGGCGGCATACGATGCGCCATTCCTTCTCCCGCCGGAACCGGCTCGCCTTGAAGGAGGCGACTAGATCCATCAGTAACTGAGACGCATTTTGGGCACAGAACCTTGCCAGGGACTCCGCCCAGGGTCCCTTCATGGCGACACTACTGTTTTTCGCCGCCGGGGCGGCGATCGAATTAACCGCCCGGCGTATCGCCCAGCGTTGCACGCACGGCCAATAGATCGCCCGATAATATTGCACGTCTGCGTCCAGACCTCGCGGTCTGAGTTGCGGGTCCCGACTCGAACGAGTGTCGAATTCCAGGGAGTATTTACCGTAATCCTTCCGATGAAAACCGGAGTCTGCCGCAGTGCAGAAGCAGGCGACAAACGTCCAACGCTTGCTGTCAATGACGGTTGCGGGAAGGAGTCTGAGCACCATTTTAGGGAACTCAGCGACCCCTGACTTTAACTTGCGCTGTACTTGCTCCTGCACAAGCTCCGCCCCGTATTCGATTTCTTTCGCGTCGTCCAGGTCTGTGCAAGAAGTGGCCCGAAGGACTCGTGAGTCGCCTATCTTGAGAACAGCGTCAAAGGAGGTGTAGTGGTACAGCGCTGGAGGAAGGCTCCGACCAAGTAGACGGAGCCTGATCGAATTAACGGCTTTCGCAACGTCGTTGGTAAATTCGCTCGGCCTTAACGAAGGCGACATTTAGCGGCACCGCCTGCCGGGAAACGGTGAACAAGACAATGATTCGAGATCGCCACGGCAAATTCAAGCGTACATGGGTGCCGAAGTTCTGCGAAAAGTTCCGAGGACTCTCCCGTTTGGGACTTTCCATCGAGTTTCTGCTAACATCCCACATCATAAACATTGTCCTGGTCCATGGAATTCTGGGTTTCCGCGAGAAGTTCGGAATCGAGTACTTCCGCGGAACGTCGCCGAACATTTTCGCGAAAAAGGTTTCAAGATGATCGCGCCTGTACTCGATCCGACGCAAGGCGTCGATTATCGCGGCGGCCAACTTCGTGATCATATCAATGCCGCAATAGCGAATGGCAGCATCGACCCGCTGCAGAAGACTCACATCATCGCCCACAGCATGGGCGGGCTCGACAGCCGCTGGATGCTGTCGCCGGTGAACCCGAATCGCATCAAAGCTCCGATTCGGTCCCTGACAACGATTTCGACGCCGCACCAAGCGACTGCTTGAAGCATGTTGCTTCGAGAACGATGCCGGCCCAACAGGAGACGTAGTCGCCGGGCAGTAGCCCTTGCAAGCGGAGTTCGGCCAGGGAGAGCTTGTCGATCCAATCCCACCGGGATGGGACGGACGAAACAGTTCGGGAGAAGCGTATAGTTTGTGGCTCAGTGAAATCCTGACTGGCTCGATGCTCGTGTCCAGGTGAGGCGCAGGGGCGACAACTCAATAAGGAGCAGTAAGTACGAATACTGCACGCCCCTGCTTGGAATCAGGCTACATCCAACGGACTGTAATTCCAAGCTGGACGAACGTCTAGCTGCGGCGCATTCGCTTAGCTGGGACGGCAGTGCTCGTTGTAACCAGTAGCTCCCGGACGAGCCTCCAGCCGCGGCAAGAAGAACCGCTGAGAAGATCCCGCTCCAGGGTCCACTTAGCCAGAAGCCACTGAGCGGGGCTGCCCAGATGTCATCCCCCAACGTGCCGTACGCGCTCTTAAATTCCTCCGGGTGGTCGGCATTAGGTGAACCCAAGTCAAGGAGCAATCAAGTGAACTACTCTAAATACGCGGGCCGTGCTGTCTCTCTGCTGGCCTTTCTTCCCTTGCTGTTGAGCGCGCAGCGGGTGACGGATAATGTTATTCCACTGAAAAACTGGGCCACCCCACTCTACTGGCAACCCGACCAAGGGGAGCGTAAGGCCAGTGGACTTGCGCCACGGGGCGATGGACCGCCGGCATCAACGGTGCCTACTTTTCTCACGTTCGTTGCGATGACGCCCTGCCGTCTGGTGGATACGCGGGGCGCCTCTCAAGGATTTATCGGTGTAGACCCTTTCCAGGGGCCGTCCATAGCGGCCGGGCTACTGAATGTTGCCACGTTCCCCTTGCAATCCCCTACGGAAGCCGAGACAACGGGGCCCGCCCCCTGCGGCGCGATTCCTACCATCGCAGCAGCCTACTCGCTAAACCTCACGGTAATCCCCGTGGCGGGAGGTGCGGCGAACTACGTCCAAATCTACCCGGCGGGCGGGACACGACCCTACGGCTCGACGGTAAACGATGTTCAGGGGGAAGTGGTGGCCAACGCAGCTATTGTTGCGGCCGGCACCTCCGGCGGGTTCAGCGTGTTCAATTTCGGCCCTGCGACCATTGATGTGGTCATTGACTTAAACGGTTATTTTGCCTCGCCCACTGACAGTGTAAACGGGAATACCGCGATCGGAACGCTAACGATGACAAGCAACACCACCGGATCCGGTAATGTTGCAATCGGAGGTTCTGCGCTGGAGCTTAATACAACCGGGGGCTACAACACGGCCACCGGCACCTCTGCGCTGCAGTCCAATAGCGCCGGAGGCAACAACACGGCCACCGGCCAAGGCGCACTTCAAGACAACACCACGGCTAGCTTCAACACGGGCTACGGCAGCGGTGCGCTACAGTTCAACAACACCGGAGCCAACAATACGGCCAGCGGCTACGAGGCGCTCATGAACAATACGGCCAGCAACAACTCGGCCACCGGCTACCAGGCGCTGCTGACGAATACGGTTGGAACCAATAACACGGCTAGTGGCTTTGAGGCATTGCAGCTGAACACTGTCGGGAACGAAAACGTGGCCACCGGAGCTTACGCGCTGCAATCCAGCACCATCGGGAGCGCCAATGTCGCCAGCGGCGGCTACGCGCTGACGAGTAATACCCAAGGTGCGAACAACACAGCGAGTGGCGACAGCGCGATGTATGGCAACACCATTGGCGTCAACAATACCGCTGACGGCCAAAGTGCGCTTTCAAACAATGTCAGCGGAAATAACAACATCGCAATTGGGGGCAGTGCAGCTCTCCAAGCACCGCCTGGTAACAGCGACAGCATCTACATCGGCAGCGCGGGCACCCTCGGCGACCCTTCCGGCAGCATCGTGATCGGAACGGCGGCCACCGAGCCGGGAGGCATCATCCAGATCGGAAGCGCTCAGACGGGCCTCACATTCATCGCGGGCATTTACGGGGCAGGCCCGAGTTTGATCAACCTTCCAGTCTGTGTGGACCCGGGTGGGCACCTCGGAACAACGGGTTGCACTACTACCGTTGCCGCGCTGCGGACCCCTTCCTCGCTGCGCTTCAAAGATCAGATCGCCGATATGGGCGACAGCAGCGACAAGTTGCTTCAATTGCGTCCAGTCACCTTCCTGTACAAGCCGCGGTACGACGATGGCTCGCACACGCTGCAATACGGTCTGATCGCAGAGGAAGTGGCCAAATTTTATCCCGAAATGGTGGGCTACGACAAAGATGGCCAGGCCTCGTCGATTAACTATCAGTCGCTCGCACCCATGCTACTTAACGAATTGCAGAAACAGGCCGAGCAGATTCGGCAGCAGGCCAAGCAGAATGAGCAGGAGGTCGAGCAGATTCGCGAACTCGGCGACCGCCTGACCGCGCTCGAACCACTGCTGCCTGCCACTGGACCACAGCCGATTCGCTGAAAACAGCCGGTTTTAGGGGGCGTCATATTGGCGTTCCCCTGCGCGGTGATGGCGCGACATTCTATACGAGCGTCCCATTATCACCATTGAAATCCGGCGTTCGCCCGCACCAGTCCTGGTGCCGATGTAAAGGTCGCTCCAAGGCAATGCTGGATTAGCACGGTTCACAAAACAACCGATGAGACATATCTGGAATGAATGCTCCCATGAACTCGCCAATCAGGGTCCTATTGATTGAAGACGACCCCAGCTATGTCGCGTTAGTGCGCAAATGGCTATGGTACGGAGCCGAAAGGGTCTTTGTCCTGGACTGGGCCAATTCCTTGCAATCCGGTTTGGGTCACCTGAGGCCGGACGCTGTGGACGTGATCCTTCTCGATCTCGGGCTTCCAGACAGCGGCGGCTTTGAAACCTTCAGCAAGATCAAAGCGCAAGCTGGGGGAATTCCTCTAATAGTCCTGAGCGGAGACAATACTGAACAGCTCTCGCTTCAGTTGCTGGGGACCAGCGGGCGCGGATCCCTTATCTACAAAAGCTCTGCCAACGGAGACTCGCTTGCGAACGCGATCCAAAGTGCTGTACAAAAAATGCCAAAATCGTCCAGAGAGGAATTGGCATAATCGATACTGTTTCGAGTTCCCAGCTAATGTATGGCTCTGTGCTGACAGCCACACCGCGCGGCGGCGATGGATACCTTCCACGAGCTGGTGGAAGATGCTGAACGCGAGGGCGAAGAATTCCAGCGGCATGGGCAATGGATGGCCATGGCTCAATAATCACACGGGGTGACCGCTACCCGGTATCAAGATTCCAATCAATTCGGCATCTTGATTCCACCGGGCTGTGGCGGTGCCATGGGAAGAAGGAAGATAAGTCACTAGGAGATGAACATGTCTGAAGAACATCAGCGACAAAACTTCAGCGAACTCACCGACACGATGTTACGTAAAACGCGGGCCGAGTATGAATTACTCACCCCGTTCGAGCGCGAATGGGTGGACAAGATCCATTCAGAGAACCAGCCGTATTACGAGTTCCTGGCGGAGATCGTTGCCAAGGTCGCGTCCGGGCAGATGTCAGATGCCGATGCACAGGCACGGGTGGATGATCGCAGGCGAGACCAGGACGACGAGTTGAGCCAGCAGATGAGAGAGAAGGGAGCATCACCAGCAGAAATCGAGGAGGCCATCAAGGAATCACACCGGCGCTGGCCCGCTGGGTGGTGGTGCTAGCCGAACTGCTGGTCAAGTTGATCCCCCGCGGCCCGGGTACCAGAATTTCGACGTTTTTGGCGTTATGGAACCTCAGGTACTGCACCGCAGGAAAATCTCACCAATAGGCGCACTTCGATTGAGAATTTATTGATGTGGCGCAAAAAGATGGGCGTGTCTAGTCGAGGAGCGCATCCGGTGTTTCATGGACCGCGAGACTCTTGGGCCGTCCGTGGATCTCCCACGACACCATGCGGGATGCACTTTCAAGAGGAATGCCGCCTGGTAGCACGCAAGCAGGCGGCATCGCTTCGGGATGCCCCACTCAGGAATATTGTGCGATACCGAGCTGGCAGCCCATCGGGAATGTGTCACTAGCTGAGTGGACCCTCGACCGGAATCTTCTCAGTATTTGTGTTGCGATCCTTGTTCCAATACCAATACCATTCCCGCCGCTCTGCGCGGTTGTGGCCAGTTTCAGCTTTGTAGGCTCGTTTGTAGGCTTGGTTCAGGCCCCGGAAGATTAAACCGTACGTCGCGACAGCCAGAATGCCGCCGCCCACAAGGATTGAGGTTGGTGTTTCCATGCCGGGAATAGTGCGAGAACCGAGTGCAAAGTCTCTGGCGGGAGAGGTCCAGCCGTTTGCGACGGACACACGTACAACGAACCAAGATAGATCGGCGCATCGTCGAGGAGCCAGAGCGTTCAATGCAATCAGGCAGGAGTTCTCTTGCCGATGAGTCGGCACTGGATGAACTGACATGCGGTAGACTCGGTTAGGTTAGCTGCGCCGCGCGGCCATGCGGTCCGCCATGTCATGACTACTAGGTTTCCGCAGTCCCGGTGACCGCTCATCGGGAAGCACGATCCGTAGCGTAAGGTTGGCGGCTTTTCGGTCTTTCCCGCTTTCTCCTACCAGTTCGATTTCTTCGCAGAATTTCTCGCAGGCAGCAAGTGCACCGCGAAACCTGGTAAGTTGAACGCCACACCTAGGACAAGTTGCTTTGTCAGCGCCAATGCGGAGCATCTTACCAGCATTGATCTGCGTCACCAATCCGCACGCGCATGCATACTCGATTTTCAGCTCACTAGCGGTGAAATTGTAAGCAGTCTCTAACACCTCGTTCTATCCTTTCCTTTGAGTCGCATTCACCTTCCGAGCATCAACCCTACACGGTTGCCAGTGATCGCTAAATTACACCTAACGGAAAATGAAGCCAAGCTGGACTAATGACTAGGCACGATGGATAGATAAACTGGTGTCGCCTTTGTTCTCCGATTTCCGATTGCCCCAATTGGGCGAAGGCTCCCGATCAGTTGGTCCAAGTATCCCGTTCAAGAATTCACTTACCCCGAAAGCTTCGGCTAGCGCGCTAAGGTGGTGATCAAGGAGATGGGCCGTCCCACCACTATTCGCGCATGGATTGGATTGTCGTCGGCGTCGTCCTGGTAATGGGGTTAATGCTTGCGCCTTTTACGATCGACGAAGAACCCAGACACGATCAGACATCGGACGACGACCGTGACCGTCCCGGAGAGCGGGAAGAGCATTGGTACGCCTTGGATGAGCCAATGATTATCGAGAAGAATCGATCGAAGGCCCACTAAACTAGAGTCACGTGCCTGATGGGATGCCAGCTCGGTGTCGCACTTTGAACCATGGACCTACCTCCCCTCCTCGATGTCCGCACGAGGGGGAGTGTGGGATGCCAGCCGAAAGCTACGGAGCGTTCCTCAAACCGCTCATTCTGAGAGCGTTGCCGAAGGCGATGGAACGGCGATGAACAGCGCTTCCAGTTCGCAGGTGGCAGCAGTTGGCATCTGATGGCAGGACATGGGGAAAAATTCGGGCGCAAACAGGAAGAGGCGATCGCAGCACTCCTGTCGCAGCGGAACATTGACGAGGCCGCGCGTGTGGCTGGCGTTGGAGCCAGAACGCTCATCCGCTGGCTGAAGTTGCCGGAATTCCAGACAGCGTATCGCGAAGCTCGCCGGGCAGCGTTTGGGCAGTCCATCGCCCGGCTCCAGCAGCCTCTAGCGCCGCTGTTTCGACGTTGCTGAAGGCCATGGTTGATCCAGGCACTCCACCGTCGACCAAAGTAAGGGCAGCCGAGTGTGTGCTGAACCACGCGGCGAAGGCGATCGAGATCGAAGACATCGACGCGCGCCTATCGGAACTGGAGCGGGCCACCGAAGCATCCAAGCAGATGCATAAGACCGGGAGATTATGTTAAGCAGTACCAAGCGCCGGAGGTCGGTCCTAGAGCGCTACATTCAGCTCCCGATCACGGCCGACATTCTCATGGCCCGCGCTGAGGAGCGCGCCCGCCTCAGGGGCGCGAGTTTCGACGAGGCGTGTCAGTCTCTCGTCGCTTCGCTCAGCGTTCGGGATTTGGAGTGCGTCGCCGAAGAGCTTATGCAGCTGTCCTGTGGCGACGACATGGAGGCGAGGAACGCAGTTACGCGAAGGGCGATGACGACTGACGGCTAAGGAATCGAAGAACCGCCCATGGAATGAGGACTCATGGCCCGTTTGGAAAGGCGCCTCCGAAAACTCGAAACACGGCTTCGGGATCGCGACAGCGGCTGGACGCCGGTCATTGGATGACTCGGACGGCCGTGGGCAAACCGCTAAAGTGAATCCCTTCCTTGCGGCGTTGAAAATCATTTGGGAGACTGCGGGCCATGCCTGAATGGTGCCCTAGGTTAAGTTGTGTCGCGAACGCAGCCCGGCCACTCGTCATCATGTAATATTGCTCATTCTGGATTGGAAAATCCGTTTCGACAATGAATGGCGAATTTACGGAGACAATTGGTTGGCCATTCCGTATTACTTGCGCTGAAATCGGCCCTGGGGCTAACGCAAGGAGCGCGTCCGATTCGCCTGCCGGTACGGAAACCTGCTGGGTCTTGCCCCCAATATTGACTTCCACTATGCTGGGCTCCGTCAAGAATGACAGCACCTCTACAGCGTCACGGGCCGGTGATTGCGATACGAGTTTCATAAGCTTGGTTTCCCCGCCGGAGGCTTGCGGCAGTGCATTGGCGAATTGGACCCGATAGGAAACGTAAATGACGTCGCGGACAATGGCTGGCCACTGGCCGGTCTTGAAGCGTGTGAGGTAATAAGACGCCAAATCTAGAAAGCCCCAACCAATGTGAGTGGAGGGAGAAATCTCGGTGCCTTCCGAGTAATCGTTCCAGGTCGGAATCATGACCCAATCCGCTCCGTCATTTATGGCTGCGTTCCAGGTGTAGCGGTAATTTTCCGTATTGTCTGCTTCCCAATAAACACCTGAATCGGGACGTTCGTCCTGCGCCGATACCGGCTGCATCCAAATCTTGCCCAGGGCGTGCACATCGTCGATGGTAGTCGCCCCCACGTTCTGGTTGGGATCCGGACTCCGGTTGCCCCAATTTGACAGGCCATAGCTGAACGGAGCAAAGGCGCTGGTATTGCTGGCGGAGTAATGAACAAAACACGGGACGAACGCAATTTTGATGCCGTATTGGTCTTGCATTATGTCGATCCAATTCGACCACCACGGCGCACCTTGAGTTTCCGGAGCAAAGGGAGAAACAACCAAGCGGCCGTCACTCAAATGAAATACTCCGGGGTCGTTTGCTATTCCCGCAATAGCGCTCGCTAACGCCTGCGGGTTGCTTACATCAGAAGCGTTACTGGCCGGCCTGAGCATGATTCTAAAATTCGGATCGACCGTATCTGCCGCCTGCAGAAGAAGCTTGAGACGGTTCCAGTAGACACCGGACACAGACAAGATATCGAAGGCAAAACCATCAAGCCCGGCTCCCGAAGCGCGGCGCACTTCGGTTTCCATGTCATCTAACTGCCAATTGGGGGAAGGGTCCACAGCCCGCGGGAGCGGGCGCTCGCGTATGAATCCACCATTTGCCGCATACTTGCCGCCTTGACCGTCGGGATTGAGAAACTGGGTAGCATAGCTATCTTCACCCGATGGTTTGTTGTCCATCGAAATGGGAAAGACCGGAAAGTAATGGGCGAAAACTTTGTGCGACGATGCGGAGAGCGTTGAGCTAGCCGGCATATCAAAAGGCAGAGGATTCATTGCAGCGCCTTTAGTTTCAAAACTCTCAGATACAGCAATGATCAGCACCACAATGGCGCACAACTTCCCGTAGGTGTTCATGATCCGCTCCCGAACTTGGACTCGTTTCCGTTATTGTCCATCCAAACGCTTCCGGTTATGCCGACTGTTTGAGTGATTCCCACCCCGAGCGCCTTGAATTGCTCACGGGCAGCCGATCGGATTGCTCCAGGTAAATGTCCCCAGGTACTTTCGCTGCAAGCGGTTTCAGACACCTCGCCTTTCACTTCTTTCAAACTGCCCAATCGCCCATCCTATCCAGTCGGTAGCGGCAGCGCTCAGGTCCTAGGCGAAATTACATACACCAAACACACCCAGTTGCGGTTCTGCGCGCAGCGCAGACCTCGTTGGAACGGTAGCGATGAGCTCAACCGCGCGATCTTACCGCCTGCTTGCGTCCGGCTGATGTCGGCTTCCCCAGAGGACGCCAAACTCTCTTATCGGACAGAGCGCGAATCTCTTCAGAATTTAATATCGACCGGCGACCTACCGAGCGATAGGAACGACAACCTCGGTCCTAAGTGGGTGGCGGAGCGTTGCGAGAATGGACAACGTCAAAGGAACTGGATCGCAGCCTAGGAGAGCCAGCGGGATCCGAGATTTACGACATGGAGGCGAGAATGAAGCTGTGCGAAAGGCGATGATCACGGACGACCAGGGAATCGAAGAGCCGCCCACGGAATGAGGATGGCACGTTTAGAAAGGCGCCTCCAAAAGCTTTGAAACACGGCTACGGGACCGCGACAGCCGCCTCGTGTCCCACACGACGTAGTGGTTGGAGTATTGGACGGCGAAGCTCGACCGGGTGATGAAGGGAGAAAATATCGACGAGAAGATCCCCCTGGAGGCTTACGACGCGATGTGCGAGATAACCCTGGTAGGCTTCGTCCAAACCCGTGAGGAGAGCTGGGGATGTTCCGGAGCGTGGGGAGGAGAGCGGTATTGGGTAGTGCGCTAAACCAGAATTTAGCGCACTAGCTGGTATTGCTTTTCACTCAGCGCCCTGCCATAGTAGGGACACCTCGATCCTAGAGCCCCGCCGCATCCGTAAGCGCAGGACGCTCCTCTTCCGTCAAGGCAGGAGCGCTCATGAAAATTCCGATGCGTGTAGCCGTGACCATGAACAACATGTTGGTGATCGAAAATCAGGCGACAAAGCAAAGTTACGATGGTGAACCTTATTCTCGGGGGAACCGCACTAGACATACCATGCGTGTGCGGCGCTCGAATTCATCCGATGGTTGGAGCGTGGTGCCCAAAATGCAGCGCGAGGGTCGTCCAGATCCGAAAATTTCGTTAGGCAATAAGTCAGCGGGAAATGATGTGACATGAGCTGTGAAGAGTGTGAACGGCTTTCAAGGGCTGAGCTTCAAGCTGCGCGTCTGGCCGCCGATGCGGACGCCGATCTTCAGGCGTACTATCCGGAACCGCCATTCGGTGAAGTCGCAGTTAACGAGTTAAAGCGTTGTCAGCATGCCCTGGAAGAATCGCGAGCAGCAGTCGACCTGACACGAACCAGAAGGACAGCGCACGCGAAAATACATTGGCTCACGATTTCAAATTGATTGAGCGCTCAGTTGCATTCCCGGCAGCTGTTGAGTGGCCTTGGGTAATTCGATCAGCGTCTTTGCCCGGCGCTCGTACTTGACGCGGGCCTTGGACTGGTTTACCGCGCAGGGGCGAATCGGCTCCGCCTTGCTGGAGAAGTTCGGTGCTCAATACCTTCCGATAATACGTGTTAACGGGCGCTAACTAAATAGAGCAGCCCTGCGCCGATTGCTTTTATGGTGTCCAGGTCCCCGGGTTGACCCAGCCCGTGGTTGCCGGGCTGTTGTCAATCGCTTCCATAAAGATGTTCACGGTTGCGGTGTAAGTCCCGCTGGCCGTCACCGCCAGGTTGAGCGTAAGATTGTCTCCCGACCTCACCACTGAAGTGCCGCTGCCGGTGATGGTGCATTGACTGTTGGACAGTGTCCCCGAACCAGGGGTGAGGGAAGTGGTTCCCGTACCGGCATTGTTGTACAGATAGACGAGATTGGTGGCCGGAGCATAGGTGACATAGCAAGTATTGGAGGTTGCGGTCTTGGTGTTGAAGATCACATCCACATATTTGAGATCCAGGGCGCCGTTCGGGTCCGAGTACACCAGGGCGAAGGTATTGGAAGGACCGGTGGCAGGACTCGGGGTCACCGAAACCACCGTTGGCGGTTGGTTGGGGGCCGGGTTCCACGTCCCTTTGTTGACCCAGCCCGTGTTCGCCAAACTGTTGTCCGAGGCATACATGAAGATATCCTGTATACCCGTGTAAGTCGAACTGGCGGTCACTGCCAAATTGAGCGTAAGAGTAGTGCCCGACAGGACTACCGAAGAGCTGCTTCCGTTGATGGTGCATTGACTGTTGGAAAGTGTTCCCGAACCGGGGGTGATCGAAGTTGTTCCATTTCCCGCATTGTTCTCCAGATAGAGGAGATTGGTGCCCGGGGCATAGGTAACGTAGCAGCTGTTTGCACTGCCGTCCGGTTGTGGGATGGTCGCGCAGGTGGACTCTTGCCTGATATCCACCATTATCGGAAGCCTCTGAATTGCCTCAAAACGGGTTGGCTATCGGGATAAGCCCCGGGTACCGATCAGCCGGACTTTGCGGCTCGATCTGCCCCGTACACTCCGAGTGCATATTCTGTGATCTCGACCGCCGTTTTGCAAAGTTGGCGTCGAGGAGGATGTTTTCGTCAATTACGGCCTCGTTACCCGCTCCCTTCAGGCGGTACTGCATCCGCGCTCGGACAGAGGTGCCTTCGGACGCGGCTCCCATATTCGCCGCTGTCGCGAGCGACGATCCGGTGGCACAGGCGAGTACCTTGAACTCTATTCCGTGTGGAAAGCAGCTGGCGTTCCCATCGAATTGCACGTTTTCGAGTCGGGCGGTCATGGTTGGGGAATGAGAAAACAAGATAAGACAAGCGACCACTGGGTTGATGAGTTCGGCTGGTGGTTGGAAAGCAGGGGACTCATA
>Ga0206831_1090_pt1 | contig 28227 bp, 14 predicted proteins | sample Alteio_BWOrgCont_73_FD_152876 | JGI IMG/M metagenome (GOLD analysis project Ga0206831, IMG submission 152876) | Enriched cells from forest soil in Barre Woods Harvard Forest LTER site, Petersham, Massachusetts, United States -... | ecosystem: Environmental > Terrestrial > Soil > Temperate forest >...
TAATGCATAGCCGCGATGCCGCCACCCATAATGATGCTGCCCACCACGCCTCGAAGAAGTCCCATTTGGGGACGGCTCACGACAAGAAGAGCCTCGGCGGACGCGCATACCGCAGCCAAGAGCGATAGCAATACAGTTGGCCAGTCATATTGCACTGGAACCGACAGGTGGAACGCAAGCATCCCAATGTAGTGCATTGCCCAAATTCCGATTCCCATCGCCATGGCTCCGCCACTCAGCCAAAGGAGGCGCATCTGACCCTGCGCGGAGGTTACCCGGCCAGAAAGATCAAGTGCGGCGTAAGAAGCCAGCATGGCGATAAATATGGATAAAGCCACAAGGCGATAGTCGTATGAACCGATTAAGACCAGACCCGAAGAGGACATTGTCAATCCTTACTGATAGCTGAAAACCGCGTTCGTTCTAATTGCCATTCCATCCCAAAGTTGCGTTCACACTTCTCAGAAGTTGTCTGATTCCTGAAATTGCACTGGGGTGAGAAACACCGGCACGATGATCAGTGTGTCACTCGGCGAGGATCATGCGAGCTGCTGATACGTCAGATCATTGTCCCAAATCGGCATCTCAACCCTATGTTGCAACGTCGCCGACTTTCTCCCTAACGTTATCTTTGAATTAAACTTACAACCAATCGATTGCTACAAAGTAATTTTCTTGGCGAATAGAACTTAAGATACAACTCACCAGAGTGGCAGTTTCAATTGCAACATCCCCGGGATCAACCTTCATGTCGGATCTAGAACAGTTACCGGTAAAGGGCCGCGACTGTGAACTCTCCATGCGTACTGGTCCCAAACTCATTCATAACACCACTGCGAATTGATATCTGATTAATTGATATGCAACGCCTGGTTCATTCTGGAACGTTGCAACACGCGGATGATTTGGAAAAGAAAATGAATGCGACTTAAATATCAGCGGCCGCATTTGTCCCGCCAAGCGGCCTGCTTGCGCGTCCCGTAAAACATTTGGACACATACCATGACTTATTTGAGTTGTGTCTCAATGGTCAAGGTGTACCGATTTGGGCATGTACTATCCCCTTAAACCTCCGATAGGCTTAAGCTAAGGTAGAAGATCATTAGTGGGATTAAGTGGGACGTTACCGCTTCGTGATCTCCAATGTAAATCAACGCAATAGCCGGAGGGACTCTTGATCGTCGCAAATAATGAGTTGATCACTCGCCCAGAGCTCAAGGGAAGCCTTCGAGGCCAGGTAGAACAGTGGCTTCGCTACGGGATTGGGAAAAAGCTCGAAGAATCAGCGCCGCACGATGTTTGCCGGGCCTTGGCATATGCACTCCGCCCTCGTCTTCTCGAAGGTTTGGAGCAAACGGAAAAAAGGTACAGGGAATCGACTGCTAAGCGTCTCTACTATTTGTCAGCGGAATTTCTAATCGGCCAGTCACTTCGCAATAATCTATTCAATCTTAATCAGTCAGCAGAAGCGGAGGAGGTTGCGCAGGCATTCGGATTCAGTTTGGAAGAAGTCCTATCGACCGAGCCAGACGCAGGCCTCGGAAATGGCGGTTTGGGTCGTTTGGCCGCGTGTTACTTGGAGTCCCTGGCGACACAGGGCTTCGCAGGATTCGGTTACGGAATTAATTACGAATTCGGATTGTTTCAGCAGGAAATCCAGAATGGCTACCAGCAAGAGAGGCCTGACCAATGGCTCAAGGAGCCATCCCCGTGGGAAATCCCGCAAATGGACGAAGCATGCCTGATTCCTGTGGGCGGCCGCGTGGAGCACGAACAAGATTCCGCGGGTGGGTACAACCCTATGTGGGTGGATTGGAAAGTGATTATCGGTGTCCCCTACGACATCCCGATTGCCGGTTATGGCGGCCAAACAGTGAATCGATTGAGACTTTATTCGGCACGGGCGTCGGACGAGTTCGACATGCAGGTCTTCAACGAAGGCGATTACTTTCGAGCGGTCCAACAAAAAATCGCCTCCGAGACCATTTCAAAGGTCCTTTATCCCAGCGATTCGTTTGCAGCCGGCAAGGAACTTCGCCTAGTGCAGGAATATTTCATGGTCGCATGCGCACTCCGCGATATTTTCCGCCAATATCTGCGCGTTTCAAAGGATTTGACAGCCTTGCCGCAACACGTCGCCATTCAACTGAACGATACGCACCCGTCGTTGGCGATTGCCGAATTAATGCGGGTCCTAGTGGACGAGCACAATATGCCCTGGGAGCGCGCCTGGCAGGTCACCCAAGCGACCTGCGGGTACACCAATCACACGCTGATGCCAGAAGCCCTGGAGCGATGGCCTCTCGAATTGTTCGAGAAAACTTTGCCGCGGCACCTGCAAATTATCTATGAAATCAATCACCGCTTTCTCCTCGAAGTGAGCAACAGATATCCGAACGACACTGCTCGGCAAACGAGGATGTCGCTCATCGAGGAGAGTTCGCCACCACAGGTCTGTATGGCGCATTTGGCAATTGTCGGGAGCCATTCCATAAACGGTGTGGCCGAGCTTCATTCGGAACTAGTCAAAACGACGCTGGTGCCGGATTTTTATGAGTTCTGGCCCGACCGCTTCACCAACGTTACAAATGGTGTGACACACCGGCGATGGTTGGCTTCCTGCAATCCCGCGCTGGCAAGTCTGTTAACAAAACTCGTGGGGCCTGGGTGGGAAACTAATTTCGACCTCGTTCAAGGGCTCGAAAAGTATGCGGAGCATCGTGACGTGCAACAGGAATTCTCGCTCATCAAGCGCGCAAATAAAGAACGGCTTTCCAACCTGATTCGCAAAGAGCTTCGGCTGAAGGTTGATCCCGATTCCATGTTTGATGTTCACGTCAAAAGGATTCACGAGTACAAGCGCCAGTTGCTGAATATCCTCCGCGTGATCCACGCTTATAACTCAATTGTTGAAGACGGCAATATGCCCCAAGTCCCCAGGACCGTAATCTTCGCCGGGAAGGCCGCCCCCGGTTATCACATGGCGAAAAGAATTATCAAATTGATTCACAATGTGGCGGCGAGAGTCAATGAAGATCCTGCGGTAAAGGGCATGCTGCATGTGGTCTTCCTTCCAAATTATCGAGTAACTCTGGCTGAAGCGATCATTCCGGCTGCCGATTTGAGTGAACAAATCTCGACGGCCGGGACGGAAGCTTCCGGCACCAGCAATATGAAATTCGCGATGAACGGCGCCTTGACCATCGGGACTTTGGATGGCGCCAACGTCGAAATTCGCGACAGTGTCGGCAAGGAGAATTTCTACCTTTTTGGACTGACAACAGCCCAGGTCAATGAGCGCCGAAATAATTACAGTTCGCGCTCTCTCTACGAGTCGGACCCAATTCTTCGCTGGACCGTGGATTCTTTGCTGGAAGAAAAATTCTGCCCCGACGAGCCGGGCATTTTCCGGGATGTGTACAACCTGTTGGTTGAAAACGGGGATCACTATCTGCACTTGGCGGACTTTCATTCCTACCTGGACGCGCAGGCGCGCGCCAGTCAGGATTTTCTTGACCAGCGTTGCTGGGCCAGGAAAGCAATTCTGAATGTAGCCCGATCGTGGAGATTTACGAGCGATCGTTCCGTCCGCGAATACGCAAAGAATATATGGTCCATGACCCCCAATAAAAGTCTTGGCGAGCCCACCGTATGAAGGAAATGCAGCAAACGGCGGCGGGAGCGCTATCCGTGGTCTCGGCTGACTTTCAACTAAGTCCCGGCAGCCCGTTGCCCTTCGGTTCCACGGTTCAAAGGGGAGGAGTGAACTTCGCCATTGTCTCCGAGACCGCAACTTCTGCGACCCTGGTGTTGTTCCTTCCCGACGAGGATGACCCCATACTGGAATTTCCCCTTGATCCGGTCCTGAATCGAACAGGAAATATCTGGCACGCCCTGCTGGAAGGATTGGACCCCGGAATTGAGTATGGTTATCGCTTCGATCGGTCACCGAATGAGGCGCCCAGCTACTTCCGATTCGACTCGAGAAAAATTCTTCTGGATCCATACGCGCGGGCAACGAGTCGGGACTGGTCTTGGGGTGGCGCAAAAGGAAATCGGCAGTTGCACTCCGTCGTTGCAGATTCGAACTTTGACTGGGGTTTTGACAAGCCACCGAAAACGCCGCTGTCGGAAACAATAATTTACGAGTTGCACGTCAGGGGTTTCACGCAGCACTCTTCCTCGCGCGCAGCAGCCCCCGGCACATTTTTAAGCTTGATTGAAAAAATCCCTTATCTCCAGGAACTCGGTGTGACAGCGGTAGAACTTATGCCCGTGTGCGAATTTGATGAGGCTGAGATATGTCGGGAAAACCCCGTTTCAGGCGCTCCCTTGCTGAACGTCTGGGGCTACCACCCGATCTCCTTTTTTGCCCCCAATGCTGCTTATTCCGCGGAGGGGAACGGGCGGGCGGCGATACTCGAATTAAAAGAGATGATCCGTGCGTTTCACAGGGCAGGCATCGAAGTCATTCTCGATGTCGTATTCAATCACACTGGAGAGGGAGGGGCGGACGGTCCAGTCTACAGCTTCCGCGGCATAGACAATCCTCTGTACTACATGGTTGAGTCAGGCTCTGGGGCATACTTGGATTACACGGGCTGCGGAAACACACTCAATTGCTCACATCCGATTATCAGGCAAATGGTCCTGGACGTCTTGCGACATTGGGTCTCCGAATTCCACATCGATGGCTTTCGGTTCGACCTCGCTTCGGCATTGAGTCGCGGTCGCGACGGAAGAGTGCTGGCAAGTCCTCCAATCTTGGAGCGGATTGTCGCTGACCCATGCCTGGCTGACGTTAAGCTGATTGCCGAGGCGTGGGATGCCGCTGGCCTCTATCAGGTGGGCAAATTCCCTGCGTATGGGAGATGGGCGGAATGGAACGGGAAATTTCGCGATGACATTCGCTGTTTTGTCAAAGGCGATCCGGGAATGGTCCCCCAGCTTGCCGCCCGGCTGACGGGGAGCGCGGACTTGTACGAGAGCAGCGCGCGACAGCCATTTCATTCCATAAATTTCGTCACCTGCCACGATGGATTCACACTACAAGATCTCGTCGCCTACCAACAAAAACACAACCAGGAAAATGGAGAAGGAAATCGGGATGGGTCGTCTGAAAACCTTAGTTGGAATTGCGGCGTTGAGGGCGCCACTACTGATCAAGAGATCGAAAAGCTACGGCGCAAGCAAGTCCGCAACCTTACCTCATTGCTCATGTTGTCACACGGCGTGCCAATGATCCTCTATGGAGACGAAGTAGGACGCACCCAACGGGGGAACAATAACGCCTACTGTCAGGACAACGAACTGACCTGGATGAACTGGGATGTGAATCAGGAGCAGCGTGATCTTTTGCGTTTTTTCAAGAACCTGATTCAATTCCGGCGCAGCCATCCAGCGCTTCGTCGCGATTGCTTTGAATCAGGATCCGCCGCGCATCAAGTGGAAATGCACTGGCACGGTAGGCACCTTAATCAAGCGGATTGGAGTATAGAATCCAGATCGCTCGCCTTGCAATTAAAGACAAGAACTAAATTGAGAGAAGACAATATTTTCATTATTGCAAATGCTTGCTGGGAAGATGCGCAATTTGAATTGCCTCGTCTGGAAGGGCAGACTTGGGCACGTTTTCTAGATACAAGTCTCGAAGCACCTCAAGACATTTGCGAAATTGGTAGGGAGGAGCAACTCGAAGGCGTCGAGGCCTACAGCGTCGGGGCGCGCTCGGTTGTCGTGCTAGTCGGTGGCCCACGAACGCCTTAAGGGCGTGACGAGTCAACCGGCTCATGTGACGTTTGAGAATTGCGGGATCTCTATTTCGCGGAATTGAATTTGACCCTATAGGAATCCCCGGGAACTGGAAAGGATCGATTTTGAGCGGCGTACAGGTTCTGGTGGCAGATGACGATCGAATGCAGCGCACGAAGTTGAGCGTTCTGCTTCGTAAGAGCGGCTATGACGTCGTCGAAGCGTGCCATGGCGCCGAGGCGTGGGAACTCTTGAAGGAAAATCCAATCCGGCTACTGTTCACGGATTGGATGATGCCGCAGATGAGCGGCCTTGAGCTTATACAACTCATACGAGGAACTGACTTAGGCCATTACGTTTACATCATTCTGTGTACTGGTAAGGAATCAAAAGCTGATCTTGTGGAGGGCCTCAGCTCGGGGGCGGATGACTTTCTATCCAAGCCCACAGATCCAGATGAGCTGCGAGCGCGCCTGCACGCAGGAGAACGCATTATCGAGCTGGAAAACAAATTAGCCAGAGAAAAACAAGCCCTGACGGAAATATACGCTTCACTTTCCATCGCGCACGAGAAGATTCGCAGCGACCTGAAAGCCGCGGCCAAGCTTCAGAAGAGCCTGCTGCCACGCCCTGGCACGCTGCAGAATCTCCGGTTCGATTGGGTATTTCGCCCGACTGCACAGGTGGCAGGAGATATCTTCAACGTGTTTCCGCTCGATTCGCGGCACATCGGGTTCTACCAGCTGGATGTCTCAGGGCATGGAATTCCTTCGGCCATGCTCTCATTTTCCATAAGCAAAGCCTTGCAAGCGACACCTATGCGCGGTTCCCTGGTCAAGAGATTCATCCCTGAGGCGCCAGGCTATCAAATTGTATCGCCCAACGAAGTTGTTCAAGAGCTGAACCGTAGCTTTCAGAACGAGAACGACATGTATTTCACGATGGTGTACGGAGTTTTCGATACCGTGAGTGGCCACCTCCGGCTAACGCAGGCGGGGCATCCCAATCCGATTTTGGCTCGCAGAAACGAAGCTCCCCGGCTGATCGGTGATGGCGGATTTCCGGTAGCTGCGCTTGCGAACGTGGAGTTCGATCTTCTTGAGGAAGATCTACAACCAGGAGATCGCCTTCTGCTTTGCTCCGACGGCGTTACGGAATGTCCTGATTTGCAGCAGCAGCAGTTCGGCATGGAACGGCTGGAGGAATGTTTGAATCGTGGCGCGGGCAAACCGCTCGAGGAGCTGATGCGTTCGTTGGAGGAGGAACTTCTCCATTGGCACGGAAGCGAAGAATTCGATGACGATGTCTCGGTACTGGCTTTGGAAATATCCAGCGAAAGTTGATGGCGGCAATTTGGAGCGTGTGGAAGGAGAACTTGAATGAAAGCGATGATCTTAGCAGCGGGAAAAGGCACTCGAGTTCGGCCGATTACCTATACTCTGCCGAAACCAATGATTCCTCTCATTCGCAAGCCCGTGATGGAACTTCTGATTGAACATCTGCACAGGCATGGCATCAAGGATATCGCGATCAACACCAGCCATCTGGCCCCGTTGATCGAGAACTACTTCCGTGACGGCGAACGCTTTGGCGTGCGCATTGCCTACTCGTTTGAAGGAGCCCTGGTCGATGGAGAGGTGCAGGGCGTAGCAGTGGGATCCGCCGGGGGCATGCGCAAGATTCAGGATTTTTCAGGGTTCTTTGATGAGACGTTTGTGGTGCTTTGCGGCGACGCTCTGGTGGACGTCGATCTTGGGCGCGTGTTGCAGTTCCACAAGGAGAAAAAGGCGCTTGCCACAATCGTTCTTAGGGATGTTCCCCGCGAGCAAGTAACCAAATACGGAGTGGTCGAACTCCACCCGGACGGTCGAGTTCTGCGATTTCAAGAAAAGCCCTCGATCCAGGAGGCTGTCTCCACAGTTATCAATACCGGGATTTATATGTTTGAGCCGCGCATATTTGATTTCATTCCCAGTGGACAGGAATTTGACATTGGCGGGCAGTTGTTCCCGGCGCTCGTTGCCGCAAATGAAGCTCTTTATGGGGTTGTGGAACCATTCAATTGGCTGGATATCGGTTCAATTCCCGACTTTTGGGAAGGCACTCGACTGCTCCTGGAAAAACAATTGCCGGGTTTTGAGCTTCCCGGCCAGGAAGTGCGGCCAGGCATTCACACTGGAATTAACCTGCGCGTGCCCTGGGGCAGTGTGAATATACAAGGCCCGGTCTACATCGGGAGCGGAACGGAGATTGGTGCGGGAGCTACTCTGATCGGACCGTCCGTGGTCGGATCGGGCTGCGTGCTGCAGGAGGGTGCCACTGTGCGGGAGTGCATCCTGGGGGATTACACACGAGTCAGTTCAGCAGCGGTTCTGGAACGAAAGATAATTTCTGGCGGCAAATGTATCGATCCCAACGGCAAGTACCTGGACATTAATGAATCCCAGATCGGTTGGATCGTGGACGATGCCCGAAAGCAGATGCAACTAACCGCGGCGGAAGCTGAATTGTGGGAGCAGGTTATGGATCAAGTGACGGCGTAGAACGGAATTTGGCGGAGAGTTTTACGGAATGAAGTATTTTTTTTATAAAATTTGGTGAACTAAGAATCCAAGTACAGGAGCTGCAAATGAAAATCGAAAACAAAGAAGTAGGGCGCTATCTGGTCGTCAAGATTCTGGAACCAAGAATGGGAGCCGACCGGGCCGCAAGTTTTAAGGATGAGATGTGCAAGTTGATTGACCAGGGCCATATGGCCTTTGTACTGGATCTGTCGGAAGTGAATTTCATAGACAGCACCGGGCTGGGCGCCATCCTTTCCATCTTGAAGCGGGTTGGTAAGTCCGGCGACATTATCGTTACAGGGACATCGGACACTGTTGGCAGCATGTTCAAGCTGACCCGCATGGACCGCGTCTTTCAGATGTTTCCGACGGTCGACGAAGCCTTGGCCGCACGGGTATAACACCGGCTACAAGGAAATCTTATGTATTTGCCCAGGATGACTGTGATTGTCGAAAGCAGGCTGGATTGCGTCACTCTGGCTGGTGCCGTGGTCCGTGCTTTCTGCATCGCATCGGGTGCGTCGGAAATGGAAAGCGGGCAGGTTGAGGTTTGCATTATGGAAGCCGTAAACAATTGCGTGGTACACGCCTACCATTCCGAACCGTGTCACGCCATCGAAGTGGTCGCATCGCTGCAGGAAGGCGAATTTCGTTTTGAAGTTTGCGACCAAGGCAAGCCTGGAAATCCTGAAATGCTGCGGCGCAGCCGGCGGCATTTGCTCGATCTGGATCCAACCTCTCTCCAGGCAACACCTGAAAGCGGTCGAGGTCTCGCCATAATCGAGTCGATTATGGACGGGATGGAGTACGTTTCTACGGCGGGTAAGAACTGTTTCTCGATGACCAAACGAATCACTTGCAAAACGCACAAATAGTTAGCATGGAAATGCAACCGAGTTTGTTGAATCATTGCGCTCTAATTTTTGGAAGATCCGGGAGAAAAACATGGCAACCAAACTTGGGAACCCTACTTGGGAAGTGTTGCGGATTTTTTTCCGCCCACACCCCTGGCATGGCATATCGATGGGAGATGCAGCTCCCGAAAAGGTGACTGCCTATATCGAAGTTGTACCCACCGACACAGTCAAATACGAACTGGAGAAGTCCACTGGATTCCTGAAATTGGACCGCCCTCAGAAGTTTTCCAATGTGTGTCCAGCGCCATACGGATTTATTCCCCAGACGTTCTGTGGCGCGCAAGTTGCTTCACTGGCCGCTGAGCGCAGCGGGCGGTCATCCTTACTCGGAGATGGAGACCCACTGGATATTTGCGTGCTCACCGATCGAACCCTTTCCCACGCCGACCATCTGCTGGATGCTATTCCCATTGGCGGCCTGCGGATGATCGATGGTGGCGAAGCGGACGACAAAATCGTGGCTGTCCTCGATAAAGACGCATCCTATGGGCATTTTCGCGATATTAAGGAATGTCCAAATGCTCTCGTGCAAAGGCTCGTCCATTACTTCCTGACCTACAAAATGTCCCCGCAAGGAGATTCTCCATCCACGGAAGTTACGGAAGTCTACGGCCGCGAAGAAGCGCACGATGTTATCCGCAGAAGCGCGGCAGACTACGCGGATCAATTCGGATCGCTCTCGGACTTGCTCGAAGCGACACTGCATTCTTAACGAAAATTGAATCGTAGAGTTGGAGAATCCAGTCACCTGAGCGACAAATCAGAGCAGCTCACCCGTTAGGCCTGCACCCACTCAGGTGAAAAAACGTCGTCACATTTTTTAAAAAATCCCGCCTCGCATTTATTTGAGTATGAGAGACCGCATGGCATTCCAGTCTGGGAGATTGGTTGAGCCTGGCGAAGAATTGGGAGGCGTTGGCCGGAACTGGTAGCGAACGTAGAAGCCAAAGTTCTTCGACACGTAGTTCTGCGTGTTATTGAAGTCCATGAATCCCCCGAGCAGCCAATTCGAATTCAAGCGGTATCCGGACTTCAGGACCATGCTGTAGTTTGCGCCTGTGCTTACCTGTGATGGATAGTACGAAATCGTGCTGCCAATTTTCGCGTGGGAGGAGCTCGTTGGTTGCGGTGGTGTCTGAAGCGGAAAAAAAGGACTCGCGTCTTCCTGGAAATGCTGCGACCCCAGGCTGGCATCCGCTGAGTATTCGAAACGATTGAGGTACGTTCCCTGCCAGTGAACGGGCACATTGAACAGAAGGTAACTCTGAGGGCTGAAGTAGCCGCCCTGTCCCAAGGTGAAATAGCGCAGGTTCTTCTCGTAGTGCATTCCGGAGAAATTGACTCCCACGATGAGCGATCCAGTATCTTTGCTCAAGATCTTCCAATAAGACCCAACGCTTGCGTCTTCACGCGAATTATCGGCGACTCCCGTACCGATGATGTATTGATAACCCAGTCCAGCGTAGATTCCAGAAGCAGCGGTGCCCCATGAGCCGAGGCCCGAAACGCCATTGGCCAGCACGCCACCCCATGCCTGTCCCGTACCCGGATCGCGAATCCCGGCATACGATAGCAATGTATCGGTGACCGGATTGCGATAGGCCGTGATCACGATGGGACCGCCCCCAGGCCTATATTCAATTCCACCCTCGATATTTACAATCGGGAAGCCTTGTGGTGTTATGCCCAGGCGCGCTCCAAAATTCTGCGTCGCAACCTGCACTTCCCCGCCAAGCCCGCTCGCCCCCATGGGACTGGTGGCTGCCCCGAGACCTAGCGAACCCAGTTGTACAGTCGCCTGGCTGTTAGGCGTGCCTGCGTCTAACACCACTGGGCTGGCGATTATCGTCATACGAACAGAGTCCCCAAGAGTCGTGCTGGCCTCCAGGTTTGTCTGCTGGGAAAGTAGATGGTCGAAACCAGGCTGTCCCGAGCGAGAACGCAAAATTGTCTCTGACCCAACATAGGGGCTCAATTGTGCATTCACCGCAGCGATTTCTGTTTCCACTTCCTCGCGTGGCGAGAGGTTTACAGGTGCGCTGGCGATTGAGGTGGGAGGAGTGGCGACGAAACTCTCCGCGATGAATTGGGGATTGCCTCCCGAAGACTGCGGCAAGGCAGCAGCCGAATTCGTATTTGGCATCCACTGGTCCGAAATTGAAGGCGGCTGAGTTTGTTGTTGAGCTCCTGCCTGGACCGGCGAGCGCATTGGTGTATTCCCAACCGATTGTGGTCCCGCAGGAGCGCCGTTGAAGTTCTGGTTAGGGTAAGGCTGGTCGACAGGTTTTGGACTTGCCGCCATGGCCAAGGGATTCTGGCGGGGATCGGAAGCACTTTGCAAACGTTGATCGACACTCTGAAGCAACCAATCGAGTGATTCCGGCTGGGTTGAGCCTTGGGCCTGTACTGCCGTCCCATTGCTATTTGAGGTGACTTGTCCGTTGCCGGAAGCAGCCTGTGACAGCCCCTGATCCGACAGATTTGGCAAAGTGACAGCCACCTGGGAATTCATCGAACCGTCGGAAGCCTGGCTGAGGGATTGAGTCGAGGCAGCGTTCGAATTAAAAGTTTCATTTGGCGAAAGGCCTGCCAGCAACCTCGCTACCGGGTCATCGACAGGTGGCGGAGGTTGAACATTGTCGCGCTGCGCCGTGCGCGCGAGGGGATTCATTGGGGCCAGCAATTCCGCCAGACTCTGAATGGCCATGACCTGATTTGGGTTCGTAGGATCAGAAGGAGCGCCATAGAGACCCATCGGGTTCGCATCAGGCGTGGATTGCGCCAGCGCGGCTTTGTAGTAGCGGTTCGCGAGAGTGTAATCGCCACGGGCCACTGCCAGCTTGGCGCCCATTGTTAGCAGCTTAGGATCATTCTGCCATTGGCTTAGGGAAGTGTTGAGCCAAGCCTCGGCGCTCTTGAATTCGTGCGCACCGATCGCTGCGCCCAGTGCTCCGACGTAGTCATCGCGGTCACCGCCGATCAGGCCCCAGTTGCGGTACTCATCGAATGACTGGCGCGCATAGCCGCCGCGCATCAGCGTATTTGCAAACGCGCTGCGAATTTTCAGATCATCCGGAAACGCACGCCGCGCCGCGTTGAGAATTGCAAGCGCCTGGTTGTAATTCGCGGTGTTCGCCGCGGCGTCCGCCTTCTTCAAGCTCCACGCCGCCCAGACTTCGCCGAGTGTTTTCTGTTGCGTGGGAATCAGGTCCGAGCGCAGCGACAAATGCCGAATTTGCGACGACAGACTGACGTCCTGATTGGCATTCAGAAAGATCCAGCAGGATTCCAGCTCAAGATCAACCGGAATAGTTTTGCGAGTCGATTGATATTGCCAGGCAGCCTGGCGGATCAGCCGAACGGCGATGTCATTCTGCTTCTGCGATGAATACGAAAAGGCCAGCAGCGCCAGGGTGTCAGGATCGCTTTCCAGCCGGTGGCGCGTCGTGTCTGGGGCGCGGGAGAAAAGCGCAATGGCCTGCTCATCGTGGCCCGATTCATGCAGTGCTGAGAACTCACCGCGCCACGCGGTGAGATTCTCGGGATAGCGGGAGATGACGCCGCTGAACAGGTCGCTGGCCTTTGTGTAGTCCTTCTCCTTCAACCATAGGCCGCCGATCTGCAATTGAAGTGGGAGCGGCGCGTCCTGCCCGCCCGCTGTTTCGCGATTCAGGGCCTGTTCGAGCAAGCGATGCGCCGGTTCAATTTGCTCCTGCGCTTGGTAAATCGAAGCCATGATCATAAGGAAATCAGTCTTCTCGAGCGCTTTGTCATAAACTTCCGGCGGTATCTTGGCGCTCACTTCCAGCGCCTCGGTGTCTTTGTTTGCTTGATGCAAAGCACCGATCAAGCCCTCCCAGATGTCGAGACGCTTCGGATCTTGCTGTGCAAGACGGACATACATCTCGGTGGCCTGAGCGAAATTCCCGGTTTCCCCAAGCAATCCTGCCACCTGCATCTGCATTTCAGGGGATCCCTTTGTGCCCACAGAGAGTTGCACAGCGCGCTGCAACAAACTTCGCGATTCGTCCACGTTGCCGGCGGATCTATAGGCCGCCGAAAGCGGCAATAGGCACTCAGGCTCTTCCATGCAGCCCTGGCGCACACTCGCAGGCATGTTCTTCGATGCTGTGATGGCGCCCTGTCCATCGCCCGATTGTTGCAGGGAGTTTAGCAATCCTTGCCATGCTTTCGGTTCATTCGGCGCAACCTGAACCCACCTGCGGAACATGGGAGCTGCAGCCGCAGGCTGACCCTGCTTCATTATTGTGCCTGCAAGGCCTGCAATTGCCTCTGGACTGTTGGAGCGGATGGCATACGCTGCCTGAAAGCTCTTGAGCGCTTGCCCCAGGTTATTTTCGTCCAGGCTGTGTGTTGCATCGCTCATGTTGTGCCAAAATCGCGCCGTTTCTAAGGCCTGGTCCAAAGTGTGGTTTGGTGAGGTTGACCGGGATTTTGCGGCTTCCAATAATTCCTGCGCGCCTGCAAAGTCCTGCTGCTTCATCCTGACAAAACCCAGGCCGATCAATCCTGGCGTGGTGCCAGCGGGGCTAGCGCGGAGTTTTTCGAAGAGTCCATCTGCTTCTTGCGTGTTGTTATCGCGAAGGGCCTGATAGCCGGCCTGCTCGTAATGGTCCGCCTCCTGCTCAGCCTGCGACTTCACCGGGCGAACGGGTCCAAACTTGGCCTCAAGATCGGGATCTGGGTAACGGCCGAGGTATTCATGCAGAAACGCTTGATAGGCGGGATTGCCGCGTTCCCAAATCAACGCCTGCTTCCACGCGTCCCGCGCTGCACTGGCTGAAGAATCGGTGGCAGGTATTGCTTCAAGAGCCTTTAGACCTTCCAAGCGCGTGCGTGCGTCGTAGGTCAGCAGACGTCCCATGGCAAGGTTATAGCGAGAATCGTCTGGGTGGCTCTTGGCCAGATCACGCAGATGGGCGATGGCCTGGGCCTGTCCGCCAGCCGTGGAAGCAAGCGTTTCGTAATACGCAAGGGACATTTCACCATCGGGTGGATGATCCCCGAATACCTCGCGATATAGACGCATGGCAGCGTCGGGATTGTGCTGCGCTGACAATTTTCCTGCTTCTTCAAGTTTTGCCTGTTGACGAGGATCAATCCCTTGCGGTTGTTCAACCGCCTTCGCGTGCGCAGTCGGATCAATCTTCTTCAGTTTTTCCAAATAAGAACGGGCGGCATCGGCGTTCCCGGTCTGCTGCGAATAGCGTGCCATGCCTGCGAGCGCGTCGACATCTTCGGGATTGGCGAGCAGAACCTGCTCCCACACTTTTGCAGCCAGATCGATACGCCCGCGGCGTTCAAGAGTTTGAGCCTTGGATACTAATAACTTGGCAACGTCCGACTGTGCCAGAGCGCCCACGGCGGCAAATAGCAGCCAGGCGACGGCGGCGCACGCGAAAATTTGTTTAAATATCCTCATGAAAATACCTCTCACCTCAGGCGCAGTTGCCCGGTTTCGCTAAAGCGAAACAACCCGTCCATCCATCCTCGGGAAAAAAGAGTCAGATTCTGGTCGTAGTAGCGTTGTCCCCATCCGTAAAGCCCGGTTGCGTTTACCCGTTCCCGTTCCAAACGATTGATCTGCATTTGGGCCGCGCTCATTTCACCTGCTGCCATCAGGAAGGGGATCACTGCGGCGGAAAAGCCAACTGGAGAGTCCGTGCTTATTACCGTGCCGTCCGCGGCAATTCGTTCAGGAGGAGCGCCATGCAAAACGACGTAAGACCGCATGCCGGAAAGAGCCCTAAGCATCGCTGCTCGCTGCGGTGCCTGCTGGTCCAGCATCCCAGTCCAAAGGTATACGCGAATGGCGTCGTAACCACCGGTGGGTTGCACCATGGAGGTGGGTCCGGCCCATGCGGAAAAACCGAATTCGCTGCGATACTGCACCCAATCTAGCGCGAAGCCATGGCCAACGTCAGCGGCGACCTGGTCGAGAACTCCGTCCGCGATGTTTCGCCATGGACCGCTGGGAAATTCTGTCGCCAGTGCGGTCAGGACCTGAATCGGCTCGTAGCTGGGGTTGGCGTAAAAAGATTGTGTTCCCGACCGAAATCCCCGGCTGCCTGGAAGCAGTACGAAATGATCCCCGTGAAATGATGCTACTTCTTCCTTTGCGATCTGATCAGCGAGAGACCGGCCAAGAGCGGTGTAGGACGGCTCGTGCCAGATATGTCCTGCCTGAAGCAAAGTATAGGCAATCCACAAGTCTGCGTCAGATGCGGAGTTCGCGTCGGCGATGCCCCAAGTTCCATTGGGCGACCGCTTCCAGATCCACGAGGGGAGATTTTTTTGCAAGTTGCCCTGGGCCAGATTTTCGATAGTCCAGTTCAATATCAGGTCGAATGATGCGCGATCGTTGGCGACCAAAGCGAAGAAAAGAGCGTAAGCCTCGCCTTCGGACGTGGTGCACTCTTCGGCACTCCAATCCACGATTCGGCCATCTGTGGTGAGGAAACGGGCCTTATAGTGATCCCAAAGCGGCCATCCGTCGCTTCGGGCACTGGCGTTCGCGCAGAACACCACCAAGGAGGCCACCGCGATCATTCGAATAACTGTACGCTTCATGCTTTGGCCTCAAGACGCAGGCGGATTCGCCGTTCGATTTGCGGCAGAATCCAAAGGGTGGGCAAAAAGCAACAGAGGACAATCAGGAAGGGAAGCAGGTAAATCCGGCGGACGATCCAGATATTCATCGCCTGGCCTTGAGGCAACGTTCCGATTTGATAGTCGTCGCGCCGCAGGTACAACGATTCGAAAGTGCCGTTGTAGAAAATGCTGATCGAGCCGTAGATGGATCCATTACGCTTAATGCCAGAGAGTTGAGCGCCCAGCTGATCAAGCGCATCGTCATCCTTCCCGAAAATACCAACAACGCTGAGGCTTCCACCTTGCGGAAATTGAGATCCGGTTATTAACCCTTGGGGCCCGGTATCCGCTTCGAGCAAATCTTCGATTGACTGTCGCGTCCGCCCTTTCGGATTCCAGGCTGAGCGCCGCAACTGCAGCCACCAACTATCCGAGTCGGTGAGACGCACGACGTTTGGCGAAATTCTGACGGGAAGGGCATCGGCCAGGTGATTTAACATCTCCGAGTCCGAATATCGGCCTAGCAGAATCACATCCTTATCCGCCAGTGATCCTATCTCCGAGGAAGATGCGACAGAGATGCGCAGTGCTGGGTAGCCCGTCTGAGCGCCAAAGAATCCCGCAAGGTCGAGAAACGCGCCGAGTGTCCCGGGAGAGTCGTTACTCCCCATGACCACTGCCGTCTTGGAAAGGTCCGCATAGCGGGTGAAAGGATAGCCCGCTTCCGCGAAGCTCTCCAGTTTCGGCATTTCCGTAAAGTGCTGGGTGCCTTGAAAATCGATGGAAGAATTCCGCATGATATGCAGAACCGGTTGTTTACTTGCGTCAATCCAACCATCCGCCTTCCAGGTAAGTAGCACTGAGTTTGAATAAGGCAACAAAGCCGTGACCGGTAACAAGACCGTGGCGTGTTGGATCGGCGCCCCATCCGCGGAGATAAGAATGCGGCCCACAGGGGTCGAATTCAGATATACGTTGAGCTCAGCGCGCTGCTGCGGCTGCAGCCCTTCGGCTCGAAAGGTCAGTCGCAGGGGGATGCCGCCTCGGTTGCCAAAATATAGATCGGGTGCCAGCCGGAAAAATAAAGTTCGTGAAGACAAACCGCTGGAAACTAGCAGATCGCTTCCGAACGAATCAGCCAGTGTGGCTTCTCGCTCTTGCGTCAACCAATGTGGAGCGTCATTGGCAACGCGAGCCGGGGGATCGGCGTATGGCGACGATATTTTTGCGGTGTCGCCATTTTCTTTGATTCCGCTGAGCGCCAGCGCAGATGCAGCCTGTAACACCTGCTCCTCACTGGTTCCCGTGATCACAAGTACTTTGCCGAAAGGATCCGAGGGATTCGGACGGATCGCAATGGTCGGCTCCTGCACCTGACTTAACCCAAGCGTCTCTGGCAAACTACTCGCTGGTCCTACGATGACAGCGTTTTCCTGCGGTATGCGATTGATGGTTACTGGAAAATGAATCCCGTGATAATCGGAGAGGATGCCGAACCAGGACGCTACGATTCCCGCGGCTCGCAGTGTTTTCGGATCAGGAGATGCCAGAAAAGCGAAAGGAACCGCCGGTGCATCGCTGGCCGGATCGAGAAACGGGGCAGGCAGCAAAGAAAGGTCGCTGGCCAAAGCCAGGCGCCTGCCAACCAGATCTAGCTTCGATGTAGGTTGAATGACGGTAACCACGCTCGGTGACCCGCAACTGCCGCCGCCACAAACCCCCGCGAGTTGAAACTCCAAAGTATTTTCGGTAAGAAGTAATTCTGCGGGGATGCTAATGGAAGCCTGCTGATCGGAAGACTCGACCGAACTGTGGAGCAACGGAACTGAAGCCGCGCCGATTCCGTTGATCACGAGGTTGAGCAGGCTAGCCTGATCACTGAGTTGGGGCGCCAAGCGGTAGCGCATGACCAAGGTTGCGGTGGTCACTACTTCTGAGTTTGGCAGCTCAAATCGCACCGAAAAGCGAGATTGCGTGCCGTGCAGAGCAATTGGCTGAGAGTTGCCCAGACTGGCCAAATCATTGGAGGTTTGAAACATATCCTGTTGAAGAGATTGTGTCCCGGTCGATTGTGCAGCGGCAGATAGGGCAACGCCGCGCCGCGTGCCGGAGTTTTTGGATGTTTTAACTGCCTCGGCAGAAGACGATTGTTGCGGCTGCGCCGCTTGGACAAGATTGGAAAGCAGGCAAATTGCACCCAAAAGGATCACGGCAGTTCCGGCCATGGAATTAACCTTTGTGGGCTTCTCTGGTGGCTTCTCAATCGGCGTCTCTGGTTCCTCGACGTCTGCAGTTTCTTCTGGCTGCTTGCTGCGCCCGAAATTGGATAATGCAGCGACAACGCCCCGAACCGAGAGCTTGGCCAGCAGGCCCAGACTCTTGAGCGGACGGTCGTGTTCCCGTTCGGCGGCAGTGCTGAGCCACGAGTCGGCACGCGAGTAAAGCACACGCGTCAGCTCTTCTTCTTGGGCAAGTGTTAGCGGAAGGAATTGCAGGCGCAGGACACCGACTTTATTATCCACCACCGTGGCAGGGATTTCGTGTTGCGTGAACCGAAGTGCAAATTGAACGGAAAGCTTATCACCGGGGACAATCTTAAGCCCGCGCGGAACGCGCAACGCCAGCCCCGTACTGGAAAGGTCAATGGTTTCTGTATCAAACTGCTTGCCATCTGGAAGGCCCAAAATGATAGGAATTTTTAGTGTGACACGCACGCGCCCCCTCAGTTGCTTGTTTTCCAACGCAACCGCACAGGTCACACCAAGAATGATCACGTTGTAGAGCGTCCAAACCATGTTCATGATCACCGTGCCTGGATGGGCGGAGTCCCACCACAAAATACGGGGAATACCGAATGCCAAGCCGAGCAAGTTCAACAACAACAAAACGGTGTAAGGCGCCGCGATCTTGCGGTCAAAGCGAGATTCCGCTACCAGTCCGCCCTTGGCGGTGACATTAAATGTCCCGAGACGCGGATTGATCAGTGCAAGAAGTGTAGGAAACAAAATGTAAGGAGTGAGGACCGCCTCGTACACCTCATTCCAAAACGAGTAGCGATACTTTCCTTGAATGCGCGAGTTGACAAGATTTGATAGCACCACGTGCGGCAGCGCATAAGCCATGATCGTCAATGAGTAGCCGCGAATGTTCAGCTGCCCCAGAAGCAGATAAACCAGTGGTGAGGTCAGGAAAATCAGGCGTGGAATCGCGTATAGAAAGTGTACCATCGCGTTGAAGTAGCAAATCCGCTGCGTCAATTTCAGGCCCGGGCAGGTGAGGGGACAATCCGTTCGCAGAATTTGAATCATGCCCCGGGCCCATCGGACGCGCTGCCCGACGTGGCTCGACAAGCTCTCGGTAGCTAATCCGGCGGCTTGCGGAATGTTAATGTAGGCGGTGTTCCAGCCGCGCATCTGCATGCGCAGCGATGTATGTGCATCTTCCGTGACGGTTTCCACTGCAATGCCGTCAATCTCCTCCAAGGCCGTGCGACGCAACACAGCGCAGGAACCACAGAAAAACGTGGCGTTCCACAGGTCGTTTCCGTCCTGCACCAAGCCGTAGAAGAGTTCGCCTTCGTTGGGGATCTTGTGGAACTGCTTCAGATTGCGCTCGAAGGGATCGGGCGAATAGAAATGATGGGGTGTCTGCAACATTGCCAGCCGCTCATCCTTGATGAACCATCCCAGTGTCATCTGCAAGAAGGAACGCGTCGGCACATGGTCGCAGTCAAAAATGGCCACATACTCGCCGTGAGTTCTGGTCAAGGCAGCATTGATGTTGCCAGCCTTAGCATGTTTGTTGTCTGTGCGCGTAATGTAGCCGCAGCCGACACTCTCGGCGAATTGGCGGAATTCTTCGCGCCGCCCATCATCCAGGATATGCACATGGAATAGCTCGCGCGGGTAGTCCAGATTCATGGCCGCCCAAACGGTGTAACGCACGATGCTAAGGGGCTCATTGTAAGAAGGGATGAAAATGTCCAGAGTCGGCCAGGTTTCTGGATTTTCCGGCATCGGCGCGGGCTTACGCTCCAACGGCCGAATCGTTTGGAAGTAGCCGAGCAACAAAACCCCAAAGGCGTACAGTTCAGCACAAAGCAAAATGACCATGAAGACCATGTCGAGCGTTTGCGGCTGTGCGCCACTTTCCGGACCTACCCCAAAGGTGTTCGCGCACCGATAGTAGATATAGCGAGTCGACGAAAAGATGGACATGCCCGTAAGGGTGAGTGTTACCAAGTGGGAAGATGTCAGCTTGCTCGCCAGTATCGCGATGAGGATTAACGCGAGACTCAGAAAGAGCTGTTGCATCCAGTCCAGCGGCAATACCGCCAAATAGAGCACCACAATACACGGTACGATCAGACCCGCTCGTTCAAGAAAGATCCTCCCCTTTGATCTTTCAGGAGCGGCTTTTGTGGGTTCGGCCTCAGTATTTGGTGTCGTGGTGTTCATTGTCAGCCAACAGAAATTTCTTACCGAGATTCATCCGGTTTGGTCTGCCCGATGGGAGCCATGCTGCGAAGCCAATCGGCCAAGCGCAGAAAGTCTTCCGCCACACCTGAGTCCGGGCAATAGTCAATGACCGTCATGCCGTCGGCCAGTGCCTCCGACACAGCATCACTTCTGCGGATGGTCACCGGCACGAGGCGCTCTCGGACACGATCTTCCAGCGAAGCCTTGATGTCGCGATGCAGCGCCAGGGAACTGTCAAACTTGTTCAGCACGTAATAGATTGGCCAGGAAGGGGATGTTTCGGGCTCTCTGGATTGCAGCGTTTCTTCCAGCCTGATGAGCCCGTAAACCGAGCCCACGTCGGGCACCAAACTCACCAAACCGAAGTGCGTGCTGCGCCGAAGCGATTGAATGTCCGCGGCGTATACGGCGCCCGCATCGAGCAGCAATCGATCTGAGTGTTCCGCGGCATTGCGAACCGTTGTAATCAGACTGCTTCTCGATTCTTTCGAGACGCGCCTGCTGAACGAGGCCTCGGAGGCTGGCAAGCTATTTACAATGGCTACGCCCGCGTCGGAATTCGGCATCAGGAAGCTCTGCAACTCACCTTCCCCGGGATTACTCGCGCCGAAATAAAGTGGCAAAAACGAGGAGGATTTGGGGTCGGCAAGTAGAACATTCTCGCCCTCCGTCGCCAGACATCGTGCAAGGGTTGCCAGGATCACACTCCTGCCCGCGCCTCCACTGACGGAACAAATGAATTGGAACGGGATCGTTATGCTGGAGGCCAGCGCCTGAACCAGGTGATCACCGGCTGCATCGCCTTCGCCGGAAAAGATTTGTCCGAGCACGGACCAGCGAGAGGAAGCGCCAGAGTTGAACTGCTTATGCCCTCTGCGAGCACTTTCATTCAGTTGGCGAAAATGGGAGGATTTTTCTTCGGAATGCGAATTTTTCAATGGCGCTGGCTGCGCATCGCCTTCAGAAATTGCTCGGTCTCCCACCTCGGTGTCGGTTCCGTCAGAGGGGGCGCCGCGATCAGAAATTCTCTGAATTGACTGCGATTCCGACGCGGCTGGGCGTCTCCAGCGAATTGGGCCCTGAGCGGCAGCAGTGCTTGAATTTCTCGGCGGGTCTTTTTTAGTATTCGGCACATTGGCCACCGATGGAGCATCTTTGGGAGCTCGTGGCGCGGCTTCAAATTCACGATACTGGGATTGCAACATGGCAGCGCGAGAGAGTAACTGGGTCAGATCGTCTGGCGGGTTTTCTGACGGATCGACTACACCAGTGCGCGTCTCCTCCGCGGAGTGCCCAGGCCGCGAGGAAATATCTTCCTTCTTATCTCTTTTTATGTCTGCGGCCAATGTCCCCCCGAATGATTCCTCTCCGCGGACCTATTTGTTCATCTCAACGTCCGTCAGATGAGATCATGTAGGACCTACTCCGAACTGAACTGAGACCTCACCAGAGGGTCGCTTGGAGGCGAGTCTGGGTAGACCTCCCCTGAAGCGCACGATGCTGGAACGCCACTCACCAATGTGCACGCGGGGAACCAATACGGACCTGCCACGACCTCAAATGGAGGGAAGCCTGTCTCTCTATATTACTTGCAGTAAAGGAGATAAGCCACTAGTCGATCAAGCGACCTGAGATGGGAAGAACGGTCATTGGCAGAGGGAAATCGATGCTGTTCAACGGGTTCAAAACGGTACAAATCAAGTACCACGTTCCAGACCTAAAATGCATGAAATCAACGCAGTTTCGGACAGCGCCGAGATACTGTTGCTCTCGCAGCCGCATCAAGGCCATACCGGGTGCCAGGTCGGAATTCCGTGCTTTGTTCGCTAGACCTTCTATTTCACGTTTACATCAATTATTGTGGTTTGCACTGTTCCGGTTGAAGGAGTCGCAGTTACTGTAATTTTGTATGTGCCGGCCGTCGTTCCAGGATTTCCGCCACCCGTGCCACTGCCGCCTGAGCTTGTACCGCCGCAGCCAACTCCCGCGACCGCCACGGATATAAGAAGTGTTAGGAAAGCGGCTTGCCGGCGCCATGGCCTTGGAAGTAGGAACAGGACGAACAGGCAGATAAGTGACATTGCCGCAACTCCTCCAGGCCAACGCATTCTAAGAGCGCGACCAGGCGGTGACAGTCTCAATGAACTCGCCTGTGCAGCGGTTGACATGACCGTCATGGTGGCATTGCCACTCGTCACTGTGGAAGTTAACGTTATGGTTTGGGGAGCCGTAAAGTTTTGATCTGGCATGCCAAAACTGCAAGTCGGCAAGTCTACTGCGTTCATCGGCTGGCTGCTTATTGCACAACTCAGTGTCACCGAGCCAGCAAATGAGTTTCCAGCGGCCACGGTGATGAGTTGTCCCGCCGACTGCCCGGGCGACGAAATCGTGATTGTGGCTGTATTGGAAGCAGGCGAAAGATTAATCCCAGGTGCGCCGACGGTGATCGTAACACCTGTTGAGGTTGAAGTGGTGTAGTTGATATCCCCGCTGTAGGTGGCGGTAATATCCTCGTTTGCAGTGACCGTAACGGACAAAGCCGCTTGCACAGCCATGAATCCGTTTGCATCCAACGTTGAGACAAGCTGGCTGCCAGAAGCAGTGCCAATACTTACGCCGTTGTTAAAGAACGTTACGGTGCCTGTGGGTGCAGCTCCAGAACTGCCTCCAGAGGAAAGATTGCTATTACTTTGTGTGTTCACCAAAGCCGTGAGTATTACGGATGCATTTGCTGAGACAGTAGTCAGGTTAGGAGTTACCGAAGTCGTTGTCGGCGCTTGCAACACCATAAGTGTCACCGGTGCCGAAGCGCTGCTCGCCTGGTAGCTCAGGTCACCACTGAAACTCGCGGTAAAACTGTGCAAACCAACAGCAAGCGGTGCGGTTGGGTTCCCCGAAACCATTGCTCCAGTTTGGTCCTCCACATACCCCTCTGTGTTCAGCGCGAACGCACCCAAGCTTTTCACGCCATCCAGTAATGTCACCGATCCCGTCGCAGATTCCTGTCCAGAAGTTGCGCCAATCACGTCGGCGCGTACGATAATTGAGTCTCCGTAATAGGCAGAGGCGGCGCTGGTCACTTTGCCGGTAATAAGATTATTTAACCCCACGCTGACTTGGGTCGTGCTCGTTTCGGGAGTGACGGTAACCGGGATCCCTGGGGTCGAATCGCTCGAACCATACGTGCCGTCGCCGGCATAGTGTGCAGCGACATTGTAGGTGCCGCCCACCAGATCGCTGGTCGTCACACCGGAAATGGACCCGTTGGTTAAAGCATAAATGTCAGCGTTGGAGACGTTGTAGTTGTTCGACGTGAAGCGGTCAATCCCTCCCGTAAAACAGCCCGGCGCGCTACAGCTTGGGTTCCCACCGGGAAATGTACCCACGACGGAGACGTCTTCTGGACGCGTGCTTGTCTCAGTGACTGGAATGGGATTGCCGTTGGCGTTTACAGCGATATTCACGTACACCTTGGTGCCGTGCGTAATGTTGATTGGGCCCGGGCATGAGAATGTGGAAGATGGATTTGTTGATAGGCACAGAGTTGGCGTCGTGGGCGTAAATAAGCCTTCCGCCGTCGCCCAATTCGTGACCAGATTCGTGGCGTTGATCGAGCCTAGACCGGTGGCCAAATCCAGACCAATGGCGGCATCCCATGCAGGCAATCCAGTCAAATTGCCGGTATTCAAATCCATGGATTCCTCGATGCCAAATGTTCCTGGAGTCGAACTGCTGCAACTGAAACTGCCACCCACGCACGGTACAGAATTGTTGCCTTTTGTAAGGTCGTAGAAAGTACAGGCTGGATTCGGTCCCGCCGAGGAGTTGCAATTCAATGCGCTTTGCAGGGAAGCCAAATTATATAGTACATAGTTGGCATTGCCCTGCCGTGGGCTCAGAGTCAGGTGGTTGACCGCAATATTATGGTTAACCAGTGCCATCATTCCGGCGAAGGTAGGAGACGCGGAAGAAGTTCCTCCGACGCCAGTGAAATCGAAATAGGGCGAATTCGTGTCGCAAGCCGGGCCGCCGGGATTCAAGTCGGACTCACAGACAATATAAAAACTGTTGCTGACAAAACCGTCGGCAGCGAATAGCGAAATGTCCGGCAGATCGCGCGTCAGGTCATTCAATGCGGTGAGGCCGGACCCCTTTGCGAGAAATTGCCAGGAAGGTTTCGCATAGTAGGTATTGCAACTCCCCGAAGTATTCGTAGCAATACAGTTGCTCTGCCCACCTCCGCTGGCAACGATCCCTCCATTAGTAAGCGAACTACACTCCGCGAGCACGCCTGTAAAGTTCTGCGCACAGGAATCATTCCAGGTAATTTCCGGAATATAGGAGAGTGCGGAAATATCTTTTATACCGTTTATATCAGTAACGTTTGCCCCACCCCAATAAGCGGCCTGGTAATTTGTGGCGCTAATGTCGAAGTCTGTGCCACCGACCGCGACATTGAATGGCGTGGATGCAATTCCATTAACTCCCGGACCAAAATTGATGGCATTTTGGCCTGCAGCCGTTTCGGTATTGGGATCGTCGCATCCTGCGGAGCCGCTATCGCCTGTGGACACGATGACGGTAATCCCCTGCGCGGCAGCCTGCTCCCAAAGGGTGGCTTCAAACTGGTTTCCATTTGCCCCCAGACTGAACTCGCACTCACCGAAACTTTCGCTGAGAACCGGTGCCAGATTGTTGTCTACAACGTACTCGGCCGCCAGGTCCGTGCCAAAGGTGGCTTCCGTTCCTTCTGCAATTACAAGATCAATCGAGGCATTCTTTGCGACCGCGCCGGACCATTGAACGTCCAGATTTGCTTCGATCTCATCCTGATTGAAGCCCGGGTCGGGGCCATCCAAGATCACATTCGGATCATTCGCAGGCAGTCCGAATAACGAGCGGAATTGAGCCACGTCATCCACCGAACAGGTGACGTTTGTCCCGCTTGGCCCGAGGTACGAGATTCCAAAATCGGGCGAGTTTGCAGTGCAAATTTCGGAATCCCCGACGATGGCAATCGTTTGACCGGTACCGTCAATTGGATGCGTATTGATGCCCGGATTCCACAACCTCTCGACGCTATAGATCGTCGCAAAATCGCCAGGTCCCACGGCGTTGCAATTCATTGCGCCGCAATTGGTATTAGAACCGCCAAATGTGAAAAGTGGAGCCACCTGCCCGCTAGTCTTCGTCTTTCTAAAAATGCCGACGACACGGCTCTGCGCTTTTTTCGGAAAATTGTGCAAAGACACTAAGCCCGCAACCACCGGAGTCAACGCTGTGGGAATTTGCGGGTCACTGCTATTGGCGAGATACTGCCTGGCGTCCACGACGTACCTGTGGATTTCAGTTCGAAAAGCGCTGCGAATCTGCCCCGCAGTTCCAGAAAACTCGATCAGCGTGCGGCCATTTGACACTTTCGCGACCTGAAATCCTTGTGATTGCAGCCAGCCGATTACAGATTGGATGTCGCTATCGGCAGGGCCAAACTGCTGTCCAAATTGTTGAGGAGTGAGCCAGCGATGGTAGTTCGGTGATGCCTTGCTATGTTGTTGATCCATGAATTGCCTGAGCGCGGTTTCCTGCTCTGGACTTCGTTGCAACAAGAGCAGCACACGCCGGATCGGTTGGCTATCGGCCACGGCACCTTGGTCATTCTGAAGACGCGCCAAGGGGTGCGTATTGCCCACCAGTTTAGTGAATGCAGCCTTGTCGATTTGAGTTGCGATACGTGGGGCCGCGGCCGATCCTTGTGCAGCAGCCAGGCAAGGTAGGGATAATATAAGCAGCGCCACTGCGCCAATACTTTTCCATGTGATCCCTGTTGCGCTGAACGCGTTTCGCAGGATAACTGCTGCGCCCAATAGCACATGCCGCTTGCGGACTTGGATTACAATATTTAGCCTTGCAGGAAAAATTCGGTTCACGGTTGCCTCAAATTAATAGCTCGATCTAAGTAGAAATCAAGGTCTGTCGGATTGAGGACCTGGCGCCGGAGAGGGGAGCAACTTTACCGCCTCAACTTTAGCGAATGAATGGCAATGCCCCAATATTACTTTCCTTGGATTTACGGTTCGATTCCGCGTTCTCCCGCGCAATCGTTATCACTTATTTACAACGCTGACAGTACATAGAAGAATACTCCATCGCTCACTTACGCAGAGACAAAATTGGGAGAACTTGATCGTAAATACTACCCCTGAACGGAACGCTGAAATCTGACGTCGTCACATTTTGGTTTGAAAGACGCCTATGAAATTTCCTCAGTTCAGGTCTAACAATTCCGGCTTTGCTCATATGAGTATTTGAGGTCGCGACTCGAAATCCCCAGAGCATGCGAGGAACTGCAAGAAAAGAACGGGCGAAAATAAGGTTCGAGCCGCATCCCAATGGTTTCGTATTTTAGGCAGAATCAAATCGGTTTACGCTTCGGACTGAGTTGACTCCCGCTGTCCTACTGCTCGGAACCCATCTAAAACAGCTTGGCAGACACTTGAAGCGCGATTTCAGTACAATCTTATTCAGAAACGGAACCGAATAACCGGCGAAACTGAGGCTCGATATCTAGACTTTGCAATTTAGACTTCTCAGAGATCATCGTATTCACTAGAACCCCTCGGCACTCCATTCATCTAAGGCCACGGCTAGCCATTACTCATTGTGGTTGATTTGACTCGCAGGTAATGTTGAGGGATTCCGCACTGTGGATGAGGCAAACCTATTAGCTGAAATTCATCGCGCTCACAGTTTGGGCCGCACGATGCTGAAGCACATAAAGTCTTTTCTCAGTGGTGTCTTTACCTACGCCAAAAATCAGGGAGTAATAGACGTAGTCCATCCGATAAGGGACGCGACGATTCCCAAGAGGGCTGCCGTTTCCAAGGAGACACACGCGGCCAGCCCCGATGAAGTGTTAGCGATCATGGAGAAATTGGACAAAGCTTGGGAGAAAAAGGCGCGTGCGGCTGTGGCGTTAATGTTTTTTGCGGGACTGCGACCTGGGGAAGCACGCGGGGTTTGCTGGGAAGACTTCGACGGCAAGCGTTTGATTATTTGGCAATCCATTTGGCACACATATACGACCTCACCCAAGACGGCAGGCAGCGCAAGGCCTGTGCCCGTGATTGAATCGCTTACAAGTGTCCTTACGGACCTGTGGGGGAAAGATTGCGATCCCACATCTGGTCCAGCCTTGCGGGGGCCTTCTGGAAAACCGATAGACCTGCACAACCTTGCCAACCGGGTTGTAATCCCGACCCTGACAAGATGCGGCGTGTGCAAGTAATCCGAATCCAACCACGGCAAGACAGACCACAACTTCCGATTGGATGAATCCCTTCCGAAATGGCATGGCTGGTATTCGCTCAGGCGCGGAGTCGGTACAGCGGGTGCAGACCTCTCCAATTCACTCGCTGCAAAAGGATTGTTGCGCCATTCGAGCGTCAGTACGGCAGAACGGCACTCCATCAAAGATGTGCCAGAAAGCATGCTCCACGCGATGAAATTACTCGAAACGTTATGCAACCCCCGTGCAACTGAAAGGGAAGCAAAGTCAATCTAAGTGCTTGAAAAATTTGGGGTGAGCGACGGGGTTTGAACCCGCGACCCTCGGTGCCACAGACCGATGCTCTACTTGGCTGTTTGCTTTTGAATTCTTTCGCTAAAAGGCACGGCATCGACAATCGGGATTCCACTCTTGCTTGAATCCCATTCTAACGCCCCTACAATTCAGATCGCTCGGGGATAGTCAAAAGCAGACAGCCAAGAGTGGCTGTCCTACAACGTGCAAATGATGGTACAAAAGCAGCATGCAGCTACGTGGTCTCTTCCGGATTTTGTTTCTTTACGATGTGGCCGAATCGATCGATCTGGGCAAGCTGCGCAGTCTGCTCGGCGAGCGCGGCG
>Ga0206831_1016_pt1 | contig 28199 bp, 28 predicted proteins | sample Alteio_BWOrgCont_73_FD_152876 | JGI IMG/M metagenome (GOLD analysis project Ga0206831, IMG submission 152876) | Enriched cells from forest soil in Barre Woods Harvard Forest LTER site, Petersham, Massachusetts, United States -... | ecosystem: Environmental > Terrestrial > Soil > Temperate forest >...
GTGCCGGTGGTGGCGGTGGGGCAAAATAATGGTTTTGATGGCGCCAGCCTTGCAAATTATGATAACGCAACAACCTGGTCAGCGGAAAATGATCTTGGATCAAATGCTTTGTTGTATGGTGCTGCTATGAACCCGCACGCTTGGGTGATCGTAGGTGTTTCAAGTGACTCCAATAGCTTGATAAATTATTCGACAGATTATGGTAGTCATTGGAGTTCGATTACTACTATTTTGGGGGCTCTGTATGGTGTAGCAGGCAATGTTAGCACGGGTACCTGGGTAGCTGTGGGTAGTGACAATACCGGCAGCAGCCAAACGAGTTTATACAAAAGTAGCGATGCTATTAATTGGTCCGTGCCCAGCGGCGCACCGAATGTGACCGGTTATTTAGCGGGCGTGGCGAATGCGGGAAATACTTGGGTGACAGTGGGAACAACGGCAACCGCGGTAGGGGTTGGTGGTGGAAATGAATTAATAAAAATCAGCACCAATAACGGAGTAACTTGGTCTTTTCCCACAAGCTTTACAGCAAATGCCGGAATACTCGCCAGCATTGCTACCGATGGAAATGGAACCTGGGTTGCGGTGGGTAGTACTGATAGTTCGGGAGCAGCGAGTACCCCGGTTATTTTAGTCAGCACCGATGATGGCCAAACCTGGCATGCCCCAACCGATTTTAGCGCCCCTGAAATGGGTACAGCCAATGCTATCGCCTGGAATGGCAGTGCTTGGGTCGCGGTGGGCACTTATGGAAATAGCCCGGTCGGTACCATTTGGGTAAGTAGCGATATAACCGGTGCAGGTACCCGACGGTGCAGCATCTGCATCCAGCGTGGTGCCCCCTAAGGTTGACAAACTCACATTACCCGTTGCATTCCAGCTAAAGCCATTGCCTTGCGTCACTTGAATTTTATACGGCGTAGTGGCGAGCGGATTATTTTGCGTATTGTCGTAACTCAAATTAATCGGGTCGCTTTGCGTGGGATCATTGATATCCGGATTAATCACCAGCGTCACCGCATTATTCACTTTAAACTGCCGTACTAAAGTGAAAGACTGACTATTGGCATCGGTGTATTGCACTTCCAAATACGCATTTTGCGCATCGGCATCCACCGCTGCATCAAAATTAATCGCACAGCTGGCGCTGGCCGCTAAAGTATTACTGATACAGGTACCTTCGCCAAATAAATCAATGCTATTGCCGCTCAAGGGCGTGCTACCGGTTGAAACACCGTTTAAGCTGCTGCTGAGCAAACGAATGCTGGTTAAAGTAACGGCACTGCTGTCGTGGTTAGTGATGGTAAACGTTTGCGTACCCGGTGTATTAAACGTGACATCATTGGCGCTGACATTGCCAACATCAGTCGCTATCACATTAACACTGTAGGGGGTCTCCGGCGTATTGCTGGCATACGCTTGAATACTGCCTGGCAAGGTTACGCTACTATCGGCATGTACAACCACATAGCAATATTGCCCCGGCATTAAATCATCGCAAGCAGCGGGACGACTCACCAAACTAAGCCCCGGCATAGAGCTTAAATCGATGATGATATTATTTGCCGCGACAGTTGTGGAGGGATTATAAATTCTCAGTGTAGTATCGGCGCCAGGCACTGCCACCAGGTGATCCGGCAAACTCAATATTCCCGCAGGATTATCGGTTACAACAACGTTGATAGGAGGAGTGAAAAACCGATCGCCACGTCCGCCGGAGTTAACAATATGCAGTGCAGGATCATTTGGAGTAACGCTAACGGCTGTCATTATTTTTAATTTTAAGGTACAAGTATCGGTATGCCCATTCTTATGTTTATAAAGTTGTGGGAGATAAATATTGGTCTTGGTCCAACCATTCTCTTTAGTTTCTTGATAGGGGCCACAAACAGCAATTGAATCTTTACCACAAATTCCTTTGTAGTCACCCGCAGCAGGATAATTTGAATCATCGGAAAAATCCGGCTGAAATACATCCCGATATACAATAAAAAAGGCCGTTTTAGCGGTATCACCTGTACAAGCAGGAAGAGGATCAAAACTATTATTTAAATTATTACTCACCGTAATAAACGCTAAAGCGGTACGGCCTGACACTAATTGGGTGGGGAGCTGAGTGTTGTCTTTCTTAGCATAACTAATGATACCTTCAGCTTGCACAGCAAAAATAACGAAGCCTAAAATCAACCCTAATACAACCTTGTAATAACTTTTCATGATGAATCCCTCACTTCCAAAAACGATATGCGCGATCATGATAGCAGCCTGCTTAGCAGCTGTCTAGTACAAATTCTGACCATTGACATACATCAATTGCAAAACAACTAAACATAGCGCAGAATAACGCTCCAATGCGGACATAAATCGCGGAATAATGTCCGCATGAAGTATGAGGCCACTATGCAAAAATTTACTCTTCTCCTATGCGGTGTCGTTACCGCTTTAAATATTCAAGCGGCTGACACTCTTGTTCCATTCGGCAACGGCACTTGGGTGCATGATTACACTATGGATACCAAAGGCGCTGTCAGCAATACTCAAGCGGGCCGCTTTGCTAATTTTTTAAAAGCGTATAACGAAGGTGCAACAGCGGGCCATCAAATCACTGAAATTTTTGCTTCGGTTGGCGCGTTGGAAATTCACCCACCTCCTGCCGGTGAAGCGTTTGTGCCGAATAGTTTTTATATTGACTATTACCCACAACGCATTTTGCACGTGAGTTTAAATAATTGGAGATCTTGGGAAGAGCAATTGGATAGCGGATTATATTCCGTCCATGCGTATTCGCACTTAACCAGTACCGGCAAAAAAAGCGGTAAACACGTATTGAATTTAGTGCAAATCAATGGTGCAGCGGGTACTAAAACGATTCATGGTTTACAATTTTTAAATGGTTTAAGCCAAGCAGATGCGGCCCATTTCGCCGACTTTGTCGCGGGTGAATTATGCTCCGATGACACCATCGATGGCGTACAGTTTGATATTGAACCGTTTAGTTTTGTCGGTTCTGGCAGCATCACGTCGGGGCCAGGACAAAAATATTTCTTTGCCGAAATTGCCAAAGATTTTGCGGGTCAATTTCAAGATCCAAAAAATGATCCTTTAAATTGCGTTGATGGAGCACACAAACAAGGCCGCATTTTCTCAGTATTTACCAGTGCTTCTGCTATCCAGGAAGACCCTGATGATATCGCGAAAGTTTTCACCCAATATGGCAATGGTTATGTGATCGATTCCGTGTATGATTTAAGCGGTCAACCCGCCGGCACACCTAACCCGCCGAACGCTTATCAAACCCAAGCGCAACAAGAAACTTCGCAAATGATGTCGATTTGTGATCGCTACAAAATTCCATATCAATTTGGGATCCCCGCTTCCGCTTCTGCACATGAATTTGAAAAAATGGGTACTACGAGTACGGGTTACAATCAATTGGATTATGTACAAGCGGCTATTAATGTGATCAATGCCAGCGGTGCACGACAAGATCCGCTGTTCAAAGGCATTGATTTATGGGGTTGGAATACACACCTGGTGGTGGATAATCCAGCCGGTGGCGTTGCGCCGGTTTATCCGAGCAATCCGGCGGAAGATCAAAATAAAGCGGTATTAAAGTATTTGCAAACTAATTTGTGAGATACCACGTCATCCCCGCGAAGGCGGGGATCCAGGTTTTAAAAACTTATTTCAACTTCCTTCATCGAATTAAAATTGAAAAAGGTTTTTATTTTAAGCTGGATTCCCGCCTTCGCGGGAATGACAAAAATCGTAGTGAGGAAAAAATTTATGTCTTTAAAAAAACTTTTTATTATATTGCTAAGCGCTCTCGCCGCCAGCACCTACGCCGCCACCACCATCGTCCCCTATGGCAATAGCGCCTGGGTGCACGGTTACACCTACGATGGTAAAAATACCATGAAGTTTAGCCGCTCTGCTTTTTTCTTCAATAAAATAAAACAATATAATGAAGGTGCGGGACCGGGGCATCAGTTAACAGAATTATTTGTTTATGCTGCCACCATCGAAATTTCACCGGCCAAAAATAATCAATATTTACCGAATAATTTTCGCCTCACCTATTATCCTTCGCGTTTGATGAGCAAAATCACAGATAATTGGGATGACTGGGTGGGCCAGCTCGATGCCGGGTTTAACTCAGTGCATGCTTATTCGCACCTCACTGTGACTGGTAAAGCGAAAGCCAAACGCGTGTTAAATATCATCGATATTAGCGGTGTTGTCGGTTATAAAGGCAGCCACGGCACGTGGTATATGAATGGTTTAGACCAACCCAGCGCAATGCAATTAGCCAACGTTGTCGCCGCCCAAGTGTGTGCCGATGATGTGGTCGACGGTGTGTCCTTCGATATTGAACCGTTTAGTTTTTCCAATGACAGTGGTGTGATTCAGGGCTATGGGCAAAAATATTTTTATACTCAAATCGCAAAAGATTTTGCCGGCCACTACAGCAATGGCAAAAAAGATCCTTTGCACTGTGTTGATGGCATGCACAAACAAGGCCGTATTTTCGGCATTTTTACCGGTGGCGGCGCTGTTCAGGATAACCCTTCAGCCATCGCTAAAGTATTAACGCAATATGGCAATGGCTATCTGATTTTTGGTTTGTATGATTTAGGCGATAATGTTGTCGCAGGTGTTGCTGAATCTCCAAGCGCCCATGCACAAGAAGTGCAAACTGCCATCGCAAGCGACATGCAGTTAGCTGAGCAATACAAAATCCCTTACCAATTCGCTATTGGCGCTGCAGCGACTGCTACGCAATTTGAACGTTTGGGCCCCACTCCTACCGGTTATAACCAAATTGATTATGTGAAAGCCGATATCGCAGCGATTAATAACAGTAGCGCGCGCAAAGATCCTTTATTTAAAGGCATCGACTTATACGCTTTCAATGAAGAGTTGCTGGTGAAAGATCCCAATCAGACGACTGTCCATCTTAACCGCCAATATCCGCCTGATATTTTTAGTGACACTCAAAAAGCGGTAGTGCCTTACTTGCAGAATAATTTGTAGTATGTCATCTCGGAAATTGCCCCCGTTTTCACGAGGGTAAACTCCGCAATTATCCGGGATCCAGGCTTCTCATGATTCAGCCTGGATTCCCGCTTTCGCGGGAATGACGACAGAGTATTTTTTAAATGACTATGGATAATTCAAAATATATCATCTACAAAGAGTTTTAGGCAGTGAAAATTGAAGTAGTATACGGTGACAACCAACAACAAATTTTAATGAACTTAACGGTAGCAGAAGGCAGCAGTATCGCAATCGCTCTTCAACAACTACCTGACTTACAATGGGATAATAATGCGATAGGAATTTTTGGTAGTGGCGTAAGTCTCGATCGCGTTTTGGAAGATGGCGATCGCATTGAAATTTATCGGCCTTTAAAGATCGATCCAAAAGTTGCACGAAAAGCGCGGGTTAAGCCGTTGCGGCGTAAGCATTAAGAACGCTCTATCTTCACCAACTTATCGTCTTTAAAATACAGCAACAACTTATGCTCAGTGATATCGCCATGATTGGGATAATCAGTATAAACGTAGGTTAATTGGTTATTATCAAACGTATTTTGCAATACCGGTTGGCCTAATAAAGTAATCACATCTTCCTGCGACATACCTAACTTCACCTGTTGATTTTGCACCACGGGCAAATCATTACCTTGTTGAATGTCGGGATGATAGCAAGCACTGAGTGTTAAGCCACAAACAATAATAAAAACTAAACGCAAAATTCGCAGGAGCATCTTTTTTCACCTTAAATAGGGCTTTAAATCCCCCCGCCCCCTTTTACAAAGGGGGGATCCTTCAATTAAATTTTCACTCTAATTTCCCCCTTTGAAAAAGGATCCTCCCCCCTTTGAAAAAGGGGGGCCGGGGGGGATTTTTACGGGGAATTTAAAAATTTAAAATAACACTGGTATAATTCTAACATACCATGACACCTCACAGAAAAAAAATTATTTGCCTCATGGGCCCGACCAGTAGCGGCAAAACCGACTTAGCGCTGACTTTAAGCGAGCATTTACCTTGCGATATTGTCAGCGTTGACTCCGCCATGGTCTACCGTGACATGAATATCGGTACCGCTAAACCCGACAAAGAGACCTTGGCACGCTACCCGCACCGCTTAATTGATATTTGCGACCCGGCGGAAAATTACTCCGCCGCTGACTTTTGCGACGATGCTACGCGTGAAATCCAAGCCATTTTAAAGACCGACCGCATCCCTTTATTGGTCGGCGGCACCATGTTGTATTTTCGCGCTTTGCAGCAAGGCTTATCCAACCTCCCCTCTGCTGATCCGACCATTCGGGCACAATTAAATGCTCGAGCAGCTGAACAAGGTATTGCAGCTTTATACGCTCATCTACAAGCTATCGATCCCGTCGCTGCCAGCCGCATTCGCCCTACCGATCCGCAGCGTATACAACGTGCTCTGGAAGTCTATGAACTAACGGGTAAACCGCTGAGTGAATTACAGGGTCATGCGATAGCAGCGCCTCAAGATTGGCAATTTATTAATTTAGCTTTAATGCCCGCAGATCGCCAGGCTTTACATGCCGCGATTAGCTCGCGTTTTCACACCATGTTAGAGCATGGCCTGATTGCCGAAGTTAAAACTTTATATGAACGTGGTGATTTAAATTTGGACAAACCTTCCATGCGCGCAGTAGGCTATCGGCAAGTTTGGCAGTATCTAGAAGGCACTATTTCACAAGCGGAGATGTGTGAAACCGCTATTGCTGCCACCCGCCAGTTGGCCAAACGACAAATGACCTGGCTGCGCAAATGGCCCGCGGCGCATTACTTCCTGCCAGGCAAAAATTTACCTCCGCATTTGCTTGACCAGGTTTTACCGCTTCTGTTAAGATAGCGCGCTTAGTTACATAACAATACCTATCGAGGAGAAAACTATATGTCAAAAAAACAAGAGAAAGGGCAAAACTTACAAGATCCTTTTCTTAATACTTTACGCAAGGAAGATATTCCCGTCTCGATTTATTTAGTTAACGGTATTAAATTGCAAGGAACTGTCGATGCTTTTGATCAATTCGTTGTGTTATTGAAAAATGGCAACATCGTGCAAATGATTTATAAACACGCCATTTCTACTATTGTGCCAACACAAAATGTAGATATTTCCCGTGAATTAGCGGCGCAAACTGAAGAAGAAGAAAATTAATTGTTCGTCAATCGCCCAGCAGTTCCCGCTAAAAGCGGGAACTTGCTTCCTTGATTTTTATGGTACCTGCGTATCGCCCCAAAGAAAAAGCCATCTTAGTGCATCTGCATCTGGGTGCTTCTCATCAACATGACGAATGGCAAGAATTTTTTGATTTAGTCACGTCAGCCGGTGTTGAACCCGTGGCAGAAGTGCATGGCCATCGTGATAGCCCGGATAGCAAATTTTTTGTTGGCACGGGTAAAGTTGAAGAATTAAAAAAAATCATCGCTGATACACAAGCCGATGTTATTATTTTTAATCACGAATTATCTCCCGCCCAAGCCCGTAATTTAGAAACCGAAGTGAAGGCCCGCATTTTAGATCGCACCGGTTTAATCCTCGATATTTTTGCGCAACGCGCGCGCACCTTTGAAGGTAAATTGCAAGTTGAACTCGCCCAACTCGAATTTATGTCGACCCGCTTAGTGCGTGGTTGGACACATCTCGAACGGCAAAAAGGCGGCATTGGCTTACGCGGTCCCGGTGAAACCCAATTAGAAACCGATCGACGTTTAATCGCCAAGCGCGTTAAACTCATCAAACAACGTTTGGAAAAAGTCCGCACTCAACGCGCGCAAAATCGCGGCCTAAGACAAAAGAAGCCCGTACCGACAGTTGCGTTAGTTGGCTACACCAACGCTGGTAAATCCACTCTTTTTAATACCTTAACCGAGTCGCATGTCTATGCCGCCAATCAATTATTTGCAACCTTAGATCCTACTTTGCGACGCATTGAATTGTCTGAATTAGGTGAAGTCGTATTGGCTGATACGGTGGGTTTTATCCGCCATTTACCGCACAATTTGGTCGATGCGTTTCGCGCTACGTTAGAAGAAACTCGTGCGGCCGATTTATTGCTGCATGTCATCGACATGTCACATCCTGAACGCGATGACACCATCGTGCAAGTTGAAAAAGTATTAGAAGAAATTGACGCCAGTGAAATTCCGTGTTTGAAAGTTTATAATAAAATTGATTTACTGGAAAATTTCCCACCCCGTATTGATTACGATGCCGATCAAAAACCGCAAGCGGTGTATGTGTCAGCACAAGCTGGCACTGGTTTGGAAAAACTTAAACACGCTATCGTTGAATATCTCACACAAGATTACCAACTGATTGAATTAAATTTAATGCCGAGTGAAGCAAAATTGCGCGCGCAATTGTATGCCATGAAAGCCATTGTGGAAGAAAAATCCGACGAAGATGGCAATTGGCAAATTACCGCACGTCTTTCGCATGCAGAGTATTTGAAGTTGATGGATAAGCTCTGAAAGATATCCGCAAAAAATCCCCCTTAATCCCCCTTTGTTAAAGGGGGAAATCATGGTTTTATCCCCCCTTTGAAAAAGGGGGGCAGGGGGGATTTAAAATAATAATATTGTATCGGTCATCATCTTTCGTTAAAATACCTCCTCTCCCGCCGGGATGGTGAAATTGGTAGACACGCAAGTTTCAGGTACTTGTGGGGCGACCCGTGGAGGTTCGAGTCCTCTTTCCGGCACCATCTGTTAAAAATCGAAATGCCACCGTCATCCCCGCGAAAGCGGGGATCCAGCAAAAGTCTATACAGTGTTATTAATTAAACCTGGATTCCCGCCTGCGCGGGAATGACGAGTTAGAATTTCCTTGACACCGTTTCTGTAATTTCATACCATTACAAGATGACAACCACTGATTCCGCCTGGCGCGGTTTTTTAAACGCCTTACAAAGCATCAAAACGCCTCACGCGTTAAATGAGTGTTTAACATTTTTTTTGACGCACGAAGAAAAAGCTACCCTCACCACTCGTTATCTCCTCACCCAAGAATTACTCAAAGGCGAATTAACCCAGCGCGAAATTGCCAAAAAATTTGGTGTGAGCATCGCCAAAATTACCCGCGGCTCTAACAGTTTAAAATTATTGTCCCCGGCCCTTAAACAAGAATTAACTCAACTACTGCTGAAATCATGAACCAACCTTATATCCCTGCGCACGCAAAATTACCTGAAATCACTGTACGGGTGATTATTCTCGCCATTATTCTCGCTTTAATTCTCGGCGCATCCAATACGTATTTGGCTTTGAAAATTGGCTTTTTAACCTCCGCCTCAATTCCCGCTGCAGTGATTTCCATGGGCATTTTGCGCTTATTTAAAAATGCCAATATTTTAGAAAATAATTTAGTCCAAACCGCCGCTTCGGCTGGCGAAGCTGTGGCGGGGGGCATCGTTTTCACCACGCCTGCGCTCATCATTTTAGGTTTCTGGACCCATTTTCCGTATTGGGAAAATTTTTGTATCGCCATTTTAGGCGGTATTTTAGGCGTGATTTTTTCCGTGCCTTTGCGCCGCATTTTAATGAAAGAAAAAACCTTACGCTTCCCGGAAGGCAAAGCCATTGCCGCACTGTTGCAAGCGGGCGATCAAAAAAATATGAGTTTAAAAGCTATGTTATGGGGCGGTGGTATTGGTGCGTTGATGGAGTTTACCCAAACTGGTTTACAAATCGCCGCCAACAGTTGCCAAGCATTTTTTAGCGTGGGACGCAGTATCGTCGGCTTTGGGGGCGGCTTTTCCGCGGCGCTCATTGGCGCAGGTTATTTAGTCGGCTTTAATGTCGGTATAAGTATTTTAATCGGCGCCATTGTCACTTGGTTTTTAGGTGTGCCTGTTTTAGCGTATATTAATCACATCCCTTTGTTAAACGGCGATGCCACGCAAACGGTGATGGGTGGTCCTTTGCGTGGAGATTTACGTTTCATGGGGATTGGTGCCATGGTCGTGGCTGGCTTATGGACGGTGCTGACTTTATTAAAACCGTTCGCAGTCAGCATCCAAGTTTCCATGCGTGCCTGGGCTGAAAAAGAGCAGTTGCGTATTCCTCGCACCGAACGAGATTTACCCTTATCGGTGCTCGGAATTTTACTGCTGCTGGTTTGTATCGGCATCTATATTTTCTTTAATCACAGTTTGAATATGGACAGCTTAGCACTTGGCAATATTACGATTCCTTTTTTGCTGCTGTGTTTAATCTACATTTTAATTATTGGTTTCATTTTATCGACAGTCTGCGCTTACTTCTCGGGTTTAGTCGGTGTTTCGACGACACCAGGTTCATCCGTCATTATTGTCGGTATGATTATTACTGCGCTGTTATTACGTTTGGGATTTACTGCTCTGCACTCGGTGCTTTCAAATCAACAATTGTTGGATGCCTCAGGCATGACGATTATCGTCGGGGCCATCATTGCCAGCTCTGCCGCCATTGCTAACGATAATATTCAAGATTTAAAAACCGGTCATCTGCTGGGTGCGACACCGTGGAAACAGCAAATAATGTTGATAATAGGCGTTATTATCGCCGCCAGCATTTCTACCCCTATTATGAATTTATTATTCAACGTCTATGGTATTGGTGATGTACTGCCGCATGCGGGCATGGACCCGACTAAAACCCTAGCCGCACCACCTGCCGCTGCTATGGCCGCTATTACCGCTGCCGTATTTAATCATCAATTACCGTGGAATTATATGGGTGCCGGTGCTGTGGTAGTGATTATTTTTATTGTGCTCAATCAGTTTTTGGCCAAGAAAAATTTACACCTGTCAATTTTATCGATCGCAGTGGGGATGTATTTACCGCTCTCGGCTTCGATCCCTTTAGTATTTGGTAGTATTATTGCCCTCATTGCGCAACGTACTTTAGCCAAGCGTCGCTTAAATGAAGCCGCTCATGCAGGCAAAGAACAGCATGGCACTGTGGTTGCTTGTGGCTTAGTGGCCGGCGCAGCTTTGATGGATGTGATCCTTGCGATCCCGTTTGGAATGGCGAATAATCCCGATATCTTAAAAATTATGCCCAATAGCTTAAGTGCAGTAGCCACGTTGTTGGGTTGGGTAACGGTGATTGGCTTGGGGATTTGGTTTTATAAAATTGCCAAGAAAGCGTAGGGGCCGCTCGCGAGCGGCCCGCGGGCGGGTCACGACCCGCCCCTACATTACAGCAGAGAACAGACTTGATTAAATGCGTATTAATCGCTGCCGGTGGCACCGGTGGCCACGTTTTCCCCGGCATCGCGGTAGCGCGTGAATTGCAAGCGCGTGGTGTGCATGTCGAGTGGCTCGGCACGTTACATGGGCTGGATACTAAATTAGTCCCGGGCGCCAATATTCCGTTTTCACAAATTCATATTCAAGGTTTGCGTGGTAAAGGTAAGTTAGGTTGGCTGCTCGCACCGTTTAAAATTATTCGCGCCGTGTGGCAAGCGATAAAAGTGATTAAAAAAACTCAAGCCGATTTAGTCTTAGGCATGGGCGGTTATGTGAGTGGACCAGCTGGCATTGCCGCCTGGTTATTGCGCAAGCCGCTGTATATTCACGAACAAAATGCGCTCGCAGGCATGACCAATCGTTATCTGGCAAAAATTGCTACCGGTGTGTTAAGCGGCTTTCCCAATGTATTCCCTGCGCGCTGCAAACCGATTGTAACGGGCAATCCGGTGCGGCACGATATCATCGCCCTCCCCGCTCCCGAACAACGTTTTGCAGCACGACATTTACCGCTTAACTTATTAATTCTCGGTGGCAGCCAAGGCGCGGCAAGCATCAATCGTTTAATGCCTAGCGTGCGACAACATTTTTCAGCCGCACAACTTTCTATCTGGCATCAAGCCGGCGCCAAAGATTTAACGGCCACAGAAGAAAAATATGCCACCGCTGCTCTCAGCGACGCACAACGCACAGAGCTTAAAGTTGCCGCCTTTATCGCCGAAATGCCGCAGGCGTATGCCTGGGCCGATCTCGTCATTTGTCGCGCCGGGGCTTTAACGGTGGGGGAATTAGCCGCCGCGGGTGTAGGCAGTATTTTAGTGCCTTTCCCTTATGCGGTGGATGATCATCAAACCCATAATGCCAATTATTTAGTGCAAGGCAACGCTGCAATATTGATTCAAGAGCGAGATCTCACGGCTGATAAATTGATTGCGCAATTAGAAAAATTTTTAGAAAATCGTAATCAGTTATTAGATATGGCCGTTGCAGCGCGGCGATTAGCTACGCCAGAGGCAACGCAAACAGTCGTGGCAGTTTTACTCAATGATAATTAGAGTTCCCTTAAAACTACATTTGAAAGCTGTTTGCGTAGATCATCCTAATATAGGACTCAATATAGAACTCATCATAGCTCCCAGTGCATTGTTAATCTCTTCAATCATCCCCCTATCATCTATTTGTTTTCTTATTGTATGTACAGTGATTTTTGCTGTCTGAGCACTCTGCATTACCACATCCAAGGGATGGGATTGGTCAAGAATTTGAGGAACTCTGAAGAAAAGCACATGACAATAATAAGGAGAAGGCAGAGTCCCAAGTGTCATAGCTTGTTTTAATTGCCCAATACGCTGAGAGATTACCCCTGGGTTACTATTTTCATCCACCAGCAAAATAGCTCCCTGAGGCTTCCATATACCAAATCTTCTCTGATAATCATCGTAAGGAGCAAATCGAAGCGTCAAGTTGCTGATTCTTTGCCGATGCGTAGGATGACCAAGACTCCTCTGATTTCCGATTTCATAAACATGGTTAAAAACAAGAAGATCGGATGTTAAAGAATCAAGCGCACCAAGATTATTAGAATTGTTTTTTGCCAGAAATTTCGGATATTTCTGTGCGATACATTTTCTGAGTGCTTGAATTATTGGATTATCCGCGTGAGGCGGACGGCCCGTGCTACAAGGTGATAACAGAGTAGGAAAATCCTCCATATGTCTGACATCAAAGTTGAATTTATAGTCGAAATCTTGCTGCATAAAAATCCCCTTATATTTGTTAGTATTAACTAGGGTCTGTTTACAATTACAAAGCCGTCGCGAAAATGCAGATGATTGAGCGCTAATTTAGCCAAATTTGAGGAAATATAGTTATTCTATACGACGAAAATTTGGGTAAATTAGAGCCAATCACGCTGCATTTGCAGCAGGGTTTGTAATTGTAAACAGACCCTAGTATTTAATTGCAAATCTTACGTAAAAATGAAACGCCTACGCCTCGTTCAACAATTTTTTCGCGGCCTTCAAATATTCTTTACGCTGAAAAATCAACTGCCAACGATTACCGCCTAATTGATACCACAATACCGCCGAGCGAATTCCTGCCAACAATAAAGCTCGCACTTTATCCATGATATCTTGTTGACCTAAATATTGCTGATTGCCTTTGATCAACAAACGAAACTTAAAATGTTTCATGGCTTCGCCATAGGCATCGGCCAAATTAGATAGCACTGTGGTATGCGTGGTATTTTGAAAATAACTGGTTTGCGCAATTACTTTTTCGATGTGGGTACGCAACTTTTCCATTAAATCATTACGGCTCCGTAAGCTGCGTTCAAAACCCAACATACCAAAAAAATAAATTAGGCTCTGCTTTTTAAGCGTGGTTTTATCTTGGGTGGTTAATTTTTCTAAAGTTGAGAGGCCCAACTCCAGATTTTTGGTACTATTTCCATACACCGCTAAAGTATTACTCGCATCTAATTGATAAATACTTTCGATACTCGTATTAAACGCTTGCCAATTATAGTTACCACTGGTCGCCATTTCGTGGATTAATTCTGCGGCTTGCAAAACGCCTGCTAAAGCGAGCGTGCGATCTGCAATATCGCCTCGTTTTGATTTGGTAAAAAATTTTTTTAACATATTAATTCACGAAACTAATCGTAGGTTGGCTTCCCGAGCTTCGCGTCAAGCGAAGCGAGCAAGCCAACATTTATTGTCGGCTTGTTCATTTCGCCTAACGGCGAAATTCAGGAAGCCGACCTACATTTATTGAATAATTCCACCACCCAAACATTCATCACCCTGATAAAACACAATCGACTGCCCGGGCGTGACGGCACGTTGCGGTTCTGCAAAGTTCACTTGATAGCGCCCATCGGATAATTTTTCTACGCTACATTTTACATCCTGTTGCCGATAACGAATTTTAGCACAACAGTTCAAAGGTAATGAAGGTTCTTTCTCACTAATCCAATGCACTTGCTCACATTGCAAAGTTGATTTAAACAAAGCCGGATGATCTTCCCCCTGCACCACATACAAAATATTTTGCTTGATATCTTTACCTGCTACATACCAGGCAGCACCACTGCCCTCTTTCAAACCGCCAATTTGCAAACCTTGGCGTTGGCCCATCGTGTAATACATTAAGCCATCGTGCTTGCCTACGATTGTTTGATCATCCAATGCCACAATTTTACCCGGTTTAGCTGGCAAATATTCTTGTAAAAAATCTTTGAATTTACGCTCGCCGATAAAACAAATACCCGTGCTATCTTTTTTATCGTGCGTGATAAACCCCTGCTCGCGCGCGATTTCTCGCACTTGTGGTTTGGTTAGCTCACCTAAAGGAAACAGCGCTGCTGCCAGTTGTTGCTGATTTAATAAATACAAAAAATAACTTTGATCTTTATTGTGATCTATCGCTTTTAATAATTGCCGTTGGCCATTGTGAATAGCGCCGCGTGCATAATGTCCCGTGGCAATATAATCCGCTTGCAAGTTTTTTTGCGCATAATCCAAGAACGCTTTAAATTTAATTTCTTTGTTACACAATACATCGGGATTCGGCGTGCGTCCGGCTTGATATTCTTGTAAAAAATATTCAAACACTTTATCCCAATATTGTTTGGCAAAATTGACGGTATGAAACGGAATACCGATTTTTTCTGCGACAAGCTTAGCATCTTCAGCGTCTTTAGCAGCGGCACAATAATCATCGCGATCGTCCGCTTCCCAATTTTTCATGAACAAGCCTTCGACGTGATAGCCTTGTTTATGCAGCAAAAATGCGGCTACCGAGGAATCAACCCCGCCTGACATGCCGACAATTATTTTAGTTGAGAAACTCATTTTAACTAGACAAAACCTATTCCTTTGAGGCACAATGCTATGCAAGAAACGAGAGGCTAACTCTTTAATTTGCCAAGCTTTTAAAAAAGACTCGTCATTCCCGCGCAGGCGGGAATCCAGAATTTAAATAAACGTTACGCTTTCTTTTCTGGGTCCCCGCTTTCGCGAGGACGACGAATAGCAAGATTAAACAAATGCCATGCTGGTATTATATAAGATTATGAGGTTCTAATGGATATCGAGAAAATAAAACAGTTAATTGAATTGATTGAAAACAGTAACTTAGCAGAATTAGAAATTCACGAAGGCGAAGAATCGGTACGCATTAGCCGTGCCAGCAGCGTAGTGGCACCGCCCGTACAGCAAGTAGTGCACGTGCCCGCGACGAGTGCAACCTCCGCAGTTACGGCAGTTCCTGCGCCAGAAACTAACCAATTGACGGGCCACGTCGTGCGCTCACCGATGGTAGGCACACTTTATTTATCTTCTTCTCCTGAAGCCGATGACTTCGTTAAAGTTGGCCAAACTGTTGCTGAAGGCGATGTATTGTGTTTAGTAGAAGCGATGAAAATGTTCAATCAAATCGCCGCTGATAAAGCCGGTGTGATTAAAGCGCGTCTGGTGGACAGTGGCACCGCAGTTGAATTTGATCAACCCCTCTTCATTATCGAGTAACTATCGGGTAATTATGGCTCGCAAAACCAAATCTTCTGTCGTCAAATTAAATAAAGTTGTGATCGCCAATCGCGGAGAAATTGCACTGCGAATTTTGCGCGCCTGTAAAGAAATGGGCATTAAAACCGTGGCTGTTTACTCCAAAAGCGATCGCAACTTAAAACATGTTTTACTGGCGGATGAAGCATTGTGCATCGGTCCGCCGGCAGCGAGTGACAGTTATCTTAATATTCCCGCACTCATCAGCGCAGCCGAAGTCACCGATGCAACAGCGATTCACCCAGGCTATGGCTTTTTAGCCGAACGCGCTGACTTCTGCGAACAAGTCGAAAAAAGTGGTTTTATTTTTATTGGCCCACGCGCTGAAACCATTGCGTTAATGGGCGATAAATTATCCGCCATTGCCGCAATGAAAAAAAACTGGCGTACCGTGTGTGCCCGGTTCTGAAGCGCCACTGGATGATGATCCGAAACGCAATAAAGAAATTGCTAAAAAAAATTGGTTACCCGGTGATTATTAAAGCCGCGGGCGGCGGTGGTGGACGTGGTATGCGCGTGGTGCGTAGCGAAGCAGCTTTATTAAATGCCGTGTCGATGACGCGCTCCGAAGCGGGCGCAGCCTTTGGTAATGACACCATCTATATGGAAAAATTTTTGGAAAATCCGCGCCATATTGAAATTCAAATTCTAGCTGACCAACATGGCAATGTAATCTATTTGGGCGAGCGTGATTGCTCGCTGCAACGTCGGCATCAAAAAGTCGTCGAAGAAGCGCCAGCGCCGGGCATTACCGAGAAACAGCGTAAGCGCATTGGTGAACGCTGTGTGAAAGCCTGTAAAGAGATCGGTTATCGCGGCGCCGGTACCTTTGAATTCTTATATGAAAATGGCGAATTTTATTTTATTGAAATGAATACGCGCGTGCAAGTAGAACATCCAGTTACTGAAATGATCACCGGCATCGATATCGTTAGAGAGCAATTGCGCATTGCCGCCGGCGAAATTTTGCGTTATAAACAAGAAGACATCGAATTACGTGGCCATGCGATTGAATGCCGTATCAACGCTGAGGATCCGGAAACATTTACGCCCTCCCCCGGCACTATCACGCAATTTCACGCGCCGGGCGGCATTGGCATTCGTTTGGATTCACATATTTACAGCGGTTATAAAGTACCGCCGCAATATGATTCGATGATCGGCAAACTCATTGCTTATGGTGAAAATCGTGAGTCAGCTTTAGCCCGCATGCGCACTGCGTTGGATGAAATGATCGTCGAAGGAATTAAAACTAATATTCCTTTGCAGCAAAGCATTATGCGTGATGCGCATTTTCAACAAGGTGGAGTAAATATCCACTACCTTGAGAAAAAATTGGGATTGAAATAATTTTTTTGATCTCACAACTCACAACCCACAACTCACAACCAAACCATGTCATGGTGGCAACTTCACATCACTCAATCACCCATTGATCCGGAAAAATTAAGCGATCAACTCAGTGAATTAAAAGCCGTTTCGGTCAGCTTTGAAGATGCAGCGGATGAACCGATTTTAGAGCCTGAATTAGGCACGATGCCGCTGTGGCAACAAACCAAAATTTCCGCTTTATTCAATAATGAAAGCAATTGCCAAACCGCTTTAAATTATCTGCAACAACATTTTCCTAGTGCGCACGTGGTGATGGAAACGTTTGCCGATCAAGTCTGGGAACGTGCTTGGATGGATCACTTTCAACCCATGCGATTTGGTAAACGTACCTGGGTTTGCCCCAGTACACATGAACCACCTGATAAAACCGCGGTAAATTTATTATTAGATCCCGGTTTAGCCTTTGGTACCGGTACCCATCCTACAACTGCTTTATGTTTAGAATGGATTGATGGTGCTGAATTAAAAGATAAAATTGTTGTGGATTATGGTGCTGGATCCGGCATTTTAGGAATTGCCGCACTGTTGCATGGTGCGGCACACGTTTATGCAGTCGATCATGACGAACAAGCCCTACAAGCAAGCCGCGATAACGCGCTTCGCAATCAAGTCAATGATCACTTGTCAGTGTTCTTGCCAAATGCCTTACCTAAGACTTTGCAAGCCGACTTTATCCTCGCCAATATTCTAGCCACTCCCCTCATTAAGCTAGCACCTGAATTTGCCCGCTTATTAAAACCGCGGGGACAAGTGGTTCTATCGGGTATTTTAGTAGAGCAAAAAGACGCTATTTTACAAGCCTACCAACCTTTTTTTACCCACTTTGTCACCACTCCTCAAACCGGTTGGCTACGTGTCGTTGCCAGTAAGATCTAGGCTCAATTGTCCGCGGCAAAAATTTGTTCAAAAAGGGCTTGTGGCTTTTTTAGACAGTGGTATAATCCTCAGCCCAGTCAGGGAGCGAGATAACTTAACTTTACGACCTCGGTTTTAAGCTAAGCTTTCGCAATAAAAATAATAATAGGATTTTTTATTATTTATTAAACATTCAACAAGGATATTCTCTATGAGTAATGCACAAACCGCTGTTTTAGTTTCAGATGTCGCCGACACTGCTACTACAGCTCCACTGCAAGAAGTTAAAACTGCTGCGGGTCTTTCCACTGCAAAACAAGCTTTATTGCGTCAAGCTATCGCTAAAGCAACGGCTAGCGCTGCTGAAGCCAATGCTGCTGCTAATAGTAAGCAAACTTCACTGCGTCAAGCTGTGACTGAAACAGTTAAAAAATATTATGAGCAAGTCGATGTAAATAATGCGCAGGGCGTTTATGAAATGGTCCTCGCTGAAGTAGAAGAACCTTTGTTAGAAGCAACGATGACTTTTACCCGTGGAAATCAATCACGTGCAGCAATCGTATTAGGCTTAAGCCGCGGGACTTTACGTAAATTATTAAAGAAATATGATCTAGACTAAATGATAGGTTTAAACTTAAAGTTTGATACCAATAAAAGCGCGCCTTCCATAAGGCGCGCTTTAGTTAGTGTGTCAGATAAAACTGGCCTCATTGAATTTGCCCAAGCGCTAAGCGCGTTAAATATCGAAATTCTCTCCACTGGCGGTACCGCCAAATTATTACAAGCTCAACACATTCCTGTCATTGAAGTCAGTGACTACACTGGTTTTCCCGAAATTATGGAAGGCCGTGTTAAAACTTTGCATCCAAAAATTCACGGCGGTTTATTAGGTCGCCGCGGCATAGATGATAAAGTTATGCAACAGCATGACATTGCTCCCATCGATTTATTAGTCGTTAATTTATATCCGTTTCAAGCCACTATCGCAAAACCCGATTGTGATTTACCCACCGCGATTGAAAATATCGACATCGGTGGCCCAGCCATGTTGCGTGCGGCTGCTAAAAATTATGCCCATGTAACCGTGTTAGTCGATAGCAACGATTACACACCGGTGCTGGAAGAATTAAAACAAACGGGTACAGTGAGTGACAAAACCCGTTTTAAACTAGCACAAAAAGTATTTGCACATACGGCGGAGTATGATGCGGCGGTGGCTAAATACTTAGGAGTCAGGAATCAGGGTGAAAAAACCGACCCTTCTTCTGTTTTCCCAAATAATTTGCAATTAGATTTTTACAAAAAACTGGACCTTCGCTATGGCGAAAACCCACATCAAAAAGCGGCTCTATATGTTGAAAAAAATGTCGTACCTGGAACAGTGAGTCACGCTGAATTATTGCAAGGCAAAGAATTATCTTATAATAATTTAGCCGATGCTGATGCCGCTTTAGAATGCGTGAAAAGTTTTGTCGATCAAACAGCTTGTGTGATTGTGAAACATGCTAATCCGTGCGGCGTTGCAGTGGCTGATACTCAATTGGCCGCTTATGATAAAGCTTATCGTACTGATCCTACTTCGGCTTTCGGCGGCATTATTGCTTTCAATACTCCGCTAACCGCTGAAACAGCGCAAGCAATTATTGAGCGGCAATTTGTCGAAGTGATTATTGCACCGAATGTTGATGCAGCCGCTAAAATTATTCTCGCCAAAAAACCGAATGTACGCGTACTATGTTGTGGACCACTCAGCAAAGCAAGTGCAAGTTATGATTACAAACGTTTAACGGGCGGTTTATTAGTGCAAGATAATGACAGTGCACTACTCAATTTAAAAGATTTACGCATCGTCACTAAAACACATCCTTCTGAAACTCAACTGCGCGATTTAATTTTCGCATGGCAAGTAGTTAAGTTTGTGAAATCCAATGCCATTGTGTTTGCGCGTGAACAAATGACCCTAGGCGTCGGTGCGGGCCAAATGAGCCGCATCATCAGCACCAAAATCGCTGCGATGAAAGCGGCTGATGAAAATTTACCGCTCGAGGATTGCGTGATGGCCTCCGATGCTTTTTTCCCTTTCCGTGATAATGTGGATCTGGCTGCTGAAACAGGCATTAAAGCGATCATCCAACCCGGTGGTTCAATCCGCGATCCTGAAGTCATCGCTGCTGCCGATGAACATGGCATTGCGATGTTATTTACCGGCATGCGGCATTTTCGTCACTAATCGGATGTCGGCTTGTTCACTTAGGCTAAAGCCTAAGCTCTCGTAAACCGACCTACGCCATCTAACAGGAGCAGCAACATGAACATTTCCAACAGCAAATGGCGCTTTTTGTTACGCCTGGATCAAATTGGCGTCGCTTTAATTCCGGTGGTCATTGGCTTCTTCGCTTTATTAATCGCGGTTATTTATTTAAAGCTGATGCGGGAGTAGAATCATGAAAATTCAAAGTTTAACTATGAATTTTCATGAAAACTCCTAATTTATTGTTAATTAAAGAGATTTTTTAACTAGAATGGCGTAATTTCCAAATTGCCAAGGCCATTATCAGTGTAATCACTAACCATACACAAGCAAGCGGCAATAAAGAATCAATCGGTAAATAAGCCACTACCGCGCTGATGAAAGCAGACCCTAAAACTTGCACGGTTCCCATGATCGCAATCGACACCCCTATATTTCCCGTTAAAGAATTATAAACCGTGCTGGAAAAATTCGGGAATAGCATTCCTTCGGCAAAAAATAAAATTGCCATCGGTAACATAATTAACGTAAGGGTGTGCCAGGGTAAATACGATATGATAAAAAATAATAACAGGCCGAGCATTAATATCCAAAAACCAAGCTGTAATAATTTTGGTGAGCCATAGTGTCGCACTAATTGCCCATTCACAAACGAACCTAATAAAGTAAATATCGCGATAGCAAAGGCGAACCAACCAAATTCTACCGGCGAAAGCTGATAAAATTTTTCTAATAAAAAAGCGCCTTGCGTACTATAAGCTGTTAAAAAGCCACTGCCACATAAAGCGCCCAACGTGGCCCATAAAAACATCCGATTGCGCAGCAGGTCGCTGTGGATAGTTTTCAACGCAAATACTGTTGATTGATGTGATGGCCGAGTCTCGGGCAAAAATCGCCAAATACAAATGGCAAACACAATACTCATCACTAATAAGATCCGAAAATTCATTTGCCAACCAAAATAAGCTTCAATATATCCTCCCAGCATGGGAGCTATGATCGGCAAAACCGCCCACGCAGCTGCCATGTAGGAAGTAATCCGCGCTAATTCATTGCCAGAGTAAACATCACGCATGATAGTGCGCGTCACAACAGGAGAAGCGGCAATCCCAAAGCCTTGCAAAAAACGCCCTAGCAACAGCCAATCAATTTGATGAGTGGTAACGCAAACCATTGAAGCGATGATATAAATAACATAGCCTGTCAACAATGCCGGACGTCGTCCATAACGATCAGCCAAATAGCCATAGATTAATTGTGCAGAGGCGTAACCGACTAAATAAAGCGTTAAGGTTAATTGAATGGCGCTGGCCGTGGTGCCTAAACTTAATTGCATCACCGGCATGGAAGGAATATAAATATCAATCGACGATTGGCTCAAAGTCATGCACATGAAAATGAGCCACACAATTTTTCCCCGCGCGCCAGCGGCATAAATAACCGGGTAAATTTTTGTCACGAAGCACAACCCAATTGCTGGACATATTGCGAAAACAATTCACCCCGTTGTTCAAAATTTTTGAACATATCAAGGCTAGAACAAGCCGGCGAAAGCAATACTAAATCAGCCTCTTTCGCAAGAGCGTAAGCTTGTTGCACTGCGGATTCTAAATCTTCAACCAGTAACAGCGTGGTGATACCTTGCCAGCTATGCAGAATTTTATCGGCATCTTTGCCAAATACAATAACTGTATCGACTTGCTTTGCAACCATATCACGTAGCAAATTAAAATCAGCTCCCTTGCCATCGCCACCCGCAATTAAAATTAAATGCTCATGTCGATCGTTAGCAAAGCCTTTTAAAGCCGCCTCCGTAGCGCCGATATTAGTCGCTTTCGAATCGTTGTACCAACGCACGCCATTTAGCTCACGTACTAATTGGCAGCGATGCGGTAAGCCGGTGAACTCCCTTAAAGCTTTTAACATTGCTTCCAATGGTAATTGCAAGCTGCTTCCCAAAGCTAATGCGGCTAAGGCATTTTCCACATTATGTGAGCCAACTATTTTTAATCCACTGGCGGGCATTAATAATTTTTCGCCTTGTGCCAGATAGGTAATGCCATTTTGCGTGCGCAAACCAAATTCATGATCATTAGCGGGCTCATCAAGCGCAAAACTAAAACAGGTTTCATTTTGTTGCGGTGGAATCGTCGCTTTATCAGCGCGATTAAAAATGCAGTATTGAGCACCTTGATAAACCCGCTGCTTGGCAGCGATATATTCTTGCATATCACGGTGATGATCGAGATGATCTTCGGAAATATTTAATATCGTCGCCGCGTGAGCACCCAGCGAATAAGTGCTTTCTAATTGAAAGCTGGATAATTCCAACACATATAATTCGGCTGGCGCTGCATGTAATAAATCCAACACCGGAATGCCAATATTGCCACCTAACACAGCTTTAATACCGGCATTAATGGCCATCATCCACGTGAGTGTCGTGACTGTACCTTTAGCATTGGTACCGGTAATGGCGATGATAGGGGCTTTATTTTTTTGAACAAACAATTCCACATCGCCGATGACGGGAATGCCTTGTGCTAAAGCAGCAGCAATCGCAGGCTCGTGCAAGGATAAACTGGGGCTGATAATAATCCGTTCGGCTTGGCATAATAATTCTGCTGATAAAGGTCCGCAATGCAAAGGAATGGTAGGAAATTCCTGCTTAAATTCAGCAAGGCCAGGTGGATTTTCACGTGTGTCACAAACGATTAAATTATTGTACTGAGGTACTAAATAACGCACGCAGCTTAAGCCGGTTTTGCCAAGGCCAAGGATAATTTGCGGTTTATTAGAATTCATACTAACGCAATTTGAGACTTGCCAATCCAATCAACACCAACATCAAAGTGATGATCCAAAAGCGGACGATGACGCGCGGTTCAGGCCAACCTTTTAATTCGAAGTGATGATGAATCGGTGCCATTTTGAAAATCCGTTTACCACGCAATTTAAATGAACCCACCTGTAACATCACCGAAACCGTTTCCAACACAAAAATACCCGACATCACGAAAAACATAATTTCTTGTCGCACCATCACCGCCATCGTGCCCAGCACTGCACCTAAGGCTAGTGCACCGACATCGCCCATAAACACTTGGGCTGGATACGTGTTAAACCATAAAAATCCTAAGCCTGCGCCAACAATAGCAGAAGCCACAATGACAAGTTCACCGGCATTGGGAATGTAAGGAATATATAAATACTTGGCAAATTCAACGTTACCGGCCGCGTAGGCAAACACACCCAGAGCGCCAGCAATTAATACCGTTGGCATGATGGCCAAACCATCTAAACCATCCGTTAAGTTTACGGCATTGCTGGATCCAACAATGACAACATAGGTCAAGATAATAAAACCAAACCCTAAGTGTAAAAATAAATGTTCAGTGAAAGGAATTAATAATTGTGTTTCAGGCGGCGTGTCGGCGGTAAAAAATAATACGCCTGCGACGATTAAACCCAGCACCGATTGCCATAAGTATTTCCATTTTGCGGGTAAGCCACGCGAATTTTTTTGGACGATTTTTCGATAGTCATCAATAAAGCCAATATAACCAAATCCGATTAACACTAATATTAATAACCAAATATAAAAATTTGAGAGGTTAGCCCACAATAAAATAGTAATAATAATGGAAGCCAAAATAAGTAAACCACCCATGGTGGGCGTACCGGCTTTACTCAAATGCGATTGGGGGCCATCGTTACGAATGCTTTGCCCAAATTTAATTTTTTGCAAATAAGCAATCATCCGCGGCCCTAACAACAAAGAGATAATCAACGCGGTTAAAACGCTTAATACGGTGCGTAAAGTTAGATAATCAAATACCCGCAATTCGTGGAAGCGGGATAAAAGTAAGTTGGCTAGCCAGTAGAGCATTTGCGTTTCTCTCTCTTTGTGTAGGGGCGCCTCGTGAGGCGCCCGCGGGCCGCTCGCGAGCGGCCCCTACGCTTCGTTTCTCAATCCTTTCACAACATTTTCCATTTTCATACCACGCGAGCCTTTAACGACCACGACGGTATCGGTATTTAATAAGGGTAATACGGCTTCAACTAAATCTTCATGAGCATCAAAATGCGCCGCGTGTTCACCAAAACTTTGCACTGCTGCTTGACTATCTGGCCCATAAGCGAAGAAATAATTTAAGCCTAATTGTTTCGCTAACTCACCTACTTTAGCGTGTTCTTCTAAACTTGTGGCGCCAAGTTGCAACATATCACCAAAAATCATGATGCGCCGCCCTGGAAAATTTGCCAACATTTCCATTACTGCCGGCACAGATTTTACGTTGGCATTATAACTGTCATCAATTATCAAAGCACCTTTTTTTCCAGGATAGCGAATTAAACGTTTTTCAACGGTAGCTACAGCTTCCAAGCCCGCTTTAATATCTTCCAGCGGAATACCCAAGGCGATAGCTGCACTACTGGCGGCTAATGCGTTCATCACATTGTGTTTACCTAGGGATGAAAGCGTTAAATTGGTATGTCCCATTGGAGTTGCTAAATCAAAGTTATAGCGCATTTCACTGTTAGGTTCTAAATGTACCGCATAGACATCAGCAGGATGTTGTAAGCCAAAACTAATGCGGCGTTTAGCTTTTAGATTTTTTTCCCAAGCCGGGAAAAAATGATCATCGGCATTAATAACAGCGACACCATTTTCCGGTAGTAAAGAAAAGATTTCGCTCTTTTCTTTAAACACACCCTCAACACTGCCAAACCCAACGCCCTCTTCCACTTGCAAATGTACCGCAGCAACATTGGTAATGATCGCTACATCGGGTCGCACGATGTTCGTTAAATAAGAAATTTCACCGGGACGATCGGCACCCATTTCAATGACCGCATAAGCATGGTCCATGCTCAAACGGAACAAGGTTAAGGGTACGCCATAATAATTATTTTTATTGCCTTCCGGAATTAAAGTGTTACCGGCTTGACTTAAGATTGCACCTAACATTTGTTTGGTAGTGGTTTTGCCAGCGCTACCGGTGATACCAACCACAGGGGTTTTAAAACGTGAGCGCCAAAAACCCGCTAATTGACCCAAGGCTTGAAAAGTATCTTTAACAATAATTTGTGGCAAATAACTTTTGACCGGTCGATGCACTAATAAAGCAATCGCGCCCGCCTCTTCAACCTGACCGATATAATCATGCCCATCAAATTTTTCACCCTTGATGGCAACAAATAAATTACCGGGAATTAAAGTGCGTGAATCAATGCTGACGCCGCTAAAAATCGTTTCACCATCGCCTTGTAATTCAGCTTGCAAAGCTTCTGCTGCGGTATGTAGATTAAGTTCGATCATTTGACAATAGATCCTTTAACCGATTGGGCCAGTTGGTGATGATGCCATCGACTTCGAATTTACGCATCTTGCGCATATCAGCCAGTTGATTGACGGTCCAGGGCACCACTTTCAAACCACGTTCATGTGCATCCTGTACCTTATAAACTGTTAAATCCTGAAAATCCGGCCCCCAGATTTTGCCACCCAAATAACTGATTAATTCCGGCCACGAATGATTATACAGTTTTACATCATAGCCAATATGCCAGAGTAAATTTTCTTCTGGCGAACGTGCGGCTTCATCAGTATCACAGGTTAAATAGGCCGTCGCAATACGCTCATCAATTTTCTGTAAGGCTAACAAGCAACGCCAATCAAAACATTGTATTTCGGTACGTTCAATAACACCCTCTTCCCGAATAACCTCCGCCACCAATTCAGCGAATTTCTCCGGCGCAACACTCCATTCTGGAAACATCGGATGACTTTTGATTTCAATTTGAAACTTAAGTGCGGGGCTGCCATGCGCTTTCCCATACTGAATCACTTGCTTTAAGCTGGGAATACGCGTACCCGGAATGGCTTGCTGCTCAGGATAATTTTTACCATAGGCAGAGTTTTTATCCAAAGTTCCAACTTCAAATTGTTGCAATTCGGTAAAAGTAAAATCGTGAAGAGGTGAATTAGGATCTGTTAAAAATTGACCGTGGGCGTCTTGCGTATAAGCAGGATTTAAACAAAAGTCGTGATAAACCACGACAACATTATCGCGCGTGACACCGACATCCATGTCGATGGCATCCACACCGAGGGCAAGCGCCTTTTCATAGGCTGCTAAGGTATTTTCCGGCCATAAAGCCGCTCCGCCCCGATGTGCATAGACTTGAGTGCTCATAAATTCTCAAAATCGTCCACGCTGATCACGTGTTGGCGCAACTTATCAAACGCTAATAAGCGTTCTGCGTCGGTTTCACTAATAATCTTTAAATTGGCCGCTGCTTGAATGCGTTCAGCCGGCGTTAAACCATGGATTTGGCGTTTTTTATACGCCGTATCGATAAGTTTTTCTAGCGGCGCTAACTCTTCAACTTGCGAGAAAGCATTATGCAAAATCCCTTTTTCGCTTTGTAAATCACGCGGCCGATAAATGCCTGTTAATAAACGGTCTAAGGTGGCCGAAGGAGTCAGCAAGGTTGACGCAACACGCTTGCCTAGACGATCGGTGGGTCGACGCAAAGATTTACCCCAAGGGAAAATCAATACCCGCAATAGTTTCGCGGCAAAGCGATTTGGCAAATTCCGCAATAAGCCATCTAATTGCTCTTGGATTTCATATAAGCCGTGCAAACCACACCAACGCACCAAGGGCAAATCTTCCGGCAAAAAGCCATCATCGGCATAACGGCGCAATACTGCCGACAAAATATAGAGTTGGCTCAACACATCGCCTAAGCGCGCTGAAAGCTTTTCTTTGCGTTTTAAATCGCCGCCTAGGGTTAACATGGAAAAATCTGCGGCGAGCGCAAACGTCGTGCTAAAGCGGTTTAACCATTGATAATAGCGCTTGGTTTTATTAACGACCGGCACCGCGGTAAATTTCGCATTGGTTAATCCCATCCAAAAGCTGCGCATCATATTACTTAAAGTAAAACTGATATGGTCAAACACCGCTTTATCAAATGCTTTAAGGCCACGCGCAAAATCTTCATCTTGTCCCGCACGCATTTCTTGCAACACGTAAGGATGACAACGCACCGCGCCTTGACCAAAGATAATCATGCTGCGGGTTAAAATATTGGCGCCTTCTACGGTAATACCAATCGGCAAGCCTTGATAACCTGAAGCCACATAGTTTTTCGGCCCCATCATCACAGCTTTGCCACCTTGCACATCCATAGCATCTGACACCGTTTGGCGCCCCGCTTCGGTTAAATGGTATTTGACAATCGCTGAGGGTACGGGTGGTTTTTCACCGCTATTCAACGCACCTAAAGTAAATTTAAAGGCGGCTTCTGTCCAATACGCAGTTCCTGCGATGCGTGTTAAGGCTTCTTCTACGCCTTCAAATTTACCGACCGGCATATTAAATTGCTTACGCAAGCGAGCGTAAGCACCGGTCGTTTGTGCAGCTACTTTGGCGCTGGCTGTACCACTCGATGGCAAACACACGGCGCGTCCTGCCGCTAAACATTCCATTAGCATGCGCCAACCATGGCCCGCCATTTTAGGGCCGCCGATGATGTAATCTAAGGGCACAAAAATATCTTTGCCATGAATGGGGCCATTTTGAAACGGATTGCTGGCGGGATAATGACGTCGACCAACTTCTAAACCGGGTGTCGTGTGCGGCAATAAGGCGCAAGTGATACCGACATCTTCTTTGCCGCCTAATAATTTGTCTGGGTCAAATAATTTGAATGCTAATCCGACCACGGTAGCAATCGGCGCCAAGGTAATATAGCGTTTGGTAAAACTTAAGCGCATCCCTAATACTTCTTTGCCTTCATGCACACCACGACACACAATGCCATGATCTGGCAT
>Ga0206831_1091_pt1 | contig 28179 bp, 24 predicted proteins | sample Alteio_BWOrgCont_73_FD_152876 | JGI IMG/M metagenome (GOLD analysis project Ga0206831, IMG submission 152876) | Enriched cells from forest soil in Barre Woods Harvard Forest LTER site, Petersham, Massachusetts, United States -... | ecosystem: Environmental > Terrestrial > Soil > Temperate forest >...
GGCCGCCGATCGCGCCATCCATTCCCCGCTGCTCGACAATGTGAACATCGCGGGGGCGACCGGCGTGCTGGTGAACATCACCGGCGGCGAGGATCTCGGCCTCAACGACGTGAACGACGCCATGAACGCGATTTACGAAGCCGTCGGCACGGGCGTGCAGGCGAACATCATCTTTGGCACGGTGATCAATCCCGAATTCAGCGACGAGATCGCCATCACCGTAATCGCCACGGGTTTTGCGGCTCCTGCCGGATCGAAAGCCTCTTCCGCTTTCCGGGAGGGCGTCCGCCGTCCGGGAGTCGTGGCGCTTACTCCCCGTCTGACATCTGTAGAATCCGATTCCGTCTCCGGCGATTCGCCGATGGATGACGCCACGGGCAAGGTTCCCTTCGGCGCCCGTCCGGCCGCACGCCCTTCTTTGGTTCCATCCGAAGCAGGCGGCGACGCGCGACGCGGGGCCTTCTCCAATCTGTTCGGTTCCCGCGGCCGCGCGGTGGAAGCAGAACCGGACATCGATTACGAGACGCCGGCTTTTTTGCGCAATCAGGCGGATTGATATCCGCCGGTTGACGCCATGGCATCCCTGTAGATTCGTGAGAAGGTGCATCAGAGGATTTGTTAGAACCTTGTTGTAGGGTTTATCCTTTAAATCCCGCATCCTGACTATTTCTTCTTTACCCTTCTCCTTGTAATATATCGGGAGGCGCCCCGGCGTTGAAGGAGGATTTCTTACAAATCCGTTGGAAATCAGCTTGAAATCGGCCCAGCTCGCAGCTCTCTCGCTTAAGGTTATGGGTCAGCCGGGCAGGGAGTCATAACGGATAGACGGGTTTCGCGAGGATCGGATCGTTCTATTAGTATTAGGGCATCGCGGGGGAAAAGAGGTAGGGTCATGCAAATCAAAGCGTCGATGAAAGCCGTCCTTTCCGTGTTCCTGTTTGCCGTCCTCCTCCAGGGATGCAATAATACGACCGAATCTCCGGAGGGCGGGAACGGGTCCCCGCCGCAATTTCCCATGAATACCAGCAACCTTCCCATTCTGCAGATAAACAACTGGTGGAATTACACGGACGGGGAGGGGCATCATCTTTCCATTCAGGTCTTCGATACTATTACGGACAATAAGGTAAGGTACTACGAGACCAAATTCTCCCAAGAGGGTGTGGATACCGCCGATGACTGGTTTATTCAAGACTCCACCGGCACGGAGTACGGAATGAACCTCCTCGGTCCCTACCGTCTTTTTCTTCCCCAGCAGTTGACTTCTGAATCCGGAACATTTTCGTCGGACACTACGCACGTCACCTACACCTATTTCGACTCCCTTTCCCTGGCGAACACATTGTTCCGAAACGTTATTCATCTCAGCTATGCCGAGCCTGTCGTGTATCACGGGTTTAGCGCCCTGGACATTGCCGATTCCATAGGCATCATCAGGTTGGTGGACAGCGTGGGACAGGAATATCCGGTAGTTTTCGAACTGGACAGCGCCTTTGTCGGAGGTCAGATCACGAGGTATTAAGCGATCTTTGTGAGCCCTCTTCCCCCAACTTCTACATTCCCCCGCCATGGCCGCGGAAAATCCGGTTCAGGCTCGTCCTGAACTCCTCCAGCTTTATATCCACGTCCCCTTCTGTGAAAAGAAGTGCCATTATTGCGATTTCGCCAGCTGGGAGTCTCCGGCCGTCACGCAGCGCAAATGGTTTGAGACGGCGCTTGCGGAAATCGAACACTCTGGAAAACAGTGGCAGGGAAGCAGGGAAGTCCGCACGGTGTTTTTCGGCGGAGGCACTCCCTCGGTTGTCCCGGTTTCCTATTTGGATCAAATCCTTCGCAAGTTGAAAGAGTTTTTCGATCTCTCCGGGGTCGAAGAGATGACGCTTGAGGCCAACCCCAGCAGCCTGACCCATGACAAGTTAAAGGCCTGGCGCACCCTCGGATTTCACCGCGTCAGCCTCGGAGTGCAGAGCTTCGATACCGATGAATTGAAGCTGCTCGGGCGTGTTCACAGCCCTGAAGGGGCGCAAGCGGCCCTCGAGCTTTTGACCTCGGAATCGGGTCTTCGCTTCAGCGGCGATCTCATCTTCGGCATTCCCGGGCAGACGGTGGACAGGTTTTTGACGAACCTGGAGACGCTGCTGCAATACCGCCCCAACCATGTTTCCTTCTACGGCCTGACCATCGAAGAAGGCACGGAGTTCGATCGCCTGCATAAGCAGGGGAGGCTCATCTTGCCCGAAGGGGAAAACTATCAGGCGATGTACCGCGAGGGAGTGGCGCTGCTGTCTCGGCATGGACTCTTCCGCTATGAAGTTTCCAACTTCGCCAGACCGGGCCAGGAGTGCCTGCACAACCAGGGTTACTGGGATGACATTCCCTATCTGGCGTTTGGCCCCGGCGCGCACGGCTACGACGGTGTGAGGCGCTGGATGAACCCCCATGATTTGGAGGATTACCTGCGCTGGGGGGGTGAAGGCTTTCCCGACGCGATGCGGGAATGGGATGCGTTAAGCGCGGACGCCAGACTGTCCGAAACAGTGTCCTTGGGATTGCGGCAGGCCAAAGGCTTTCATCTCGCGGACGTGGAACGAAACCATGGGGTGCATTGGGGGGAATCGGTCTTCGCGAAGTGGGAGAAAGCGGAATGCCTGGTTCGTGAAAGGGGATCCGTGCGCCTCCTTGACGAAGGCTGGCCTTTGCTGGATGAAATCTGCGCGGATTTGTTAGCCCACACGAAACCGATGGCCAGGACTCAAGCTTCGCAAATCAGTTTCGGCGCGAAATCGATGTAGTCGCAGGCCGTGAGATGGTAGTGAATCCCATGCAATGCGCCGAAGGCCTTCCCCGACCATTCCGGCTTGACGGAGTGCAGGTGGCCGAACACCACGTGCTCCGCGCCGGCGCCCTCGAGCAAAGCGGAAGCCCGTGAGGGTGTCAGAAGGTGATCCAAAGGCGGGTAGTGCGTCAGCGCGATGCGCGGGCCCGGTTCGCCCTGCGGCAGCGAGGCGATGCTCATTTTGAGCCGCTGAAGCTCGCGTTCGTACAATCGTTCCTGGGTCTCCAAATCCTGCGTGCTTTTCATTCCCGGGATCTCGCCTTTTTTCGGATCCCAGGCGATAAGGTCGAACAGGGAGTACTCCTGCGTGTCCCAAAGGCGCGTCCCGAAAAAGAAAAAGGGTCCGATGCGGACGTGGTTGTTCTGAATAAAACGGATGGAAGAGGGCAGTTCCTGCTCCATCAGAGACGCTGACGGCCACCAATAATCATGGTTCCCCTGCAGGAGAATTTTCGTTCCGGGCAGGCTGTGCAGCCAGGCGAGATCGGGCATCACGTCGGGAAGTTTTTTAGCCCAGCTGATGTCTCCGGGCACCAGCACCACGTCCTTGGGGCCCACGCGCTCGCGCCAGTTCTGCTCGATTTTCGCGGGATGATTCACCCATTCCGGGCCGAAGCGGTCCATGGATTTGTTCGGAGTTCCGAAGGAAAGATGCGGGTCGGAGAGGGCGAATACTTTCATGAGGAAGAAAAAATGCTTTTTTAATGCGTATGCCCCAGCTCGATTCACGCGTCGACGCCTTTATTGCCAAGTCTGCGGACTTCGCGAAGCCCATTCTGAAACACCTCCGCGAACTTGTGCACCGGGGCTGCCCTGAAGCCAAGGAGACTCTTAAATGGGGCTTCCCGAATTTTGAATATCATGGAGTTCTATGCAGCATGGCGTCTTTCAAGCAGCATTGTGCCTTTAATTTCTGGAAAGCGTCCGTTATGCCGGATCCCATGAAGATTCTGGGCATCCCCCGGGGCGAGGGCATGGGTCATCTCGGCCGCATCACGCGCCTCTCCGATTTGCCGTCGGACAAGGTTTTCGTGGAATATATCCGCGCGGCCGCGAAGCTCAACGAGGCCGGAGTGAAAATTGTCCGGGCCAAAGCATCGCCGGCGGAGAAGAAAAAACTGGAAATTCCGGGTTACCTGAAAACGGCCCTGCGAAAGAACAAGCAGGCCCAAAAAACCTTCGAGGCCTTCAGTTACAGCAATAAGAAAGAATACCTGGAATGGCTTATGGAAGCCAAGACGCCGGAAACGCGGACAAAGCGTTTGGCCACCGCCATCGAATGGATGACCGAAGGCAAATCAAGGAACTGGAAATATCAGGCGCGAAAGTAAAGAGTTTTAAATCGCCTTAAATCGTTAATTCCGTCGGGGGATGAATCTTGTTTTGTTCCAATTCCGGCGCGAAAACTTCCTCGAACATGGCCCAGATGCTAAGGAAAAGAGACGCGAGAATGGGCCCGATGATGAATCCCGGCAACCCAAAAAGCCCCAAGCCGCCCAACGTTGACAGCAGGACCATGAGGTCGTGCATTTTGATGTTCTGACCCACCACGCGCGGGCGCAGCACATTGTCGATGATGGAGATGACCACGGCACCCACGGAGGCCAGCACGATGGCGGAGCCGACATGCCCTTGAAAGATCAGGTAGAGAATGGCCGGAATCCATATCGCGCCGACGCCCACAACGGGAATGATGGAACAGAACACGATGAGGGATCCCAGGAGTACCGGAGATCCGATGCCCACCATCCAGAAAAGCAGCGCGCCAAAGGTCCCCTGGATGACGCCAATCACCAGCAGGCCTTTGAGGGTGGCCCGGCTCACGGCCAGGAATTTATGTAGGAGAATCGTTTCATAGTCGTCGCGGAGCGGCGACCACCGCATCAGCACGTCCAAAAAACGCTTGCCGTCGATGTAGAAGTAAAACATCATGAACAGCATCAGGAAAAAATTCAACAGATTGTCCGCCAGGGCGAGCGTCCACACGGCTCCGTGGTTTAAGGACCACTGAAGTGTCTGCCGGAGACCCGAGGTGGCCGCCTGCGATACGTCGTCCGGGCTCATGTGGGCGAAGAGGCTGGGGAAACGGTTCCGGGTTTCCTGCGCCAAGTGCGCCAGGTTGCCGGGCAACGCGGCAAAATTGATGGATCGGAAAACCTCCCAGGCTTCGTGATAGGCGACCCCGATAACCGCCGCAATCGGAAGCACCAGAACCACCAGCAGGAAGAACAGCGTCGCGAGGGAGGCCAGATAGGGCTTTCGCAGCCGGCGGAGCAGGAACTTGTAAATCGGGAAGGAGATGCTTGTGAACACGGCGGCCAGAAGCAGCGTCATCACGAATTCGCGCACCATGTAAACGAAGCCTATCGTAATGGCCGAGAGAATGAGGACAAAGGTCACCCGCTGAAAGAGCGAGTCGCTGCCCGGCTTTTTCACTGTTTTGGACATGGGGTAAAACTACTTTTAACCGCGACGGTGGATACGCAAATCGCAGCTAGGGACGAGGAAAAGCACCGTGAGAACCGCGGTCCGGAAAATCATGAACCCGTGGATTATATCCGCAAGGTGGGCAAGGGAAAAACCCTGACCCGGAACTTAAGCCTGACGGAAGCGCGCGAGGCTTTTTCGCAACTCTTCGCCGGCCGGTTCACCCCCTCTCAGACCGGGGCCTTTCTTCAGGCCCTGCGCATCAAAGAATTGAGCCAGGAAGAACTCGACGGGCTCATGGAAGCTTTGGCTTTCCCGGCATCGAATTTTCCGGACGTATCATCCGGAGGTTTTGTCCTCAATCTGGCGTCGGACACTTCCCGCAAGGGCGGGTACGCGTCCTATTTAGCCGCCGCCCTTTTGGCGGCGAAAGGCATGCCCGTGGGTGTCGTGCGCAGCGATCCCATGCTGTCGGGTAATCAGGCGTCTTGGGATGAAACACAGCGGGCCCTGTCTCCCTCTTCTGCGCCGGCTGCGGTGGTTGTGGACGTATACGATTTGATTCCGGCGCTGCGGAACCTGCGGCAAATCCGGCAGGAGCTGGGATTTCGATCCTGCTTGCACACGGCTGAGAAACTTTTGAATCCCTGGCCGCGCAAACCCCTGGTGCTGGGCATATCCCATCGCCATTACGCGGAGCGTCTGGCGGAAAATCTGCGGCGCAGGGGTCTGACCGGAAAAATCGTGCTGGGCAATCACGGCACGCCGGACCTTGTTCTTCACAAGGAGACCGAGATCTGGGAAGTTTTGCCCGGCGGTGATGTGCGCGTCCTCTCCCTCCATCCGGGAGACCTGGGATTGCAGCCGGACCCCACGGTCTATTCGCTGGGCTTTTTCCCAAAATGGCGGGAAGAATGCGCCCGCGAAGGTTTCGGCGTCCTTGGACCGGTGTTACTTTACCATGTGGCTTTCCTACGTTACGTAGCGGGGGAAGTCTCCGAACCCAAGGAAGGTTTGTTGTCATGGAGTCAAGTCAGCGGGGTCGCATGAAAACGTCCAAAACGGCCGCAGGATCCATCCAGACCATTCGCGAGGTGTTTGGTTATTTGCGGCGTTACCGGGATCAGGTTTTCGTCATCAAAATCGACGACGCTCTCATGGGGCTGCCGCTCTTTCCGCTGCTCATCCGCGACATCGTGCTTCTGCACCAGACCGGCATCCGTATTGTGCTCGTGCCGGGCGCCAAGCATTCGATAGACACCGTGCTGCAAAAATACGGCACGCGGACACGGGCCGTGGAAGGGGTGCGCGTCACCACGCCCGAGGCCATGCCTTTGGTCAAGCTCGGGGCCTCGAACGTCTCCAATGCGGTGCTTTCCCTGCTCGCGGAAAATGAAGCCCACGGTGTGGTCGGAAACTGGGTGCGGGCGCGGGCCGTCGGGGTGAGAAAGGGATTGGACTACAAGCAGACCGGACAGGTTGAGAAGGTCGATGCGGGTCTTTTGCAGGGGCTCCTGGACGACGGCCTCATTCCCATCGTCCCGAACATCGGGTGGAACAGGGTGGGAAAGGACTACAACCTGAACAGTGGCGAGCTGGCTGTGGCCGTGGCGCAAGCGCTGCAGGCCACCAAACTGTTCTTCGTGGGCAAGGAGCCGGGAATTCCCGTGGCCCCGGAAGCCCCCTTTGCCGAAGCTTCCGAAGTGCATTCGGGCGTTTTCTCCAACCTCGATCGCGACGAGGGAGAATCGCTGCTGAAGGACTATGCGAAAGTTTTGGGACCAGGGTCGAAAGAACTGCTTTCACTGGCCTTGAAGGCCCTGGTGGGAGGGGTCGAACGCGTGCACGTCATCAACGGCGCTCGGGACGGTATTTTGCTGCAGGAGGTTTTCAGCAGCGCGGGTCAGGGCACCATGTTGTACGTGAACGCCTATGATCATATTCATCCTGCGCAGGCGGCGGACATCCCCGAAATCCTGCGCATCATGCAGCCTTATGTCGATCAGGGCGTTCTGATTCAGCGAAGCGCCGAGGACATCGGCCAGGATCTGGAACATTACACGGTCTACAAGGTTGACGATGTTCTGCACGGGTGCGGCGCCTTGAGGCCCTATGGCAAGGCGGACGCGGAACTCTCGGCGCTGGTCGTGGATCCGGCCTATGCCGGCCGTGGCACGGGAGGAAAGATTGCGGCCTATCTGCTGAAACGGGCCCGCAAGGCGGGCTTCAAGCGGGTGTTTTTGCTCACCACGCAGACCAGCGATTTCTTCATGCGGCTCGGCTTCAAGGAGGCGCCCATATCGGTCCTTCCGGTGGCGAGACGCAAGGAATTCAATCGCGCCCGGAACTCGCGGGTGCTGGCCTATACTCTGTAGTTTTCCCGCAACTCTCCTGACCTGTCGCGACAGGTCAGGGGCCTTCCTTGTCTCTTGTGCCGATGCCTATCTGAATTCCCTGTCGAGCACGGAGACGATGAAGCGCTCCAGGCTCACGGGATAGAAGCGGGGGGCGGGGCACCAGATCACGCCCATGTTCAGGATTTCGCCCCGGCTGAGTTCGTCCATGACCTTGTCCACCAGTTCGCCGTCCGGATTGGGGAAAGCCTCCACCGCCAAGTGTTCGTTGCGGACGCGCAGGTTGTTCTTGCGATAGCCGAGGCTGAATGAAAACGCGCGGGTCGTGAGGCCGGGATCCATGAAGGGTTCGATTTCGGGAAATATGTCCGCGAAGCGTTCATCCTGCGGGTTGACTGGGATGATGAGCTTGGGGCTGACGGAAATCTTTCCCGTCAATTTAAGGCTGCCGCGGCTTTGATCGGGCCTTTCCTCGGATTCGTCGTTGGGCCCGATTAGCGTGAAAGGCAATGTGTGGTAGCCTGAGACGATGCCGGTGAGAGGTGAGCGCTTGATGTCGGTATGCTGGTATATCCAGCGCAGGCGTTCCGGATTCGCGTGGTAAAATTCGGCCATGGGGTTTTTCAATTTACAACTTGACGTCAGGCATAGGCGGGATGACCCGCCATTGAGCCCGCTGGAAAAACCAAACAAAAAAGGGTGGGCACAAAGCCCACCCTTTTAATTCAACAGAGGATCCGCCGAAGCAGGAAGTTTTACTTCTTGCTCTTGCCGGAGATGGCTTCCTTGGCGGCCTTGGCCACCCGGAACTTCACCACGCGCTTGGCGGGGATTTTGATGGCTTCGCCGGTGGCCGGGTTGCGGCCCATGCGGGCTTTGCGGTTGACGAGCACAAGCTTGCCCAATCCAGGCAAGGTGAAGCCGTTCTTGGCATGCTTGTACGCCAGCTTGGCGAGGGATTCGAGGAATCCGCGCACCTGGACCTTGGTGAGACTGTTTGCGCTCGCGAGCTGGGTCACGATTTCGCTTTGAGTAAGGCTTTTTTCCGCCATGTATAATCCTTTTGTAGAAGTGGTGGGAACGCATTCCCAGCCTTTCGGCTAGCTTAATGTAAGTCAACTCCCGCTTTACGGCGAGGGGTTTTTCAAAATCCAAGGGTGTTTTTAGCCTGATGAATACAAGGCCGGGTCTCTGTGGGGCATCTTTTAGGAAAGGAAATCTGGAACAGGGGGAGGTCACAAACCCCTGTCCTAATTGGATTTGAACGTTATCGGAAACCGGCGAATACTCCCTCCCTATTTGCCGATTCGCGCTTAGTTCCGTATAATAAGGGTGCATGAGAACAGCCGTGAAACGGGAAACAGAGATATTGATGCGTGTTAAAACAGGTTTTTGGGGTTTATGCGGCTTGGGTATCCTGCTCATGACGGGTTGCGGTAATTTGCCGGACTTCTACTACAATGCCGGCGGGATAGAGCCTGTTCGCCGGGTTTATGTGAACGATCCGGCCCTCAACGACTCCCTCATCACAGCCATGGCGAGGCCTACTGCGGACAGCGGAGGCGTGGTTTTCGTACTTCAGCCCGGCCAGATGTATCATCTTCGCCTCGCCACCACCACTACCGGCGATCAGATATCCCTCTATGGCTATACCAGCACCTTGCTCTCCTTGGGAAATGTGAGTCCCATGATTTCCTCCAACGGAGACACGGAAATATTCACTTTGCAGTCCGAGCAACCCCAGGCGACTTTTTTCGCGGGAATTCTGCAGGCTCCTGACAGTACCAATGCGTGGGAGCGCATCAGCAACGTCAGCCTGGTTTCGCTGAATGCCGTTCCCACGTCCGACACGATTCGAGTGAACCTCATCATAGTGGGGGAGTTTACTTACAACGGCCAAAGTGTCCCCGGTCTAAGCGATTCGGCGCAAAAGGTATCCTTCGCGAATGCTTTTCTGACCGAGCTCGGCACTATTTACCAGGGGGCCAACGGCCTCGGATTCAGCAACCCGATCACTTTTATTGGTTCCTATTCCATTGCCGCCCCGGACTCCGCAGCCGCGGTGGTGGCTTTCGGACCGAATTATGTTCCTCTCTCCGGCGCGCGCGTCGCAAATGCGGCGAATATCTACCTCGTATACAGCATTTCCTATGCAGGCCTTCCGGCCTCGGAATCCATCCTAGGGTTCTCTCCCCGCGAGGTCGTGGACATGTCCACCGATGAGGACAGCCGCATCGTTTTGAACGCCGACGCTGCCGCCAGCGATGCTGGGGCCACCACGATTCTCCAAGGGGTACCGGCGCTTGCAACGACCACCGCGCATGAACTTGGGCACTTCTTCGGCCTGCGCCACCCCACGGCCACTCTCATTGACCGCGCTAACGACAACGATCAAAGCAATTTTTACGATGGTCTTGGCGACACGCCTCAATGCTCGGATCTTACCAAAACGGGGGCCGAGCATATCGTGACCACGGCTTATAACAAGCGGGCTTATTGCCTGTTTACCGCTACGGCAGGCTGCCCTTCTGATTGTGCTCCTGACAACTTTGACAACTTGATGTTCGCTTATTCCTGTGCCAACAGCCAGTCGGCGGCGCAGGCCCAGCGTCAGGTCACCCCCGACCAGCAGGCGCTCTTTGTCAGAAACCTTGCGCTGTTGCAGGGGAAATAATTTGAATTGAGCGCTAGAATTTAGGCGTGTCCACTATAACGACCCGAATCTTGTTTTGATCAACCCGTCTCAGGGTCGAAATTATCCGATCTTCGTTGTAAAATTGGGGGGCCTATCATTTCGGAAAATTAGATCTGGGGCTGTTCATTAAAACGCTAAGGCTTTTTATCCCATTACAAATAAGAAATAATCAAACCATATCTATCATTGGTTCTAAGCCTTCTAAGATTTCAGGAGAAATGGTTTCAGGAAAAATTTCAAAAGGCACCTTATAAATCTCGACGTTATCCTCCTCATTGATATAGGTTCGAACTTCACTCTGAGATTTTTCAAAAGTGGCTAATGCAGTTTTATACTTATTCTGTAATGAATGTAATTCCTCAATATATCCCTGAGAATTATCCAGCAATACAGTAGTTCCATTGACTTCGATGTCACCATTTTCCTTACGCTTGGCGAAACGCCGAAGCGCATCGACGCGTTGTCTTTCGAACTCCTCCATTTCTGGCGACAATTTTTCCATTTCAGCTACTGCATCAAATACAGGTTTGATGCTCGACTTTGTTCTAACTAGTGCATAAGAAAGCCGCTTACTCAAGTCGATCCTTGTCCGTAAAGAATCAATCGCCTGGTATAGTCTGACGATTCTTATTATTTTAAGACGCATTAGTTCCTCTTTTTTAACTTCAGGATTCTATATAGATCACACCAAAATTTGGACTGGAAGAATCCGTCTCTATCAACAAGTTTTTTGTTAAATCACCAGTACTTGTAATATTGGGGAATGTTGCATTAGCCGATTTCATATATCCATTAACTACAATGTCTCCAGATGAGTGAGTTATGGATATATTGGTAACAGTGGAGTTGTTCATGTTGAAATCGCCGCCAAGCCTCATAATTGAACTGGTCCCAAACTGATAAGTCACAAACCCATCTGTTATTTTTAAAAAAGTATTGCTACCGGCCGTGAACTCGCTTAGTTGGGTCGAAGTACCGAATGACACAGAGCCTGTAATTACTGCATTTCCTGTAACTGACAATGAATTATAACCTGGGTTTCCCGTAAGTAATAAAGCCGTGGTTCCAGTTCCAGTCCCAGAGATGGAAACTGACATGGCTGTTGTCCCGTCTCCGGAACCCGAAATACTTGAGGCTACTGTTTCACCTATCGACAAAGAAGTCAATGATAGGTTAGTAAAAGTAAAGGCTGAGGTTAAAGTTAAACTAGTAGCAGATAAAGAACTCATTGTCGTGCTGCCGGCGACTGTTAAAGGTCCATCCAATGTGGTTCCCATAAGTTCCTCCAGGCGAGAGTTTTAAATTTTAAATAGAGAATCCGTGCAATTTATTCGTGATACAACACATTATAATCGGAAGCAAGTGTGTCCCAATCTATCAATAAATATACAACTGAACCGCCATGGCTATTTCCAGAGAGTCCAGTAAAACTTACAGCACCATTAACAGTCAATTTTCCGGGCGTTTCCAAATTTCCGGTTGTTTTGTTTAGAGTCACTAAATTTGTTCCACTAGTATAGACATTTCCATTAACTCTCGTAATTCCGGAAACTTCTAAACCCTGGCTTACGTTTAAAATGCAACCCACTTCTGTATCAGTAGTCTGACTCAATTCGGTAGCGGAACCAATCGTTAGAGTTCCGATTAGCGATGTGTTCCCTATTACTGATAAGGCTGTTCCAGTCGAAGTTCCAATAGAGACGGATAAACCAGTAACGCCAGAGCCGGATCCCACAGAAACTGTCAAGGCTGCAGTTACAGCTGTAGTTCCGTCAAAGACAATGCTTGCAGCTGTTGCTCCCGAAGAGCCAATAACTGACAATGAATTTAATGATAAACTGCTCATCGTATAACTTCCAGTTAACGTTAAATTTGTGGCCGACAAGGTATTTAAACTAGTTGATCCCGTAACTGTTAGGGTATCATCTAAAGTCGTACTCATTTTTTTCCTTTCAGATGTTTCCGTAAACGCCAGTGAAATAGGTAATTATTTGAGTTACTTAGCATAAAATATTTCAAAATATCCTTTTCGTATTCCATAGTAGGGATCATTTCACGATTCATAGTAGACCATGCCGTCCGAAGTATCGACTAGCAAATACTTTATGGTACCCCCATGAGTAGCAGAGGGGAGAGATGTAAACTTAACATCCCCTCCCACTTCCAAAATTCCATTCATGTTAACATCCCCATTAGTATGATGAAACACTAATGTCGAAGTTGACGTATCGCCAATGTGTAAATCATTTTTTAAAATTGTTACGCCAGAAATATTTATGCCATAATTTGTCCAAAGAGCCTCGCCAGCCACAGAGTCATCGATCTCGCCCATTTCGATTTCGGTGCCTAGATTTAGGCCATACATAGATGAATTTCCTGTGACAGATAACGCTGTTCCTGAGGCACTCCCGGTAATGGACACTGAAAGACATGGCGATGGGTAATCATAATAGGTGGAAGTTATTGACAATGCTGTTGAACCATTACCAGTGCCTACTATGTTTACTGCGGGGGCAGCGCCTGAATTTCCTGTAATTGTCAACGAACTAAGCGATAAACTATTTATTGAATATGTGCCTGATAAAGTTAAACTGTAAGCAGATAAAGCGGCCAATGTTGTATTACCGACAACCGTTAATTCTCCACTTAAACTTGTTCCCACTTAGTTCCTCCTCGGCTTTCCCTAATAAGTTCCTTTAGAAGATGCTTGAATAAGCTATCGTCAGGTTCATTATTTTTCAATGGGATTTACAAGAAAAGTTTCCTGAAGTGTTACAAAATTGTAACGCTATATTTGTCCCTTTTTTTGGCGATATCTCGTCACTTAAGTCAATTGTGCAGATTAAACCCTTTTAAATTTCTGTTATGGTTTAGAATGCGGATTGTTTTCAAGGCGAAAGTCTTTGTGGTCCCATTAGATTGATTTTTGGTAGAATTTTAATGGCTCCGGAAAATGTTACCACTGAATGGAACCCCTTTTTTGCCAGATAGTGAGAATCCGATGTTTGAATTTTGAAGAAGTTGAGCCGAATTTAAGGCAATATGTTTGTAACATGGCCGCAGGATTGTCCAGTATTGTTCAAAATCTTCAAAGGCCAACTCTTATCCGGATCAGGTTTGATGGTTTTCAAAACAGGACGCATTAAGATTTCATTAAATTCAACCCTTTTCCAGGTAATGTGGTGATTTTGATGAAATTTCGAAAATCTCATTTATGGATAAGCTTCAAATTTATCAGAAACTGATATTGAATATTACAATGGATCTCCAACCAAAATATTTAAAATGCCTCTTGACTTTATTTTTGCGGAGCCATATTTTAAATGGATTAGGAATTAGGAAAGTCTATCCCTCATAATAGCACGGAGAAAAACATGTCTTCAGAATTAACAACTACTTCACTCGAGGCAACTGGAACTGTTACCTTAGATACGCTTGGCGGTTCAGGAGATGGTTATGTTGCTGTGGACAATAGTGGGGTTTTGTCCGTGGCGACAAACTTGACCATATCGTCATTAGAAGTCACTGGCACGACAACGTTAGATGGGCTAAGTGGTTTTGGGCCCGGTTCAGTAGCTGTGGATAATTATGGTGTATTATCATGGAAAGCAAGCCTTAATGGTTTGTATCAGGCTTTCACTTCCGGGACTGTAGACAGTGTCCCATCTGGTGTTAAAGTTGTCACAATTAATTTGTCGACCTCTTGCGATGTTACTGAGAGGTGGTCCCGTTTGTTTGAACAGAAAATCCTGCTGGATAAGTGGATTGACTGCCGTTTGTTAGGCCACCTCAGGAATGGGTGACCGGGTTTCAAAATAATATTCGTCCGGCGTTCTTTTGTTCAGACTCGAATGCGTTCTCTCTGAGTTGTAGTATTCGAAGTATTTGGCAATGGAAGCCTTTGTCTCGCTGACCGATTCGTAGGCCCTCAGGTATACCTCCTCGTACTTCACACTCCGCCAAATCCTCTCCACGAAAACGTTGTCCCGCCAACAGCCTTTTCCGTCCATGCTGATGCGGATGCCGCGCTGGCTCAATGCCTCGATGAAGGCGTAGCTCGTGAACTGGCTGCCCTGGTCGGTGTTAAAGTACTCCGGCTGGCCAAACTTTGAGAAGGCTTCTTCCAGGGCTTCCAGGCAGAACGCCGTGTCCATGGTGATGGATATCCGATGGGACAAGACTTTGCGACTGGCCCAGTCCACCACCGCGCACAGATACACGTTCCCCTTCTTCATGGGGATGTAGGTGATGTCCATGGCCCAAACCTGATTGCCTCGCTCGATGTTCAACCCCCGCAACAAATACGGATAGACCTTGTGTTCTGGATGCCTTTTGCTGGTGCTGGGCTTACGATACAGGGACTCTAAGCCCATCCGCTTCATCAGGGTCGCCACGTGCTTGCGTCCCACCACAAAACCTTCCCGGTTCAACCTGTCCTGCAACTGCCGACTGCCCATAGACGGATGTTCCAGGTGCAACTCGTCCATCCGACGCATGAGAGCCAGGTCCGCTTCACAAACTGGGGAAGGCGTGTAATACACACTGCCCCGCGACATCCCCAGAAGGGAGGCTTGATGGCTGATGCTGAGCCTATGGTTGCGGTCGATCATTTTCTTTCGCTCAGCAATCCCGCCTTGCCCAGCGCGCTTTCTAAAAAATCGATCTCCAGCGCCTGCTGCCCTATCTTGGCATGCATGCTCTTTAAATCGGGAGCGGGTTCGGCCGTTTGTCCGCCACCAAAGAGTTCCTCAGCTGTTTCAGTCAACTGGGTCTTCCACTGGGTTATCTGGTTGGGGTGGAGATCGAACTGGCTTGCCAGCTCCGCCAAGGTTTTACCCCCCTTGATGGCCGCCAGGGCCACTTTAGCTTTGAATGCCGCTGAGTGATTGCGGCGGGGTCGTCTGCTCATGGTTCTTCATCTCCTGGGCGGAACCCCCGCCCCTGGGATGCAGTTTAGCCACTTATCTGACTGTGCAAATTACCGGAGCCACCTCTCTGCATTAACCCTCACTCTTTTTGAGGTTGCTGCTTATGCTGCTGGAGAGATTATTTACATAAAGGATGTTACCGGTTGTTTGGGTAACAGCTATACATTAACAATCAATCCATACCCATATGATAGTTCAACTATCGAAGGAGGAAGCAGCATGCAGATGGCCCGCGAATACGATTGCGTGGGTCTAATGTCGGATGGGTCTTCTAATTGGATGGTCGTTACATTGGTTCCTGGAGGATTGCTATTGGATAATGGGTTATCAACTGTCAATTTTTAAAGAAAAACTGTTTGACATTGAGTTGGATTTGTGGATTCCGAATCTTTTAGGGTTTCCATGCGGCTTGTACTATGTCTAGTTATTTAGAAATACGCGCTACCCCATGCTTACGTCCGAATTTGATTTTTCTTTTCCTAAGAATCAAGTGGCATACCGCCCAGCCAAGCGGGGTGAATCAAGACTAATGGTGATTTCAAAAAACGGGAAACTACCAGATGACTTTTCACTTCAAATTGAAAAAGAAGGTTGGGCTTTCGGGAGGGTTTCCGATCTAATCGGCATCCTTAAGTCCGGAGATGTTTTAGCAATTAACGAGACAAAGGTTATAAAGGCCCGATTATATGGCCATCTGGACGATGGAACGCCCTGCAATGTTTCAGTAATTAAACCGCAGAAACTATATGATGAAAAATGGGAATGTTTGGTGCATCCTGCAGGAAAGGCGACTTCTGGCGTAAGAATTAACTTCTCTGCCGGTTTGATAGCTCATGTGGTCGAAAAAATTCCGGGTGGGGACCGGCTTTTATGTTTCAATATTATAGGTGAACCCTTTATGGATAAATTGGAAGAGATTGGAGAAATGCCTATTCCGCCTTACATGGGCCGCCGGCCGGATAAAGAAGACGAAGAGAATTATCAGAGTATATTCGCAAGAAATCCCGGATCAGTAGCCGCGCCCACGGCCTCATTGCATTTCTCTAAAAACATGGTCAGTGAAGTAGTTAAAAAGGGGGCTTGTGTCGCGCCTCTTACATTGCATATAGGTAGCGGAACTTTCAGATCTGTATTAGCTAGGAATATAGAAGACCATGAGATGCATTCAGAGGAATTTAATCTCTCAAAGGAATCAGCCGAAATAATGAATCTTTCGAAGTTAAATGCTCATCGCTTATTTGCCATTGGAACGACATCGGCAAGAACGATCGAATCTTGTGCTAATCACGCAGGAATTCTTGATCCTAAAAGTGGGCTGACTTCTCTGTTTATCGCCCCGGGTTATAAGTGGAAGGCGGTAGACTGTCTTTTGACAAATTTTCATTTTCCAAGATCGACCTTATTCATGCTAATCTGTTCCTTATTGGGCACTAATAATGCAAAAAAAGCCTATTCTGAAGCGTTCGCGCGCGGTTTCCGTTTGTTTAGCTATGGTGATGCAATGTTAATACTATAGGGATTGGTAAGTAATTCACATCGAAATTAGGCTAGTCTAGGGCTAGAGGCTGTAGTGAGTTCACTAGGTCGTAAAAAACCTGGGTGCGTTTTTGCGATTCCGCCCCGCGTCTTCCCTGATATTTGATGAAGGCGCAATAATTTTTCCAGTAGGCGTGGCAGACGATGTGTTCAAGCTCGTCCGCGCCGAGTCCCCGCGTCACGTAGGTCACCGCCTGGTAGGGATTTTCGGCCATCACGGTCTTAAGCGCCTGGATTCCCTCGTCGCGCAGATAACTCTCGTGGATTTCGGACACCTCGTCCTCGCCGGTTTTCCCCGTTCGCCGCGCGGCCGCGATTTCGATTCCGCAGCTTCCGTCCACGGCTTCAATCCAGGTGCGCTCATCCGCGTCCTTGACTTCCCATTCGTCCTCGTCGGGAACGTTGAAACAATACCAGGCGCAGGGAGAGATATGCATCATGGCGTCCGCTCTCCCTGTTCTCCCCGATCCAGCCAGTCCTGCAGGATGTAGCAGGCGGCCACGCGGTCGATTTCAGCCTTGTCGCGCATCCAGTCGCGGGGTTTCCGCTTCTTGCCGCGCCGCTGCCTCAGGGATTCCGCCGCCAGGGCGCTGGTGAAACTTTCGTCTTCGAGATGCACGGGCAAGCCGAAGCGCTCGCGCAGTTTCGACGCAAAGGCGTCCACGGCTTCGGTTTTGGCGCCGGGTTTCTGTTCTCCGTCCGTGCGCAAGGGATAGCCCACCACGATGTCCGTCACCTTCTCGCGGAGGATGATCTCCTCAAAAGCTTGAAGGTAGTCGGGTTGGCGCCGGCGGTCGAGCGTGGTCAGGCCCGAGGCGATGAGCCTTTCCGGATCGGAAAGCGCCACGCCGATGCGGCGCTCGCCGAAGTCCAATCCCAAAACCGGTCCGCGCTGAGTCATGATGGAATTTTAACAACCCGCCACCAACCTCTCCGCAGAAAACGGAAGGGAAGCCGCCTTTGCTTGCGGGCGGGATGCCCGATGGATGGAAAAGGGCGGAAGAGGTAAGGCCGAAGAACCTTACCCGGCGCGGCGGCGCTGCGTTTCGTCCAGGAAGATTTTGCGCAGCCGCAGTTTCTTCGGAGTCAATTCCACGGCCTCGTCGTCGTTGATGAACTCAAGACATTCTTCCAGGGACATCTGGCGAAAGGGTGTCAGGATGGTGGCTTCGTCGGCCGAGGTGGTGCGCATGTTCGTGAGCTGCTTGCCCTTGATGACGTTGATGACCAGATCATCCGCGCGGTTGTTTTCGCCGACGATCATGCCGGGATAGACGTCTTCACCGGGCCCGATGAACATCACGCCCCGGTCTTCCAGTTTCCACAGCGCGTACCCCACGGAAGTGCCGCGCTCCTTGGAGACGAGCGCTCCGGTGGGGCGCTGCTCAATGTTGCCTTTGACGGGCTCGTAGCCCTTGAAGAGCTGCTGGAAGACGGCGTAGCCCTTGCTCAGCGAGAGCAGGCGCGTGCGCAGACCGATGATCCCCCGCGCCGGAATGTCGAACACCACGCGGGTCTGCAGCCCTTCCAAGGCCATGTCGACCATTTCGCCCCGCCGTTTGTTGATTTCATCTATAACCATGCCCGCATATTCCTGCGGCGCATGGATGGTGATGGTTTCCACCGGCTCCAATTCGACGCCGTTTTCCTCGCGGGTGAGAACGCGCGGACGGCCGACGGTGAATTCGTAGAGTTCGCGCCGCATTTTTTCGATGATGACCGAAAGGTGCAGCACGCCGCGGCCGGCGACCCGATAGGCTCCATCGGTAAGCTTTTCCACCTGCAAGGCCACGTCGGAAATGGCTTCGCGCTCCAAGCGTTCGGCCAGATGGTTCGAGGTCAGGAACCGGCCGCCATCGACGCCGCAGAAGGGCGAGTCGTTCACCCAGAAACGCATGGCGATGGTGGGGGGATCCACCGAAATGCGCGGAAGAGTCACCGGGGCATCGGATCCGGAGATGGTATCGCCCAAAGTAAAGTCGGGGATGCCGCACAGGGAGATGATTTGGCCCGCCACAGCCTCGGGAATCTCCTTGAGCTTGACGCCCTCGGGATAGAGGATTTTGGTGATGCGAACTTTTTTCGCTACGCCGTCCGAGTTGATATGGGTCACGGTCTGGTTGGTCACCAGTTTTCCCTGCCGCAGGCGTCCAACCGCCATGCGTCCCATGAACTCCTGATAGTCGAGGCTGGTGATTTGCAATATGGGATCCGGGCCCGAACCCACCTGCGGGGGGGGGATTTTGTCCACGATGAGGTCAAAAATGGGCACGAAGTTGGAGTCTTCGTCCTCCAGTTTTCGGCGGCTGGTGCCGTTGCGGCCGGCCGCAAAAACGTACGCGAAATCCAGCTGTTCGTCGTTGGCGCCGAGATCCACGAAGAGGTCGAAAACCTTGTCGAGCGCTTTCATCGGATCGCATCCGGCGCGGTCTATTTTGTTGATGACCACGGCCACCGTCAAGCCCAGCTCCAGGGCCTTCTTGGTCACGAATCGCGTCTGGGCCATCGGCCCTTCGAAAGCGTCCACTATTAGCAGGGCGCCGTCGACCGTGCCGAGCACGCGCTCCACCTGGCCGCCGAAATCGGCGTGTCCGGGAGTGTCCACGATGTTGATGAGGTAGTCCTTATAGACGACGGAGGCGTTCTTGGAGAAAATGGTGATCCCGCGCTCGCGTTCCTGATCGTTGGAGTCCATGACGCGCTCGTTGACCACCTGGTTCTCGCGGAAAGCGCCGCTTTGCTTGAGAAGTCCGTCGACGAGTGTCGTCTTGCCGTGGTCCACGTGAGCGATGATGGCCACGTTGCGAATCTTGGAGCTGTCCATGAAAAGTCCTTGTTGGATCCGGCCCATACTGCAGAGACAAAAAAGTTTGCTGGGGGCCGGGCGGGAGGGGTCAATAGGAGCGAAAAACTGAAGAATTGTCAACGTTTACCTTGGAATTTTTGAGAATCTCGCAGATCGTCTCAGGATCGCAATGAAGCCGGTCTCCCTGGCGCGGCGCCCCCTGGGTTTGGAGGCTCAAATTACTGGGCTCGGCTCAAATTTCTCGTGCGTTTGAGGTCAGCCGTTCTCACGTCTTCTTTGTTTCGCATTCGGATTTTCGGATCGGCATAGGGGCGCAGGGTTATCCCCGCGCGCCCCTGCCACACCACCGCACGTGCGGGTCCGCATACGGCGGTTCGGAGAGATTAGGCTACCCCGCCAGCTTGGGAACTCCCAAACTGTCGAAGTATTTGTTCGGCAGAGCGCCATTGAGGTTTTTGGCCGAGTTGCGCCACCATCGGTGAGAGTTGGCGGCAATCGCTCGGGCTTGCCAGTCCGGGACACCCCGGGCTGTAAGTTCCCGATAGATTGTGGGCCCGCGTTTCCATTGCCTCAGGTGGATTTGTCGCAGCCGGTGCCTTATCCATCCATCCAGTTCAAGGAAGATTCTCGGAGTTTCCGCCAGAGAGAAGTAGTTCTTCCATCCGACGAGGAACTGCCTAAGGTCCTCCGCCACCTTCTGAATGCTTTGGCCCTTGCTGCGTCCGGTGATGTCCCGGACCTTCTGCATCATCGCCTCTTTCGCCTTGGGTGCCACCCGAAGTTTCGCGGTTCCTTTCGGTCCCCACCACATCGAGTAACCCAGTATCTTGCGGCGCACCGCTTTGTCCACCGCGCTCTTGGACTCGTTGACCTTGAGCCTGAGGTTGCCGTAGAGTCTGCGCAGAAGCGCCATGACGCGCTGCCCCGCTCTCTGCGACGCCACGTACACGTTGCAGTCGTCCGCATAGCGAACGAACCTGTGTCCGCGTTTCTCCAGCACCTTGTCCACTTCGTCCAATAACACATTGGCCAAAAGCGGCGAGAGAGGTCCTCCTTGCGGGGTTCCCTCGTGCCGTTCCATCGCCACCCCTTGGAGCAGGACGCCCGCTTCGAGGTAACGGCGAACGAGCCCCAGTATCCTTTTGTCCTTTACCCGCTTCTCCAGCCGCCCCATCAATACGTCGTGGTTGACCCTGTCGAAGAATTTCTCAAGGTCCATGTCCACAACGAAACGGCGGCCCCCTGCGACAAGGTCGCGCGCGGCCAGGACGGCCTGGTGCGCGCTTTTGCCGGGACGGAAGCCGTAGTTGCTGTTTGAGAAGGTGGGGTCGAAGAGGGGTCCAAGAACTTGCAGGACGGCGTGTTGGATGAACCGGTCGAGCACGGTGGGAATGCCGAGTTCCCGCATTCCGCCGCTACTCTTGGGGATGTTGGCCCTCTTCACGGGACTGGGCTGATAGCACCCCATGAGCAACTGCTCCCGGATAGCCACCCAGTGTTCCCGCAGATAAGCGTCCAATTCCCCCACCGTCATCCCGTCCACCCCGGGACTTCCCTTGTTCTGCTTCACGCGACGAAACGCCTTGAAGAGGTTGTCGCGTGCGACCACCGCCTCCATTGATGCTTCGCCTCCCGAGTGCCCTATTCCGCTCCCCGCCGTCGGAGTTTCCACACTACCGGAGTGACTTTGGGCTTCACCCTTGTCTTCTTCAGTGAGCTCCCTTTTACAGGACATCTGCGGCATGACTCCTTCGAGAGTTTCGGTCGTTCACTCCTCCCTTCCGTTTAGCCCTTCGTCTCACGACTACTACGGCCGCTGCTGACTTCTCGCACCGCCGGGAGGGGCGTCGCCCTTTCGGGCATAAGGCGAGATCTCCCCGGATAAGAGCAACATCCTTCCACACGCGACCGCTGGATCTACGTCATCACCCTTTGACCCTTCGAGCTTCGCGGTTTTTGGCCCGCTCGCCCCGGAGGATGTCGCCTCATATCCAGTTTCTGTTCGTCGGCCCGTGTTTTCGCTCTGCGCTGCCTCCCCACGGTCGGTCGCCCTTCCGCAGTTGCGCTTCGCTTGGCTCGCAAGGGTCTGCTTGCCGAGGGACTTACACCCTCAAGATGTCGCCCATGCCGGGCGTACCAAACAAAAAGCCCCGCTTATTTCAAGCAGGGCTTTTCGTCCGATGGACGCGAGGCTTTTTTGCCGGTCTTTTATTTTGTTGCCCTTTGACTTGGGGCCCCTATTTGCGGCTTTTCTTTTTCTTGCTGCTTTTCTTCGCGGGCTTGGAGGATTTTTTCGCCGCTTTCTTGGCGGTTTTCTTTGCCACTTTCTTTGCCGATTTTTTCCCGGCGGATTTTTTCGCCGCTTTTTTCGCGACTTTCTTGGCGCTCTTCTTCACAACTTTTTTCGCCGCCTTCTTTGCAGGCTTCGCTGCAGCTTTCTTCACCGCAGGCGCTTTTTTCACCACGGGTTTCGGGGCCGCAACTGCGGGCTTTTCCGCGATCGGGGCAGGTGCGGGAGTGTTTTCGGAAGAGGAAGAGTCCTCCCCAATGCTTCCGAAAAGGGATTGCATGAAGTCGTCGTCCATCGCGTAGCTCACGTTGCTCTCCTTTGTGGCAGGGTGATTAATGTCAAGAATATAATCAGTCCCTTCCTCGCTGGACGAGGATTTCCGGTAACCGGGCTATGGGATTTTTCGGAATCAAATCCGTTCTTTGACTCTCTTAGCCAAGCCCCAAAAAGGGGAGGGAACCCCAAGGGGGTCGATATAAAATACGGAAATTCAATGACTTATGGAGTTGTCCATGCTTACGAGCTCGGCCTTGATGGAACCCACCGGGATGTCGCTCTGCATCTTCACCGGCAAATGCCGGGCATCCTCTGTGACCCAAATCCACAACTTTCCCTTGGCTTTAAACAAGCCGTCTTCCTTGAGAACGGGTTGCAGGACAATGCAGGGGTAACTTCCGGCGGGAACGGTCACGGTTTCCTCGCGCAGACAAAGCACTTGCAGCACGTACTTTTTTTTGCCTGAGACGGCCGCCAACTCGAAGCTTTTGCCCACGGCCAAAGGTTGCGTTCGCACATAATAAAAGGCCGAAAGCACGTCTTGGGTGAAGGGGTCGATGGAGAGGGTGGTATCCTGCGTTCTAAGGAGGTGTTTTTGCTGATCGTAGTCCGCCAATAAACGGGTGTGATAGGATCCCTCGTTTAAAACCTTTTGGAAACGGAGGGGATATATGCCCCGGACGTCGATGAAAGAAGAGACGGTATCCTGGACGGAATAGAAACTTTGGAAGAAGCCGCTGCACGAGGCCTCGCTGCGGATTTGCCATATCTTGGGGTTCGGGGTGGGAAGCAGATCCAATGAGGCTTGTCCGGCATGCACCCAGCTGAAATCCCATCCTCCCCAAACGATATCGAAGAGGAGCCGCTCGGGCACATGTAAAGTCGTTTGCCTGAGATCCCGCAGATCCGAGGTGTCCATGGAAAATGAGGGCGGTTCTACTGCAGTGGACGCCGCAGTCGGGATCCCGTGCAATAAAAAAAGGGAAAAAATGCCGACCGAAAGCCGCATGCCTTAACCCGGTTCCTTTGATCGGAACAGGCCCGGCGATTTTTCCATGCGCTTCAAACCCTTCAGGCCGATGTCGCGCCGGTATTGCATGCCTTCGAAATGGATGCGGCTGACACCTTCATAGGCGGCGTGAAGCGCCTCAGACAGGGACTCCGCTTTTCCCACGACCCCCAATACGCGTCCCCCGGCGGTGACAAGGACACCGTCTTTGATCTTCGTGCCCGCCTGAATCACCTGCACTCCCGGAAGCGCTTCGCTCTCAGGCAGTCCCTGGACGGGAAACCCGGTGGAGTAAGCATCGGGATATCCCCCCGACGCCAAAACGACGACGGCGGCGCAATTACGGGAAGGTGACGGAGAAATTTCGCCCCATTGTCCCAATCGTTCTTCGACCGAGGCCAACAACGTTTCGAGTAAATCGCCCTCGTACACGGGCAACACCGCCTGGGTTTCAGGATCTCCCAGCCGGCAATTGAACTCCACCACTTTGGGCCCCTCAGCCGTGATCATGATGCCCACATACAAAACGCCTTTATAAGGGTGCCCCTCGCGGCGCATTCCTTCCAAGGTGGGTGAGATAATTTCCCGGCAGGTTCTCTCCAGCAAAGCGGGAGTCATAATCGAGGCGGGGGAATAGGCTCCCATGCCTCCGGTATTGGGACCCAAATCCCCGTCGAAGATCCGTTTGTGATCCTGGGCCGTGGGCAAGAGGAGAAAGTTTTTTCCGTCGCAGACGGCGAATACCGAAGCTTCTTCCCCCGTCATGAACTCCTCAATCACCACCTCGCTGCCAGCCTCTCCGAAAACGGCTTCAGGCCCCAGCATAGACGCAATCGCGGAGCGGGCTTCCTGCAAGGTCTGGCAGACCACGGCCCCTTTGCCGGCGGCAAGCCCGCTGGCTTTCACCACGACCGGAGCGCCCGTTTTTTCCAGAAAGGCGAGCGCGGGTTTTAAATCCCGGAAGGTTTCGAAGGCGGCTGTGGGGATGCCGTGGCGCGCCATGAAGGCTTTGGCGAAGGCCTTTGAGCCTTCTAACCGTGCTGCGAGCGCCGTTGGCCCAAAAATCCGCAGTCTTTCAGCCTGAAAAGCATCCACGATGCCCATGACCAAGGGGATTTCCGGTCCCACTATGGTGAGATCCACCGCCTCTTTTTTTGCCAGTTCAAGCAGGGCTGTAACGTCATCCACGGGGACGGGGTAACAGGCCCCAAGCTCGGCCATGCCCGGATTGCCGGGAGCGAAGAGAAGAGTGGGTTTACGGGGTGATTTCAGGAGTTTGTGACCGATGGCATGTTCGCGGCCACCGCTTCCGATCACGAGAATTCGCATACTGCCCAAGGTAGCAAGCTCGGCACATCCTCTTTCGAAGTTGTTTTGAGCGGCTGAAGGAACTCTCCGTTGAAATTACAGGATTTACTGAGCCCGATCAACGTTGTGAAACACGCTAGGTCGGGCTCAATCCATGTCGAATGGGCTGCTGGGGACAGAGCGCCCCCAACCTATTGCAAAGGTTCGACAACATGGCGGGGTAAATAAACCTTAAATTACGCTACCCAACTGCGTCTTAGCGTCTTATAGAGTTTTTTGAATTCAAAAGGGGAGAGCATGAAAACTTGGATGATCGTATTTTCGTCACTGATTCTCGGCACCGTGATAGAGGTTTCCGCCCAATCCGCACCTCCAGTCCCTACCTTAAGTGCCCCCTCCCAAAATGCGGTGAGCATCCCGCTTACCCCCAACCTGGCCTGGAACGCATCGGCCGGAGCGACTTTTTACCAAGTGCAACTTGCCACCGACTCGCTTTTTGCGAACCTGATAATCGACGACTCCACGGTTGCAACGACCTCCATGGCCGTGGGTCCCTTAAACGCCAACACGCTTTATTATTGGCACGTTAGTGCGATTGGCGCGGGCGGCAAAAGCGCCTATTCCGCACGCCAGAATTTTACCACCATCGTCAATGCTCCAACGGCGCCGGTGCTCACCGCTCCCGCCAACAATGCCACCCATGTGGCGGTTTCCACCACTTTGACTTGGAATGCTCCGGCCAATGCCACCTCTTACCACATCCAGCTGGGCACCGACTCCACCTTCACGACCACCACTATAAACGATTCCACCGACGCCACGAATTCATTGGCCGTGTCCCTTTCCAACGACTCCGTTTATTATTGGCACGTGAGCGCCAAGGACACGGGAGGCGTGGGCGCCTATTCCACGCGGAGAACTTTCACCACCTACCCTGATTCGGCGCCCGCGGTTCCCAACCTGACGGCTCCCGCCCAGGCCGCCACCAACCAGGCCGATTCCCTCTCCTTCATTTGGGGTACCGCTGCCGGAGCGACATCCTACGGCATTCAGATCTCCACGGATTCCACTTTTTCCAGCACATTTTTGATCAACGATTCCGGGCTTGTCAAGGATACCCTGCCCGTCAATACCCTTATCACCGGCAACACCTATTACTGGCGGGTGAACGCCAAGAACGCCTTCGGCACCAGCGCCTATTCCACGCGGCGGAATTTCTCCACGGTGTCCGCCGTTCCCGGGGCGCCGACCTTGACGGCTCCCGCCCAGGCCGCCACCAACCAGGCCGATTCCATCGCATTCACTTGGGCGGCTGTTGCCGGCGCGACCTCCTATCACATCCAAGTTTCCACGGACTCCACCTTTTCCAGCACGTTTGTGGCCAACGATTCCGGAATTACGGTATTGACGCAATCGGTCAACAACCTCGTGGCAGGCAACACCTATTACTGGCACGTAAGCGCCGAGAACACCTTCGGGGCCGGGGCATATTCCACACGGCGGAATTTTTCCACCGTGCCCGCGGCTCCGCCCGCGGCGCCTGCGTTGACGACTCCCGCCGCCAACGCCACCAACGTTCCGGATTCCACTTCGTTTATCTGGGGAGCCTCCGCAAATGCGACCTCTTATGGCATACAAATTTCCACCGACTCCACCTTTTCCACCACGTTTGTGGTGAATGATTCCGGGCTTGTTCATGACACGCTTGCCGTCAACAACCTTGTTAACGGCAACACCTACTATTGGCGCGTCAATGCGAAGAACGGATATGGCGCCGGCGCTTATTCCGCGCGCCGGAGTTTTTCCACTCTTCCTGCCGCCGCTCCCGCGGCTCCAACGTTGACGACTCCTGCCGCCAACGCCACCAACGTGCCGGATTCCACGGCTTTTACCTGGGCTGCCTCCGTCGGCGCAACTTCCTACCATATTCAGGTTTCCACGGATTCAAATTTTGCCAGCACGTTTGCAGCCAATGATTCCGGGATTGCCGTATTGACGCAGTCGGTCACTGGCCTTGTCAACGGAAACACCTACTATTGGCGCGTGAGCGCCAAGAACGCCTTTGGAACCAGCGCCTATTCCACGCGGCGGAGTTTTTCCACTCTTCCTGCTGCCGCTCCGGCAGCTCCTGCTTTGAATACGCCCGCCAACGCCGCAGCCAACATCGCGGTGACCAGCAACCTGACTTGGACGGCGTCCACCGGCGCGACGTCCTACGGCGTGCAGGTTTCCACGGATTCCACCTTCTCTTCCACCTTCGCGGTGAACGATTCCGGGATTACCGCTGTGACGCTTTCGGTGGGACCTCTCGCCAACGGCACCACCTATTACTGGCGTGTGAACGCCAAGAACGCCTATGGCACCAGCGCGTATTCGGCGGATCGGAACTTTACCACCATTGTTTTGGCGGTGCCTGCGGCACCCACCTTGACGGGACCGGCCCAGAATGCGACGAACGTGGCGATTTCCACGAATTTGACATGGAATGCCGTGGCTGTGGCGACCTCGTATCATCTCCAATTTGGTGTTGATTCCACTTTCACGACGAACCTGATCGATGATTCCGTGCTCACCAAGGACACCTTGGCCATCGGTCCCCTTTCCAACGGAACGGTTTACTACTGGCATGTGAGCGCCAAGAACGCGGCGGGGGCTAGCGCCTATTCCACACGGCGAAACTTCACGACGTTTGCGGAAGTGCCTGCGGCTCCCAGCCTGAGCAGTCCCGCTCAAAACGCGACGGGGGTCATAATGCCCATCAGTTTGGTATGGAACGCATCGACGGGCGCGGTGTCCTATCATGTCCAGCTTTCCAAGGACTCTACTTTTACGACCACGGCCGTCAATGATTCCGGGGTGACGGGCACTTCGCAGGCGGTGAGCTCTATTGCCAACGACGGGTCTGTCTACTACTGGCGCGTAAACGCCACCAATGCCCTGGGAACCAGCGATTATTCCGCCAAAGGCAAATTCACCTTAATCGCTCCTCCATCGGCTGCTCCGGTTCTGGTTTCTCCCGCCAACAAAGCCACCGGAGTGGCGCTTACAACCACTTTGACCTGGAACACGGCTGCCGGTGCGACGGCCTATCGCGTGCAGCTTTCCACCGATTCCACCTTTGGTTCCACCTTGATCAACGATTCGATTGCGGGGACGAGCGTATCCGTGGGGCCCCTGCCAGGCACGACGATTTATTACTGGCGCGTGAGCTCTTTAGATACGGCGGGTGCCAGCGCTTTTTCCACCCGATGGAGCTATACCAGTGCGATTGGGGTGCCCACGGCGCCGGTTTTGAGTTCTCCCGCAAATAACGCCACCGGGGTTGCGCTCTCCTCCAGCCTGACCTGGACCCCCTCCGGGGGGGCGACGTCCTATCGTGTCCAGGTTTCCACGGACTCGACGTTCTCCACCACCTTTGTGGTCAATGATTCGGTGGCCGCGACAACATTGGCCGTGGGGCCTCTCGCCGTCAATACGGTCTACTATTGGCGCGTGAGTGCTGAGGACAGCCTGGGCGTCAGTTCCTTTTCTGCACGGCGCAGCTTCACCACCACGACCGTCACCGGAATCCTGTCCCAAGAGTTCTCAGTGGAGCGCTTGAGCGCAGGCAATGGGGATGCGTTGGAATTCTCTCTTCCCGCCCAAACCCATGTGGCTATCACCTTGTACGATTCGCAGGGAAGAATGGCGGAAAAACTGCTGGATGAAGATCGC
>Ga0206831_1092_pt1 | contig 28021 bp, 21 predicted proteins | sample Alteio_BWOrgCont_73_FD_152876 | JGI IMG/M metagenome (GOLD analysis project Ga0206831, IMG submission 152876) | Enriched cells from forest soil in Barre Woods Harvard Forest LTER site, Petersham, Massachusetts, United States -... | ecosystem: Environmental > Terrestrial > Soil > Temperate forest >...
CTGTTGATGGGAGAAAAGCGGCGCGGTTCATCGGCGAAAGCGAACGGCGTGATCGAGTCGAGCGCCTGAAAAACATTGCGCGTTCCGGGAACCAGCGCGCCGCCGAAGGTGGGATCGAAATAATAGGCCTGCGAAATTTTCCAGCTGGCCACATCCCTGGCCTGGCCGTTTCCGGTGCGGCGAAACAAGCGCTGGGTGATGGAGTACACGAAATCGTTGGTGTTGGTAAGCGTTTCATCCTCATCGAATAGAATGAAGCGATTGAATTGACCGACGCCGTCCACATAGTTGTATTCGATCTCCGGATCGATGGTGTGCTTCCACTTTCCGCTGCTGGTTTCCCACACGCGCTCCAGCGTCGGAGGTCGCAGATCGATGTTCACTTCGCCAGTGGTCCGGCCCAGCGGTACGCTCACCACGGCTCCCCCAGCCACCTGCGAGCTGTAGAATGTACCGCGGGCCGTGAAGCTGGTCGTGACTCCAAGCCAGTTTCTCCAGCGCAGCGGGACAACCACGCGCGGGGCCAATTCCGAGCGCTCCACAAACGCGGGAGTAATAATTCCAGTTTGAACGGTTTGAACTCCGGTCGTGGGATTGGTCACCAGACTTTCATCGTCGCGATGCGCGGCTCCCACAAAAGCTTCACCGCCAAAATAAATGGGCAGATTCATCCATGGCGCCTGATCCACCGAGCTGAAGCGGGCTTCGGGAGCGACGCGCACATCGGCGCTGACTTGCGGCTGCGCGTTCACAAAGTTTTGATAGCCGATGGCGGCGAGGTCGACGCTAAACCCCCGAAAATTATTGGTCAGAAATCCGGCGTTGCGCACTTCGGAGTTCACCGCTTCGCCAAACGTGGGCGCAAACGCCAGTTGAAACGTCAGTGACGTAAGTTGACTGGCATCGGCCACCGCGCGCCAGCCATCGGCCAATCGCGCGTCCATCTTAAATTGCGCGCTGTGCCCGCCCTGGCTGACCAGCGCCGTCACCGGATTACCGGACGAATCGAGCACAGGCATTCCCAGAGAGTTCAGAACCGGCGTGGGCACTCCGCGGTCGATCACGCCGAAATAGCGGCCGGAGATGGAAACATTTTCCCAGGGTTTGGCGCGAAAATCGCCATTTTGCTGCCATCCGCGGCGGCTCAGATAGGCCATGCCCACGGTGAGATCGGTCCAATCCCGGGGAGCCCAGTAGTAGGCATCGCCGAGCACCAGGCCTTTGACCGAAGTGTCGGCGAATTCCGGGATCAGAAATCCGGATTGCCGTATTTTGTTTCCCGCGGGCACCGATGCATACGGAAAATAAAAGAGAGGGATGCGGTACATTCGGAAATTGGCATTGAGCAATGCCACCGAGTGATCCACATGCAGGGTGGCGTGGGAACTGAAAAACTTCCAGCTGGGTTTGTCCGGTTCGCAAATCGTCATCCAGGCATGTTCGATCGAGTAGGTGCGCGCGTCCAGCCGATGCACTTCCTCCGCTTCGAATACCAACGGGTTGAGCGAAACAAGCATGTTTGGGTTGGGCCTATGTTCCATGGTAATTTCGCCGCGCACATGCTGGAAATCGCCTTCTCCACTGACGACATTGAAATCGCCGGAATCGGCCGTGAGGTGCTGCGTATCCACGTCCAGCAGCACATGGTCGCGGGCCGTGGCTAGGTAGGTTTTGGTGTTGTATTGCACGTGGTCGGCGCGCAATCGCATGCCCTTGTAAAGGATTTCGACTTTGCCGTCGGCGAAGTAGATGTCTCCTTCCTTGCGCTGTTGCTCGGCCTCCAGACGCACATCGGCCTGCGCTGCGGAGGGTGGCGGGGTGATTTCCTGCGCGGCAGCCGTGCCACGGGCGAGAATGCATGCGGCCAGCGCAAGGAGAATGCGCCATCGAAAAGCGATGCCGAATTTTTGAACGAGTTTCATGATGCTGCGTGACTACTTATCCAAATGCTGTCCGCAAGCCGTCTGCAAGCGTAAATCGCACTTTTGTGCGCCGCGAAAAATAGCTCGTTAGCCTAGCATTCCCCCCGAAGGCTTACAATCATTCCGCGGTTTGTGGGACAGCCACTCCTGGCTGTCCTGTGTTGTACTATTTGTCAGTTCCGCGCGATTTTCACTTGGCAAAAGCCAGACAGCCAAGAGTGGCTGTCCCACTCATAGATTGCGAATGCCCGCGCGGGGCTGCCTGGGGTATCAAATTCGCGACAAATGTATGCAAATAAAATTTTGGCGGTGCGCCGCTGATAGAATGTTCGCGACTCCCGACTTCCGTTCGGCGAGACGTCCGCAGCGCAAAACGGAACCGTGATAAAAACCTGTCAGTATTGCGGCGCCGTAAACGGCGACCCGTCCGAGATTTGTTGTTTCTGTGACGCCCCACTGGGCGTCGCCGGGCGAGCGTCCGCTTCGCGCCGGATCATCACCCCAACGGAAGGAAACCTGGCCGTCCAGCCGGATTGGCGGCGTGAGGTATCCAGCAAGCTTCGGCGCTATCGCGCCCAGCGCCGCGGCGGTGCGCTCGCCGATTTGCAAGCGGACCTGCCATTCGACTCCGATGACCCAGACCCTCTGGAATCCTCTGGCCCAGGGTTGCAAATTGCCCCGCCGGGGCCTGCAAGAAAAACTCTTGAATCGCGCAGGCATGGTGGCGAGAAATTTGAAATTTCTATTCCGAAGTTGCAAGCTGCCGCGGTTGCAGGAAATGATTTCGAAGCTGCCAATTCGCACCCTGCCGCACTATTGCCGCAGTCCCTTTTGTATCCGATTGCTGCGCTGGGCGTGCGAAGCAAGGCGGCACTTGTGGACGCAGCTCTGCTGCTCTTCAGCTACGGCGGAATGCTGGCGCTCTTCACAGTTCTTGGCGGGCAGATTGGCCTGAACAAACTCGATTTGTCCGTGGCCGGCGCAACACTGGCGCTTTTCTACGCCCAGTATTTTTCACTGTTCACCGTTTTTGGCGGATCAACGCCGGGGATGATGATTTGCGGCCTTCGCGTGGTGAGTTTTGACGGCAATATGGCCACGTCGCGCCAAATGGTATGGAGAAGTCTGGGCTATCTGATCTCCGCTGGCGCCTGCTTCCTGGGCTTTATTTGGGCAATTTGGGACGAGGATCAACTGTGCTGGCAGGACCGCCTGTCGCACACGTATCTCACTCCGAATAAACAGAATACGCCGGACTAAGTGCGCCATGCCTGCCTGGCACGATGGGCAGGTCATCCCCTGGGCAACCACCACAGAATCGTCGAGCGTGCGGCCCGCCCGCCGTGCTATCATGATTGAGCTTTTATCCTTGTGCATGAGGCCAATAATAAAATGAGCCGCCTCGCCAGAATATCTGTCGTCACACTCTCCGTGGTTGTGTTTTTGTATGTTGGCCTGGGCTATGTGCTGGGCAAGACCACCGATGACAAGTCCTACCGCTCGCTGAGCGTATTCGGCGAGGTGCTGCAGCACATCCAGGAAGACTACGTGGATGAACCGAATATGGCCGTGGTCACGGCCGGGGCCATGCACGGGCTCCTGGAATCGCTCGACCCGCTGTCCGGCTATTTGAGCCCTCGTGAATATGCCGATTATCGCGACCGCATGAAGAACACTGTGCACGGTGAAGTCGGCATGACGGTATCCAAGCGATACGGCTACATCGTAATTGTTTCTGTCGTTCCGGACGGCCCGGCTGAAAAGGCCACTTTGCGCAGCGGCGAAATTTTGGAATCCATCGGTGGATTCAACACGCGCGACATGTCCGTCGGGCAGGCTAATGCTCTCTTGCAGGGCGCTCCCGCAACCGCCGTAAAATTGGCTGTGATTCGCAGGGGAAAAACGGAACCTCAGGAATTTAGCGTGAACCGCGCGGTGATTGGCCCGCAGCACATTGTGGCCGATCGCGTGGGCGACGATGTGGCGTACATTCGCATGCCGGCCATGGATGCCATTGACGTGTCCGAACTGCATGACAAATTGGCGCAATTCGATAAGCAGGGCTTGCATAAGCTGCTGCTGGACCTGCGCGACTGCACGCGCGGTGATGCCGCCGAGGCCGTCTCCGCCGCTCAATTGTTTTTGACTTCCGGCAAGATTGCCTCGCTGGAAGGGCAAACCGTGGCGCACAAGGATTTCGACGCCGAGCCGGACAAGGCCGTGTGGCATTCCTCCGTGGACGTGCTGATTTCGCCGAGCACTTCGGGCGCGGCGGAAGTTTTGGCGGGGGCCATCAAGGGGAATAAGCGCGGCGATTTGGTTGGCGAGCGCACCTTCGGTTCCGCCTCGGAACAAAAAATAATTCCCATGGACGATGGTGGAGCGCTCATTCTTACCGTGGCGTTTTATTCCACACCGGACGGCAAGTCCATCGTCGAAGATGGCGTCGCTCCCACGGTTGAGGTGCACCCCAAGGCCATCGATCCTTCCACTGAGCCTTCGGACAAAGAGGACGAGGCTCCGCTGGGCCCCGGCCAACTGCCCAAATCGGATGACCCGGTTTACAACAAGGCTCTCGAACTTCTCAAAGGCGCCCAGGCCCAGAAAGCTGCCTGAGGTGTGAAGCGCCGACCGGACGCGCTTCGCCCAGTTTCATCGCAAATTTTCCTTCTACGTCCCATCTTATTTTTCTTCCTGGCCGCCGCTCTATTTGTTGCCGTTGGCTGCAAGAAAAAACCCGCACCTTTATCCAACGTAGCCATCCGAAACATTTCCCGTGAATTTGTGTTTGCAGCGCGCAATGCCAGCGGCGGACGCGCCGAAGTGGGCATGAGACCGGAATACGGCGCGCGACTGCCAGGGAAACAACAAGCGCTTGCCGCGGATCATATTTACATCACCGTGCCGCCTGGCAAGAGCGGCGCGCCGGATCAATCCACACATGACGCCATTGAAGCGGAATTGAAGCGCGTTGCCGATTTTCACCATTTGCAGCGCGTGGCACGGCCCGGCGCGCCCGGCTTGGAGCGCTTTGACTATTTGCTGGATGGCAAGCGCACGCAATCGATTCACCTGATTACGCCGCTGCCACGCGCGGAATTTGCATCACGTAAGGCAGGCCGGCCTCAACTAGCCATCGTGGTGGACGATCTGGGAAATGATCGCGCACAGGCCGACTCTTTATTTCGACTGACCTATCCGCTCACGATTTCCGTCCTTCCACACGAAGCAAACTCCGGGGAAATTGCCGAAGAAGCTCACCGGCGCGGGTATCAAGTGATGCTCCATTTGCCCATGGCCTCGAATGCTGGAGACAAGGATGAAGCCGTCGAGTTGCATCCCGGCATGACGCCGTCCGACGTGGAGAAAACTTTCGTGGCTATGCTGGACACGGTTCCCTATGTATCGGGCGTCAACAATCATGAAGGCTCGATGGGAACCGCCGATCAAAAACTTATGGATGAGTTGATGCCCTTGCTGCGGCAGCACGATTTATTTTTTATCGATAGCCGCACGACCGCGGCGACGGTTGCAGAAACGGCCGCGCACGCGGCGGGTGTGCCAACCGCGCGGCGCAATGTGTTCCTGGACGATGAACAATCGCTCCCTGCCATCCGCAAACAATTTGAACTGGCCATTCGCGATGCGCGGGAAAAGGGTTCGGCTCTGGCCATCGGGCATCCGCATCCGGCGACGCTGGAAGTGCTCGCCGAAATGTTGCCAGAGGCGGAGCGCCAGGGCCTGCGCTTGGTGTTTGCGTCCGATTTGGCGCGGTGATTTTAGTAGCACGGGCACTCTGCCTGTGCGCTTTTCTCAATTGTCACAAATCCATGCGGTCACCAATTGCAAAAACCACACAGCCAAGAGTGGCTGTGCCACAACTTCAGGAAGCCTTCTGATACGCGGCCAGAATGTCCGGCAGGGAGAGCACTCCCTCCAGCTTGCGCGAGCCTGCGCGACCCACCACTGGCAACAGTGCATGGCCCTGAATAAATCGCAGCGCGTCATCCAGCCTCTGATCGGGATGCAGAATGGGCAAGCGGGCCGAGGTCAAAATCTCACGAAGGTGCGTTTCCTTCGGATGCGCCAATGCCATGGCGGGAAGATCTTTTCTGGCGATGTCCGCCCAGCGGCCCGTTGGAAAGCGCACCAGAAAAACTTCTTCGGTGGAAGTTTCCGCAATTTCCAGTGCGCGAGCCAGCGTGTCGCCGGCCTGCAGCGGCGGAAAATCCGGTTTCCGGAATGCGTCCTCGACGCGCAATACAATCTGTTCGCGCTGTTCCTCCATCGAAGGCAATTCCAAATCGTCCTGCTTGGCCAAAATGTCAAACAACGTCATGTCCTGATACTTGCGGGAAATTAGATAGGCAATGGTGTTGGAGATCATTACAGGCAGAACGATGGAATAGCTTCCCGTTGTTTCCACCACCATGAATACGGAGGTAATGGGAACGCGCATGAATCCCGCGAAAAACGTTCCCATGCCGACCAGCGCAAAGGGAGCCACGGAAGCGCTCACTTGCGGAAAGAACTGATGCTCGAGCCCGCCGATCGCTCCGCCAATCATGGCGCCGATAAAAAGTGTGGGCGCGAACATTCCACCTGGCGTGCCGCTGACGAAGGACAGGCTGGTGGTCAAAATCTTGGCGAATCCGAGAATGGCTAGAATTTGCCAGGTATATTGGCTGTGCAGCGCCTGGTCAATGTAGGGATAGCCCGTGCCCATGGATTGCGGGATTCGCAGGCCTACCAAACCGATCAGTAGTCCGGCGGCCGCCGGTTGGAAGTAGTTCGTCCAATCCGGCAAGGCGCGAAGCTTGGGGCGGAAGTACACAATGATCTGCGTGAACACCAGTGAGAGAACCCCGCTGACGACGCCCAAAACGGCATACGCGATCAGCTCGGCGGGATGCGCCAGCGTATAGGCGGGGACGCGGAACATCGGCTCGCCGCCCAGAAACGATCGCATGACCACGGCGCTGGAAACTGCGGCCAGCACGATGGCTCCGAGGGCGCTGGCGCTCCACGTTCCAATTACTTCTTCGATTACAAACAACACAGCGGAAATGGGCGCATTGAATGCAGCCGCGAGACCTGCCGCCGCGCCAACGGGAGCAAGCAGCCTCAACTTGTCCCTGGAAAGTTTCAAGCGTCTGCCCAGAGCGGAGGCGATCCCCGCTCCCATTTGCAGGGAAGGATCTTCGGGGCCGAGGGATTGACCACTGCCAATGGCGATGGAGCAGGTCAAAAATTTTCCGATGACGGTTCGGAATGGGACGTAGCCGTCAAACACGTAGACCGCGGCTTTGGTTTGGTTTACCCCGCTGCCGCGCGCGCCGCGAAAAAATTTCTGTACCAAAAAAGCGACCACCAGGCCGGCCGCTGTCGGCGCCAACAAAACACGCAAGCGAGGCGGGGCAAGCGCGGATCCCAGCAGGCCGAGGCGAACCCATTCGATGGCAATGCGAAAACAAACCACGGCCATTCCGGAAAACAGCCCAATAATGATGGCCAGCAAAAGAAATAAATTGCCTTCGGAAAGTGTAAGTGCGCGCGCGCGAGAACCGAGCCATTTGAGCCCCAAGTCGCGCGCGTTGGTGGCAGGAACCTCTTCCACTTTCGCGGGCAGCGGCGTCTCCTCGACGGGTGTGTCCCTATCGCTCATGGATTGTTCCCCTGGTGCCGCTTTTCAATCATTTTCAATGCTTGATCAATGCTGGTTACCGGACCGCATCCCGAAGAAGTGGATTCTTCAATTCGGGAAAGAATGCCCATTGCTTCGTCTCGCATTTCCGGATTCTTGCCTACCGAAAATAGGTTGACGCGTTTTTGCAATTCTTGAGCCTCCTTGCGCAAATTCTCCAGTTCGGATATTGGGGGCCCTGACGAAGATGAGCTTGAGGAAGATGAGCCTGATAAAGAACTGCTTGTGCCTGTCCCGGTGCAATCGCGGAGGCGTTCGAGTCCTCGCTTGAAGTCGCGCACGGTGCGGCTTGCTTGCTCATCGTCGCTCAATCCGGGCATGTAGGGGTCGTTGCTCAGGACATCCCTAACCAGCAGCAGCGAGACATGAATTTCATCGGAGGGCTTCTGGCGGTCGGCCCCGGAAAAATAAGTTTCGGCTTTCAAAAAGTCACCCGCGTCAAAAGCTGCCTGCCCTGCTTCGGCAAGCCACTGGCCCTGACGGGGATTGCCATGCAACGCAGCCTCAAATTCCGAGAGGGCTTTGGCGGGATCACCGGCCCTTGAAAATAGGCGCCCATTTTCCTCGCGCAGCTCGCCGTCTTCCGCGGGAGTATCTCCGGCCAGTCCTGCGATTTCCGCCTGCGCTTCGCCGGTCATGCGATGGGACAGGAGAAATTCGCACAACTCCAGCCGAACATTGCGTCTCTGAATTGCGGGATCCTTTTCCCAACTGCCGAAAATCGCGCCGTGGAAATATCGAATGGCTTGATCTACTTCTCCCGTGTTCATGGAAGCATGGGCCAGGTCCAGATTTATTTGGCCCGATCCAGGGGCGCGGTCCCAAAGGTTCAGCAGATAGGAACGAGCTTCCGTGAAGCGGCCATCGGCCAGCAATGCTTCCGCCAGATGCAATTGCACGTCAGGATTCTCCGGGTCATACAGAAGCGAGTTGCGGAAATCCTCGAAGGCCCTGGTGGGCTTCCCGGCCCGCAGGTCCGTGTTTCCCTGTTGAAGCCATTCCGCGGCCAGGCCTTGCTCGCGCGAATGATAGGAGCGCGCCAGCGCGGCCGTGATGGCAAACAGCAGTGCCAGCAGAATTGCGCTTAGTATCAGCACGCGCTGCTGTATATATCGCGATACGATATGTTGAGATTCAGAACTCACAACTCCAAGATAACTCAGCGGGGCGATTGAGCAAATGGATTTGTGAGTGGACGGTTAATCAAGAACAGCACACTACGGTCCGGGTTCCGGTGTAGCGCTCGCTTTTAAGCGAGCACTCGGTTCGATCTCAGCTGCCCGCCTGAAGGCGGGCGCTACGCGTAATGCATGCGCGCAGAAAAGAAAAAGCCCCGGAGGGCTGGGCCCGGGGCGCACAACGAGTGATAAAAATGCCTCGAATCGAAGTTCAGGAGCGATGCTGGGTGAATCGACAGAATTTACCACGTTCCTGAATCCGCCGAAGCGGCATCAGAATCACTGCGAGACACCCAGCCCGCACGTTGCTTCGAATCGTCTGTTTTGCAAAACGCGTCTTATCCCAGAACCGCGTCCTTGAGAGCCTTTGCGGCGCGAAGACGAACAACGGTCTTTGCCTTGATCTTAATTGCTTCGCCCGTTTGCGGATTGCGGCCCATGCGCGCTTTGCGATGCGCCTTCACGACGCGTCCGATGTTCGGAATCACGAACTTGCCTGCGCCGCCCTTGGCTTCCTTAACCGCCAGCTTGAACAGCTCTTCGAAGAACTGCGCGGAAACCTTCTTGGTGGTGCCGAGTTTGTCGGCGATGTGCGCGACGATTTTGGACTTGCTCAGTGGTTTTGCCATCTAGTTTCCTTCTCCTCCTCAGAATTGAGACTGCTAATGTGCCGGCACTATTCGAAAGGCAAGAGCCACGCACGGCGAGCACTATACGGGCGAAGCGAGCGCAACGCAAGAAAAAACATATAAAAACGCAGATTTGGCGCGGCTTCCAGGCGTGCATTCCCTGTTAGCGCGAGTGTGTTATCCTCTCTGTTCACTTTTTGCGAGGAGCGCAAATGACAAACTGGAAGGGATTGGAAAAGCAATTTGCCGCGCGGCTGGCGCTGGTCAGGCGGCCTGTAGCGGTCACGTTTCTTGACAAGGAGCCTTCCGGTGTCCCCAAGTTTTCCGGCACGGAACCCGCCGGTTGCAGCTATTGGCGATTGGCCGCCGCGGGGCGCACGTTTTACACTGTCCCGGCGGACCACTTCAATTGCGCCGTGGGCGCCTACACGCACAACATTCAACTTCCACCCGACCGTATTCAGGAAACCGAGGCCACACTGGGCATGATGTTTAATCTTGGCTACGTGAAGCCGGAAGAAGTTCCCGGCATTCCGCGACTCGACAGCGAGCCTGCGGCTGTGGTTTTTGCGCCGCTCGGCGACGCGCCCGTTGCGCCCAGCGTGGTGATTTTTGCGTGCAAGGCGCCTGCGGCCATGCTGCTGAATGAAGCCTCCATCCGCGCCGGAGCGAGCAGCACATTGCCGCTGCTGGGCCGGCCTTCGTGCATGGCGCTGCCCGCGGCGCTTGCGCACGGAACGGTTACCACCCTGGGCTGCATTGGGAATCGCGTGTATACAAATCTTGGCCCGGACGAGATTTACATCGTAGTGCCCGGCGCGAAGATCGAGGCGGTTTCCGATGCGCTGGGAATTATCACCACGGCCAACGCAACGCTGGAAGAATATGCGCGTGGACGGCAGGCGTCGATGTCTACGGTGTAGCTTTCAGTAGGACAGGCACTCCTGCCTGTGCAGTTTTGTGGATCTATAGCGATACCGCGGCCCGAAGTTTGAGAAAACCGCACAGGCAGGAGTGCCTGTGCTACTTAAACCCTACAAACTCCCCAGGCCTTCGTAGAATTGGGCAACGGCTTTGATCCCGCCAAAATAATTTTCCAGCGAGATGTGTTCGTCCGGGGCGTGCGCATTTTCATCCGGCAATCCGAAACCGAGCAGGATGCAGGGCACTTTGAAGGTGTCATGCATTTGCGTGACGAAGGGAATCGATCCGCCCTCGCGGATGAATACGGCGCGTTTGCCGAAACCTTTTTCCAGCGCCTTGTGCGCCACTTCAAAGAAGGGGTGCGTGTAGGGCGCGGACCAGGCGTTGCCCTGGCTGTGCACGTCGATCTTATACGTCACGGTTTTTGGCAACAGCTTGCCGATGTGGCGTTTGACCAGGCGCGTGATTTTTTCGGCATCCTGATTGGGCACGAGGCGCGTGGAAAATTTCGCATATGCCTTGGATGGAATAACCGTTTTGGCGCCTTCGCCCGTGTAGCCGCCCCAGATTCCGTTCAGCTCCAGCGTCGGGCGCGCCCCCAGTTGTTCGATGATTGAAAATCCCTTTTCTCCGGTGAGGCCAGGCGCGCCCACGTTCTTCTTGAAATCGCCGGCCTTCCACGGCAGCGCTTTAAGGGCCTTGCGCTCGGCTTTCGATAATTTGGCCACGTCGTCGTAGAAGCCGGGGATGGCCACGCGGGAATTCTTGTCGTGCAGCTTGGCGAACAATTCACAGAGAATGGTGATCGGATTGGGCACTGCGCCGCCGAAAATTCCGGAATGCAGGTCTTGTGCCGGGCCGGTGATTTCGATCTGGTAGTAATTGAGGCCGCGCAGGGAGTAAGTGATGGACGGCACGCCGGGAGCGAGCATTCCGGTATCGGAGACAACCAACGCGTCGGCCTTCAGGCGCGCTTTATTTGCCTGCACAAAATCCCAAAGGCTTACGCTGCCAACTTCCTCTTCGCCTTCGATCATCACTTTTAAGTTGATGGGCAGCTTGCCCGCCGTCTTCATGATGGCGTCCAGCGCGCGAATGTGAATGTGCACCTGTCCTTTGTCGTCGGCCGAACCGCGCGCAAACAAATTGCCGCCGCGAACGGTGGGTTCAAAAGCGGGAGTGGTCCACAAATTCAGCGGCTCGGCGGGCTGCACGTCATAATGGCCGTAAAACAAAATGGTCGGCTTGCCGGGGGCGCGCAAGGATTCCCCGTAAACGAGTGGATGCATTTTCGTGGGCAGGATTTCGACTTTGTCGAGGCCAGCCGCGCGCAGTCTTTCGGCCACCCACTTGGCGGCGCGCTCGATATCCGGCTTGTGCTCGGATTGCGCGCTGACGCTGGGGATGCGCAAGAATTCGTTCAGCTCGTTCAGATGCTCGTCGTGCTTGGAATCGATATATTCGGTCAAGTTCATGCGCAGCCTCCCAGGAATTGCCGGTCGCGTTGCCCTGCTTTGTTTATCCGGCGAAATCATATCGCGTAATCTGTCATCAAGCACATGGAAACCCCTCCGGTTTCTTTCTGTTGGTCACCTTCGGGTGCACGATATGACGACATGAAGGGGCACGGCATTGCCGTGCCCCTACGGTTGTGGCGTCGACGCGGGTCAGCCCGTAGCGAGGCCCGTAACCTGCGCGTTGCAAAACGGGAACACCCCGCCGACTCATGCGTTGACGCGGCGCTCAAATTGGCTCAGCATGAACTCATCATGACTGAGAAGGATTTTGACAAAGTTCGCCGCAGCACACGCGTCTTCATGCGCGTGCGCGTGGTGGTTGCCGGAAAGAATGCCGACAGCCGCCGCTTCCGCGAGGCCTGCGAAACCATCGTGATCAACGCGCATGGCGGGCTGATGTACTTGAACCAACCGCTGGACATGGATGCCATGCTGGTCATCACCAATCCCTTTACGCAGGAAGAGCAGGAATCGCGCATCGTTTTTCTGGGCGAGGCCACTGAGAAAGGCCAGCGTGTGGGGGTGGAATTCCTCACGCCCGCGCCTCATTTCTGGGGAGTTGATTTTGTTCCCACGGATTGGCCCGCTCCGCCCGCGGCACTCCGCACGGAATAACCTTCATCCCTATTTATTTTCCGATTGAACAGAGGTTTTCCAAAGGATAGTTCCGGTCAGGTAGTGAACGGCAACAAAAACTCCTGCAATCGCGCCATTTCCGCGCCGCGCATACGATCGATTAAAATGCCCATCTGATTGTCTTTTAACAGACGCACCACGGATCCCAGACAGCCAATGGGCGGCTGCCCGTCCAGAAGAAACATACTGACTTCCACGTTGGAGCCAACAGAAAATGTATCTGCGGCTCGAACCAGTGCGCCATTCATGCTCAGATCGATGGATTCACCTTCCGTGCTTTTATCGCCGCACTTGATTCGAATCTTGGCTCGCACCGCGACCCGCCGGAACCTGCGCTTCTCATACTCGATCGTTCCCTGAGTGACGCGGATGAGGCTCATCAAGTGTGCGCGGTCGATCGGCTTATAGGCGAAGAAGCTGGCCCCCGCCTCGAAACCCTCCACAAGAGCGGCAGGCCGCTGATCCCCGCTGATCAGGATAATGGGGGTCTTGCGGTTGAAATCGGAAAGGCGAATTTCCCGCACCATGTGAATGGAGTCCATCGGTGGCGCGCATTTATCCACCAGAATCACATCGAATTTTTCTGCCTGAAATTCAGCGACAGCCTCCGCGCTTCCTTTAGCAGTCACGTCATCGATGCTCGCCGCTCCCAGAGCCTCCTTGATCAGCGCGCACATGGATTCCTCATCCTCGACGACCAGCGCCCGCGTGGATTTTGCACCTGGCGAGACCGGAAGGGCTGTGCTCTGCTTGCGCGGTGCAATTTCCGTTTGCAGTTTCATGATGTGTACTCCCATTGCACTTGAAATCAAGCCTCTAGGACCACCCCGGGAGAATTCCAGGTTCAGCAGGCGTGGGCCTTAAGATGTTTTGAAAACAGGTGCCGCAAATTGCAAATTTTGAACAGGGATCTAGGCAGCAAATTCTGGGCAATCTATTAAGGAAGGGGGGTGCGAAATTGCGTCACGGTTGCCGGGAGTGCCCGTTACCCGTAAAACTAGAGTGTTCCCATGCAGGCATGCCGTCAAGCTGTTTCGCCCCTGGTATCCAAAACGACACGCAAAGGGGGTTAGGCACGGGCGCGCACTTCGGGGGACGATATTCTTAGCGCGATTTTTCAATCTGCTGCTGCACTTGGGTTCTGAATTCAAGCGGGTGTGCAATCTTGTTGAAGATCTCAGGCGTGCCGCCGGTTCCATGCACAATGACGGTGCCGAAACCGAGCATTCTGCCAAGTACGCTTTCTTCCACGCCGATGCTCTCCACTCTGGATAGCAGCAGCTCGACTGTCCTTCGCGCGGCGAGACCTACTTTGATGAAAACGCGTTTGTTGGTCACGGTCATTTCCGTGGCGTTTCTCATCAAGACGCCTCGCACCAGGAATACCAGCGCGATAGCAAAGAAAGCCGCTCCAAGGATTAGCATTGGGCCGTGGGCAGAGCTTTTGTCACCCGTGGCCCGTGCGGAGAGCACAAACATTCCCACACCCGTCAATCCGAAAAGCGCCGCGAGCACTATTGGCCCTATGAGTACCATCCAGTGCAGGCGCGTTTCGTAGACGATGGTTTCTCCATCCAGAAGATGTTTCTCGACGTAGCTCATGGCGCTCCTTGACATTATCGCGATACCACATTAGTACCACACGTGGGAGCGCAAATGCGGCGAATGCGGCCGTTGCTGATGGTTGCACAAGTAGCACAGGCTGAAGCCTGTGTAATTTAGTCCTTGCTGGGACCAGACCCCACAGGCTGAAGCCTATGCCACGTGAACCCTGATTATTTTTTGGGAATGATTGGTAGTAGTAGATAAGGCTGCTGGCTTTCTTTGCAGTGAAGCGTGGTCTTGCCGCAGAAAATGTGCGCTGGGCGGTCGACGGGATCGTCATGCAGAAACGGGCCACAGCCTTGCAGTTCATTCTTGAAGTTGGAAAGCTTTCCTCCCTTGCAGGCGTGCTGGTAATCCTTTCCGCGGAGCGTGAGTGCGATTCGATATCCCGCGGGAACCACGATGCTGGTTGGCCATATTTCCACATCCATTTCCACCGGCACGCCGGGTTGCAACGGCTGGCGCTCGTCGTGCGTGTGGTAGGGGCGCCAGGGTTTGGAAAGCACCGCATCCAGCTTGCGGTGCGATGCGCGCAGCCAGCCCTGTCCGACCGGAGTGTGCGGATCGATGGCCCCTTGAAAAACAATTTCCGTAAGGTCCGGCGAAAATACGCGCAGCACGGCGAAAATGTCCGCGTCTCCCGTGCTCGAAGAAAGAAATAATTTCAGCGCAGACGGGCCCGTGATTTCCGTTTCAGCCCCGAGTGGCGGCGTCATGAATGTGACGCCATCGCCCATGGCGTCAAATGAAATGCTGGCGCGCCCCGCTGCCTGCGCAGTTACCAGCCCACCGCTCGCAAAATCGAAATAATATTTCGTCCACTGCGTGCGGGCCAGCGGCCATTCCCGCTCCACGCGCTCTTCAAAACGATCGAGATGACGAACCTGCAGCAGGACGCGCGGCTCTTGGTCCCAGCCATTTTTTTCGCCTTTCAAAAAATAATCGAAGAAACGCTTCTGCAGATTGCGGCCATAATCGGTATAGAAATGCGTCCAATGCTCGATGCCGTGCGCTTCGAGCCATTTTTGCGTGGACGCGGCGCGCAGAAAACCTTCGAAATTGCCGCGCGGGTGCAACCCCTGTCCGCCCCAATTTGCAGAGGAAAGCAACGGCACGGTGATCCTGGACCAGTCCGGCGAGCGATCCTTGCTGTACTCGTCATCGAGGGGATGAGCCAACAGATCGGCGCCGAAATTGCATCGGTTGGCGGCGAGCTGCGCATCCGTCAGCGTTTCCGGCCCGCACACCAGATCGCCTGTGGCGCGGCTGCGCGGCCCTCGCGTTCCCAAGCCCTGCTGCACGGTTTTCACCTGCATGTCATACCAATTCGCCCAAAACGTGCAATAGATGCCGCCGTGATGCGAGGTGTCGCGGTACCATTCCGCCGCGCCCTCCCACACGCACATGGCCGCCAGATGCGGCGGTTGCTGCGAGGCCACTTGCCACTGGTTGATGGCGTAATAGGAAATGCCGTTGAGACCGACTTTGCCACTGCTCCAGGATTGTTCGCCGGCCCATTCGATACAGGCAGCGAAGTCTCGCGTTTCGCGCGGAGAAAAGGGATCGACGTAGCCCGGCGAGCGTCCGCACCCGCGGCTATCCACGCGCACGCAAACGTAGCCGTGTGGCACCCATTTCTCAGGGTCCGCCACTTCCCAATTTTGATACAGATTGCTCGAGCCCGCCGGCACATCGGGATGTTCCCGCGCCATGGTTTCCCATGCGTCGGGATAGCCATCCTGAAACGCGAGGCCTTTTGCGTAGGGCCCGTAGGTGAGTAACACGGGGTAGCGGCCTTCACCCACGGGTCGGAACACATCGGCGCGCAGCACGATTCCATCGTCCATGGGGATGGGCGCGTCCCAATCAATTTTCATTCCATCGCGGATTTCAGTTCTCGATTGCGCGTCGAGATTCGAAGTCATCTTGCAATCCTCATGAAATGATATTTAAGGAAATCAAGAGGGCAGTGGTTTTCCTCTTGTCTCCACTCCAAATGGCAGCAGTATCAGCCCCACAAGGAATGCAACTGCCGTCCATGCCACGGGTATTCCCAGCGTCTGAAAGTGGCGCACTCCCGCTCCAACCAGAAAGGTTGCGCCCGCACCTGCAAAACGTCCCACATTTTGCGCAAAGGCCAGGGCGCTGGCCCGGCATTCGGTTTCATACTGCTCCGGCAACCAGAAAGAATATACGGTGTAGTTCGCGCCGCCAATCCCCAGAAAGAAAAGGCACACCAAAAACCATTTCAGCGCGTCCGTCTGCAGATAGAAAACGTAGCCGAACGTAATCACGATGACCGCGAACATCAGCGAATAAAAAATCGCCTGGTTGACTTTGCGTCCAAGCCGGTCGGCGATGAAAGGCACGCTCAGCGCCCCCAGAATCGTTCCGATGGAAAGGATCGCTGTTCCATAGGACGCCAAGCGCGCCGATTGAAACGTGCTGTGCCCCGCTTTGGCCGCGAGAAAAGTGATTGCCGCGGGCACATAGACCGAGCCCGCCCACAAGCCAATCGTGGAGACCAGCTGGTACATCAGATTCATCAATGTGCGCAGGCGGTATCGCGGCGAAAAAATTTCCAGAAACGAGCGCCGCAAACTCCATTTTTCGCCCAGCGCTCTGCGCTTGCTTTCCCATCGCTGCGGTTCCTTCATGCCCTTGCGAATCAAAACTACGAGCAGCGCGGGGACGCCGCCAACCACGAACATCCATCTCCAGCCGAAGCGGCTGCCCACAAAATAATTTGCCATCGCCGCCAGAAAAAATCCGAAGTAGTAGCCCGTGTGCATCATGCCCGCGCCCATGGTCCGGCGGTCTTCCGGCCACTCTTCGGAAATCAGCGTGGCGCCGATGCCCCATTCCCCGCCGATTCCGATTCCGGCCAGCAGGCGAAGCGCGGCCAGCATCCAAATGTTGGTGGCAAATGCGCTCAGCAAAGTGAAAAGCGAAAAGCAAAGAATGGTGAACATCAAGGTGCGCACGCGGCCATATCGGTCGGCCACCGGCCCCCACAACAGCGCCATTCCCCAGCCAACCAGAAAAAGAGCGAAGAGAATTCCGCCGTAGTATCCGATGTTGGCCGTGCTAGCGGCAATTCCCGATCGAGGCAGCAAGTCTCGCAGCGCCGGAACCAAAACGAGGGCATAGATGAAGGAATCCATTCCATCGAGGACCCATCCCCCCCATGCCGCCCAGAATCCGCGAACTTGATTGGATGTTAGCGGGGCTCGGCTTGCGTTCATCGAGCGCCGGCGGAAATGCAATGGGGATGGTCGGAAAAACAAAAATGGCAATTGCAATGCCCCGGAAGAGTCGGCACGCGGCTGGGCACGGTTCGATTCGGCTTCATGGCGACTGGAATAGTACCACCGTGTGCATTGGATTCCGTTCGCGGGACCAATCGATATCTTTCTTGGACGCAAAACACTTTCATTCGCAAAATGAAATCGATTCCGGCGGGCCTCACGCAGTAAAGTCGGCTACAATGACGCAACATAAGAATGCGCAATGCGTTGTGCTCGCGTGCAAACCAATAGCAAGGTCATGAGGAAACAGAGATGGGACGTGATCGAGGCGCGAATTTTACGGCTCAAAATATTGCAACGAGACTGACTCGGCGCGATTTGGTGCAATGCGCGGCCTGGGCCCTCGCGGCCGCAGCGCTTCCGGGCAGCGCGAGGCTCGCCGCGCAAGACGCCAGCGCAAGTATCAGCCCGATGATGCTGAAGCTCAGCACCTACATGAGCGAAGCGCGCAACAACGCGCTGCCCGATCACGTGTTGCAGGAAACCAAGCATCACATCCTGGACACGTTTGCGGCCATGATTTCCGGCTCCGAGCTTCCTCCTGGGCGCATGGCCCTAAAATTCGCGCGCGCCTATGGCGGGCCGAGTATTTCCACGGTGGTGGCCTCTGACGTTTTGCTGGGGCCGATCGAGGCGGCCATGGTGAACGGGGAACTGGCGCATTCCGATGAGACGGACGACGACTACACCGGCGGGGGAGCGCATCCGGGCAGCGCAGTTGTGCCGGCTACGCTGGCCGTCGGCGAAAAAGTGGGCATCAGCGGGGAGCATTTCACGCGAGCCGTGGCGCTTGGATACGACATTGGCATGCGCGCGTTCGCTACGATGGGCGCGGGGATTCTAAAGGACACGCACGTATTGGTTGGAACATTCGGCGCATCGGCCGCGGCGGGATGCGCGCTGAGTTTGGATGCGCAGCAGATGCGCTGGCTGCTCGATTACGCGGCGCAACAAGCGGGAGCCGGCTTCGCAACGTGGCGGCGCGACACCGATCACATCGAAAAGGGATTTGTTTTTGGCGGCAGCACGGCCCGCAATGGAGTGAATAGCGCGCTGGTGGTGCAGCTCGGCTGGACCGCGGTCAACGACGTGATGTCAGGCCCCGACAATTTTGTGCTGTCCTACGATCCCAAGGCCGATCCTGCAAAGTTTGTGGAGGCGCTAGGCGAACGCTACGAAGTGACGCTGACCACTTTGAAACGATGGACGACGGGCGGCCCAATCCAATCGCCGCTGGATGCGCTGCAACTTATTTTGAAAAAGCATCCCTTCGAGCCGGATCAGGTCAAACAAGTTGTGGTGCGCACCGCCACCTCTGCCGCCTACACCGTGAACAATCGCGAGATGCCGGACATTTGCCTGCAACACATGATCGCGGTGATGATCCTGGACAAGACCGCCTCGTTCAAGGCGGCGCACGACAAGCCGCGCATGCAGGATGCGGCCATTCTCCGCGAACGCGCCAAGGTGCAGCTCATCGGTGATGACGAACTTGAGAAACTGATTCCCAAACGCGTGGCCGTTGTGGAAGTTACGCTGACCGACGGAACCAAACTGACCGAGCGAGTCGAGTCCGTGCGCGGCACGCCGGAAAATCCCATGAGCCGCGAAGAGGTTGTGGCCAAGGCGCGCGACCTGATCATTCCCGTCCTGGGCGTAAAAAAGTGCGACTCGCTCGTTGAGAAAATGCTGAACCTCGAAAATGTAAAGGACATCCGCGAGCTTCGGCCGCTGCTGCAACGCGCATAGCATCACTATATGGTTTGTGGGTGCTCGGGAGGAAATATGAAAATTGCCATAAAGATCGTCAGCGCGATTCTTGTGCTGATCGGATGCATCTGGCTACTGCAGGGAATTAATGTGCTGCCGGGGAGTTTCATGACCGGGCAAACGCGCTGGGCGGTGCGCGGCGGCATTCTTATTTTTGCAGGGATTGCTGGGTGGGTGACGGCTAATCGGAAGAAGCGGCAGGCAAACTAATCGTTCGGTGTTTGCGGTGTAGCGCTCGCCTTCAGGCGAGCATCTGTTTGAATCCACAGTGCCCGCCTGAAGGCGGCCTCTACAGCAATACGAAATTCACGACCTACTAAAGGGCTTAGCGCCTGCCGTGTTCCTCGTGCATAGCACGCCCTTGCCGTGCGGCGTTGCGTTCGCCCTCGGAGCGCCCCTCCAGGCGATGCTGTTCCTGGAAATGTGCAGCAGGTGCGTATCGATGAACGCCCTCGTAAGGATGGACGTACGCTCCGCGATTGGCCCAGGTGCGGCCCCAGCGGGCGTTGTTGATGAACACGGCGTGTGCGCCCCAGTCAAAGCGTCCGAAGCCCGGTCCCCAGCCCCATGGCCGGAAGAAAAGTCCCAGCGAAATACCAAACCCAAAACGAATTCCGCCGCCGACGAAGAAGCCGGGTCGCGGCGCGAAGAAAACGACCGCCGGGTCGTAGTAAGGGACAACGACGTAGCCGGGGTCCACGGGCATGATGGTGACGTAGGGTCCCGCACCGACAACGATTTGCGCGTTGCTTCGCAGATAGCCGTAATCACGAGCCTTGTGCCTCTCGCGTTGCACTGCATCCATCACATCCGCCTGTTGCGCGAGGAACGCGTTGCCCAGATCGGTGGTCCAGTTCATATCGCCGGCCATCATTTCCAGGACGGACGGGACGGGCAGCAGCGCCTGAACGCTGGGATCCCAGGGAAGTTGATCGCCCTGAATGGCGTCGGCCAGCGCTTTTCCGGTGAGGTAGTGGTGCTGATCGGCCCATTTTGCGGCGTCGGGAATTTGGTCGGGATATGTGGCGCCCGCCAGAATCTGCGCCACCAGCGGGTCGGGGTAAAGGGCGATACGCGCGACCAATTGGTCTAATTCGCCTGGTGCGCGCGTTGGTGGAGGAGCTTGGGCGAAAACTGGAACAGAAACAAAAACCGCCATCAGCAGGAATAGTTTTAAGATGCGCACTTTATTCTCCTTCATTCCATAACGATAAGGACCGCTCACTCGGTCCATCCTAGCTTGCGTCATCCGTTGATTTCAATACGAGTTAAATTTCGAACACACGGATGACAACCTTGAAAAAAAGATGCATCCCGCGCCCTCAGGGATGCACGCACCGGTTCATCTCGCGCTTGACTCTCTCCAACCGCCATCGGAAACTCAGCGATGTTCCTGTTCCCATTCATTTCCGGCGGTGATCGGTGAATGCGATTCCAACAGGCGGCAAGAGTTCTGCGTCACCTTATACGTTGGTAGAACAGGCTTCAGCATGTTGCACTGGTAATTTCAGCCACAATTTAAACCAACAGGCTGAAGCCTGTTCAACAGGAGATCTCCGATGATTCGACGCGAGTTTTGCAAAACTTCGCTGGCGCTTGCCGGATTGGCGCTGGGCAAAGGACCGGCCGAGGCGCTGGCCAATCCCGCGGAGGAATTGGCAAAGGCGCCGGGACTGACCAATTACGTTTCCGAATTCATCGTGCACACCAAGTATGAAGACATTCCCGAAAACGTGATCGCGCTGGGCAAGAAAACGATGCTGGACGGATTCGGACTGGCGCTGGCCGGATCGGCTTCCCCTTCCGGCCCAATCATCCGGCAATATATTGAATCGCTCGGGCCTTGCGGCGGCAGTGCAAGTATCATCGGCACGAAAATGAAAGTTCATCCGCGATTCGCGGCGCTGGCCAACGGTATTTCCATCCACGCGGATGATTTTGACGATACCGGCTCGGCATTTCATGTTGCGGCACCCGTCCTCCCGCCATCTTTTGCGCTCTGTGAAACAAATCGCCGCAGCGGCAAGGACATGATGCTGGCGTTTCACGTGGGCGTCGAGGTGGGAAATAAAATTGGCGACGCCATGTCTCCACGGCACCAGCAGGATGGCTACCACACCACAGGCACCATCGGGGCACTTGGAAGCGCGGCGGCCTGCGCCAAACTGCGCGGCTTGGATGCCGACAAAACCGCTATTGCCATGGCCATTGCCGGATCGCAAGCCAGCGGCCTGCGCGACAATTTCGGCTCCATGACCAAGCCCTTTCACGCCGGTCACGCCGGCGAAAGCGGCTCGGTCGCCGCCGACCTTGCTGCCATCGGCTGGACCGCGGCGTCGGATATTCTGGAAGCACCGCTGGGATTTTTCGCGGCCGGCGGAGGATTCGATCCCAAGTTTATCGTCGATCGCCTTGGAAAACCGTGGATGTTTGCCGCTCCCGGAGATTTGATCAAGCGCTTCCCCTGCGGCACGATTCAGCAGCAGGTGATGGACGAAATGTTGCGCCTCATTCAGCAGAACGATATCAAGGCCGCGGATGTAGACAAAGTTGAGGTCAGCGGGAATTTGAGCAACTACAGAACTCTCTTCCAGCACCATCCCGTGACCGGGCTGCAAGGAAAATTCAGCATGGAATATGCAATGGCAATTCTGTTGCTTGATCGTAAGGCTACGCTCAGCTCATTCACCGATGCCGTCGCGCAGCGCGCCGACATGCAAGACATGATCAAGCGCGTGCGCTATTCCGTGGACCCCGAATTCAACAAACTGGAACTCCAGGGCGCATCTTTGCAGGCCATTCTTGTTGAGCAAAGCATGCTCAAAATTTACCTGAAGGACGGCAAAGTTATTTCCGGCCGCACAGAACCCGCGAAGGGAAGTCCCGAAAATCCCATGACGTTTGAGGAAGTGGCCGACAAGTTCCGCGGCAACGCCGAATTCGCGAAGTGGCCAAAGCAAAAAGCGGAGTCGACGATTGAACTCGTAAAGTCCATGGAAACTGTGCCGGATATGAGCAAGCTCACCGCGGCTCTGGCGGGTTGAAGCGGCGTAGCTTAAGCTCTGCCAACCACACGCAATCGAAACTGCGTGTCGCGACTGCCCCGCTACTTCGCGTACGAACCGGTTTTCAAATCATCCAGCACGGACGCGGCACGCGGCGACCAGCCCAACTCCTTCTTGGCTTTCTCGCCGCTGATGAGTTGATCGAGGACCAGCGCGTCGGCAAATCCTCCCATGTTTTTTCGCGCTTCCTCCAGCGGCCAGGACTGCGTCTTGCCTTTGGCCCCAGCTCCGAAGCTGGCGGCTTCGGCGACTTCGCTCACGCGATAGGAGGGGCCGTTCGCGGCGTTATAGAGCGAACCAGGCGCGGCTTTTTCCAGCGCCAGAACATAAAGTTGCGCAAGGTCATCCACATTCACAAATGGCCAGCGGTTTTTTCCGTCTCCAACAAATGTTGCTGCGCCCGTTTCGAGCGCGGATTTCGTGAGCATCGCTGGAATACTTCCTCCGCGCCCATACACAAGCGCCGGACGAATTACAATGGTGCGCACGCCATGGGTTTTGTATCCAAGGACTTCCTGTTCAATGGCAGGCCGGCGCGCGACGAGCGGCGTGGGATTCACAGGCGTCTCCTCGTCCGCGGCCTTGTCTCCCGTTGCGCCCAGCACCCACACGCCGCTGGTGTATACAAACGGCTTCGCCGTGCTTTCCAGCGCGGTGAGAATCGCGCGCACAACCGCCAGGTCCACTTGAGCCGAGCTTGCATCGTTTGTGTTGGCAGTATGGATTACCCCATCGGAGGCGCGCGCCGCGGCGGCAACTGTTTCCGGTTTCAACAAATCGCCCAACGTGGCGCGCATTCCTCGCGCCTCAAGTGACTTTGCTTTTTCCGGTGTGCGCGCGAGGCCGGTTACCTTGTGTCCAGCCTTTTGCAATGCTTCCGCAACAACGCTCCCGATATAGCCTGTAGCTCCAGTCAGTAAAACTTGCATGTGATTTTGCCCTCCGAGGTGGATCATTGTACTGCCCTGTTCGCGGAACTCAAACGCGGGAAGCAGTCCGTCTGCGGACCACATATGCCGATGTGAAGTTATTGAAGTTATTATTGACCGAGGGAGAGAGAACTTCCTACCGAGGTGGCGGGGGCTATACGTGCTTTCGAAAAAGTCCCAAAATATTCTGTCATTCCCAAAAACCTTTTGTCATCCCGAGCGGAGCGAGGAATCTCTCCTGGGTTTGGACTCGTGAAAAGAAAGAGGGATTCCTCGCTCCGCTCGGAATGACAAAATTTACAAATCTTCCGCGGCCTGTATTGCAAAGACCCGCTCGCTGCGCTTGTATGGGATTGTGCAAAATTCGCGAGGAACAGCAATATCGCAACAGGGGCAAACCATAGCCGCGTCGTTTCACGAGCGGATCAAACGTGCGGGCGGTGTTCTTTTGCAGCATTCGCAACCGGCTTGAGCGTTGCGCGCCAGCAGCGTTCGCATACTTCATCGGGATAAACGAAATAATTCGAGGACTTGCCGCACTTCTTGCATTCGAGCGAAATGGGCCGCGCCACTCCGCGTACCCTCAGCCCGCGCGCGCGCGCCTGCTTCTCAACCCACAAGACAAATTCCACGGCCACGCTTCGGTCGCGATAGGAGTCAGGTTCATCCGTGTTGACGAAGAAAGGCCATGGACGAAGAAGAAATGCCATGCCCACGATTCCAAGTATCACTATCGCTGCCAGAATCATATACGTGCCCCGCTCGTAAATTCACATCGGCAAATATCTATATCCACATTAGCCGTCTCGCGCGGGAATGGTCTGTTCGATATTGGGCAGGCGCTTCGTATCGGTTACGGGGGAAGGGGCCCGCAATCCAATGGCTATTCAGAAAATAGTGTGGCGATCTGATTGGGGCGTTGTATGGAGGCTGAGGGCCCCGGCATGTAATGGCAATGCTGCGGTTCCAAAATCGGGACGCTTCGGCTACTACTTCTTGTCCGTCGCAGGAAGCACGGCGCTGCCAACCTGCTTGTTGTATTCCGCATAGTCGATTGGCGAGCATAGCAGCTCCGAGATATCGAAGCCGGGCGGCTGCAGGTGCAGAGGAAACTTGTTGAGACCCTGCCAGGGTTCCGTATACATCTTGGGGTCGTAGATGGTTACAGTCAGTTCCATGTTGTCATGGTCTACGCGATGGAATCGTTCCTCGACACGCAAATCTTCGCTATGCGGGCGGCCTGCGTGGTCCAGCCAGCTTCTAGGATTCAGCCCCACTGTCTCGACCACGAAGGTGTAATCGTCCTCCCATTTTCCGACGGAGTAGCCATTCCATCGCAGTTCCGGATCCGTTGGCAGCTCTCGCCCATCCGTCCAGATCACGCGAAAGTTGCCATAAAATTGATTCAGGTAAACCACCTGGGTCGATGTCTGAACGAGTTCGATGGTTCTCAATTCAAAAAGTTCCATGCGCGGGAACCCGATGGGGTCGCACTGGTCCACTGGATCGTTCGCAAGCGCAGCGGGGACTTGCCTGACACTCGGCCCAGAGGGCTTATTGGCTTTGAGCGCTTCCAAGCCCAGAGGGGTGTAGTGCAACGGGCGCATGATCCCCGTTTCATCCGGCCGTCCGCCTTCAACCCCCTGTCCACGAGGTGCGGTCAGCGCGGGGTGTTCCAGCGCGCCGCTTGGCTGGCGCCCGCCATCCTGTTCGGCCGCATCCCAGATTCCCGAAATGTCGCGGCGCGGAGCCGGGCCTGATTTCTTCCCGGCATAGGATGGCTTGATGGGCTCGAGGCTGTCCCACACTCGTTGCTTTGCCTGATCGCCACCCGCGGCGGGCTGAGCCGATTGCGCACTCACAACGATGGGAGCAATCGTCATTCCTGCCAGCAGAGCGATCAGCGGTAATTTTGAGCACTTTGACATTTGCAAAAAGCCCCCCCACCGATAATTATGGATTGCAACTCTTCCAATTCCGCAAGCCACCGGAACGAATCTTATTTCTTATGGCTGGAACTGCTTGCCATTGATCACAATTCGCCTTCTCGGGGCCGTCGGACTGGAACTGCCCAGGAAACCCACTGGATTGCCGTTTTTGGCCGGCATGGCGTCAATTTCGACTTCGTCGCCGGCCTTGAAGGTATTTTTGCTCCAGCCGATTTGCATCATGGATACGGGATTTTGAGCTTCGACGATCCAGTGGACCACGTTGCCGTTGTCGCCCTTTACATCCACTTTCACAAAGACATGAGGATTGGACCAAACAAATTCCGTCACCGTTCCCTTCACGATGACCGATTTATCGGTTTCGTATGTGGCCCCGCCGTGATGCGCGAACAGCGGAACGCAAGCCGCCAACAAGGCAACTCCCGCGAAAATAATGACCCTAAGCTTTCTTATCATTTGGAATTCTCCATACCCTATCCAGGAAATCCATCCGGTCGGCGCTACGACCCAAGGACAGCAGGGATTTTAACGAAATCTTGAACAGCGCCCAGATGCGACTCCTATACATACACCAGAAATAACTTTCAGTGGATCAAATTGTTTACCCCAGAATCGGACAAACCCTCAACCGGGCCCATGCAGTATTTCCAGAATTAGAAAAAAAGTCAGCAATCTGTGCTGTCAACAATGGAACAGACAGGCACATGAACGGCTCGCTGTCTTGGCTGTTGGAAGTTGAAGCGCTTGCACGTTAAACTGGGAAACGGAGGGGTGGGAGAGCGGTTGAATCCGGCGGTCTTGAAAACCGTTAGGCCCGAAAGGGTCTCGGGGGTTCGAATCCCCCCCTCCTCCGCCATACTTCTTTTGCCGCGATGCTTGCAATTTCTGCCATCTACCTACTATTGATACCGCCCCGTTTCGCAGACCCTGGGTGCACGGTATTCGATCCTTCTTAATGGTCAAGATGTCAGGGACAGCCTGTTTGTGTTTTAGCTGATGTCATTACATTCCAGGTAACTACCCATTCTGTCTCTGGTTGTGCACACCGCTTACATGCCGCTCGCGCAGACTTGAATAACCCGTGTGTTTATATGCCCTTTCTACAAGCGGGATTCGGAACTTGGCATGCAGCTAGCCCATGTCTATCGGGGAAGAAAAGGACGGGTTTGTTCGTTTCAGGGGACATTTTGCACTGGCCTGGCGGGTCTTCCTGGCGTCGGGGCATTCGCTGTCTTTTGTACAGCCCTTATGTGGGCCTTGATGAACAACCACCGCAGCAGGTTCCGGAAATTGTAATCGGCAAGGTTCGCGCCTTTGGAAAAAAGTGGTGGCCCTATCTCGTCCTACACAAATGTTGGAACCAAGAGAGTATTGAACAAAGAATTTACTAGATAGTTAAAGGAGAGAGTCATGCCAGCCCAGCGCAAGGCTTGTCCCAAAAGCGCAGCCGCTCAGGGCCGGGAATTTGAGGGTTTTCTCCACCTCGTAGTCCAGCAGCTGCGCGGGGACAAGGTGCATGCAACTACTCGTCGATTCTGGTTGGCTGTTGCATTGCTTCTGGCAGCCCCCACTCTGGTTCTGGCACAGCAAACCAGCAACGTTGCGCGACGGATCACCGCGGCTGTGGACAACTCGGCGCGAGTGACCATTCCGCAATCCAAACATCCGCTGGCACAGCCCGCCTTTGACGTTGGACCGCTGGATGGCACCACGCCGATGCAGCGAATGATCCTTGTTCTGGGCGTGTCTCCCGAACAAGGGCACGACCTGACCACCCTCCTGGACAGCCAGCAAACACTGGGGTCTCCGGATTATCACAACTGGCTCACGCCAGACCAATTCGGACAGAGATTCGGTCCGGCGCCTCAAGATATTCAGGCGGTCACGCTCTGGCTCCAGCAGCAAGGCTTCGCGGTGGCAAATGTCGCGCACAGTGGCCGCTGGATTGAGTTCAGCGGCACTTCGGCGCAAGTGGAAGCCGCGTTCCAAACACAGATGCGGCATTATCTAGTGAACGGCGAGGCGCACGTAGCGAACGCAACGAACATTTCTATTCCCGCTGCGCTGGCACCTGTAGTGCGTGGTGTCGCCTCCTTGCATAATTTCTTCGGCAAGCCTATGCACGTTCAGGGCGCTTTCGTTCGCCGCACGACCAACGGAACCTATGCACCACTCAGTGGCGAAACGAATCTTTCAACTGGGCACGCCGTCTCTCCTGCCGATTTTGCAAAAATTTACGACGTGCCGAACTTGCTTTTGAGTCCCGCGCCGGGCACCGTATTGAACGGCACCGGCGAGACGATTGCGATTGTGGCTCGCACGGATATTAATGCGCAGGACGTAGCGGACTTCCGCACGGTTACCGGTCTACCTGCGCTGACTTCCTCGAATCCAAATTTCATCATAAATGGGCCAGACCCGGGAATCATTTCTGCCAACGATCAAGTGGAGACCACTCTGGATACGGAGTGGTCGGGCGCAGTAGCGCCTGCCGCTACAATTGATGTAGTTATCAGCGGACCCACATTGGTGGAAGATGGTATTGACCTTTCTTCTATTTACATCGTGGATAACAATCTGGCTCCAATTATGAGCATCAGCTATGGGGCTTGCGAGGCGTTAGTTGGGTCTGGTGTGGGCAGCGAAAGCGCCTTCATTAATAGCCTATGGCAGCAAGCTTCGGCACAAGGTATCAGCGTTTTTGTGTCCGCTGGAGACACTGGCGCCGCTGGTTGCGATGCCAACGCACCCGCGCTGCCGCCTGGCGCTTCTGGGGGCCTGGGCGTCAACGCTCTATCCTCCCCCTGGTATGACACCGCCGTCGGAGGCACGGAATTCAACGAATCCATCACGGCCACAAATTTCTGGAAGGCGATCAACTTAGG
>Ga0206831_1093_pt1 | contig 27599 bp, 27 predicted proteins | sample Alteio_BWOrgCont_73_FD_152876 | JGI IMG/M metagenome (GOLD analysis project Ga0206831, IMG submission 152876) | Enriched cells from forest soil in Barre Woods Harvard Forest LTER site, Petersham, Massachusetts, United States -... | ecosystem: Environmental > Terrestrial > Soil > Temperate forest >...
TAGATAACAATACAGAAGACCTAATAAAGCTCTACCATCACCCTTACCTTGCTTTTGAACAGGTTTTGCATCCTAAGCGATGGCAAAATCCTACCTTACCAAAGACAACAAGATCAATAAATATTGTATGCATTTATAAACTGCTTAATCACGATTTAGCTCATCTTTTTAGTACAAAGAACGTTATTTGGCTACATTACAACGCCGGTGGTCTCAATGAGTGTTCACCGCAGGAGCTTCAAGCGGAGTTCGCTAAATACGACGATTAGCACTCAAAAAATCTGTGCTCTCCATCGTGTAGAATCACTATACTATGCGCAATCATAAATTTCTCTGAAAGCTAGCTTGCTATGCCCGAACTCCCCGAAGTTGAAACCACCTGTCGCGGCATTGCGCCGCACATAATTGATCGCGCAATTACGCAAGTGATCATTCGCGAAACGCGTTTGCGCTGGCCGCTCACACCACGCTTAGATAAATTATTATTGCAACAACATTTTCATCACGTCACGCGACGCGGAAAATATTTATTACTCTATGCCGAGCAGGGTTGTTTGCTGATTCATTTGGGAATGTCAGGCAATGTGCGGATTTTGTCGTCTACCACGCCACATTTAAAACACGATCATCTCGATATTCTTTTTGAAAATAATCTCTGTTTGCGTTTTAATGATCCACGCCGCTTTGGTTGCGTATTGTGGTTAACGGGCGACCCTTTGCAACATGATTTATTAAAAGATTTAGGGCCAGAACCTTTAAGCGATGATTTTACGGGGGCTTATCTACATGAAGTTTCACGGCGCAAAAAAATTGCCACCAAATTATTTATTATGAATAGCCACAATGTGGTAGGTGTTGGCAACATTTATGCCAATGAAGCATTATTTTTAAGTGGCATTAAACCACAAAAACCAGCCGGGAAAGTTTCCTTAGAAGCCTATGAACAATTAGCCACGCAAATTAAATTTGTGTTAGAGCGCTCCATTAAAATGGGTGGCACTACACTGCGTGATTTTGTGGGTAGCGATGGCAAACCCGGCTATTTCAAACAAGTACTCAATGTTTATGATCGCGCCGGCTTACCTTGTTTAAAATGTCAAAGCCTATTAAAATTATCGCGCTTAGGCCAGCGGCAAACGGTATATTGTCCACGATGCCAACGTTGATTCTCTTATCTGTTGTCCCGGACACTCAACTTGAAGGTATCAACTTGATAGTATCAAGTTGATACCTTCAAGTTGGAGTATATTAATCCGCATCCAAGAAACTGCGTAGGCGTTCCGAACGCGACGGATGACGCAATTTACGCAAGGCTTTGGCTTCAATTTGTCGGATCCGTTCACGCGTGACATCAAATTGTTTACCGACTTCTTCTAAGGTGTGATCGGTATTTAGCTCAATACCAAAGCGCATGCGTAATACTTTCGATTCGCGCGTAGTAAGCGTCGATAAAATTTCGCGCGTGGCTTCACTCAAGCTTTCGCGCGTCGCCGCATCGACGGGCGATTCCATCATGGTATCTTCGATGAAATCCCCTAAGTGTGAATCATCATCATCACCCACCGGCGTTTCCATTGAAATCGGTTCTTTGGCAATTTTTAAAATCTTGCGAATTTTATCTTCCGGCATATCCATTTTCACTGCCAATTCTTCGGGCGTAGGTTCAATGCCCGTTTCTTGCAACATTTGCCGTGAAATGCGATTTAATTTATTAATCGTTTCGATCATGTGCACGGGGATACGAATGGTGCGCGCTTGATCGGCGATCGAGCGGGTAATCGCCTGCCGGATCCACCAAGTCGCATAGGTCGAAAATTTATAACCCCGTTTGTATTCAAATTTATCAACCGCTTTCATGAGGCCAATATTGCCCTCTTGAATTAAATCCAAAAATTGTAAGCCACGATTAGTATATTTTTTCGCGATTGAAATTACCAAGCGCAAGTTGGCTTCGATCATTTCTTTTTTGGCACGGCGGGCTTTCGCTTCACCAATCGACATTTTGCGATTTAATTCGCGAATATTATCAACCGACAAATTGGATTTTTCACACAGTGCGACAATTTTTTCTTGCGCGGCTTTAATGGCGTCAAGATATTTAGCAACGTGATCCGCAAATGGCACTTTGCTTTTGGCTAACTTGGCAGCCCACTTCAAATCGGTTTCATTGCCGGTGAACGATTTCATAAAATCTTTGCGTGGCATTTTGGCTTTTACCACGCAGTACTGCATGACTTCACGCTCTTGTGCACGCACAAAATTCATCATTTCACGAATGCTGCGGGTTAATAAATTTAATTGTCGAGGGGCTAATTTGACTTCTAAAAAAATGGCCTTTAATTCGGCTGCGAGTTTGATGGTGCTTTTATGATCGCGGCCATTTTTGACATCACTCTTGACAAATTTATTATACGCGGCACGCAAACGATCGAAATAAGCTTTAGCTAATACGGGATCGGGCCCACTTTCAACGCTTTCTTCATCTTCCGCATTTTCCTCGGCTTCCGGCATTTCGGCCGCTTCTTCTTCATTTAAATTCTCTGGCACACCATCATCTTCTTCCACATTGCGATAGCCTGTCATAATTTCGCCCAGCCGCACTTCACCCGTTGCTACGTGGTCATAACGTTGCACGATATGGGCAATACTGCCGGGATATTCGGCAATCGCTTCCAACATTTGTTGCACGCCTTCTTCAATACGTTTAGCGATGACAATTTCGCCTTGGCGCGTTAACAATTCCACCGTACCCATTTCACGCATATACATGCGCACCGGATCCGTGGTACGGCCAAATTCTTGTTCTACCGACACAATTGCCGCGGCCGCCTCTTCCGCCACTTCTTCATCGGCCACTGGCGTAGTGTCTGCCAAAATCAGGCTATCTGCATCGGGCGCCGTTTCATAGACATTGATGCCCATGTCATTAATCATGCCGATGATATCTTCAATTTGTTCAGGCTCGACAATATCGGCTGGTAAATGATCATTGACTTCAGCGTAAGTTAAATAGCCTTGCTCTTTACCTTTGGCGATGAGGCTTTTTAATTCTGATTGACGTTGCGTAGTATCGATACTGCTCATAAATTTTTTACCTATTTTTTCTGTAATAACGTTAAATATTGTTGTCGCTCGGTCTCGGTTAAGCGGTTTTGCTCAGCCTTTTTTTGCAAGTTGTTCAACTCATCCTGCTTGGCCTGCTGCAATAATTTTTGTAAAATCGCGCCAAACTCCGCGCTTAAGTTAGTCTCCGGCAACAAAATTTCTCGCCCGGCAAGGGCTTGCAAATGTGAGAATACTTCGTTTTGCTCACGCCAATACTCGAGCATTGCTCCAGTAGTAAGATTAGGATTTTTTTCCAGTAAATCAAGTAATTCACAAAAAATACTGCTACCCGGCAAGTCTAAGTCCCGCCAAGGCGAGAAATTGTCCACAGTTTGTGCCAATTCGGGGTGTTGTAACAACAAAGTAATCACTTGCTGCATGAGGGAAGGCTGCTGCTTTTTGGGCTGCGTACGTGGTAAAGGTTTGTTAGCCTCACTTTTAGGTAAGGCAATGCCCGTCATCTCGCTCAAAGCGGCAAGATTCATTTTGGCTTGATGGGCCAATTCTTCCAACAATTTGTAACGCAACAACAGCCCGGGAACTTGTTTAATAAGAGGAGCCGCAGCGCTCACAAATTGTGCTTGCCCTTCGAGGCTATGTAAATTACCGGCGCTGCTTAAGTGTTGTAATAAATATTGTGATAAAGCCGGCGCCTCTTGCAAGCGTTGCTCAAAACCTGTTTTGCCTTCGCGACGCACAAGAGTGTCAGGATCATCTTCACCTGGTAAAAATAAAAAATCAGCACGAATATTATCATCCATGAAGGGCAGCATCACTTGCAAGGCTTTCCAGGCCGCATTGCGACCGGCATTATCGCCATCAAAACAAAATACAATGTGTTGAGTGTGACGCAATAACAATTGAATATGCTCGGGCGTGGTGGCAGTTCCCAAAGTGGCTACCGCATAATGAATACCAAATTGCGCGAGCGCTACCACATCCATGTAACCTTCCACCACCAATAATTTGCTGATTGCACGGCGTTTTTGCAATACTTCATACAAACCATACAATTGCAAACGTTTTTGAAATACCGGCGTTTCAGGTGAATTTAAATATTTTGGTTCATCCTCTGGATTAATAATGCGGCCACCAAAACCTACCACACGACCACGCGAATCGCGAATCGGAAACATAATACGCTCACGAAACCGATCATAATTTTTGTTATTGTCTTTCTCGATAGTTAAGCCCGCTTTAACCAACAGCGTTTTATCGTGTTCTTTTAAATGGTCTTGCAAATTGCTCCAGCCACTGGGAGCGTACCCAATACCAAATTGTTTGGCAATTTGGCCAGATAAACCGCGTGATTTTAAATAACCAATCGCTTTCTCTTTGTTAGAATGAGTACGCAATTGTTGCTGATAAAATTCCGCTGCTGCTGCTAAGACAACATAAAGTTTTTTACTATCTTCAACTTTTTCTGCGCTTTCAACATTACCTGCTTCACGCGGCACAGTTAAGCCATATTCTTTCGCTAAGGCTTCAATCGCTTCGATATAACTTAAGCGATCGTAATCCATTAAAAAAACCAATCGCGCTACCACTTTTACCACAGCCAAAACAATGGAAAAATTGCTTGGTGGCATTCACCACAAAAGAGGGCGTTTTTTCATTATGAAACGGGCAACAGGCTTTGTAATTCACACCCATTTTTTTTAAAGGCACGCGCGCATCAATAAGGCTAATGATATCTGCCCGGGCGAGTAAGTCATGAATGAAAGGTTGAGGAATGCGGCCGGCCATGTGATTTTAAAGAGAGGATTTTTACCAGTTAAATTATAACATTAGTCACGCTGATATAGCTTAAATTCACGTAATTTTATGGGCAATAAATGGTATCCCGCAGGTGGGGAAGTAGTCACAGCTTGATATTGCAAATAATAAAGACTACTTTTTCGCGGCGTGATAATAATATGATGATAGCGATAAAAATCTGCCGCCAGACCCCACTGATTACTTAAATTCGCAGCCACAGAAATCGTTGCATAATCTCCTGTTACAGCGCTGATGGCCTGAATATCATCAAACCTTGCGATCCGATTCCCGGGTGTTGCAAACGCCTTGGCAAATACACAAATTGCAATCAATAACACCAGGACACTTGCGCTCAATAATAATTTATGTAACTTAGTTTTTATCCCATGACCTATCTCCACATACAAAGGACTTAAAATATTGCTGAATAATAACACTGCAAACGGCATAGCTTGGGCAAAATAATGAAAATCTTGTCGCGAGCTGATTAACGTAGGCAGAAAAGCAACTAACATCATCAAGCCATAAAAAAGATTTGCTCGTGAATTAATAACGGTTTTTAACACGGTTTTGACAGCGGTTTGCGTGCGCCTTGCTTGCCAATAGCTTAGTAACATGCTCAGGATCAGAACAGGGGCTATAGCTTTTAATAATAAGGCTAGATTATAAAATCGTTTCCAACCGATGTAATGGCCGCTACGCTCGCCTAATAAAGAAGGGATTAATTGTGTACTAAAATATTCACTCATCGTGTGATACGCAGGCGGATAAGATAATATCAGCCCCACCAAAATGCCAGTACCCAGTATTAAGGTGAGTGTATATAAAAGCGCGATTTGCCAACGGATAGTACGCAATACGAAGCAATAAATAAAAGGCGTTGCCAGAGGGAAAAATGCTTGCACGCCATTGGTAAAAAAAAGCGGCACTCATCAAAGCACTGGCCACTATTAAAAAACTGAACGCACGGGTGCGAACTTGGCCTTGCAGCGCCAATAAAATAAATACTACGGCGAAGGTGGTAAACACGCAGAAAGTACATTCAATATAATTATGTACATAGGTATTGATATCGCCCAAATTAATCAACCAGCAAAAAATAATTACTAAATAAAGCGCATAACCAGTCAATTTACGCTGGATAATAATGAGAGCGCTAAGCAATAATAAAATGGTGAACAGAGTATAAATGCGGTCAGCAAACCAAGCATCGCCCAATAAATGAAATGCCCAGGATTGCAACCAAAAAGCCAGCGGTGGGTGCTCATAAAAATGCGGCCAAAAAGCGGGCGTAAAAGCCGGTTGCCACAGCGAACCCATGCCATGCGCCATATTCATCGACAAGCAAGCATACAACATGCCATCTTGAAAAATATTAAATTGAACGAGTTGTTGATAGAGAAATAAAAATAATGCTAGGGTTAGAAAAGCAAAAGGAAGTTGCTGATACCAGGTGAGAATTTTTTTGGAATTCAAGAAAGCTTGTCTTTGATTTGTTTACTAACTGCACCTAAATCCGCGCGGCCTTGCAACTGCGGTTTTAGAATGGCCATTACTTTGCCCATATCGGCCATCGCTTTGGCACCGCTTGCAGTAATTGCTGCTGCAATGAGAGTATTGATTTCGTCAGTTGTTAAGGCCTGTGGCAAATAATTTTGAATTACACTGATTTCATATTTTTCTTTGTCAGCTAATTCTTGCCGATTGGCGGCTTCAAACTGTTCAATCGAATCTTTACGCTGCTTAACCATTTTGTCCAAAATGGCCAATACATCGGTATCGGTGAGCTCAATGCGTTCATCAACTTCTTTTTGTTTCAAAGCGGCTTGAATCAGACGAATAACCCCGAGGCGCTCTTTTTCATGCGCCTTCATCGCGGTTTTCATATCTTCAGTGATGCGTTGTTTCAGTTCGGACATAATAATGAATTACGCTGCGTAGCTGCTGCGTGCACCTGCATAAGAACTACTGCGTTCACCACCCGTGCTGCGAGTGCTGCCAGTACGGCTACTGGTTCGACTGTTGCTGCTCGAACGGCTAGCGCCACTCCGACCCCGCGCTGCCCGTGGCATGCTGCTAAATTGCTTCTTTTGCGCGCGTTTTACTGCTGCCGCCTTTTTCCGTTTACGGACAGTCGTAGGCTTTTCATAGCCTTCACGATCACGTACTTCCGCTAAAATGCCGGCTTTTTCACAGGCACGTTTAAAGCGACGCAACGCAACATCAAACGGTTCATTAGGTTTCACTTTCACATTTGGCATAACAAATTCTTTCCTAAAAGGTTTTTTTGGGGTGGGTATTGTACGGGGAAATAGGGCGAAATGCAAACTCTCTTTCCAGGTGGGATTTGCGTATACTATAGGCTATGAACAACTACGCACTTATGCAAATTAGCGGCGCTAAATCTGAGTCTTTTTTACAAGGCCAGTTAACCTGTGATGTACGCCTAATTAACGAAACACATGCCTCACTCGCTGCCCATTGTAATCCTAAAGGCCGCATTATTAGCTTGTTTGAATTGTTTAAAGCAGGAGGTGATTTTTACTTGCGAATGCCTGCAGATTTGGCACCGATTGCGCAACAAAACTTAGAAAAATATGCGGTGTTTTCAAAAACTAACGTGGCAATAGTCAAGCCAAATGATTGCCCTCTCCTGCCTTTAGCAAGCACGCAAGCAGAACGCATTCAAGCCGGCATTCCAACGGTGTATGCCGCGAGCAGCGGCTTGTTTTTGCCACATGATTTAAATTTGCCGCAACTGGGTGCCGTGAGTTTTGACAAAGGCTGTTATACCGGACAAGAAATCATTGCCCGCATGCAGTATTTGGGCAAGCCCAAGCAGCAACTTTATAAGGCTGTTCTGAGTGCTGACACTGTACCCTCGCCGGGTCAAATTCTTTATTTGGCAAGCGATCCCGATAAAGAAATGGGTGCCGTTGTCGATGCCATCGTAATAGATGATAAAATACAGCTTTTAGCCAGCCTCAAAACCGAACTGGTTGCTGAACAAACTGAAGTAAAAACTCAATTAGGTATGTTATGTCTCTCTCCCACCGCCCTTATCTCTTAATTATTTTCGATGGCTTTGGTTATCGCGAAGAAACTGATGGCAATGCCATTGCGCAAGCTCATGCGCCGACCTGGCAAAAACTGTGGCAAAGCGCGCCGCACACTTTAATTTCGGGCTCTGGCCTTGATGTCGGCTTACCGGTGGGGCAAATGGGCAATTCCGAAGTCGGACACTTAAATATGGGCGCCGGTCGCATGGTGGCGCAAGAATTAGGTCGCGTCAGTATTGCAATTAATAATGGCGAATTTTTTAAAAATCCTGTTTTAACCACAGCCGTTGATACGGCTATTGCAAAAGATAGCGCAGTACACATTCTAGGTTTACTCTCCGATGGCGGCGTACACAGTCACGACACGCACATTCAAGCGATGCTGGAATGCGCGGTAAAACGCGGCGCCAAAAAAAAGTGTATTTGCACGCCTTTTTAGATGGCCGCGACACCCCGCCAAAAAGTGCAGCTACTTATTTAGCAGCGCTCGAGAAAAAATGTGCTGAACTGGGGCGCGGTAAAATTGCGTCGATCTGCGGCCGTTATTATGCAATGGATAGAGATAACCGCTGGGATCGGGTGCAATTAGCTTACGATATGCTCACTTTAGGCAACAGTGAGTTCACCGCGCCCGATGCGCAAACGGCTTTAGCCATGGCTTATGCGCGCAATGAAACCGATGAGTTTGTGTTGCCAACTTGTTTGTTTAAAACTGGCGAGCAGCCGGTGCAAATCCATGATGATGACGTCATTATTTTTATGAATTTTCGCGCGGATCGGGCGCGACAATTAAGCCGTGCTTTTTTAGATCCCAATTTTACCGGCTTTATCCGCCACAAATTACCCAAGCTTGCCGATTTTGTCAGCCTCACGGAATATGCCGCCGATATTCCCTCGCACATCGCTTATCCCTCGCAATCGCTTAACAATGTGCTGGGTGAATATTTAGCGAAACTTAATCTCAAACAATTGCGTATCGCGGAAACGGAAAAATATGCGCATGTGACTTTCTTTTTTAATGGCGGACGCGAAGAGCCGTTTGTTGGTGAAGATCGGATTTTAGTGCCATCCCCCAAAGTGGCGACCTATGATTTAAAACCCGAAATGAGTGCACCGGAACTCACCGATAAATTAGTCGCAGCGATTGAATCAAATAAATACGATGTGATCATTTGTAACTATGCCAACGCCGATATGGTCGGACACAGTGGCAAATTAGATGCTGCGATTAAAGCCATCGAAGCGCTCGATGCGAGTTTAGCGCGTATTATTCCGGCGTTGCAAAAAGTCGGTGGCGAAATGTTATTGACGGCTGACCATGGCAATGCCGAAGAAATGTTTGATCCCTCTACCCATCAACCGCACACGGCGCACACCAGTGAACCAGTACCCTTAGTATATTTAGGTCGCCCAGCGAAATTTATTCATGCTGATGGCGCGCTGTGTGATGTCACACCCACATTGTTAAAAATTATGGGTTTGCCGCAGCCAAAAGAAATGACGGGGAAAGCCCTGCTAGAGTTATTAATTTAAACTCGGGAACTTGCCATTTTAGTATAACAATGTTATACTTTTGATGTGAATTCAGACGGGGAAAATTAATTATGTCAACACTTGCAATTCGTCAATCAGGGGGAGCTAGTATTATTAGTATCCCAAAAGCTGTTTTGAAATCTTTGAAACTGCATGTAGGTTCACCATTAGATTTATCCGTTAAAAACAATAAAATAATTTTGACGCCTGTTGAAACTCTCACCTTAGAAGAAGTACTGGCTGGCAGCCCCAAAAAGAAATTGAAATTAACTAAAGAAGATAAAATGTGGCTGAGGACACCGACTGTTGGGAAGGAGTTTTGATGCAATATATTCCAGAACAAGGTGATATTATCTGGATAGATTTTGATCCAAGCAGCGGTAAGGAAATTATGAAACGTCGTCCTGGTTTAGTTATTTCACGCAAACTATTTAATGAACATACTGATCTTGTTATTGTAGCGCCTATCACGAGTACTATTAGAGGCATTAAGTTAGAAATTGTACTTCCAGCTGAGTTGGAAATTAAAGGGGCTGTTTTGGTCCATCAATTAAAATCTTTAGATTATGCGACACGAAACGCAAAATTAATAGAAAAAGCACCAGCTAAAACTATTGAGCAGGCTACTCATTTAGCTCAACTTATTGTGAAATAGCAAATAAACTATTATCCTATTCACTCATTTCGTTTGTTTCGTCTGCTTCGAATATGTTATACTGTAAATGTAGTATTTAAAGAGGAAACAAACTATGTCTCTAGCACTCCCTTTGGATCCATGTGAAACCATTATTCCTACAGAAAAGGAAACGCAGCAAGCTAAAAAATCTAGCCGTATATTAGCTGCTTATGCGCAATCAACTGCTCACCCAACAATCCAATTACTCAAAAAGGGTAATATATTAGAGAAATTAACTTTGCCTGCCTCAGCATTACGACTATTAGTCGACATGCTAACTCAGATGGCAAATGGCAACGCAGTCACCCTGATTTCTATGCATGCTGATCATGCTGAACTAACAACGCAAGAAGCCGCAGATTTTTTAAATGTATCAAGGCCTTACTTAGTAAAATTACTAGAAAAAAAACAACTGCCCTATCGTAAAGTAGGAACTCGCCGGCGAGTGTTAGTAAAAGATGTATTGCAATATAAATCAAGTATCGACACAGAACGTTTAAAAACATTACATGAATTAACTATTCAGGCCCAACAACTTCACATGGGCTATTAAGCTAAATGAATACATTACCTCTTCGTTGCGCCGTGATTGGCGTAGGTTATTTAGGCAAATTTCATGCTGAAAAATACGCGGCTTTAAAAGCAGTTGCGTTAGTTGGCGTGGTGGATCATAATGAAAAAACCGCACAAGAAATCGCTAAAAAAAATAATACTACTGCTTATACGCATTATGAAGATTTAATTGGCAAAGTCGATGCGGTGAGCATCGTCACGCCCACTTTGCTGCATTATGAAGTCGCTAAATTTTTCTTACAAAATGGTGTGCATGTGTTGGTGGAAAAACCGATTACCAGTACGCTGGAACAAGCCGACGAGTTAATCGCGCTTGCCAAGCAATACAAAGTTTTATTGCAAGTGGGACATTTAGAGCGTTTTAATCGTGTGATTTTAGCCTTACAAGGTATTTTAAATAAGCCGCGTTTTATTGAAGCGCATCGCATCGCGCCTTTCACACCACGCGGTGCCGATGTGAATGTGATTCTCGATGTCATGATTCATGACATCGATTTAATTTGTAGCATGGTTAATTCGCCACTCACGGAAATCCGCGCCAATGGCACACCCATTTTAACGCAGCAAATCGACATCGCGAACGTGCGCTTGCAATTTGCCAATGGTTGCGTGGCTAATGTCACCGCCAGCCGCGCTGGGCTAAAAACTGAGCGACGGATGCGAATTTTTCAGGAGGATGCCTATATTTCATTAAATTTACACGAAAAGAAATTATCGGTGTATCGTAAGGGCAAAGGTGAATTATTTCCCGGTATTCCAGATGTTAAAATTAGCCAAGAAAAATTTGCTAAAGATGATGCGATCAAAACTGAAATCAGCGCGTTCATCGATTCGATTGTCAACCACAAACCGACTTTAGTAGACGGCATCGCCGGTCGCAATGCTTTAAAAATTGCTTATGATATTACGACCTTGATTGAAAAAAATTTAGCGGAGTTACAGTAAGAATGTTACCCTTCCCCGAAAATCCCCCCTGCCCCCCTTTGCCAAAGGGGGGGATTGCTTCTAAAAAAATTATGCTTGTTGCAGGCGAAGCGTCCGGTGAACAACACGGAGCAGAGTTGGTGCGTGCCTTAAAAAAATATCCAGCTGAATTTTATTTTTATGGTGTGGGTGGGCGGCAAATGCGTGAAGCCGGCGTGGATATTTTAGTCGATTGCGCTGAGCTGGCAGTAATGGGCTTTGGCGATGTTATCAAACATTTGCCACAAATCTTACGCGTGTTTAAACAATTAAAACAAACGCTCATCAACAATCGCCCCGATTTATTAATCCTCATCGACTATCCGGGATTTAATTTACGCCTAGCCGCTTTAGCAAAAAAATTAGGCATTAAAGTTTTGTTTTATATCAGCCCGCAAGTGTGGGCTTGGCGGCAAGGGCGCGTAAAAAAAATTGCTAAAGTGGTCGATCACATGGCGGTGATTTTTCCCTTTGAAGTCGATTTTTATCAAGGCCATCATGTACCTGTCACGTATGTCGGCCATCCTTTAACCCATGTCGTGAAACCGACTTGCAGCGTTGAAACAGCCAAACAAAAATTTGCGCTGTCAAGTCATGCGCCCGTCATCGGTTTGTTGCCGGGCAGCCGGCAGCGCGAAATTCAACGCCTTTTGCCGCCGATGTTGCAAGCGGCAGAAAAAATCAAAACGCAGTTACCCAATGCCGAATTTGTTTTACCGCTGGCTTCCACTATTACACAAGATGATTTAACGCCATTTTTAGCGCAAACCACTTTAAAAATTAAACTCATCGAAAATCAAACCTATGATGCGATGAATGTCTGTGATGCGCTCATCGTTTCTTCCGGCACTGCAACTCTGGAAACCGCTTTATTATTAAAACCGATGGTCATCGTTTACAAAGTACCACGCCTTACTGCCAGCCTGCTGAAACATTTTATCAAAATAGAAAATATCGGTTTGTGTAATGTCGTGGCGGGCAAACGCATCGTGCCGGAATTTTTACAGAATGATGTGAATGCTGAAAAGTTAAGCCAAGCGATTTTAGAAATGTTAGAAAACGGCGTGCATCGCGATTCGATCATCAATGAATTAAAAATCGTTCGCGATAAACTCGGCACTTTAGATGGTTCGGAAAATGTGGCAAAGCTGGCATATACAATGCTCAGCATTTAAAGAAGTTTAGACCTCCTTCTTTTTCGACGTTCAAGCTCCTCCCTTCTTTTTTGACGTTCAAGCATTTTCCATTTTTCGTCTGAAAAAGCTCTGTAACATTTCTCACAACGAACGTATTCTGCATCGTTTACAGTGGTGTATTTAGAAACAAAGCTTCTAAGCTCACCATCTTCACCAAAAAAATCATTTACCATATACCATCGAGTAGAGGTGTTACTACGGCTATAATCTGGCGGATAAGGCTTTCCGCACCCCAAGCATTGTTTTGCTTCTATAGCTGGTGCTATGCCTTGCTGTATAGGCGTTCTTAACGCTGCCACAGCCGTCGGTGCTATTGTTGGTTGATGAAATGGTCTCCATGGAGAACCTAGTGGCGGCAAAACAGGAGGTAGTAAACGACTATGGACAAGCATAAACACTGCTTGAGAGTCCATAACTAAGCTGTTAAATTGGGGCGGTGGCGAAGCTGGAGGGGATAGCGGTTGCAGCCGTGGAGACGAATAAAGAGGAGTTGAAGGCATAGGTATACCTGCAGCCGGCTTAAGAGTACGGGGTCCGCTTGGTGCTTTACTCTGTGAACCAGAAGGAGCAGGGCGAAGAGGAGCAGGCCATACATAGGGCATTGAATTCTGATACGGAAGCGTTGTTTCTGGAAAATTTGGAGATATACAGGTAGCTGTTAAAGGGCCGCCTCGACCAATAATTAGATCTCCTGGCTGAGTAAATAGCTGAGGAAAAGAACCAGATCGAGGCGATGGAAACAACTCCTCGGAATTTCGCCGAGAAAGAGGCTCTGCTAATGGAGGGGTTCTGGGCCCTGGTGCCAGCCGCTGATGTGGAAGATCAGTAGGAAACATAGTATTATCCCTCTCTTATTAAAATTAATACTGAACACCGATAAATATGAATTTGAGAGAAAGTATAGCCCAGTTTCTATTTTTTGCTTTTCAGCATTAATTGCCCCAGCGCAATTAAACCACCAAAAGCAATCGACCACCCCGCTAATAAAATAATTTGCCGCGCATCATTGTGAAATAAATGTTGGCTCATAACTCCTGCTAACAGCCCGGCAATAATTTGCGGAACGGTGATAGTGATATTAAACACGCCTAAATATAAACCCATTTTCTCTTTGCCAATTTCACGCGTGACAGTAATGTAAGGAATCGCATTGGTCGCGGCGACCATCATGCCTAGCCCTAACATACCGATAATCAAAATAACGAAACTATGGGTCAGTAAGCTAAGCACCAAACCTAAACCACCTATTAAAGTCGCGATTCCAAAAATTATTTTTTCATCAATTTTTTTAACTAAAGCTGGAATAAATAATACATACACGATCGACATAATTTGATTGATGCCATAACAAATCGCGGTTAAAGTGGCGCCTTTTTCTAACAAATGCTGTTGGCTTACGTCATTTAAAAGATCAGCGCCCACCTTTAAGCCATAAAAATGTTGCGCTAAAGCAAAAGGAAAAAAAATCCAAATGGTAAATTGTCCAAACCAAATAAAAAATTGCGGGGCGGAAAAAAAATTTAATGGCCGTTGGAATATGGCGTAACGCAGAAGCAAAATCCTGAAAAAAACTTTTTAAGCCTTGTGTGTGTCGCTTAATTTTTGCGGGCGTTTCTTTGACGATCACAAACAGGCCCACGATGCCTAGCAAACCAACAATGCCCGCCACCATAAAAATCCCTTTCACTATCGGTGATAAACTGCCTTTCGTGGCAGCTGTAACCTGCGGTAAAAAATGCGTTAATAACAGCGGAATAAGCCCGGCAAAAATTGCACCTAGCGCGGTAAATACCGTTTGCAGTGTATACATCGGCGCCAATTGTGTTGACGGTGTAATATCACCGGTTAAAGCGCGCGTCATGGCAAGGCTGGCATTTTGCGTTAAATATAAAATCCATAACAGCAACACCGCGACCCACAAGGCATGACTGTAAGCCAAACAAGCCACACTAATACTAAATAAAATTCCGGCGACTAATAAATACGGCCGCCGTTTGCCCCAAGAGGTTTGAGTGGCATCGCTAATAGGGCCCAATAAAAATTGGATCACTAAGCCGGTGATGGGCGCGGCTAACCAAAGGTAAGATAATTGGCTGGATTTAGCACCCAAGATAGTAAATAAATCACTGGTATAAGCTAGCTGCAAATTAGTGGCCCATTGCACCGCAAAAATTGCCATAGCAAAAGCCATGAATTGCAGACGACCAATTTCTTTATGCATGCATACCTCCTCCCTGTGTATTATGAGAAGGCTGCGGGGCAATTTAATTGATAAATATCAACTGCTCAAGCTGTTTCAGCCTGAGTCACATATTCTTTGCAACCCGCAATTTCTTGTAGGACATCCAAATTTAGCAAAGAAATGGTTTTATTTTTTAACACTAATAAATCTTTGTATTGGAAATCGTGCAAAATCCGGCACAAGGTTTCCGGCGCTAAGCCTAAAAATTTACTAATGTCGTATTGCGACATAGGCAATTGCAAATGGTTGATACCCCTGCCCCGCTCCCGCAAACGGAAACACACATTCAATAAAAACGCCGCGGTGCGTGCCTTGGCATTGGTGGTGTTGGGAATGAAAAAACTATTCTGCATTTTATAACTGGTGATATTGATAAAGCGTCGCTTTAAATCCGGACATTCACTCAACAACTCCAACAAAGGTTCATAAGGAATTACACAAAACACACTCGGTTGCACGGTTTCTATCGTAAAGGAATATCTTTTTACTGCAATCGATTCAAGACCCAATAGATCGCCAGGCAGAAAAAAATTATGAATCGTTTCATCGCCGTCAGCGTTTAGGGAATATTCTTTACAACAACCGCTGCGCAAGGCATAAATATTTTTCATCTCTTGCGCTTGTGAATAAACAAATTCATGCGACTCTAGGTAACATACATTCGTTATCAGCGCATTTAATTTTTCTGTTTCTTCGTTATTCACATGACGAGGAATACATAAACTTGCTACGGAACAATTACCACAAGATACATTCGCATGCTGTCTATTTTTGATCATCTTACTCTCCTAGCTTTGATTAAAATTGAGCTTACAGCCTTTTGCCTGATTAAAATCAAGACTGCGGATTATTAACTTTCTTATACTGGGGTCCTTGCTTGTTATTGTTAATATAGTTCTACGCCTGTTGCGCAGAAATTGCAAGCCTATCTTTTTTAATTTTCAACCTCAAAAGGAGAGCATCATGAATAAATCATCAAATTTAGTTGTAAAATTACTAATCTTATTATTGTTTTTTGCTTGTGCCTACACTTATGCAGATACACCACCCACGCCTGCATCTGCTACCAGTGCCCAGCAGAATATAAGTGATAGTTGGATTACCACTAAAATTAAAAGTCAATTAGCAACAACCCGTGGAGTAGATGCCAGCTCCATTAATGTCAGCACTGAGAATAAAGTGGTTACGTTGTCAGGGGTGTGTAGCACCTTGAAGTGCGCCATGAAAACCATCAAGATCGCTGAGTCAACCCAGGGTGTGAGCTCGGTTAACTTTGATGACTTATCTATTAAAGATAGTTCTACCAGCACGCAGGATGCTTATATTACTACTAAAGTGAAATGGGTATTGAAGACTAATGGAGTACCGGATGTTGGAGAAGTCATTCATGTTAGTACTCGCGCCGGCACTGTGTTTTTGAAAGGCCATGTTGCTAATCAACAAGCGAAAGACAATGCAGGCCAATTGGCAGCCAGCGTGAAGGGTGTTACGCATGTAAAAAATGACCTCATGATTAGCGGTCAAGGCTAATCGGAAAATCTTGCATATCCACACGCACGGGATTCAAAGCATATTCCGCCCCATGCTTAGTGATAATTTGCAAGGTTTTGACCAAGATGTCTTGTTTGACGTGTTGAAATTTATCACTCTGGGTAGTGAGAGTATATGCTAACAGCATTAAGATCATGGAGGTTGGAGTGATCCCATTTAAACGCGCATAATGCGATTTGCTGTGATCAAGTTCATTATGCGCGGCTAACATCGTATCGATTTCAGCGGTCAAGGCTTGGATTTTTTCATTATCTTGTAAGCGTAAAGAAATATTTTCGAGAATACGATAATTTTTCATGCGGCTAGCGTTCACCATAATAATTTCGCTAAACAAGCGATTAGGTACATAGATAGGTCGCTGTTCAAAATTTCGAATCGTCGTTTTTAACCAACCAATTTCTTCTACATTGCCTTCGATTTGTCGTTCCGGTAAACTGATCCAATCACCAAGAACAAACGGCCGTTTTAAATAGAGCGCTAACCCACTGATAAAGTTACTCAGCAAATCTTTAGCGGCAAAGCCAATCGCTGCTACGCTGATACCACTGAAAGTCAGTAAGGCAGTTAAAGCAATACCAAATGTATCTAATAAAATTAGTAACCCAATTAAACCAACCACAATAAGCGTAATTCGACTGATCGCTTTAACCGTGACCGGATCGCGCATTTTTTCTCGCGCTTGTAAATAATAAGCTTCTACTTTGATAACAACGCGATATAAAAACCACAATATACAAAGAATGATAAGCACTTTACGCGCCAAATCAATTTCACTGAGAAGGTGAGGATCGTGAATAAAAAAACCAGCGAGTTGATTAAGAAGAAAAATAACAAATATTATCCAGATCAAAATTAACAGAGGCAAATGTGCCGCTTGCAAAACAATGGCGCGTAAACGACCCTTCGATAATTCTATGCGACAAACTTTGCGACTGATAAAGTGCCACACCAAATAGTGCAGCACCGCGGCCACAACTAAACCTACGCTACAAGCAATTATCAACCAAAACCAACTCTGAGAGCCGGTAGCCATACTATTCGTAAGAGTATTTAAAGAATTCATAAACTATACCTTCGCTTAAACTTAGAAAATTATTTTTGACAATCATCAAGTGATCACTCGATGCTGGGCAACACTATGGTAAATTGTGTGTATTCACCCACTGCAGACTCACAATTAATATGCCCGCCAAAACCTTCAATAACCGTTTTACAAAATGCCAACCCCACCCCATTGCCAACTCCTGTGGTGGTATAAAAACGTTCAAAAATATGCGACAAGTTTTGCTTGGCAATGCCACTGCCCGTATCTCTGAAAATTAATTCATTAAATTTATTACCTGGCAGCAAGCGAATGCTAATCTCTCCCTTATTCGCTTTGGCGATAAAATACAGAGCATTTTTAATTAAGTTAAATAAAACATGCGTCATCAATAAACTGGAACCGTAAAATTTAAAATCATGCTCTGGCGCAATCTGCAATAATTTTTTTTCTATTTCTGACGTAAATGGATAGCGCTCAATAGCCAATAAAACACATTCGCGCATTGAGCTTAACGCAAAAATACTATTTGCTTCTGGTTTTTTACTAAGATTAACCAACAGCATATCGATTACCGTATTGGCATAATTAGCTTCGAGTTGAATCGTTTTCAGAGTTGGTAAAATGGTATCGTAATGCGCTTTACGAATTTCAGGGACATTTAAACCATGTTGTTTGGCTAATTCATAACCATTAAATAAAGAGGGTAAATAACGTTCAATGCCAGCAGCGCCCGCCTTAATGCCTAACAAAGGGGTGCGTAGTTCATGCGCGATATTGACACCCGCCATCGCCATCCCCTCAATCATTTTTTCTCGCAGCTGTACATTACGATAACTAAACAAACTGGCCGCAATAATAATGAAAACATAAATACCAATATAGGGCTCATAAACAAGGATATTAGGGTAAGCCCCCATCACAATTCTACATACTATAACGGCAACGATTATTCCACCAATAAATAAGCTATTAAAAGTAATCCATTCAAATAATAACACTAACACGAAGAAACAAGCCAATACCATTAACAAAGGCAAAATAGCAGCTTGATTTAAAAATAATAAATAAGCAGGGAAAAAGCTCAAAGCGTAAGCCATGAAAAAATAAGCATACCATGGTTGAAATTGTTTGAGTACGCGTGGCCAATGATTCTTTAGAATGAGTCCAAGGCTTCCCGCCATCCCAATGATACGTAACGTTAAACTTTCATATTGTTCAGGAAAAAAATGTGTCCATACATAATAATACAAAGCATAAACAGCAAAGAAAAAATAACCAATCTGAATTTGCGAAGCATTCAAAGATTGGTAACTATTGCGAAAGGAAGTACGAAATTTATTGCTGAGGTAATCCCAAATTTTTTTCATTGTTTCGCTTCGCTATACTTTGCTTACTTCAGTTTTCGATTTTTTCGCTGGAAGGCGGGCGGGATATTGCTCGCAAACACGCCATGAATACTTCCCTGTAGGCTTCACAACAGCATCCCTGCTGTTGAGAGTTTGCGTTCAATATCCCGCCCGCCTTCTGTCCTGCTCAACAAAACCGAAAACCATATAGAGTACTACTCTACTTTACGCATATGCGGAAATAATATCACATCGCGAATCGAGTGCGAATTGGTAAACAACATCACCAAGCGATCAATACCAATCCCTACTCCCGCGGTCGGTGGTAAGCCATACTCTAAAGCGGTAATATAATCTTCATCATAGGGCATGGCTTCATCATCACCTTCGGCTTTAGCCAGCATTTGTTGACGAAAGCGAGCGGCTTGGTCTTCCGGATCATTTAATTCTGAAAAGCCATTGGCAATTTCACGCCCACCAATAAATAATTCAAAGCGATCGGTTAAGAGAGGGTTGTCATCGCTCAAGCGTGCCAAAGGTGATACTTCCGCAGGATAGTGAGTAATAAAAGTAGGTTGAATGAGACGATGTTCAACAGTGGCTTCGAAAATATCGATTTGCACTTTGCCCAAACCGGAACTCTTGCGCACTTCAATACCCATTTTTTTCGCAATGGCACAAGCACCGTCAAAATCATCTAAAGCTACCGCAGAAATATCCGGATTAAATTGTAAAATCGAATCGCGCACACTGATGCGTTGGAAAGGTTTAGCAAAATCAAATTCATAATCGCCGTATTTAATGGCTGAGTGACCTAACACGGCTTGCGTTAAATATTTAAATAAAGCTTCAATCAAATTCATGGCATCGATGTAATCGGCATAGGCTTGATACCACTCGACCATGGTAAATTCCGGATTATGCCGCGTCGATACGCCTTCATTACGAAAGTTGCGATTCACTTCAAACACGCGTTCAAAACCACCCACCACTAAACGCTTTAAATACAGTTCGGGAGCGATGCGCAAAAACATATCCATATCGAGCGCATTGTGATGCGTGACAAACGGTCGCGCTGCAGCACCACCGGCCATGACTTGCATCATCGGCGTTTCGACTTCGATAAATTTTTCTTGGGTTAAAAATTGTCGCAAACTGCTGACAATTTTCGAACGAGTTTGAAAGACAGTACGCGATGTTTCATTGACGATTAAATCTAAATACCGTTGCCGATAACATACTTCGCGATCGGCGAGCCCATGCCATTTATCGGGCAAAGGTCGCAAGGCTTTGGCGAGTAAACGAATGGCGGTGCAATGCACGCTGAATTCATCGGTTTTGGTGCGAAACAAAAATCCTTCAACACCAATAGTGTCGCCAATATCCCAGCTTTTGAATGCTTCATAAATGTCAGCGCCCACATCATTACTGGAAATATAGAGTTGAATTTTACCGGACATATCTTGCACATGCACAAAGCTCGCTTTGCCCATGATGCGGCGCGTCATGATGCGACCGGCCAAACTCACTGGAATATTTTTTTCGGCCAAGACCTCTTTGCTTTGCGCGCCATACTCGGCAATTAATTCGCCCGCTAAGTTTTTGCGATGGAAATCATTCGGGTAAGCATTGCCCGCTGCGCGAAGACTCGCTAGCTTTTGCCGGCGAATGGCAATTTGTTCGTTTTCAGATAATTGGACGGAATCAGTTTGCATCATGTTTTAACCTTATGAAAATTGGCCAGGATTTTAGCACAAAATCCGAAAATTATTGGTGCAGGCAAAGAAAAATTTAGCTGCTATATTTAAACGTGAACAAGATCTCTGAATACTTCTTGCTGGCCCTATCAATTAACTATTAATTAAAAAGTGGAGCTTATCATGTGTAACCCTAATTTCAAGCAGTTAATAACAGGCGTAGCCCTTTTATGCGGTATCATCACGCAAACGCTGGCCGCTGATTTGAACCTGCTTAACAAAAACCAAACCTACCCCGTTGGTTCAGGTAATAAAATAACCTACACCATCCAAAATGTTTCCGGCGCAGATATGAAAAATTTCTATCTGAGCAACAGTTTAAATAGTCCTTCTTTGCCCTATACAGTCTCCGGCTTAGGTCAAGTGTATCAAGCAACTGCTAAAATTGACTCTGCCACTACCTGCCCCCTTAGTTTGCACGGTGCCCAAGTGTTTACTAATGGTGCAAGCTGCCAAGTTGTTATTAATCCAGGAACCATTAATGCACTAGGAGTCTTTTCTTTAAACGTTGCTACTAGTTATAATTATGTGGATGTCAATGGCGTAGCACAACATAAACCTTTATCTGCGAATGCTAGTAAGGTTGTAATTGTACCCAGTCAATTGTATGTATTTGGCGATGGCTTCTCGGATATAAGCAACATAAACCTTGCAAGCAGATACGTAACACTTTGGGATACTGATTTCGCCAATGATTTAGGTCTTTCCATTACTCCCGCGATGTCCGGCGGTACTATTTATGCAGAAACAGGCGCAACGGCTACAACAAGTACTGGACCCTATTATGATCTGGCTTTCCTCATGTCGGCTTTTATGGCCACACATCCAGTCGCCGATCCTAATGCTTTATACATTATTTGGATGGGGGGAGCAGATCTAGTCCATTATGCTGCGCCAGGAGTTCCCGCACCCAATCCCTATGAGTCAGTAACTGTACCTGCTACTAACAATATTATGACGGCTGTTGCCAATCTCCAAGCGCTGGGAGCAAAGCATATCGCAGTTATTAACTTAGGAAATATAGGAATTTTGCCAAGGCTAGGCGGCTCGGCAGATAATTTATTCAGTGCTTTAAGTGCTAACTTTAATATGTATCTGGCACAAGATATGACGAACCTTAATGCAGCCAACCCAAGTTTACCGCCGATAGATACAGTGGATTTAACCCCAGCAATCAACAATTTATTTACGGGATATCAAAGCTGTGGCTTTGTAAATATTAATTATCCTTGTACTGCTCTGTCACCAAATGCTTACTGCATTGCAACTTCTCAGGCTTCTGCTATCGTACCTTTTAACCACCCTACTTTGTGCAACGGTAGTAATATCGGTCTGTCACCCACCGCCTATTTCTTCTACAGTCCTCAAGACCCTAGCTCTGCCGGGCATAAATACTTAAGTATTGCTATCGAAAATCAACTCTATCCAGGTTTAAATTCTGAACCCTAATAGACCTTACGCAAGCGGCGCCATTGGCGCCGCTTTTGATTTTCACCTAGGAACCGCTTGGAGCAAATCGACTTTGATGCTAACCACATCGACATTGCCATTGCTATCCACCACCCGAACTTTATATTCGCCGGCGGTGGTAGGTGTCCACCACAGTGTTTGCTTCAGTGTAGCCTTGCCAAGATAAGCATCATTAGCAAACCAATATAAAGCGCTCACATCAGCATCACCGCTGGCGATAAGAGCAATTTTTGGCGCTCCCTTTGCACTACCTTGCATAATATAACTAACGCTTGCGCGCGGCGAAATAATGTGAGGTGGCACAGCGGCGCTTGCAGCAGCGCTAAATTTGCAACCGGCTTCATATGCCGGTGGACTTTGTTTAGCAATGCCTGCGGCTTGAAAAATTTGCAATAAATCAGAGGGCCAAAATTCATATACCACAAATTTATCATTCGGACTGTAATGGCAGGCGCGCAGTCCGGTGCGTGGATCAATTAAAATTTCACGATACACGGTGTCTTTTTCAATGGGCGATTTACCGGGAATAAACCAGGCGTTGACCGTACGTGGACACGCCGGCGTCGGTAATTTACCGGATGCGGCACAGACGCTCACTTGTTTTAAATTTAAATCTTTCCAGCCGCTCGTGGTTGACTGCATTACCGGCAATTGTTTTTGCAGCAGGCTAATCATTTTAAAAAATAATGGCGCGGCCGTATCAACACCGGTGTAAGCGAGATTGCCTTTACCGCGAAAATCGCCTATCCACACCACCAATACATAATGCCCAAACACCCCTGCCGTCCAGGCATCGCGATAACCTGAAGAGGTGCCGGTTTTCCAGGCAATTGGCACGCTATTTTGCACTCCGGCTGGATTAATTTTTCTGAATTGCGAATTCTGTTGCAGCATGTCTAACACTAAATAACTGGCTTCCGGACTTAATAAACGTTTGCCCTGCTCTACAGGCTGGGCAGACAATAGATTTAATGAATGATAAATACCTTGATTCGCTAACATCGCATACAGTGCCGCTAAATGTTGCATGCTGATTTCAGCGCCGCCTAATACCAAGGCTAAACCATAACGTGATTCCGCTTTTAAGGGCATGCCAGATGCCACTAGGAATTGATAAAAACTGGGATCGTGTAATTGATTGGCTAATTCAATAGCCGGAATATTGCGGCTTAAAATAAGGGCATTTTGTGCGGTGATGGGACCAAAAAATTGATTATCAAAATTTTCCGGATCGTAATTACCAAAATTTTGTGGTGTATCTTTTAAAATCATCGCCGGATAAATTAAGCCCTGATCAATCGCTAAACCATAAATAAACGGTTTTAATGCCGAACCCGGCGAGCGATAAGCCAGTGTGCCATCAACTTGCCCATCAATGTCAGGATTAAAAAAATTGGCTGAACCGACTAAGGCTTTGATATCCATGGTGCGCGTATCGACTAACACTGCTGCCGCATTATGAATGCCTAAACGGGCATTGAGATCTAGATATTGTTGAATCGCCAATTCCAAGGTTTTTTGTAAATTTAAATCGAGACTCGTCAGCAACGGTGTTTGACGAGGATAAGCTTTGAGCACTTCATTGACAAAATGCGGCGCTAAAAACGGTAATTGTCGACGGGTAAAATTGCTGAGTGGTAAATCGATGAGCGCGCGATAGCTTTGATCAGCCGGATGCAAAATGAGCCAGCGTTGAAATAAATTTTCCCGTGCCGCAGCGAGGGCTGCATAATTTAAGCTATTTAAGCCGCGTTTAGTGGGACTTTGTGGAATCACGCTTAAGGTTAAAGCTTGCGGTAAATTTAATTGACTCGCTTGAGTTTTATAATAAATTAAACTCGCTGCACCCACGCCTTCAATATTATTACCATAGGGCGCTAAATTTAAATAAGCAGTTAAAATATCGGCTTTACTGTAATGGCGGCTTAATTGAATGGCTAAAACAATTTGTTTAAATTTGCCCCAGGCATTGCGAGTATAGAGATGATAACGCAAGCGTGCCACTTGCATGGTGATCGTGGAAGCACCGCGGCGCTGACTCTGCGCAATATAGGTTTGCCACACCGCTGCCAACAAAGCAGTGGGATCCACGCCGCTGTGTTGGTAATAATCACTATCTTCTTTCAGCAAAGTCGTTTGCACCATGATAGGTGCAATCGCATCGAGCGGCGTATAAATCCGATATTTGCCATCGGCCGCAAGCGTCACGCGCAGCAGTTGATGCTGATCATCATAAACCAATTGCGAAAAATGTATCCCGCTAAATAAAGGCGGCGGCGGTACAAACAGTACATAAATACCGCCGCATAATAGCAGCAATAAAATACTCACGCCCACCAATAGAAAAAATTTCTTCATTTGTTTTTACTGTCATATACGAGATTTTTTTTGAATTTTTGAAAAATCCACGTCATTCCCGCGAAGGCGGGAATCCAGCATTAAATTAACTTTTTCCAACAGTCATTGCTTACTATTTTCAGCAGGCCATAGTAAAAGATAAACTGAAATAAACTTGTTTTAGATCTGGATTCCCGCCGGAGTTTACCCTCGTGAAGACGGGGGCGGGAATGACGGCCGAGTATAAAAAATGTTGTATACAAAAATTTTTACACAACAGTTATTTTTCCTGCCACACCGAGTGCCATCACCCGTGGGTTATACATATTCTCAGCAAACGGCGGTGGAACAGTAAACTCACCCGGTACCACCGGTTTGATTTGATAAGTCAATTCATTGACGGTTGGACTCGCAGTAGTAAAGAAAATTAACCGGTCTTCACGCACATCAACATAATCATAATTACCTTGAATAGAATTCGGCACTAATTCAAAACCACCCGGTAATAAATCCACGACTGCAATATGCGCATAGGATTGATTATTATTGGCACGCAGCTGCAAATGCACCGTAATCACCGTGCCTTGCGAAACACTCGCAGCGATCGGTTTATCATTCGCATCGCGATATTCGCGTGCAATTTGTATGCCTTGCGCAATCGCTTGAGTCGGTAATTGACTGTCATACCCCGCTACATAAACCTGATAAAAATAACGCGCACTGGTTTGATTAGTCAGCTGCAATTGTGTGGCTGATGGATCAAACGTGAGGGGGGCGTAAGAATTATCGGTTAAAGCTAAGGCTTGCGTTTTACCACCGGCGAGTATTTCATTCACTCCCAAGCCACGATTCATATTGGCATTGGCCTGATAGGCCTGCAGCGCCAAAATCGTATAGGCAGCATCCGTGGTATCCACCGCTGAATTGGCCATATCCTCTGCCAGCGTGGTGAGCGGTTTATCGCCGAGCGCATTAAATTGCTGCGGGAAATGTTTTGCCAGTAAATAAACATATAAAGCGTTGCTACTGGCTTGGTCAAAAAAATCGCCCGGATACAAATAAGCCGGCGTATTCACAGCATTATCGACGGGTGTTAAAGGATATGCGGTGATCAAACCAGTCGCGGTTTTATCCTGTTGCAACAATTGATAAGTAGCCGCTATTAAGCTGCCGGTAAGATCGCTCTGCCAACTGTTGGGAAAATTTTGATTGAGAAATAATTGCAAATTGGTCAGATAGTTAGTAGTGACGACTCCATTACGCGTTAACACATAAATCGCATAGGCTTGTAACCGAGCATCAGCCAAGGTTTGTGGCATCGCTGTACTTAAGCCTTTTAAGTAGCTCACCCCTTGATTCAACATATTATCCGGCACAGCATACCCCAATTCCCGCGCTTCAATTAAAAAGTGTAAGGCATATATTGAACTAAATTGTTGGGGGGGGAGTTCCTAACCCACTATCAGCAGAAAAATCTTCCCCAGGCCAATAAGTAAAGCCACCTTGGCTCACTTGCCGTTGCTGCAACATTTGTAAAGTTGTTTCAAACTCTTTAATCGCAGTGGCATTTTGCAGGGTTTTACTAAACGCTAAATAACCAAAACCTCGACTCACCACCTGCTCCGTGCAACCATAGGGATAAGTGCTCAAGTATTGCTGCATGCCCTGCATAAAAATCGCTGGGCTAAACGCGATGGCCACCGTTTGCCGCCGTAATTCAGGATATAACTGCCGCGTTAAAGCGATAGTTTTGTTTGCCTCACTGCTACCACTTAAAATCGTGGTTTGAAACGGCGTCGCTGGCCGAATGCTGGTGGTCACTGTGCGTGTTACCGCCTTACCTGCGCCGGTTGCGGTAAAGGTGAAATCAGCATTCCCTAATACCGTGTTAGACGCGACGGTAAATTTCACGACAGCATCTTGTTGATAAGCTAAATTAAGCGTTTGTGTCGTGGCAGTAGTGACGCTTAAACCTTTGCTGGTCACCAAGCTCACTTGGATGGGCAAAGTGCCAGCTTGTTTAATATTATTGGTTACATCGACATTGACGGTCGTGGTATCGCCTGGGGCCAAAACGGTCGGCACGGTTGGCTCTAAAATAAAATCGCCACGCACTAAAGTCGTTTGCTGCGCAGAGCCTACTGCATTATTGGCAGCGGCAACCGCCATGATGCGCAGACTGCCGTTAAAATAATCCGGCACGGTGTAGAATGCAGTTTGCGGTATCGAACTTGCCTCAACAATACCCGACCAAAACACTACGGCTTTTTCTGCCTGCCGTTTAAAGGGATTGATATAATTATTATTACTCGGGCCCCCACCATCGCCCCCGACTGAAGATCGCATCAGATTGGAACTAAATTTCGGCAAAATTTGATCGATGGTTTGTTGCGTTGACACTAACAAAGCCCGCTGTTGGAAAAAGTACGCTAGCGGGTTGGGCATTTGATATTGCGCCACTTGCAAAATGCCATCGTTCACCGCATAGATAATAATCGCACTGGGTTTATCGGTGCTATAGCGAATGGCTAGCTTTTCGCCCGGTTTAACAACGGTGGGAGCTTGTAAATCAATTTTCACCTGATGCGCCGCCTGACCCACCATAATCGGCACCACGCTGTAACTTAAAGGATTTAAAAATACTTCGGGTGAAGACCAATCCCGCGCAAAGCTCACTGCGACATATGCACTACCTACAAAATCGGCTGGAATTTGGATGGTTTGAACGCTGCTAGAAGTCGTGGTTTTAAATGATTTGTAAGCATACACCGTATTACCTTCTAAGGTAATTAAACCACCACCGGTATACGGCGCGGTAATTTGTAAACTGATCACATCCCCGGCAGCATACTGGGCTTTATCCAGCTTCACCGTGAGTTCAGCATTTTTTTGCAAATTAACCATGCTACCTTTTCCAACTACCGTAAAAGGAATGCTGTTTTGCACAGTGCCATCTTTCGCGACAATAACCAAGCGATAATTGCCAAC